>Ga0075276_10000130_pt1 | contig 22563 bp, 22 predicted proteins | sample SF_Rice_5C_80N_4_FD_69770 | JGI IMG/M metagenome (GOLD analysis project Ga0075276, IMG submission 69770) | Rice paddy soil microbial communities from Twitchell Island, California, USA - SF_Rice_5C_80N_405 | ecosystem: Environmental > Terrestrial > Soil > Paddy field/soil | place: USA: Twitchell... | reverse complement strand
GTCGAGAGGCCGGCGTGGGCGAAGTCGATCGGCAGGATCGCGATGAAGTCCGCGACAACGAACTTCTTGAAGATCCCGACCGCGATCCGGCGAAGGCCTTCCGCCCCCTCCGCGAAGCGCGGCCGCGCGTACGCGAAGTTCTTCGAGAAGTCCGGCAGGCGGGCGATCGGTCCGGCGATGAGCGTCGCGGGGAACAGGACGTAGAGCGCGAAGTCGGGGAACGCGAGCTCCGGGAAGCCCGGCTTCCTCGCCTCGATCGCGACGTGGATCAGGCGGAACAGGATGTACGAACCGCCGAGCCAGGCTCCCGCCAGGAGGTACCGCTGCGGCAGGTGAAGCGCGCGGTACACGGCGGACTGGAGCGAAACCGCCTTCCAGAGGACGAAGAGCGCGACGAGGAGGGCGACGGCGGCCGAGCAGCGGGCGGACCGGCGGTCCCGTGCCGTGACGGCCCGCCAGACGAGATAGGAGAGCAGGATCGACGGCAGGAAGAGGAGCGCCGAGAGGCGCCGGGCCGTTGCGTAGCGAAGCCCGAGCAGGACGCCGATCGGCACGGACGCCGCGAGCAGCACCGATCGGCGCGTCCGCGCGGACCGGGCCGCGAGGACGGCGACGATCGCCGCCGCGGAGACGGCCAGCGCCGCGCTGCCCGGCGACACGTCAGAACCCCTGATAGATGAAGGGGACCGGCCGGCCGCGCACGAAGATCGCAATCGCCACGAGCAGCAGGAAAAGAAGGAACGCCGCGACGTTCTCGCGCTCCCACCACCGCGGTTCCCGGTGAATCATCGGCGAAAGTCTACCTTCTTCGAGTCACGAGTCGGGAGTACGAGTCGGGAAGTCATGAGTCGCGAGTCCGAGAGTCACAAGTCGAAAGTCGAAAGTCGAAGAGCGAAAACTGAGAGTCGAAAGGCGAAAGTCAAAGGTCGAGGGTTGTCTCGACAAAGCGGAACGGCAAAGGGGATCCCCCGACTCGCGACTCGCGACTTTTTTCTCAGACGATCTCCGCGACGAGCAGCGCGATCGTGTCCTCGAGGGACGCCGAGTCCTTGGTCGACGCATCGGCATCCGCGCAGCGCCGTAGCGCGCGAACGAGCTCGGCCGTCGTGAACCTCCCCGCGCGCTGGTAGGCCTTGTACCAGAGGAAAGGATTGCCCTCGAGAAGGGTCGTCTCCGACGCCAGACGCGGGTGGACGCCCGACTGGTACGCGCCGTAGGAAAGCCCGGAGGTGATCTTCGTCCGCGTCTCCTCGCAGCGCGCCCGGACGACCAGCAGGCGCCGGACCTCCGCGACGAGCATCCCGAAGAAGATCCTCAGCGGATCTTCCGCCTTGATCTCCCGCTCTCCCGTCCGCAGCGCGCGGCCCGAGAGGATCGGCTCGAGGCGCCGCATCGTCTCCGAGCGGTCGCGCGCGCCGAGAGCGTCGAAGAAGGCGTACACGTCCTCGGCGCGGCGGTCTTCGACGAGCGCCTCGACGTCGCGCGCCGCGATCTTCCCCTTTTCGCCCGCCCAGTCGAGGAGCTTCTCGAGCTCGGAGGCGAAGAGGCGCGGGTCCTCCCCCGTGCGCGCGCGAAGCCGTTCGACCGCGGCGGGCTCGATCGCGATGCCCTTCTCGCCCGCGAGCTTCCGTGCGCGCGCGCCGAGCAGCCTCGCGTTCTCGCCGTCGTCTCCGCCCGCCACCCGGATCGAGCCGCCCGCCTCGAAGCTCTTGTAGAGCGCGGAGCTCCGGGGCGGGTCGACGGCGCGCGCGAGGAGGATCGTCCCGGGAACGCCGCCGGAAAGGTGGGCGAGGACGGCGGCGGTCGCGGCGCTCGCCGAACCGCCCCCTCCGGGAAGCTCGCGCAAGATCTCCTCGAGCGTCTCCCTGAGCGCGGGAAGCCGGACCTTCTTCGCCGCGGCGGCGGCCGTCTCCTCCGGCGATTCGTTGTCGATCTGGAGCGCGGCGAGCAGCGCCCGCGCCTTCTTGAACGCCTCCCGGCGGCCGGCGGGAGAGTCCTTCTGCCAGGCAGCGACGGCTTCCTCCGCGAGACCGGCCGGAGCGGCGCGGCCGAACAGGGCGGAGAGGTCGGCCTCGACGAGGCGCCGCGACGAGAACAGCGACCCGGTCGAGAGCGCGTCGGGCAGCCGCGCCGCCAGCGCCTCCTCGGGGATCCGCTCGATCTCGTCCTCGGAAAACCCGAGCTCCGCCCGCTTCTCCTCCGCCGCCTCGTCGACGAAGAACTCGTGCGGCCCGCACACGAGGATGGCGTTGGGCTCCACGGCGGCGCGGGATTTCGGGCTCACGCGGGGATTATCGCGCGACAGAGATCACGGGAGCGCTCTCCGCACGGAATCGAAGCGACGGCTGCGCAACCGCCATGGCGCGGCGAGGCGCGAGCCCGGCGGGATGCGGGCGGCCCGGCCGGCGGGCAAGGCGTACCGGGGCGTACGTTGAGCCCGCCGGCGGGCCGAACGCGCCCGCCCGGCTCGATGCATCGCTGCGCCCTTGTTAGTCGAGAAGGCCCTTCTCCGAGAGCTCCATGCAGTCCACACAGTACGGCGTCCACGGCACGGCCTCGAGCCGCTTCTCGGGAATCGGGTTTCGGCAGTTCGTGCAGAGCCCGTAGCCCCCCTCCTCGACCCGGACGAGCGCCTGGTCGATCTGCTGGAGGAGGACCCTCTCTCCGTCGGAAAGGGAAAAGAGGAATTCCTTCGTGTACGACGAGGACGCCTTGTCGGCGATGTCCTGCGTGATCTCTTCGGAGTTCTCCTGGCCCGCGTCCTTGTTCTTGACCATCTCCTGCGAGAGTGAGTCCTTCTTCTCGACGAGGGCGCGTCGGTATTTCTCGGTCTCCTTCTTCGTCACCTTTGCGGCCTTGGCGGAACTCGACATCCGTCTACTCCTTCGTTAGGGCGCGCGATGATACCGCAATCCCGCCCAAACCGATAGCGCCCTGTACACCTGCTCGATCAGCAACAAGCGCGCCACCTGATGGGGGAAGGTCATCGGGGAAAGCGAGAGGAGCTCGTCGGCCCGCGCGATCACGGACGGCGACAGCCCGGAGGCGCCCCCGACGACGAAAACCAGGCGGCGCGCGTCGCGATCGCGATGGGCGCCCAGGAATTCCGCGAACACGGCCGTCGACATCAGCTTTCCCTTCTCGTCGAGCGCGACGACCCGGTCGCGCGCGTCGATCTCCGCGAGCACGCGCCGCGCTTCCCGCTCCGCGGCCGCGTCGCCGCGGTCCGACTCGGCGCGGACGACGCGTTCCTCGACTTTCGCCCACGGCTCGAGACGGGCGCGATACCGTTCGATCCCCCGCGCGTATTCCCGGTCGTCGGTCTTGCCGACCCAGAGGAAGCGGATCTTCACGAGGAGGCCCTCGCCCGCTTCAGCGGGCGGCGGCGAAGCGGCGGGTCTCGTCTCCGGCGTCTCCCCAGAGCCGCTCCAGCGCATAGAACCGCCGCGACTCCTCGAGGAAGACGTGGAAGAGGACCTCGCCGTAATCGAGCAGGATCCAGCGCGACGCCGCGTACCCCTCGACGGAGATCGGCCGGCGGCCGCGCGTGCGGAGCTTCTCTTCGACGGCGTCGGCGATCGCCTGCGCCTGGCGCTCGGAGGAAGCCGAGCAGATGACGAAGTAGTCGGCGAACGAGGAAATTTCGGCGAGGTTCAGGACGAGGAGATCCGAGGCTTTCTTGTCGAGGGCGGCGGCGATCCCTTCGCGCGCGAGCTCTTCCGCGGTCAGCCGGGACGTCAAATCCGCCCGGTCCCGGAGTCTCTGTAGAGGCCCTGCTTGACGATGTATTCCTCCACCGCCGGGGGCGTGCGGCCCGAAAGCGATTCCCCGCGGGCGGCCGCGCGCCTCACGTCGGTCGAGGAAATTTTCACGCGGACCGAGTCGAAAATCAAGATGGAACTGCGGTTCGCAGAGAGGATCGGGCTCGCGTCGACGACGTCGGGCTCGTACGGCTCCCGCACGAACCCGGCGAGCCGGGCGAGCGACAGGATCTCCCGCGGCTGCCGCCACCGGTCGAATCCGGCGAGAGCGTCGGTGCCGAGCAGAAAGAAGACCTCGTCGTGCGGATGGTCGCGCACGAACGCGCGAAGCGTCTCGACGGTGTAAGACGTCCCGCCCCTCTCGATCTCCGCGAGCGAAAGGATGAAATCACGGCGTCCCGAAAGGGCGAGCGCGAGCATCGCCACGCGGTGGGCCGCCGGAGCCGGGATCGCCGACTCCTTTCCGGGCGCGCGGTTGGCGGGCACGAAGACGAGGAGGTCGAGCGCGATCGCCTCGGCCACGGCGGCGGCGGGACGCAGGTGCCCCTCGTGCACCGGGTCGAAGGTTCCCCCGAAGAGTCCAACTTTCATCGGCGTTCCATTCGCCCGGTTGCAGCGATGAAATCGCTGAACCGGGCTTGCCGTCTCATGAGGCTCCGGCTTCCACCGAAGGCGCGCTCTTCGCTTTCCCGATCTCGAAGAGCGCGTGCACGAGCTCCGGAATGCCCGCGCGCGTGGCCGCCGAGATGGCGTGCAACGGAAGGCCGCGCCGCCGCGCCGCCGTCTCGATCGACGCGAGGCGCTCCGGGTCCGCCGCGTCCGTCTTCGAGGCGACGAGAAGGCGCGGACGCTTCGCGATCTCGGGGGAGAAGGCCGCGAGTTCCTCCTCGATCGCGGCGACGTCCGGCTCGGCGTCGCCCGGCGCCGAGGCGTCGACGAGATGGCAGAGCGCGCGGCAGCGCTCGACGTGCTTCAGGAACCGGATTCCCAGTCCGGCGCCCTCGTGCGCGCCGCGGATCAAGCCCGGGATGTCGGCGACGACGAGGGTGTCGTCGTCGCGCGTCACGACGCCGAGATTCGGCGTCAGCGTCGTGAACGGGTAGTCCGCGATCTTCGGGCGGGCCGCGGAGATCACCGAGATCAGCGTCGATTTTCCGGCGTTCGGAAGCCCGATGATCGCGACTTCCGCGAGGAGCTTGAGCTCGATCGAAAGCCGCCGCGTCTCCCCCGGGAGGCCGGGCTTGGCGAACCGCGGCGCCTGCCGCGTCGAGGTCGCGAAATGCTGGTTTCCCCAGCCCCCGTTCCCTCCTTTGGCCAGGCAAACGCGCTGGCCGGGCTCGGTCAGGTCCGCGAGCGTCTCCTTCGTTTCGGCGTCGCGGACGACGGAGCCGATCGGAAGCTCGATCACGAGGTCTTGTCCCCGCTTGCCGTGGCAGTTCGACCCGAGCCCGTGCTGTCCCCTCCCTGCCCGGTAATGCGTCTGGTGCCGCAGCGGATAGAGCGTGTTGAGGGACGCGTTCGCCGCGACCCAGACGTCGCCTCCGTCCCCGCCGTCGCCTCCCGACGGACCGCCGCGGGGCACGAACTTCTCGCGGCGAAACGCGATGCAGCCGTTGCCGCCGTCCCCGGACGCCACCGTGATCTCCGCCTCGTCGATGAACATCTCGTCGAGACTCTAACAGGCTGCGGCAGGCTGTTGGCCTCGAGCGTCCCACCGTCAGTCGCCCGATTGCCGCGACGAAGTCGCTGAATCGGGCTCGCCGAGTGGAAGCGACAGAGTCGCTTGACTCGGCGCAAGCGAATCGCCGGAAGCGGGAAAACCAAAACGAAAAGCCCCGCCGGAGCGGGGCTCGAAGTCCGCCGGAAACCGCCGGTCAGACTTCCGTCGCCTCGATCGCGATGAAGCGCCCGAGCCGGCCCCGGTCGCGGAAACGCACGACCCCCGGGACCTTCGCGAAAAGCGTGTCGTCCTTGCCGCGGCCGACGTTGTCGCCGGGCTGGAACTTCGTTCCGCGCTGCCGAACGAGGATCGATCCGCCCGTCACCATCTCGCCGCCGAACGCCTTCACGCCCAGCCGCTGCGAGTTCGAATCGCGGCCGTTCCGCGACGATCCCTGTCCCTTCTTATGCGCCATTTCTCAACCCTCGATGCCGTCGATCCGGACCTCGACGACGTTCTGCCGATGCCCCTTCGTGCGGCGATACTGCTTCGTCCGTTTCTTCTTGAAGATGAGCACCTTGCGCGTCTTCATCGGCGAGAGCACGGTGCCGCGCACGCTCACCCCGTCCACCAGGGGGGCGCCCGCCCGGAAGCGGTCGCCGTCGCCGACGAACGCGACTTCCTGGAACACGATCGCATCGCCCTTGACGACCGGCTCGCCGGCGAGCTTCTCGATGCGCACCACGTCGCCCGGGCTCACCTTGAACTGTTTTCCACCCGTCGAGACGATCGCGTACATGGGACCTACCTCCAAACGAAAGCTCGTGATGCTAACAGTTTCCGGGAAAGAGTCAAGTGCCCCGGAGCGCGTCGGCACTGCGCCGTCTAAAGGATTTCTCGGCGGGGCCGTCTTCCGCGCCAAAATTCGTAGACTACGCCGCATGGCTTCGGAACGACTCACCGAGCCCCGCGCGGGCACGCGGAGGGGATTCCTCGCCGGATTCGTCGCGGCGGCGGCGGCGCTCTTCGCCGGAACGCTCTCTGCGATCGCCGCGCGGTTCCTCGGCGGAGATCGGCGAGTCGTCCGCCTCGATCCCGTCGCCATCGGCCCCGAGGCGGCGTTCACGGGTCCGGGCCCGGTCGAAGCCGTGCTCGCGTACGCGCGCCCCGACGCGTACCGGTCGGAGCAGCGCCGCGAGCGGATCTTCGTGGTGCGCGAAGCGGGGGGGCTCGCCGCCCTCTCGTCGACCTGCACGCATCTGGGATGTTCCGTGCGGTGGGATCCGGGTTCGCGGCTCTTCCGGTGTCCCTGCCACGGCGGGACGTACCGCCCGGACGGCACCGTGGCCGGCGGGCCGCCTCCCGCTCCTCTCGCGCGCCTTCCGATCGAGATCCGCGCCGGGCAGGTCTGGGTCCGGCCGACGGAGATCGCGTGAGCCGTTTCGGAGAAGGGTTCGACGAGCGAACCGGCCTTCTCACGGCGTGGAAGCGCTTCGGTGAGAAGCCCACGCCCGCCCGCGGCGGCTGGTGGTTCACCCTCGGGTCGATCGCGCTCGCGATCCTCGCGATCCAGTTCGTGACCGGCTTCCTGCTCGCGTCGGCGTACGCGCCGACGCCCGATCATGCCCGCGCGAGCGTGTCGTGGATCGAGCGCCGCGTGCCGGGCGGCGCGCTCGCGCGCGGCCTCCACCATTGGGGCGCCTCCGCGATCGTCGTCTTCTGCCTCCTCCATCTCGCCCGGGTCTTCTGGCACGGCGCCTACAAGCGGCCGCGACAGGAGAACTGGTGGATCGGCCTCCTGTTGCTCGCGACCGTATTCGCCTTTGCGTTCACGGGGTACCTCCTCCCGTGGGACCAGAAGGGATACTGGGCCACGGTCGTCGGCGTCCGCATCGCCTCGCAGCCGCCGGTCGTCGGACCCGCCGCCGCCCGGTTCCTCACCGGCGGCGACGGGGTGGGCGCAGCCGCCCTTTCCCGGTTCGCCGCGATCCACGTCGTGCTCCTTCCGCTGGCGGCGATCGCCCTCGTCGCCGTTCATCTCGCGCTCCTTCGCCGGCACGGGCATGCGGGCATCCCGTGCGACGACTCTCCGCGCGAGCCGTTCTTCCCGAAGCAGATGGCCCGGGATGCGGCGGCGGCGCTTGCCGTCCTCGCGGCACTCCTGCTCCTCGCGCATTTCCTTCCCGCGCCGCTCGAGGCGACGGCCGACCCGACCGACACCGCGTACGTGCCGCGGCCCGACTGGTACTTCCTTCCCCTCTATCAGCTCCTCCACTACTTCAAGGGCCGCGCGGCGATCCTGGGAACGGTGGGAGTCCCCGCGGCGATCGCCGTCTTCCTCTTCGCGATGCCGCTCCTCGACCGGTCGGGGACGCGGCGGCCGCGCTCGCGGCGCGGATGGATCGCCGCGGGCTCCGGCATCGCGGCCGCGGCGGTCTTCCTCACGGGCATCGCCGTCATCGAAGAGCCGCCACGGAGTCTTCCCGCGACCGAGCCGCCTCCCCCGCCGCTCGCCTTCGTGTCCGCCGACCTGAAGAACTACGATCTCTCGATGGTCGCCCCCTCGATCGCGCGCGGGGGGCGGCTCATCGCCACGAAGAAATGCCTCGAGTGCCATCTGGTCAACGGCGACGGCAACCCGAAGGGAATCGAGTTGAAGCACGTCGCCGAGCGGCGAACGCGCGCCTGGATCCTGGCGCATTTCCGCGATCCGCAGGAGCTCTCGCCGCATTCGAAGATGCCGCCCTACGACGACCTGCCGGCGCGGGACTTGAACGACATGGCGGACTACCTGCTCGCGCTGCCGTAGCTGGCGGGGACCATACATCGAGCGAATACCCGCGTCCTCGACCGCCGTACCCTCCAACGTACGCCACGGGCACGCCTCCGGGTCCGGCGGTCTGTGAGCGCGCGTCTCGCTCGCGTCTGGCCCCGCTTCACCGTCGCCATCCAACGACGCGCGCCGTTATACGCGTCCGTGCGAGCCGCCCGAGGGCTCAACGTACTCCTTGGGTGCGCCTGACCCGCAGGACGGCACACCCGAACGCGTCTATCCAAGTTCCCTGCGCCCGGCACAACCTCACCAAGCGCGATCGGATCGAATAGCGAACCGGCTACTCCCCCGGCAATCCCGGCACGTTCGCGAACGTGAGAACCGACCCGACGTCCGCCTTCTCCTTCGCCGCGGCGCCGTCGGGGATCTCGAGGACGTAGAGAGACTTCACCCTGGGTCCGTAAGTCGGGCAAGGATCGTCCTTGCACGGCGGGGTGTGGGCCGAGACGAAGATCACCCGCCGGTTCGCGTCCATCCAGACGATGTCGATCGGGAAGTTGCAGTTCTTCATCCAGAACGCCTCGACCGTGGGACGGGGGAACAGGAAGAGCATCCCCCGGCCGTCCGCCAGGCTCTCGCGATACATCAGCCCCTGCGCGCGCGCGTCGGGCGTCGCCGCGATCTCGACGCGGTAGGTGTTGCCGGACGGCATCGTCACCGTCGGCTGATCCTTCGCCGCTTTCCCGGCGTCTTTCGGCACGCCGTTGGACCGCGCGCAGCCGAGAGCAAGAGCGATCGAGAAGAAGATCGTGAACCTCGCGGGGATCCTGGCGACGCTTCGAACCGTCATCGCGGGTCGATTATCTCAGCCGCGAGGCGTCGCGAGACGCGAGCGAGACGGGATGCGGGCCGCCCGCGAGATCCCGAGGCATACCGGGGCGTATGTCGCAGGGTCTCGCGGGCGGCACGCGCCCGTATCGCTCGATGTATCGCACGCCGGCTAAATCTCCCCGGCGCCGTAGAGCTCCTCCCGCTTGATGAGCCCATATTTCTTCGCGTAGTACCGGAAGGAGCGGAACGACATCTTCAGGAGCTCGGCGGCCTGCGTCTGCACGCCGCCGCTGCGCTCGAGCGCTTCCTGCATGAGCCGCTTGCCGACGGCCTCGAGATACGCCTCGAGGTCGAGTCCCTCGGCGGGAAGCGCCGCGAAATCGGGAAGGGAGCTCGGAAACGACGAGGTGATGGCCGCGGGCAGACTGCGCGACGTGATCACCGGGCCCGGCTCGAGCGCGACGGTTCGCTCGAGCGTGTTCTCGAGCTCGCGAACGTTTCCCGGCCAGGGATATGCCTCGAGCAGCCGCATCGCCTCGGCCGAGATGTTCTTTTCCGGGATCCGCTGGTCCTTGCAGATCTTCTTGATGAAATGCTCGGCGAGCAGCGGGATGTCCTCGACGCGCGAGCGGAGCGGCGGAAGCGCGATCGGGATGACGTTGATCCGATAGAAGAGGTCCTCGCGGAACTTCCCCTCCGCCACCGCCTGCTTCAGGTCCCGGTTCGTCGCGACGATGATGCGCACGTCGACGAGCTGCTCCTCGTTTCCGCCGACCTTCCGGATCGTCTTCTCCTGGAGCACGCGCAGGAGCTTGACCTGCATCGCCGGGGAGGTCTCGGAGATCTCGTCGAGGAAGAGCGTGCCGCCGTCGGCTTCGGCGAAGAGCCCCTTCTTCTCGCGGATCGCGCCCGTGAACGCGCCCCGCTCGTGCCCGAAGAGCTCCGACTCGAGAAGCATCTCGGGAAGAGCGCCGCAGTTGACGGAGATGAACTTGCCGTTCTTCCGGGTCGAGGAGAAGTGGATCGCCCGCGCGATGAGCTCCTTGCCCGTCCCGCTCTCGCCGGTGATCAGCACGGTCGAGGAGATCTTCTCGATCCTCTCGATCGCGCGGAAGATCTCGCGCATCCGGGAGCACTTCCCGATCACGTTGGCGAACGCGTAGCGGGCGGCGAGCTCCTGCTTGAGGTAGAGGTTCTCCTCCTCGAGCACGCGCCGGGCGACCGCCTTGTCGAGCTTGACGGCGAGCTCCGAGAGGTCGAAGGGTTTCCCGATGTAGTCGGCGGCGCCCCGGCGCATCGCCTCGACGGCGTCCTCGTGCGATGCGTGCGCGGTGATCATCAGCACGGGGCTGTTCGGCTGGGTCTCCCGGAAGTGCGAGAGGAGGTCGATCCCCGAGCCGTCCGGCATCTTGATGTCGCAGAGGATCGCGTCGAAGTCCTCGCGCGACGCGGCCGCCCGCGCCTCCTCGAAGGACGCGGCGACGGCCGTCGTGTGGCCGGCCTTCGCGAAGAAGATCGACAGCATCTCCCGCAGGCTCGACTCGTCGTCGACGATCAGGATTTTCATGGGACCTCCGCTCATGCCGCCGACGAGCCGGCCCGTTCGGCCGTCTTCCGCGGAAGAAATATTTCGATCGAGGTGCCGAAACCGGGCCGCGACTCGACCCGGATGCGCCCCGCGTGCTCTTCGACGAGGCGGCGCACGATCGCCATCCCGAGCCCCGTCCCGCCGTCGAAGGCGGTGGCGAACGGCTGGAACAGCATCTCCTGCCGCTCCGGCGACATCCCGCGGCCGGTGTCGTGGAACCGGATGGCGTACCAGTCGTTCTCGACGCGGCCGGTCACGTCGAGGATGCCGCCTTCGGGCATCGCGGCGATCGCGTTGCGCGCGACGTTCCAGAAGATCTGCCGCACCTGTCCCGGGTCGCCGTAGATCGACGCCGCGGACTCCACCTGCAGGTTGAGGAGATGATGATCGCGGACCTCGTCGCTGTGCGAGAAGAGGTTCATCGCCTCCGAGAGCGAGGCCCCGACGTCGAAGACGACGCATTGCGGCGCGCCGGGACGGGCGTAGTGGAGGAAGTCCTCGAGGATCTTCGACAGGCGCCGGGATTCCGCCACGATGATCTCCACGAGGCGCCGCTCCGACGAGCCGGTCCGCATGTCGTTGCCGAGCATCTGGGCGGAGCCCGAGATCGATGCGAGGGGATTCCGGATCTCGTGCGCGATGCCGGCCGCGAGCTGGCCGACGGCCGCGAGCTTCTCCCGGGAGCGAGCCTCGGCCTCCAGCGTCTTCACGTCGGAGAGGTCCTGGAAGAGCAGGAGGAAGCCCGCCGTCCCCTTCAGCTTCCGGACCGAGTACCCGATCGTGCGCGGCCGCTCCGGGCCGCCGATCTCCGTCTCGCCGCGGGTCGAAGCGGACCGGAACCAGCCCGACGTGATCTTCTGCCATTCCTCCACCGACAGGAGGCCGAGATCCCAGAGCCAGCACCCCTTCGCCTCGAGCGGAAGCCGCTCGAGGATCTCGCCTCCGGAGCGGTTCAGAAACGTCACGATCCCCGACGCGTCGACCGTGGCGAGGCCCGAGGACATCGACTCGATCACGTCGGCGTGAAGGGCGCGGATCTTCTCGATTTCGAGCGTTCGCTCCGAAATCTCGCGGCGGGCGAGATGGAGCTTCTCGGCGATGAGAGAGGCGAGCACCGCCACGCCGTAGAAGCCGGCGATCGTGAAAGAGAGGGAGAAGAGGAGGGTCGGGCTCGTCCAGTCGGTCCGGTAGAAGAGCGGCGGCGGCGGGATCACTTCGTAGGTGGTGAGCTCGATCATGAGGCCGTAGAGGATCGAGGCCAGGGACGCGACCAGGAGCGCGCCGCGGCGGAGCAGCAGGAACGCCGCAACGGCGATGACGACGAGATAGAGGAACGTGAACACCGAGTCGGACGCGCCGGAGAAATAGACGAGGGCCGTCACGAGGACGAGGTCGCCGCAGAGATGGACGTAGGCCTGCTGCACCGGGCGCAGCACCCGCCCCGCGGCCGCCCATGCTCCGGAGAGGACGACGGCCGCCGCGCCGACGCCGTAAATCGGCCCGAGCCGCAGGTTCAGTCCCGCGCTCGCCTGGATCAGGAGGCACGAGAGCACGATCGTCCCCACGACGACCAGGCGCATGATGGTGAGAAACCGGAGCGACCGGGTCAGGGAATCCATTTCGGTGATTTTACGACGGATGCGCCGGGCGAGGACGGGCGGCCTCCCGCCGCGGAAAACGCGCTCGCGTTTCCCGCCGCGCTACTGCGAACCGCACGAATGACCCGTCACCCGGACTTCGAGAGAGGGGAATCAACGGCCGTCGGCGCGGCGAGGCGCGGATTCATGGGCGATCTCGGCGAGGCGCGAGCCGGCGGGATGCGGGCCGCCCGCGGCGGCCGCAGGCGTACCGAAGGCGAACGTCGGAGGCCGACGCGGGCGGCACGCGCCCGTCCGGCTCGATGCATCGCCGCACCGGCGCTCTGCCGGTTAGCCGATCTTGGAGATGAGTGAGAACATCGGCAGATACATCGCGATCACGACTCCGCCGATCACCACGCCCAGGATCGCGATCATGATCGGCTCCATCAGCTTGATGAGGCCGGCGACCGCGGCATCCACTTCGTCCTCGTAGAACTCGGCGATCTTGTTGAGCATCGTGTCGAGCGCGCCGGTCTGCTCTCCGACGGAGACCATCTGCACGACCATGTTGGGGAAGACCTTCGCGTCCCGGAGAGGCTCCGCGATCGTCTTGCCCGCCTCGACGCTCTTGCGCGTCGCGAAGATCGCGTCCTCGATGATCGCGTTGCCGGCGGTCTTGGCGGTGATCTCGAGCGAGTCCAGGATCGGGACGCCCGAGGCCGTGAGCGTCGCGAGCGTCCGGCAGAAGCGGGCGACCGCGATCTTTCGGAGGATCTCGCCGAAGATCGGGAGCTGCAGCAGGATCCGGTCGATCGTGTGCCGGCCGTTGTCCGTGCGGTAGTACGCGCGGAACGCGTAGATGCCGAGGCCGATGAGGATGACGACGAAGATGAAGTACCGCGCGAGGAAATTCGACGCCGCGATCACGATTCGGGTCGGCATCGGCAGCTCGGCGCCGAGCCCGGCGAACAGGGCCGCGAACGTCGGGATGACCTTCAGGAGAATGATGGCGACGACGCACGCCGCGATCGTGATGACCGCGATCGGGTAGATCATCGCCGACCGGACCTGGCTCCTCAGCTTGACCGCCTTCTCGATGTAGGTCGAGAGACGCTGGAGAATCGTGTCGAGGATGCCGCCCGACTCGCCGGCGGCGACCATGTTGACGTAGAGCGCGTCGAACGCGCGCGGATGCTTGCGCATCGCCTCCGCCAGCGACGAACCGGACTCGACGTCCTGCCGGACCTGGTAGAGGATCTTCTGGAACGACTTGTGATCCTGCTGCATCGCGAGAATCTCGAGGCACTGCACGAGCGGCAGGCCGGCGTCGATCATCACGGAGAACTGCCGGGTGAAGACCGCGACCTTCTTGGAGGGGATCTTTCGCCCGGCGCGCGGGAGCGCGGCCTCTTTCCCCTTCTCGCGGATGCCGCTGACGACGATCCCCTGGCGGGAGAGCGTCGCGAACGCGAGGTCCTTCGTATCGGCGACGAGAACGCCTTCCTGAACGGCGCCGGAGCGGTCCCGACCCTTCCAGACGAAATTCGCCATGCTCGCTCCCTAGACCCGGCGCGCGGGACCGCCGGCGGACGCGGCGGCCTGTGCCGTGTTGATCCCCGATCCGCGCGAGATCAACTCCTGGAGCTCCTCCGCGTGGGAGGAGCGCGCGATCGCGGCGTCGAGGGTGATCAGCCGCTTGTGGTAGAGCGTCGCGAGCGACTGGTTGAACGTCTGCATCCCGTGCTTCAACTGTCCCGTCTGCATCATCGAGTAGATCTGGTGGATCTTGTCTTCGCGGATCAGGTTCCGGATGCCCGCGTTCGGGATCAGGATCTCCATCGCCATGACCCGGCCTTTGCCGCTGGCCTTCTCGAGAAGCGCCTGGCAGAGGATCCCCTCGAGCACGAAGGAGAGCTGGGTGCGGATCTGCGACTGCTGGTGCGCGGGGAAGGCGTCCACGATGCGGTTGAGCGACTGCGCCGCCGAGTTCGTGTGGAGGGTCGCGAGCGTCAGGTGCCCGGTCTCCGCGATGCGCAGGGCCGCTTCCATCGTCTCGAGGTCGCGCATCTCGCCGATGAGCACGACGTCCGGATCCTCGCGGAGCACCGAGCGGAGCGCGTTCGGGAAAGAGTGCGTGTCGGCGTGCAGCTCGCGCTGGTTGACGATCGCCTTCTTGTGCGAGTGCAGGAACTCGATCGGGTCCTCGATCGTGACGATGTGGAGCGGCTTCTCGCGGTTGATCTTGTCGAGCATCGCCGCCTGGGTCGTCGTCTTGCCGGAGCCGGTCGGGCCCGTGACGAGGATCAGGCCGCGGGGCTTCTCGCAGAGCGTCTCGACCACCGGCGGCAGGTTGAGCTGCTGGAAGGAGAGGATCTCGTAGGGAATCTGACGGTAGACGCCGGCGACCGCGCCGCGCTGGAAGAAGTTGTTGGCCCGGAAACGGGCGACGCCCTTGACGCCGAACGAGAAATCGAGCTCGAGCGTCTCCTCCAGGCGGTGCTTCTGCGCGTCGGTGAGCACCGAATAGGCCACCTGCTTCGTGTCGGGGACCGAGAGCGGCGGGTACGGGAGCGGGGCGAGTTTGCCGTCGAGCCGGACCATCGGCGGGGAGTTGGTCGTCAGATGGAGATCGGACGCGCCCATCTCCACCATCTGCTTGAGCAATTGATGCAACGAAACGGTGGTCGCCATGAAAGTTAGGGGAAGTGTAGCGGCGGACAGGGGATATTGCAAACCGGCCCTTCGGACAGGGCCTCGCTCGCGCAGCCGGCGGGATCGCGGGCTCTCGAAGGCGATGCGGCTCCTTGCGGGTCCTGTCACGCGGACGCCCTCGCGGCCCGGCCGGCGCACGCGTCAGAGGGGCTACAAGCCGGTGCGCGGCGGCCGGATCCGAGAGGGACGCCCGCGCGCCACCCACGGCCGCATCGCGACGAACTTCCGCAATCCCGCGGCAGGACGTTCGCTCGGGGAATGCGGCGCTGCACGCCGCGGCGGCTCCGCCGCCGAACCGGACTGGGAGCAGCCGGCGGCAGACGATGCCGCGCGGCTCTGCCGCGCCTCCGAACGACCTCTCCCTTGGGGAGAAAATGCCGCGTACTCGCGACAGGTGAGGGGATCCGGCAGGTTGCGGGACGGAGGAGGCGAGGCGTGTGGAGCGGGTCCTGTCGCGCGGACGCCCACATGGGGCCGCGAGCAAAGCGAAGCCGCCGACTTCCCCTCGCCCGGCGGGAGAGGGTGGCCGCCACAGGCGGCCGGGTGAGGGGGGGCCGAAGGCCGGCCCGGCCGGCGCGGGCTGTGGAGGGGTTACGAGCCCGCTGCGCGGCGGCCGGCTCGCCGCCGGGAACGCTTCGCGCCACCCGCCCCGTCGCGGGAGCTTGCTTGGGGACCGGGGGCGCGTGTCGGCCCGGCGGCTCGTCGAACGAGCGACTCGGCCGCCGGAGCCGCCACCCCCTCGCCGCGCTCCCGCTCCCGCGGCGCAAGTCGTCTCGCGCAGCGCTTGCGCGAGACTTCGTCGCGCCGCGAGCGGCCCGGCAGATCCCGAGCGACCACCCTGCGGTCCGCGTTCGTATCGGCGCCCCTCAGTTGTGACGACGACGGGGCGCGGCGAGGCGCGAGCCCGGCGGGATGCGGGCAGCCCGGCCCGCGGCTAAGGCGTACCGGGGCGTACGTCGCGGCCGCGGGCGGGTTGCACGCGCCCGCCCGGCTCGATGTATCGCCGCGCTTGCTGTCCTAAAGAACGGTTTCCCGGAGGACTTCCTCTATGGTGGTGACCCCGTCCCGGATCTTCTGCAGCCCCGACATCCGGAGGTTCAGCATCCCCTCCTCGATCGCCTTGCGCTTCAATTCCACGGAGGAGGCGCCCGAGAGGATCATGTCGCGGATCTCGTCGGAGAAGAGGAGCACCTCGTAGAGCCCGATCCGCCCCTTGTACCCGGTCCGCTTGCAGCGGTCGCACCCGCGTCCGCGCATCGTCTTCAAGGACTTCACCTCGTCGGCCGAGAAACCGATCGACATGAGGGTCTGCGGCGGGGTCTCGACCTCCTCGACGCACGTCGCGCAGATCCGGCGCACGAGCCGCTGCGCGCAGATCGCGTTGACGGACGTGGCGACGAGGAACGGCTCGATTCCCATGTTCATGAGACGGTTCACGGTCGACGGAGCGTCGTTGGTGTGCAGCGTCGACAGGACGAGGTGGCCGGTCAGGGCGGCCTTGACCGCGATCTCGGCGGTCTCGAAGTCGCGGATCTCGCCGACGAGGATGATGTCGGGGTCCTGCCGGAGGAACGAGCGGAGCGACGCCGCGAACGTCAGGCCGATCTGCTCCTTCATCTGCACCTGGTTGATCCCGACGAGGTTGAACTCGATCGGGTCCTCGGCGGTCATGATGTTGACCTCGGGGTCGTTCAGCGCGGAGATCGCGGAGTAGAGCGTGTTGGTCTTCCCCGATCCGGTCGGACCGGTCACGAGCACGATCCCGTACGGGCGCTCGATCGCGTCCTTGAACCGGCGCAGCGACTCCGGCTCGAACCCGAGATAGGTCATGTCGAGCTGGAGCTTCGCCTTGTCGAGGAGGCGCATGACGACCTTCTCGCCGAAGAGCGTCGGCACCGTCGAGACGCGCAGGTCGAGGTCGCGCGAGCGGTCCTCGACGCGAAGGCGGATCTTGATGCGGCCGTCCTGCGGGAGGCGCTTCTCGGAGATGTCGAGCTTCGCCATGATCTTCAGCCGCGAGATCAGCGCGTCGCGCGCGCGGAGCGGCAGCGCCATGATGTTGTGGAGCACGCCGTCGACGCGAAACCGGACCCGGAACTCCTTCTCGTACGGCTCGACGTGGATGTCGGAGGCGCCCGACTTCAGGGCCTCGATCAGGATGAGGTTCGAGACCTTCACGATCGGCGCGGCTTCCGTCGACTTCGACAGGCTGTCGAGGTCGATCTCCTCCCCTTCGAGGCTTCGGACGACGTCGAGCTCGGCGCCGGCCTCGACGCCGGCGATCTCGTCGAGGTTGATCTCGCCCAGCGAGACGGCCGCCATGTCGTCGGCGGTGAGCCCCGCCGCCATGACGTCGTCGAGCCCCGTGCTTCCGCCGAGCGCCGAGCTGAAGGTCCCGAGGGGATTCGGGATCGCCGTGGAGCCGCCGCCGGCCGTGGGCTTGCCGCGGTCCTTGAGCACGAGCGACCGCGGCGTGCCGTAGTTGCGGTCGATCGCGTTGCGCAGCGCGACCTCCGAGGCGACGACCGGCTCCACGTTGTAGCCCGTCATGAACTTGATGTCGTCCATCGCGAAGACGTTCGTCGGGTCGCCCATCGCGATCGTGAGGGTGGCCCCGGTCTTGTTGACGGGGAGGATCATGTATTTTCGGGCGACGTCGCCCGGGACGAGCTTGATCACCGACGCCTCGATCTCGAAATCCGCCAGGTTGATCGAGGGAACGCCGAACTGCTGGGAGAGAGTCTCGGTGATGTCGTCCTCGCTGGCGTAGCCCAACCGGACGATCACCTCGCCGAGCTTCCCTCCTTCGTCGCGCTGGTTCTTCAGCGCCGCGTCGAGCTGCTCCTGCGAGATGACGTTCGCCTTCAGCAGCAGGTCTCCCAGTTTCAATGGCATGGTGACGGTCTCCCGGTTAACCGATGCCGCATGCTATGTGCGCCGCTGCGAAATAGCAATTGCGTCACGGGCCGCTTTCGAGCCGGGCGGTCAGCATCCCGAAGTTCAGCTTCGACTTGATCATGACGGGAGTCCTTCGCGCGTCGTCGGCGAACCAGATCCAGAGATCGCCCCCCTTCTTGAGGAGCCCTTCCTCCTTCATCTTCGGGTGCACTTTCCGGGCGAGGAACGTCCCGGCGGGAGTCTTCACGCTTTCGAGCCCCAGGACGTCGACCTCGAGCCGGTACGCGTGCTTTCCGGACACGACCTGGAGGTCGATGGGCTCTCCCGGAACGAGAGAACGGGTGCGCAGGTAGTAGACCGAAGAGAGCGAGTCGAAGACCGGCGTCTCGAACGGGATCTTCCGCCCGTTCTCGCGGGTCGCGATCTTCTCCACGAGGTCGAAGTCGATCCGCTCGTCGTCGACGCGCTTGCCTTCGACCGAGTGCTTCTCGTAGCGGAGCGACTGGAGCGTCGCCCGGTCGACCCAGGACGTGATCGAGTCCCGGACGAGGAAGAAGTTCGAGATGAAGTCGTTCGAGATCGCCGAGAGCTCGATCTTGTACGCGGGCCGCCCCTCGAGGACGATCGGATCCGAGACGGAGATCGTCATGATGCCGCCGGAGAAGATCTTCCACGACATCGCGTACCGCAGCGTCTCCCCCGCGAAGGGAGGATTCGCCGTCTGGCCGCTCGCCGGGCCGCCGGCGGCCGCGAGCACGAGGAGGAGCGCCGCGGCGCGCCGGCTCACGCCGCCGGAAACCGCGCGAGGACGGCGCGAGCGACGGCCTCCGGGGACGTGCCGGCGAGGCACGGCTTGGTCTCGCCGTAGCGGTCGTTGCAGGGGGCGCACGCCAGGGTCGAGGAGAACTCGACCCCGTTGCGCCGGTAGGGACCGTTGCGCGCCGGGTCGGTGGGCCCGAAGAGCGCCACGGTCGGGACGCCGAGCGCGTCGGCGAGATGCAGCGGGCCCGTGTCTCCCGCCGCGAAGAACGACGCTTCCGACATGACGCGCGCGAGACCGCCGAAGTCGAGCGCCGGGATCGCGGGCGCGCCGAGACGCCCGGACAGGTCGTTGGCCCGCGCTTCGTCCCCCGGCCCCCACGACACGATCGGCGCGATGCCGCGATCCCTCCGGACGCGGTCGGCGAGCGCGGCGAATCGCTCCTCCCCCCAGCTCTTGTTGGCCCATCCCGCGCCCGGGTGGTACAGGGCGAAGGGCCGCGGGACCCGCGAAAGGAAATCGGACGCCGCCGCCGGCGGGTCCGCGAGGAGGTAGCGCGCGTCGGGCGCCCTCTCCCCGGCGGGAACTCCGAGCGGCGAGAGGAGCCCGAGCACGCGGTCCGTCACGTGGCCGGCCGCGCCGCTCGGCCGCACCCGAAGCGAGGAGAACCGGCGCGTCCAGTTTCCTCGAACCTCGCGATCGTCGAGGACGATCCGCGGCGCGGACGCGAACCGCGCGATCGCCCACGATTTCTCGTTCGCCTGCGGGTCGAGCAGCACGTCGGCGCCGAAGGCGCGAAGCGCCGCGGCCGCCCGGCGGATCTCGGAAAGCGACTCGAGCCGCCATGACCGCCGCCGCCAGCGCCGCGTCTGTACCTCGAAGACGGCGTCGAGGAACGGATTTCCCCGGAGCAGCGGCGCGAACGGCTTCTCGATCACCCATCCGACGCGGTGCCCGGCGCGCTGGAGATTGACGGCGAGCGGCAGCGCGTGGACGACGTCCCCCATCGACGACAGGCGGACGATGACGACGTTCACGCGCCGCCCCGCAGTCGCGAAAGGAGATCGGTCGTCGCGTGGTCTTTCGGATCGCCCACGATCGCGACGCGCCCTCCCCCCTGCTCGACGACGTCGCGTTCCGGTACGGACTCGCGCGTGTAGTCGGTTCCCTTGGCGTGGACGGCGGGACGCAGCTCCGCGATCAGGGCGGCGGGGGACGTTTCGGCGAAGAGGACGACCGCGTCGACGCAGCGCAGCGCGGCGACGATCTCCGCGCGCTCCGCTTCCGGGACGACGGGACGGCCGGCCCCCTTCAGCCGCCGCACCGAATCGTCGGAGTTGATCGCGACGAGGAGGAAATCCCCCTCGCGGCGCGCCGCCTCGAGGTAGCGGACGTGGCCGACGTGGAGCAGGTCGAAGGCGCCGTTGGCGAAGACCAGCGTCTTTCCTTCTCGCCGGAGCCTTTCGGCCGCGTCGGCGGCCTGTCGACGCGAGAGGATCTGCGCCACATGAAGAGAATAACCGAAAGGTGCAGTGATCGGCGCGGCGATGCATCGAGCCGGGCGGGCGCGTGCGCCACGACCCGCGGCCTTAACATACGCCCCGGTATGCCGCGGCCGCGGGATCGGACGCCCGCATCCCGCCGGGCTCGCGCCTCGGCGCGGCGAGGCGATTCTTCGTCATGGCGAAACCCGAAAAGGCGGTCGCGCGGGACGGCGGACGGCCCTACAGCCGCGACGCCACGGAGGGAATGATCGTGCGGTCGGCTGCGATCGCCTCGCGCAGCTCCTCGACGGAAAGGGTCGCGGTCCCCGTCTTCATCACGACGATTCCGCCGGCGAAGTTCGACAGGAGCGCCGCCTCCGCTTCGCTCGCGCCGGCCGCGAGCGCGAGCGCGAAAGTCGCCATCACCGTGTCGCCGGCGCCCGTGACGTCGGCGACCTGCGCGGTCCCCGACACCGGAATCGACAGCGTGGGCTCCCCCGGCCGGAGAAGCGCCATCCCGCGGCTGCCGCGCGTGACGAGGAGGGCCGGGCTCGCGAGCCGGGAGAGGAGCGAACGCCCGGCCCGTTCGAAGCGTTCCTCCACGTCGTCGAACGCCTCGCCCGTCGCGCGCTCGAGCTCCTCCTCGTTGGGCGTCGCGGCGTCGGCGCCCGCGTAGTCGGTCAGGCGAAAGCGGGAGTCGACGAGCACGCGGATCCCCGGGTTCGCCGCGCGCGCGGCCGCGATCCACTCGGGCCGGCTGCTTCCGTATCCGTAGTCGGAGAGGACGAGGACCGACGCATCGGTCGACGCCCGGCGGAGATTCTCGAGGAGCGTCGCGGACAGCTCCGCGTTCTCGGGCAGGACGTCCTCGCGGTCGATCCGCACCACCTGCTGCCGGATCGAGTGGACGCCCCCGCCGAGGATCCGCGTCTTCGTCGGGGTCGCGTAGCCTTCGACGGGCACCAGGAGCGACGTGTCGACGCCGGCCCGGGAGAAGAGCGACGCGAGAGTCCGCCCCTCTTCGTCCGCGCCGACCGCGCCCGACGCCAGCGGCCGTCCGGAGAGCGAGGCGATGTTGGCGACGGTGTTGGCGCCGCCTCCCGGGACGTTCTCCTCTCGCGCCCAGGCGAGGATCAGGACCGGCGCTTCGCGCGAGATGCGCTTCGGGAGCCCGTGGACGAAGCGGTCGAGGACGAAGTCCCCCGCGACCGCGATGCGCCGGCCGGCGAAACGGTCGACGAGCGAGAGCAGCCGGGCGCGCGCCTTGTCGGGAGAGGACACCGCGAAATCTTACCGAAAACACGGACGCCGGGGGGTCGGGGGTAGCGCCCAACTATCGCTATTCCCGCTCCGGGGCACTAAAATGGCGCGAATGCTCGACTCCGAGGTGCTCGTCCTCAACCGGGTGTTTCAGGCCCTGCGCGTGACGACGGCCCGCAACGCGATCTCCCTCTTCTACAAGGGGCACGCGAAGGCCGTCCTCCCCGACTACTCGACCTACGAGTGGGAGCACTGGTGCGACATCCCGGCGCAGCCGAAGGACGACGTGGTCCTGACGCCGTCGCGCGCGATCCTCGTCCCGCGCGTGATCCTCCTGAAGAACTACGACCGCCTTCCTCGCCGCGAGGTGAAATTCTCGCGCCACAACATCTACCTGCGCGACGGGAACCGCTGCCAGTACTGCGGCGGCCGCTTCGCGTCGTCGGAGCTGTCGCTCGACCACGTGCTCCCCCTCTCCCGTGGCGGAGTCTCGTCGTGGGAGAACGTCGTCTGCGCCTGCCTCTCCTGCAACGTCCGGAAGGGAAATCGGACGCCGGCCGAGGCGGGGATCCGCCTCATCGCGCCGCCGGAACGGCCGCGCTGGAACCCCGTCGGCCAGTTCACCCGCGCGCGCTGGCACGCGTCGTGGCGGAACTTTCTCGACGTCGCGTACTGGAACGTCGAGCTGACGTAGCCGGTCACGCGATAGCTCGAACGAATACGGGCGCCGCCCGTCCGCGCCGCCCTGCGACGTACTGCATTTAGTACGCCTCGGGACGTCGCGGTCGTGCGTCATCCCGTCTCGTTCGGCTCTCGCGCGACTTTCAGGTTCTCCCGATAGGCCTGACCCGCCGCGCCCGCGGGCCGGCTCGCCCGAAGCCGTCTTCCAACCGTTTTCGCCCCGCCACTCGGCTCTCGCATGACTTTCCGGTCCACCGGAGCGCATCCCTAGCGCACGGACCGCGTCGGACCCGTCTTCATACCGCGCCGCTTCCAATATTCACGGTCCCTCGTCCTCGGCGGGGCGTCTTGAACCCCCTTCTCCGGTTTCGCCGCGCGCTTCGGCCTGGCCCGAGGCTTTCGGCATGGCACGTTCCCGACGCCGGTTGTACGATGTTCTCGGCGATGGCCGGTGTTCTCGCCCTCCTCGGCGTCCTGGCGATCTCATCCAACCCGGTGAGTGTCCGCCCAGCGCCCGGATGGCCCTTCCCACTGCCCGCGACTCTGACGGTTTCCGGGAAGGTGATTCGGCTCGA
>Ga0075276_10000129_pt1 | contig 22653 bp, 19 predicted proteins | sample SF_Rice_5C_80N_4_FD_69770 | JGI IMG/M metagenome (GOLD analysis project Ga0075276, IMG submission 69770) | Rice paddy soil microbial communities from Twitchell Island, California, USA - SF_Rice_5C_80N_405 | ecosystem: Environmental > Terrestrial > Soil > Paddy field/soil | place: USA: Twitchell... | reverse complement strand
GGCGCCGGGAAGACGCGGCTTGCGCTGGAGCTCGCGCGCGGCGCGGAGCCGTCGTACGACGGCGGCGCCGCGGTGGTCGAGCTCGCCGCCGTCGCCGACGGCCGCCTCGTGCCCGATGCGGTCGCAGCCGCGCTCGACGTGCGTGCGCTGACGGGGCAGGACCCCGTCGACGCGGTGGTCGACTTCCTGGCGCCGCGCACGCTGCTGCTCGTCCTCGACAACTGCGAGCATCTGCTCGCGGCCGTTGCGGGAGTCGCCGACACGCTGCTCCGGTCGGCGCCGTCGCTCACGATCGTCGCCACGAGCCGTGAGCCGCTGCGGGTCCCCGGCGAGGTCGTCTTCCGCATCCCGTCGCTCGGGATCCCCGATCCCGAGCAGCGCTTCTCGCCCGAGGAGCTGCTGCGGTACGAGGCGGTGAGCCTCTTCGTCGAGCGCGCCGCGGCCGCCGCCCCCGGCTTCGCGCTCGACGGCGACGTCGCGGACGACGTCGCCCGGATCTGCTTCCGCCTCGACGGCCTGCCGCTCGCCCTCGAGCTCGCCGCCGGGCGCATGGCCGCGCTCGGCCCGAGGGCGATCGCCGAGCGGCTCGACGACCGCTTCCGGCTGCTGCGCACCGGCAGCGGCGCGGCGCCGACACGGCAGCAGACGCTGTCGGCCACGCTCCAGTGGAGCCACGACCTGCTCGAGCCGCCGGAGCGCGAGCTCTTCCGCCGCCTGGCGGTGTTCTCCGGCGGCTTCGCGCTCGAGGCGGTCGAAGAGGTCTGCGCCGGGGACGCGGACGTTCTCGCGCGGCTCGCCGAGAAGTCGCTCGTCGCCGTCGACGAGGACGGCCGCGCGCGGCGCTACCGCCTCCTCGAGACCGTGCGTCTGTACGCGCGCGACCGCCTGGAGGAAGCCGGCGAGTCGACCGCGATGTCGGAACGACATGCGCGCTGGGCGCTCGATCTCGCGCGCCGCGAGCGCGACTCGCCCCGCCTCGATCGCGATGCCGCCAACCTGCGTGTCGCTCTCGACGTGCTGCTCGCGCGCGATCCCCGCGCCGCGCTTCGGCTCTGCATCGCGCTCGGCCCGTTCTGGCTGCGCCGGATCGACCTGCGCGAGGGCAAGCGCCGCTTCGCCGACGCGCTCGCGGCGTCGCCGGAGCGGACGAGCCTCCGTGCCGAGGGGCTGCTGGCGGCGGCCGCCCTCGACTTCCGCAGCGGCACGCTCGCGTCGGCGATCGAGCTCGCCGAGGAGAGCTACGCCGTCGCGTCCGAGATCGGCGATCGGCGCGCCGAATGGCGGGCGCTGCAGTTCCTCGGCGAGATCGGCATCGCGGGCGACGCGGCGGACGTCGCCGTGTCGTGGCTCGAGCGTGCGCTCGAGCTCGCGCGTCGCGAGGCCTTCGCCGCCGCAGAGGCGATCGGCGTGTACTCGCTCGGCGTCGCCCACTGGATCCTCGACGATCTCGTGGGCGCCGACGCACTTGCGACGCAGAGCGTCGATGGCTTCCGCGCACTCGCCGGCTCGGCCGAGACCATCGTGTCCCCGCTGAACATGGCCGAGCTGCGGACGACGGAGCGCGGCTCGCGGCCGGGCATGCGGCTCGTGTTCGCGGACACGCTTCAGCCGTTCGCCGAGGTGTCGTGCGACACAGCGATCAGCTACGTGCTGATGAACCACTCGGGCATCGCGCGCAGCCTCGGCGACGCAGCGCGGGCACGGGAGCTGCTCGACGAGAGTGCACGCCGGTTCGAGGACGCACGCGACGAAGCCGGCCGGGCGGCCGTTCTCGTGCGGCGCGCGTACCTCGCGCTCGTCGACGGCGCGCATGCGGAGGCGCGCGCGCACCTCGAGGAGGCGCTCGAGCTTCGGCAGGGCCTACGCGACCGCCGCGGCGTCGGCCTCGTGCTCTCGGGCCTCGGCCTCGTCGACACCGCGGCGGGCGACCACGACAGCGCCGAGCGGCATCTCGCGGAGGCGCGCGAGCTCTTCCGGCGCGCGGGCGACCGGTGGGGCCTGGCGAGCACGCTGTGGCGCATCGCCGACCTGGCGTTCGCCTGCGGCGAGGTCGACGACGCCGAGGCCGCGCTCTCGGAGGCGCTCGCGATCGTCGGAGAGACCGGGCGCGAGCGGTGGATCGCGAACACGGTCGCCGGCCTCGCCGAGGTCGCGCTCCTGCGCGGCGACGTCGAGCGCGCGTCGGCGCTGCTGGCCGAGGCGCGCGACCGCTACGCGTCGCGCGACGACGTGCTCGGCGTCGAGAACGCCGAGGAGCGGCTGCGGGCGCTAAGCGGCCGCTAATTCGGGTCAAAGAGCCGCCGGATACCACTACGCGTCGTCCAACGCGAACTGGAGGCTCAGATGAGCAATACACTCGCTCCCATCCTGGGGGAGGCCACGATCCAGGAGCTGCGCGAGGCCGTCCGCGGCCAGGTCGTCGCACCCGGCGACGGCGGCTACGACGAGGCGTGCCGCGCCTGGAACGGCGCACACGACGGTCGCCGGGCTGCGCTCGTCGTCCGCTGCTGCGGCGCCGCCGACGTGATCGCCGCGGTCGGCTTCGCGCGCAGCAACGACCTCACGATCGCCGTCCGCGGCGGCGGCCACAGCATCGCGGGCTTCTCGACGTCCGAGGGGGGCATCGTGATCGACCTCTCGCAGATGAACGGCGTGCGCGTCGACCCCGTCGCGAGGCGGGCGACCGTCGGCGGCGGAGCGGTCTGGGGCGACGTCGACCACGAGACGCAGGCGCACGGCCTCGCCACGACCGGGGGCCTCGTCTCGACGACCGGCGTGGCGGGCTTCACGCTCGGCGGCGGGATCGGCTGGATCATGCGCGCGTGCGGCCTCGCCTGCGACAACCTCGTATCGGCCGACGTCGTGACGGCCGACGGCAGGCTCGTGCGCGCGAGCGCGACCGAGAACGCCGACCTCCTCTGGGGGCTGCGCGGCGGCGGCGGCAACTTCGGCATCGTCACGCAGTTCGAGCTCGCCCTGCACCCGGTCGGGCCGGTCGTCTACGCGGGGCCGATCTTCTACCCGGCCGAGGCCGACCGCGGCCTGCTGCGCGTGTTCCGCGACTGGTCGGCCGCCGCCCCCGACGAGATCACCGGCCTCGTCAACCTCACGACGGCGCCGCCGCTGCCGGTGATCCCTGCGGAGTGGCACGGCAAGAAGGTGTGCGCGTTCGTGGGCGTGTCCACGGGGCCGCTGGACGAAGGCGAGTCGCTGGTTGCAGCCTTCCGCGAGGTCGCGGAGCCCGTCGCCGATCTGCTCGGGCCGATGCCGTACGGCGTGATCCAGACGCTGCTCGACCCGCTCTGGCCGAAGGGGATCAACGCGTACTTCAAGGCGGCGAACCTCTCGCGGCTCGACGACGCTCTCATCGACCGCCTGAGCGAGATCCATCTCGAGGCGCCCGGGCCGCAGTGCGAGATCCACGTGCATCAGATGGGCGGAGCCGTCGGCCGCGTCCCCGAGGGCGCGACGGCGTTCGCCGAGCGCTCGATGCCGTACGTCCTCAACGCCGTCACCGGCTGGAGCGGCGCGGCGGACGGCGACGCACACCGCGCGTGGGCGCGTGCCGTGATCGAGGCGGCCGACGACGCGACCACCGGCCGTGCGTACGTCAACTTCCTCGGCGACTCCGATGCGGCGCGGTCGTCGTACGGCGCCGAGACGTATGCGCGGCTCGTCGCCCTGAAGAACGAGTACGACTCGACGAACGTGTTCCGGCTCAACCAGAACATCGAGCCGGCCTGATCCGGAGGGGGCGGCCCCGATACGGGGCCGCCCCCACGATACGTACCTGTCGCCGATTCGGCGGCGGCCGTCCGGTCGGAAGCTGGAGGTGTGAACAGCACCCTCGTCACGGCGCGCGACCACCTGTTCACGTGGGGCGGGCCGGTGCAGTCCACGAACCGGATCGCGCGCCACGACCGCTGGTGGGCGCTCGGCGCGGTCCTGCTCGTGATGTTCGCCGCATCCGTCTCCAGCACGATCGTCTCGACGGCCGTGCCGACCATCGTCGGCGACCTGCACGGGTTCACCCTGTACGCCTGGGTGTTCACCGGCTACATGCTGGCGTCGACCGTCGTCATCCCGATCGTGGGCAAGCTCTCGGACGTCTACGGGCGCCGGCCGTTCTACCTCTGGGGCATCGGCATCTACGTCGTCGGCTCGGTCCTGGCGGGCCTCGCCCAGTCGATGGTCTGGCTCATCGGCGCGCGCGTCGTCGCCGGCATCGGGGGCGGCGCGATGATGGCGCTTTCGACGGCGACGATCGGCGACATCTTCTCGCCGCGCGAGCGCGGGCGCTGGATGGGCGTCGTCATGGGCGTCTTCGGCCTCTCGGCGATCGTCGGCCCCACGGCCGGCGGCGCCATCACCGACCAGCTCAGCTGGCGGTGGGTGTTCTTCATCACGCTGCCGCTCGTCGCCGTCGCCTGGCTCATCGTCGGCGCGATCCTCCCGCGCGTGCGCACGCACCACGAGGCGGGCCGACTCGACCTCGCAGGCGGCGCGCTCATGACCGGCGGCCTCGTCTCGATCCTGCTCGGCTTCACCTGGGGCGGAACCGACTACGCGTGGCTGTCGTGGCAGGAGGTGCTGCTCTTCGCCGCCGGCGTCGCCCTTCTCGCCGCGCTCGTCGTCGTGGAGCGCCGCGTGGGTGATCCGCTGCTCGCGCCGTCGTTCTTCCGCAACCGCGTCTTTGCGCTCTCCGTCGTGATCTCGTTCCTGATCACGATCGCCATGTTCGGCGGGCTGACGTTCGTTCCGCTGTTCGTGCAGGGCGTCGTCGGGAAGACGGCGCAGAACTCCGGCATCGTCCTGACGCCGATGATGCTGTCGTTCATGGTCGGCTCGGGCGTCGGCGGCCAGATCGTCTCGCGGACGGGACGGTACAGGCTGCAGGCTGTACTCGGAATGGCGTGCGCGGTCGCGGGCATGGTGCTGTTCAGCCGCCTGCATGCGTCGTCGCAGCCGGGTGAGGTCGTGCGCGACATGATCGTGCTCGGCATCGGCATCGGCGTGACGATGCCGATCTTCTCGATGACGGTGTTCAGCTCGTTCCCGCACGAGCAGCTCGGCACCGTCAACGCGGCGCGGCAACTCTTCTCGAATCTCGGTGGCGCCATCGCAGTTCCGCTGATGACGGCGATCGTCGTCAACACGTTCTCGCACGACCTCCGCGACTACCGCCTCGGCTCGAGCCTGTCGCCGCAGTCGCTGCTCACGCCCGAGGCGCAAGCGTCGATCCGGCACCAGTTCGGCGCCGGCCTGCACGGCAGGCATCTCTACCTCCAGTTCGTCGGCGCCGTACGCCACGGGCTCTCGCACGGCATCACCGACGTGTTCACGATCGGGATCGGGTTCGCGGCTGCGGCGCTCCTGCTCACTCTCGTGTTTCCGCACATCGAGCTCACGACCTGGGAGGGGGACAAATGAGGACCATCGTGGTCGGCGTCGACGGCACGCGCGAGTCGCTCGCCGCGCTTCGCTACGCCATCGGGGAGGCGCGCGTCCACGGCGATCGCGTGAAGGCGGTCGCCGCATGGCACGTGCCGACCATCGCCTACGGCAGCGCGTTCGCGCCGTCGCCGCCGGATCCTCACGCATTCGAGGCGGACGCCGAGGCGGCGCTCGACGCTGCGGTCGCCGCGACCGCCGAAGAGGCGGGCGACGTCCCGGTGCTGACCGTCGTTCGCGAGGGAGACGCGGCGCACGTGCTCGTCGAGGAGGCGGAGGGAGCTGCCCAGCTCGTGGTCGGCTGCCGGACGCTCAACATGGTCGGCCGTCTCCTCCACCACTCGGTGAGCGGCGAGTGCGCGCACGAGGCCCACTGCCCGGTCACGGTGGTGCACCCCGCGTAACCGCTCGACCGCCGGCGGCGTTGTCCTACCGAGACCGCGAAAGGAGGTGGGCCAACCAATGTTGCTTTTGATTGCTCTCGCGATTCTCGCGATCATTGCTTTCGGCGTGGGATTCACCATCCACTGGCTGTTCATCGTCGCTGCCATCGTCGCGCTGATCTGGCTGATCAGCCTGTTCGCCGGCGCGGCCGGTGGGCGCAGTCGCGGCGCCTGGTGGTAGTAGCCGCCTCCTGCGGATCGAATCGGGCCCGGCGGCTTGCCGCCGGGCCCGCACCCGTTCAGAGCAACAGCGCCACGAGGATCTGCGCGACCACGATCTTCGTGATGATCGCCAGCGGGTACACGCTCGCATAGCCGAGCGTCAGGTCGCGGTCGTCCTCGAGCTGATCCGACGCGTACGCAAGGACTGCGGGCTGCGTCTGCATGCCGGCGAGCACGCCCACGAGCGTCTGCGCGGGGAGGCGCAGGACGCGCATGCCGCCGAGGAGGAGGACGCCGAGGGCGGCCGTCGTCGCGGCTGCGCCGGTTGCGATTGCGAGTAGGGCGGACGGCTGGACGATCGCGTCTGCGAATGTCGGCCCGGCGCGCAGTCCGATGCCGGCGAGGAACAGCACCATGCCGAGCTGGCGCAGCGTGAGACTCGCCGTGTACGGCGGCTGCCAGACGAAGGGGCCCGTGCGGCCGAGCGCGCCGAGCACGAGGCCGGCGACGAGCGGGCCGCCGGCGGAGCCGAGCGAGAAGTGGCCGCCGGCGACGGGCACGCTCACCGCGCCGAGCGCGAGCCCGGCGGCGATGCCGGCGCTGAACGTCAGCGCGTCGATCTCTCCGAGCGCGCGGTACGAGTCGCCGAAGTACCGCGCGATCTCCTGCATGCGCGACGGCGGCGCGACGATGCGGATCCGGTCGCCGAGCTCGAGCTGCGTGTCCGGGTGCGCGACGAGGTCGATGTCGCCGCGGCGAACGCGCGTCGCGGTCGCGCCGAAGCGCGCATTCAGCCGGAGGTCGTCGATGCGCCTGCCGGCGACGGCGCGCGAGCTGACCGCGATGCGGCGGAAGTCGACGTCGTGCCGGTCGAGCTCGATCTCCTCGGGAGCGCGATGGCCGAGCTCGGCGACGACGGCGTCGACCTCGTCCTTCGTGCCGACGACCGAGAGCAGGTCGCCGGGCGCGGGTGCGAGCGTCGCGGCCGCGGCCGCGACGTGCTCCTCGTGGAGGACGCGGCCGAACGTCACCGCGTGGCGGTGGCGCAGCTGCTCGAGCGTGCCTGCGGGCCGCTCGACGAGCACCGTCTGCACGACGAGCGGAGTAGTGGCGCGGCGCAGGCTGCGGCGCAGGACGAACCACGCGACGAGCAGCGGCAGCACAACGCCGAGCGGGTAGGAGAGCGAGTAGCCGACGATCGGCTCTGCGCTCAGCCGCGGGAAGTCGGCGTTGTCCTTGAGGCTCTCGATCGCCGCGGCCAGCGCCGGCGTGTTCGTCTCGCCGCCGGTGAATGCGCCGGCCGCGCGGGCGGGCGAGAGCCCGAGCAGCGCGTGGCCGCCGACCGCGACGAGCGCGGCGACGAGGATCGCCGCGACCACGAGCGCGTTGACGGCGAGCCCGCGCCTGCGCAGCGCCGCGAGGAAGCCCGGGCCGCTCGCGAGCCCGACGGTGTACACGAACAGCGCGAGCCCGAGCACCCAGAACGCGTCGGGGAGCACGAAACGCTCGTCGATCGCGCCTGCGCCGATGCCCGCCAAGAGGACCGCGGCGATGCCGAGCGAGAAGCCCCCGACCCGGATGCGGCCGACGGCGTAGCCGGCCGCCACCACGAGGAAGAGCAGCAGGACGGGATTTCCGGCGAGCGTGTCTGAGAGGGAAGCGACCATGGCCGCTGCTCCCAGTGTCGGCTGCGTGCGGCGCCCCCGCGTCGGGAAAACGCCACGATGCGGCTGTGGCGAACCCTGACAACACGACCATCGCGGCGCGCCTCGACGAGTACGCGGCGCTGCTCGAGCTGGCGGAGGCCGGCTACTACACGTCGAGGGCATACCGGCGCGCGGCCGAGCTCATCCGCGGCACGCCGGCGCCGATCGCCGACCTCGTCCGCGCGGGCCGCGTCCGCGAGCTGCGCGGCATCGGCCCCGGGATCGAGCGCCGCCTCCGCGAGCTCGCGGAGACGGGGGACATCGCGGAGCTGCGCGAGCTCGAGCAGAGGCTGTCGCCGGAGCTCGCGGCGTTCGGCCGGCTGATCGGCATCGGCGCGCGTCGGGCGACCGACATCGCCGCGGCGCTCGGCATCCGCAGCGTGGACGAGTTCCGCGCGGCCGCCGCCGCCGGCCGGCTGCGCGAGGCGCCCGGCGTGGGGCCGAAGACCGAGGCGCGCATCCGGGCCGCGCTCGACCGCGACGTCCGCGCGCCGTCGCGTCCGCTGCTGCTCCATCGCGCGCGTGCGCTCGTCGAGCGGATCGCGGACGCTGTCGACGGCGTGCCCGCGGGCGATCCGCGACGGTGGAAGGACGCGTGCTCGTGGCTCGCGGTCGCCGCGCCGGAGGGCGCGAGCCTGGACGACCTGCCGGAGATCGTCTCGCTCGTCGCGCCGAACGTCGGTGTCACGCTCGAGGGCGTGCCGGTCGAGCTGCACGTCGCGCCGCCGGCGGCGTTCGGAACGGCGCTCCTGCGCGCGACCGGCTCGCGCGAATGGGTCGAGGCGCTCGGCCCGCTGCCCGACGCGCCGGACGAGGAGTCCGTCTTCGCCGCGCTCGGGATTCCCTTCGTCCCGCCCGAGCTGCGCGAGGGCGACCCCTCGGCGGAGGTGCCGCAGCTCGTGGAGGCCGGCGAGATTCGCGGCGACCTGCATTGCCACACGACGTGGTCCGACGGCAAGGCATCGGTGCTCGAGATGGCGGCCGCAGCGCGCGACCGCGGCTACGAGTACCTCGCGATCTGCGACCACACGCCCAACGTCACCGTCGTCCCCGGCCTCGATGCGGATGCGTTGCGCCGTCAGGCGGTGGAGATCGCGGCCGCGAACGAGGCGCTTGCACCGTTCCGCGTCCTGCGCGGCGCCGAGTGCGACATCCGCCGCGACGGCACGCTCGACCTTCCCGACGACGTGCTCGCGGAGCTCGACTGGGTGCAGCTGTCGCTGCACGCCGGCCAGCGTGCGCCGCGCGACGAGATCACCGCCCGCGTCGTCGAGGCGATGCGCCATCCGGCCGTCCGCTGCCTCAGCCATCCGACGGGGCGACTCATCGGCCACCGGCCCGAGAACGCGCTCGACCTCGAGCGCACGTTCGAGGTCGCGCTCGAGACCGGCGTCGCGCTCGAGGTGAACGGTCTGCCCGACCGCCTCGACCTCAGAGGCGAGCACGTGCGTGCGGCGATCGCGGCCGGGGTGCGAATCGTCTGCTCCACGGACGCCCACTCCGTCCGCGGCCTCGACAACATGGCGCTCGCAGTGCACACGGCACGCCGCGGAGGCGCCCGGGCGGCGGACGTGCTCAACACACGTGGAAAGCTGCCGCCGAAGGGCGTAGCGTAGGCCCAGACGGATACGTCAGAAGCCAAGCACGACGTCCTCAGCCAGGTGAACGCGGAGATCCGCGCGCTGGCATCGCGCTCCGCCGAGCGCTCGGGCGAATGGGAGTTCCTCTGCGAGTGCGGGCATGTCGCCTGCAGCGAGCGCGTGTTGCTCACCCTTCGCAGCTACGAGGCGCTGCGCCGCCGCGGGGACGACGTCCTCGCGCCCGGTCACACGGTCGACGAGGTCGCGCGCGGGAACGGCCATCCCATGGACGAACAGCTCGTTGCATACCTCGCCGACGCCCATTCGATCGAAGAGCAGGCCCTGCAGCAGCTGCGCGGCGCACCCGACGCCGCCGGCGATGCCGACCTCGCGCGGATCTTTCGCGACCACCTGACCGAGACCGAGGGCCACGAGCGCGCGATGCGCTCGCGCCTGGAGGCGCACGGCGAGGGCTCGTCGGCGCTGAAGGATCTCCTCATGCGCGTCGGCGGCGCAGGGTTTCTGCTCTTCGCGAAGGCGCAGCCGGACACGCCCGGCAAGCTCGTCGCACACGCCTACTCGTACGAGCATCTCGAGCTCGCGTCGTACGAGCTGCTGCTGCGTGTCGCCGGCCGCGCCGGCGACACGGAGACCGTGGAGGCGGCACAACGCATCCGCGACGAGGAGCGGGCGATGGCCGAGCGGCTCGCCGCGTCGTTCGACCGTGCGGTCGAGGCCTCGCTCGCGAAGCTCCACCCGGACGACCTGCGCGGGCAGCTCCGCACGTACCTCGCGGACGCGCACGCGATCGAGGAGCAGGCGGCCAAGCTGCTCGAGCAGTCCGTGGACGATCCGGCGCTCGGCGACCTCTACCGCGAGCATCTCGCGGAGACGCGCGGGCACACGCGTCTCGTCGAGGGGCGGCTTGCCGCGCTCGGCGGCGACGCGTCGAGCGTGAAGGACGCCGCGATGCGTGCCGGCGCGCTGAGCTGGGCGACGTTCTTCGAGGCGCATCCCGACACGCCGGGGAAGCTTGCGGCGTTCGCGTACGCGTTCGAGCATCTCGAGATCGCCGCGTACGAGGAGCTCAAGCGCGTCGCGGGGAGGGCGGGGGACACGGACACCGTTCGTGCTGCGGACGACATCCTCGCGCAGGAGCGCGCTGCGGCCGCGAAGATCGAGGCTGCCTTCGACCGGGCCGTCGACGCTGCACTAATCGGGTAGGAGCGGCATGGAGAGGCCGGCCTGCCGGCCGAGGAGCACTCCGCGCGTGATCGCGGTCGAGCCGTACCGGTCGCGCACCTCGTCGAGGGCGGCGTCGAGCACCGCGCTGTCGCGGCGGTCGAACGGCAGCCGGAGCTGCATCGTCAGCGCGTCCTCGAGGTTCGCAACGGCGACCCCGACGAGTGTGATGCCACGGCGCTCGATCGCCGGCGCGGCGCCGGCGAGCAGTCCGCGCGCCGCCGTCAGGATCTGCGCGGTGCTCGCGGTTGCGTATGGGAGCGTGTGCGACCGCGTCGCGCGCGTGTAGTCGTCGAAGCGGAGGCGCAGCACCACGGTTCGGCCGATGCGGTGCGCAGCGCGCATCCGCCGCGCGACCCGGTCGACGAGGGCGACGAGGTCGGCGTCGATCGTCTCGAGCGACCACGGGCCACGGCCGCGGGCGCGCTGCGACCCGATCGAGCCGCGCCGCCGCCGCGCGTTCACGGGCCGCGGGTCGAGGTTGTGCGCGAGCGCATGCAGATGGCGGCCCGACGCCTTCCCGAGCATCGCCATGAGCGCCGACTCCTGGATGCCGGCGATCTGGCGCACCGTCGTGATGCCGCGGCCGCGGAGCTTCCGCGCCGTCACCGGCCCGACGCCCCAGAGGCGCTCGACCGGGAGCGGGTGCAGGAACGCGAGCTCGTCGTCGGGCGGGACGAGCAGCAGGCCGTCCGGCTTCGCGACCGCGCTCGCCACCTTCGCGAGGAACTTCGTGCGCGCGATTCCGACGGTGATCGGCAGGCCGACCCTCTCCCGCACCGTCCGGCGCAGGCGGGTCGCGATCTCGAGCGGGCTGCCGATGCTCCGCTCCATCCCACGGACGTCGAGGAACGCCTCGTCGATCGACAGCCCTTCGACGATGGGCGAGGTGTCCTCGAAGACGCGGAAGACCGCCTTGCTCGCCTCCGAGTACGCGGACATCCGCGGCCGGACGACGATCGCGTGCGGGCAGAGGCGCCGTGCGGCCCGCTCGCCCATCGCGGTGCGGACGCCGTGCGCCTTCGCCTCGTAGCTCGCGGCGAGCACGACGCCCATGCCGACGATCACCGGCTTGCCGAGGAGCCGCGGGTCATCGCGCTGCTCGACCGACGCGAAGAACGAGTCGAGGTCGGCGTGGAGGATCACGAACATATGTTCGCATAGCCTGCCGTCGGGCCGAAGCGTTATCTTCCCGGCGGTGAGTGCGGCCGCCGTCACGAGCGCCCCCTCGGTCGAGGCCCGCGAGCTCGGCCCCGTCCTGCCGCTGCGGGCGTTCCCGCTCGTCGGCGTCGTCCTCGCCGGGCTCGTGGTCGCGATCGCCGGCGACTGGCCGTGGGCACTGACCTTCTACCACGTCGTCGGCGGCGCGATGTGGACGTCGATCGACCTCTTCGTCGGCTTCGTCGTCGGCCCGATCCTGCGCACGATGCCCGTCCCGGCGCGCGTCGAATTCACGAAGCGCTTCATGCCGATGATGCTCGTGCTCATGCCGACGCTGGTGACGATGACCCTCGGCGCCGGCTTCCAGCTTGCGCGCCAGTCGGGGCATCTGAGCACGTCCGACCCGCGGCACGCCTGGGTCGTCGCCTCGATGTGCGTCGTCGGCGTGATGGCCGTCGTCGCGCTCGCGCTTCTCTCGCCGGCGAACCTCGCGGTGCTGTTCGAGCTGCGCAAGCCGCAGCCGGACCCGCTCGTGATCGGGGCGCTGATGCGCCGCTTCGTCTACGCGGCGGCGATCACCGGCGCCATGCAGGTCGCGACGTTCGTGATCATGACGAGGCTCGCGAGTTGAACGACCGGTTCCCGCCTGTGACGCAGCTCGGCGCCGCCTCGATGGCGTTTGTCGCGGCCGGCGTCATCGTCGTCGCCGCCTACCTGCCCAAGCATGCGCCGCTCGCGGCGCCGATCGCGTGCCTCGCGGTTGCGGCCTCGCTCCTCGGCGTCAACCTCGTGCTCATCGCCCGCGCCCGCGGCTTCGCGCTCTGGCGCTTCCTGCAGGTGATGCGATGGGGGCTGCTCGCCTACGCGGTCGTCGCCGGCATGCTCGAGTACACCTTCCTGTACGACCACACACGCGGCGCGGTGCTCGCGATCATGACCTGCATGCTCGTGCTCTTCATGGTGAACGTCCCGCTGCTGCTGGCGTTCACCGTCGCGCGCTACGAACGCAGTTAGTGGTTCATCGTCCCGGGGACGTCGCCGACGTTGAGCAGCCCGACCTCGCCCATCGCGACGCTCGCGAAGCTGTGTGAGACGAAGGGGTAGATGCCGCGCGTCGCGATCTCGACGTCGAAGACGCCGCCGCCGCCGGCGGGGACGACCGCCGTCTGGATCTCGTGCTGTGGCGCATCGACGAGGTCGGCGTTGATCCAGGCGCGCCGGAGGATCGTCCCGACGACGTGGAACTCCGTGTTCAGGCTGGGGCCCGCGTCGACGACCCAGAAGCGGACCGTCTGGCCGGGCATCGCCGTGAGCGGGTGGGTCTTGTACTGCGCGGCGTAGCCGTTCCAGGTCGCCCAGTCGGGCGTCATCTGCTGCGCCTTGACGGTGTCGAGGCTCGCCGGCGCCTTCTCGCCCGCCGAGTTGAGATACCACTCGCTCGACACGAGCACGTACTGCCTGTCGGCCGGCGGCATTCCCTTCGGCTCGACGACGATCGCGCCGTACATGCCGTTGGCGATGTGCTGGAAGGCCGGCGCCGTCCCGCAGTGGTACATGAACACGCCCGGGACGGAGGCGACGAAGCTGAACGTCTTCGACGTGCCGGGCATGACGTCGGCGAACGCGACGTTCGGAGCGACCTGCGCCGCATGGAAGTCGACGGAGTGCGGCATCGGCGCCTTGTTCACGAGCGTCACCTGCACGGTCTGCCCCTGGCGGACGTGGATGACCGGCCCGGGAACGCCGCTCCCGAAGGTCCATGCGTCGTAGTGGATACCCGGGGCGATGGTGACGACGCGGTGCTGCATCGACAGGGTGACGCGGGCGACGGCGCCGGACGGCGCTGCGGGCAGCGCGGCCGGGTAGGCGGCGTGCGCCATCGCCAGTGCGTCGGCGTTCGCTGGCGCGATCCCGGCGAAGCTGGTCGTCGCCCGCGCCCCCTGCGCGCTCGCCGTCGCCGGCATGCCCGCCATGGGCGCCGCCGGCTGCTGCTTGGCGATCGCGGACTGGATCTCCGCGGCGTCGTGCTTGGCGTCCTGTGCGGATACCGCGAGCCAGATGCCGATCGGCACCATGAGGGCGACCGCGATGCCGGCGAAGAGGGCGAAGAGCTTCAGCAGGACGTTGTGCTCGGTTGCCACAGGAGGTCTCCTTCTCGCGTTTTCACATGTGTTCTAGTGAGAACTCGACCGCCATCTGTCGGCTCGGAACCGCAGATCCGATCAGGGAACTCCCCGATTGGCCCGAGGTCGGACGCATGGAAAATCCAAGCATGATCGTGAAAAAGGACGCGATCGTGGCCGAGCTGCGGGCAAGCGGCCCGCTCGACTCGGCGGAGCTCGGGCGGCGGGTCGGGCTGCACCCGAACACGGTCCGCTTCCACCTGGGGCAGCTGCGCGACGCGGGTCTCGTCACGTCGCGCCCGGCGGAGCGCGAGGCGCCTGGAAGGCCGCGGATCCTCTACTCGCTCGAGCCTTCCGCGACGCACGACCACGTTCAGGAGCACCGCCTGCTGGCCACGATGCTCGCCGATGTCGTCGCCGCGATGGACGACGGCACCGAGCGCGCGGAGTCCGCGGGCCGTGCGTGGGGGCGGTATCTCGTGCAGCGGCCTCTGCCGTTCGCGCGCACGAGCGACGAGGAGGCGCAGGCCGAGATCGTCGAGCTGCTCGCGCAGGAGGGATTCGAGCCGGAGAGCGCGCCCGGTGAGATCCGCATGCACCGCTGCCCGTTCCCCGCGCTCGCGGCGACGCATCCGCAGGTCATCTGCGCCGCTCATCGCGGCCTGATCGAAGGCGGCCTCGAGGAGCTCGGCTCCGGCCTCGAGCTCCAGCGGATCGAGGTCTTCCCGCAGCCCGACCTGTGCATCGCACGCCTCGGACACCGCTCCCGCTGACGCGGGCGCGTGCGGTCGGCGGCCCGGTGCCGCTTCGGCTGCTCGCCGCGTATTTCGCCGTCGCTCTCGCCGGACTCCTCGCGGCCGCCGGCGCGCTCGTCGCCGCCGCACCCGATCTCGCGGGGGGCGACCCGGGCGCGGAGGCGCCGGTCCTCGCGGTGCACCTGCTCGCCCTCGGCTTCCTGCCGCCTGCAGTCACGGGCGCGAGCCTCCACCTCCTGCCGGTCATGCTCCGCAACCACCTGCGCAGCGTCCGCCTGCTCTGGGTGGCGCTGCCGCTGCTCGCCGCCGGGGCCTGGCTCGTCGCACCCGGCGTCGCCTTCACCGTGCCTGCGCTGCTTTGGCCCGGCGCTGCACTCCTTGCTTCAGGTCTCGCACTCGTGCTCGTCGAGCTCGGCGGCCTGGTCGCCCGGGCGCCGCGCGGGCGCATGCTCGTCACGAGCCGAGCCGGAGTCGCGCTCAGCCTCTTCCACGCAGCCGCCGCGCTCGTGCTCGGCGCAGTCGTGTTCGCGCACGGCGACGAGCCCGTCCTCGGCGTCGCGCACGGGCGCTGGCTGCTCGTCCATCTGCACGTCGCCGTGCTCGGCTGGCTCGCGCTGCTCATCCTCACGGTCGGCCGGACGCTCGCGCCGATGCTCGCGCTCGCGCCCACGGCGCCGCGGCGGCGGATGCCCGTCGACGAGCTCCTGCTCGTGCTCGGCCTCTGGCTCCTCGCGGCGGGAATCGCCGCGAGTCGCGGCGTCGCGATGGCAGGTGGACTGTTCGTTCTCCTCGCGCTCGGCCGCTTCGGCGCCTTCGTCGGCCGCGTCGCGCGCAAGCGCCGGATGGAGCTCGAAGGGCCGCTCGCACATCTCCTCGCCGGTGCGGCGTTCCTGCTGCAGGCGGCCGCGCTCGGTTTCGCGCTCCTCGCCGGAGCCGTGTCGGGCGCACGCGCCGTGTCGGCGTACGTCCTGCTCCTCCTCTTCGGCTGGGCCGCAGGCGTCACCGCCGGCCACCTGCCGAAGCTGCTGTCGCTCTCGATCTGGGTGTGGTGGCCGCCGGGCCCGCGTCCCAAGCAGGAGGCGCTCTACCCGCGGCGGCTCGCACTGGCCGAAGCGCTCGCTTTCGCACTCGGCCTCGAGATCCTCGCGGCGGGCGTGTGGGCCGGCAGTGCGGCGGCGGCGCGCCTGGGCGCGGCCCTCGTCGGGGCAGCGGCGCTTCTCGCGACGGCGGCGGCAGCGGTCGTCTGGAGCCGCAGGGCGCAATAGGTGGGCGCCCCGATGGGCGCGCCGCCCCGCCGCGCGAGTCTCACGACGTGATCCGTCTAGCGGTGCTCGCCGCCGTGGCCCTGACCGGCGTGCCCCTCGCCGGCGGCTGGTCGGCGACGGTCGCCGGCGCGCCGAGCGCGCAGTTCAATGGGGTGTGGAAGCTGCGCTTCGCGGCGAGCGGCGCCTACGTGATCTCGAAGGGCGGCCAGAAGCTCGTGCTCGGCAAGGCGACGTTCAAGGGCGCGACCGTGACGTTCCGCGACACGAGCGGCCCCGCGTCGTGCATCGGCATCAAGGCGATCGGCTCGTACACCTGGTCGGTCGTCGAGCGAAAGCTGCGGCTGAAGCCCGTGCGCGAGCCGTGCGCCGGCCGCAGGTTCGTGCTGGGGCGCACGTTCGCGCACATCAGGAACGCGCCGTCCGCCTGAGCGCGTCGCGGTCGATCTCGCGCCGCAGGATCTTGCCGCTCGCGCTGCGCGGGAAGTCGTCGACGAGCAGCACGCGCCGCGGGTACGCGTACGCGGCGACGCGCTCGCGCGCATAGGCCTGCAACTGCTCCGGGTCGCATGCGTCGTCGGCCGGGATGACGAGCGCGACCACCTCCTCACCGACCCGGTCGTCGGGGACGCCGACGACGACCGCCTCGCGCACGTGTGGGTGCGAGAACAGCACCTCCTCCACCTGGCGCGGATAGACCGAGTAACCGCCGCGCAGGATCACGTCCTTCTTGCGGTCGACGAGGAACAGATATCCGTCATCGTCGAGGTACCCGATGTCGCCGGTGGCGAGCCAGCCGTCGTGCCCGCGCATGACGGTTGGGCTGAGGAGCATCACCTCGCCGACCGGGTCGCCCTCGATCCGCAGCTGCCCGCCTGCGGCCGGCGTCCCCACCGATCCCGGCTTGCGCGGGCGGCTCGCGTGACTCGCCGTCGCCATGCCGCCCACCTCGGTCATGCCGTAGCCCTCGAGCACGACAGCGCCGAAGCGCTCCTCGAAGGCGAGCAGGGTGTCGACCGCCAGCGGCGCGCCGCCGACGTGGGCGAGACGCAGCGTCGCGCGCCGGCCCGTCGCGAGCAGCGCGACGCACATCGCCGGCACGCCCATGAACACGGTCACGTGCTCTCGCTCGATGAGGTCGACGGCGGCATCGGGGTCGAAGCGCTCGACGAGCGCGAGGCACGCGCGGGCGGCGATCGCGGCGTTCATGCAGCCGGTCATCGCGAACACGTGCGCGAGCGGCGCGGAGCCGAAGAGGACGTCGTCCTCGCGCAGCGCGAGCGCGTCCGAGGCGACGTACTCGGCGTTTCGGCGCAATCCTGCATGCGTGAGCTCGATCCGCTTCGGCACACCGGTCGTGCCCGACGAGTAGAGGACGACGGCCGCGTCGGCGCCGGCCGCCTCCGCCACCTCCGAGTACACCGGCCCCGCGAGGTCGCCCTCGACGACGATGCGTGCGCCCGTGTCCGCGATCCGCTCCCGCTGCTCGCGCCCGCTGAGGAGCGGGTTCACGGGCACGACGACCGCCCCGAGGCGGAGCGCGCCGTGGAACGCGGCCACGAACGCAGGATGGTTGGGAAGGAGCAGCGCGACGCAGTCGCCCCGTCCGACGCCCTGCTCTCGCAGCGCGCCGGCGGCGCGCGCCGCGCGCGCGTCGAGCTCGGAATAGTCGATCCGCCGCCCCTCGTGCAGTAGCGCGGGCCGAGACGGCGCGTCGGCCGCCGCCTCCGGCAGCAGCGCCGCGAGGCTATCCCCAGACGTCGTGCGCAACCTCGACGATGAGGCGCAGCTTCGCGAGCTCCTGCTCGATCGTGAGGTCGTTCCCCTCGACGGTCGAGGAGAAGCCGCACTGGGGCGAGAGGCAGAGCTGGTCGACGTCGACGTACTGCGACGCCTCCTCGATGCGGCGCTTGATCGCGTCCTTGTCCTCGAGCTCGCCGCGCTTCGTCGTGACGAGCCCGAGCACGACCTGCTTGCCCTTGGGCACGAAGCGCAGCGGCGCGAACCCGCCGGAGCGCTCGTCGTCCCACTCCATGAAGAAACCGTCCACCTGCAGCTCGTTGAAGAGCGCCTCGGCGACGAAGTCGTAGCCGCCCTCCGCCGCCCACGACGAGCGGAAGTTGCCGCGGCACATGTGCGTCGTCACCGACATCCCGGCCGGCCGCCCCGCCAGCGCCTCGTTGATGTGGTGGATGTACTCGACGTGCTGCCGCTCGGCGTCGCCGCCGATGGACGCGACGTACTCCCTCTGGTGTGGGTCGTTGAGGTAGGCGAGGCTCGTGTCGTCGAACTGGAGATACGTGCAGCCCATCTCGCCGAGCCGCCGCACCTGCTCGGCGTACGCCTTCGTGAGGTCTGCCCAGAACGAGTCGAGGTCGGGATACAGGCCGGGGTCGATCGCCGCCTTGCCGCCGCGGTAGTGGACCATGCTCGGCGAGGGGATCGTGAGCTTGGGCACCGTGCTCGTAGCCGTCTGCTGCAGGAAGCCGAAGTCGTCGCCGAAGATCGTCCTCGAGACGCCGAGCCTGCCGTTGACGTGCAGCGCGGCCGGCGTGAACTCGATGTCTCCCTCCGGGTTGTGGAACTTGACCGAGATGTGCCCGGCCTCCTTGGTGATGCCGTCGAGCTGGTAGATGAAGTCCATGTGCCACGACGCGCGGCGGAACTCGCCGTCCGTGGCCGACTGCAGCCCGGCGTCCTCCTGCATGCGGACGACCTCGCGGATGCACTCGTCCTCGATCGCGCGCAGCTCGGCGTCGTCGATCTTCCCCGCGGCGTGGTCGTCGCGCGCAGCGAGCAGCCGCCGCGGACGGAGCAGGCTGCCGACGTGGTCGGCGCGGAACGGGGGAGACGTCCGCTGCACGTGTGGTGTATATCGCACCGGTGTCCGAGCTTGCAGACCTGGGCGTCGTCGAGGCGGCGCATGCGCTCGAGCGCGGCGATGCGTCGTCGCGGGAGCTCGCCGCAGCCTGCCTGGCGCGCATCCGCGAACGCGATCCGGCGATCGGCGCGTGGGTGCGCGTGTACGAGGAAGAGGCGCTCGCTGCGGCGGACCGCGCCGATCGGAGCGCCGGCGGCCCGCTGAACGGGATCCCGGTCGCGCTGAAGGATCTCTACGCCGTCGCCGGCCTGCCGCTCACCGCCTCGAGCCGCGTGCTCGACGAGATCCCGCAGCGCGACTGCGACGCGTGGGCGCGCCTGCGTGCGGCCGGCATGGTGCTGCTCGGCCACGTGCACACGCACGAGTTCGCCGCGGGTGGGACGACCGACCAGGTCGGCAACCCATGGGCGCTCGACCGCTCCGCCGGCGGCTCGAGCGGCGGCTCGGCCGCAGCCCTCGCGTCGCGCACTGCGCCGGCGGCGACCGGAACGGACACCGCCGGCTCGCTGCGGATCCCGTCGGCGATGTGCGGCACGTCGACGATCAAGCCGACGCGCGGCCTCGTCCCGATGCGCGGCATCGTCCCGCTCGCGCCGAGCCTCGACCACGCCGGCCCGATGGCGCGCGAGCTGCGCGACTGCGAGCCGCTGCTCGCGGCCCTCGCCGGCGTCGAGCCGCCCGACGAGCGGCGGCCGCTGCGGCGTGTCGCTCTGTCGCCGCGCATCGGCGACCTCGATCCCGACGTCGCCGACAGTCTCGAGCGCGCGCTCCCGCTGCTCGACCTCGTCGACGTGCCGCCGCCCGAGGTCTCGCTCGACCTCGGCCTCTCGTTCCTCGACGTGCTCACGGCGGAGATGCTCGTCTACCACCGCCGCTTCGACCACAGCCGCGAGCTGTACCGGCCTTCGACCCGCGGCTTCCTCGAGTACGCCGAGCAGCGTGCGATGAGCGCGGAGGAGTACGCGGCGGCGCAGATCCGCCGCGACGAGGACACGGCGCGGTGGCTGGACTGGATCGCCGAGCATCGCGTGGACGCGCTCGTCGAGCCGACGCTGCCGGTCGTCGCGCGGCTGCGTGGAGACGGCTACGACGAGCCGTTCCGGGATGTCGCGGAGATCTCGCTCACGCACTACTGGAACTGGGTCGGCTTCCCCGTCGTCGCGCTGCCCTCCGGCGTCGGACGCCGCAGCGGCCTCCCGGTGAGCGTCTCGCTCGTCGGCGCGCCCGGAGCGGACTGGGACCTGCTCGCGGCGGGCACCGCGCTGCAGGTGGAGCTGGGTACGGTGTCGCCGTGATCGACGTCCACGTCCACGTCGAGCGCTCGCGCGCGGGGCACGATCCGATGCCGCCGGAGCTTCGCGCCGCTGCGGCGCGCTACTTCCACAGCGACGAGCCGCTGCCGACGATCGACGACGTCGTCGCCTACTACCGCGAGAGGAACATGCGCGCAGTCGTGTTCACCGTCGACTGGGAGCTGCGCAGCGGCATCCCGCCGATCCCCGACGAGGAGATCCTCTCGGCCGACCCAGAGGTCGTCATCCCGTTCGCGACCGTCGACCCCGCACGTCCGGACGCGCTCGAGCGCGTGCTGGCGAAGATCGAGGCGGGGGCGCGCGGCTTCAAGTTCCACCCGAACCTCCAGGCGTTCTTCCCGAACGACCGCAGTGCGTACCCGCTGTACGAGGCGATCGCCGCCGCCGGCCTGCCTGCGCTGTTCCACACCGGCCACAGCGGCATCGGCACCGGCGCGCCGGGCGGCGGCGGGCTGCGGCTGAAGTACTCGAACCCGCTCTGCATCGACGACGTCGCCGCCGATTTCCCCGAGCTCGAGATCGTGATGGCGCACCCGTCGTTCCCGTGGCAGGACGAGGCGATCTCGGTGTGCCTGCACAAGCCGAACGTGTGGATCGATCTCTCCGGCTGGTCGCCGAAGTACTTCCCGCCTCAGCTCGTGCAGTACGCGAACACGCAGCTGCGCGACAAGATGCTGTTCGGCTCCGACTTCCCGCTCGTCACGCCGGATCGCTGGCTCGCGGACTTCGAGCAGGCGCCGTTCCGCGACGAGGTGCGGCCGCTCATCCTCGAGGAGAACGCCGCGCGTCTGCTGAAGCTCTAGTGGTAGCCGAGCCGCGCTGAGATGTCCGCCGCCGTGCGCGTGAGCACCGGCCCGAGGCGCGCGCCCATGTCGGCGCTCGAGACCATCGAGCTGTGCACGGCGAGGTTGATCGCAGCCGCGGCGGCGCCGTCGTGTGTGAGCACCGGCGCGGCGACCGACCGCAGGCCGTATGCGAGCTCCTCGTTGTTGATCGCGTAGCCCTGTCGCCGGACGAGGTCGAGCTCCAGCTCGAGCGCGTCGCGCGACGTGAGCGTGTTCGGCCCGCGCTGCGCGAACTCGATGCGGGCGAGCCGCTCGTCGCGCTCCTCCGCCGGAAGGTGGGCGAGCAGGACCTTGCCGAGCGACGTGCAGTACGCCGGCAGGCGGGCGCCGACGTGCAGGTTCAGGTCGATCTCGCGCTGTCCCGCCTGCGCGCTGCGGCAGCGGTCGACGTAGACGATGTCGAGGTCGTCGAGGATCGCCATGTTGACCGTGTAGCCGGTCTCGTCGGAGAGCTCGCGAAGGTGCGGGGCGGCGATCTCGCGGAGCTCCATCGAGTTGATCGCGGAGAAGCCGAGATCGAGCACGCGCGGCCCGAGCCGGTACTTCTTCGTCGCCGGGTCCTGCTGCAGGTAGCCGAGCGCGGCGAGCGTGGCGACGTAGCGGTGTGTCGTCGAGCGGCTGAGGCCGACGTCGCGGCCGAGCTCGCTCACGCCGAGCAGCGGCCGCCCCGACCGGAACGCGGAGAGGACCGACAGGCCGCGCTCGAGCGACTGCGAGAAGCCGGCTTCGGCGTTCACCCTCCTGTTCTAATAAATGGAACGGTGTCTTGACAAGTGGACGGTGACCGGCGTAGCGTCCGGATCCATTCCGGCATCTCTTGGTGGAGGAGGGTCGAATGACTGAGGAAGCGCGGTCCGGCGGCGGGGGCATCTCCCGCCGGGAGCTGCTCAAGCGCGGCGCCGTCGGCGCGGGCGGTCTCGTCGTTTCGGGAGCGCTGGCCGACCCGGTCTGGGCGCGAGCCAAGACCTGGGACGCGTCCAACACGATCAAGCTCGGCTTCGTGAGCCCGCTGAGCGGGCCGCTGGGCGGGTTCGGCGAGGGCGACCCGTACATCATCGGGCTCGCGAAGAAGGGCTTCGCGAAGGGCCTGACGGTGGGCGGGACGCACTACACCGTCCAGATCGTGAGCAAGGACAGCCAGTCGAGCCCGGCGACCGCAGCTCAGGTCGCGAACCAGCTCATCCACAACGACGGCATCGACCTGATGCTGACGACGTCCACGCCCGAGGTCGTCAACCCCGTCGCCGATGCCTGCGAGGCCGCCGGCGTCCCGTGCGTCGGGACCGTCGACCCGTGGGAGTCGTTCTACTTCGGGCGCGGAGCGAAGCCGGGCGGGCAGAACCCGTTCCGCTACTCGTTCCTGTTCAGCTTCGGCACGCAGCAGTTCGCGGATGCGTACACGCACCTGTGGCCCCAGGTGAAGACCAACAAGCGCGTCGGCGTCATGTATCCGAACGACACCGACGGCAATGCGTTCCGTGCGAGCCTGATCCCGCTGCTCAAGAAGGCCGGCTACAAGGTCTTCGATCCGGGCGGATACCAGGACGGCCAGACCGACTACACGTCCCTGATCTCGTTCTACAAGAAGCACAACTGCGAGATCTTCCATTGCGCCCCGATCCCGCCCGACTTCACGACCCTGTGGAAGCAGGCGACGCAGCAGGGCTACACGAAGATGTGCAAGATCGCGCAGCTGGCGAAGACCGGCCTCTTCGCGTCGCAGATCGCG
>Ga0075276_10000128_pt1 | contig 22737 bp, 25 predicted proteins | sample SF_Rice_5C_80N_4_FD_69770 | JGI IMG/M metagenome (GOLD analysis project Ga0075276, IMG submission 69770) | Rice paddy soil microbial communities from Twitchell Island, California, USA - SF_Rice_5C_80N_405 | ecosystem: Environmental > Terrestrial > Soil > Paddy field/soil | place: USA: Twitchell... | reverse complement strand
CGGCTGCTCCCGCAAACGGCTGGCTTCGCCAGTAACGTGTCACAGCCGCCACCTTCGTCGCGCGCCTTGTGATCATCGCGATTTTGCCGGCAACGCGGCTCATGAAGGACTTGTTCAGCGTTTCCTTGGTTGCGCCCTTCCCGGAAGATCGTCCGTTCTGTTCCGCAATTCCGCATGTGTTCCGCAACGTCCGTCTTGCTCTGCAGGTTCCGGAGGCTGGTCACACCCCTGCACTTCCGCCTGCAAATTCCGGCCGTTACGCTCCGAATCAGCGCCCCCGCGCAACACCGCCTCATGCCAATTGAGTATAATAAGCACACGCTTGGACCGGATCACAGCCGGTACCGAGATGGCGCACCCCCCAAGGACAGGCCGGTAAATGCCCAGGCAGCATCATGCGGTACGGCATAGCCAAAGTCACAAATCCAACAAGGGAAACAATACCAACAAGGGGCCATAACAATGAAATTTAGATTCAACAGCACCGAGTTCTACCTTTTCCTGCTGGTTACAATTCTGAGCATTGCTGCCAACCTGCCGGCGGCCCTCATCGGACAATACATCGACCAGCGAACGCTGCTCATCGTGCTCGCCGCGGTGATCGTGATCGCCTTGTTCCGCTACCTGCGCTTGTTCCTGTTCCTGTGCGTGCTTGCGCTGGCGCTGGGCGCGAACATACCGGAGAGACTATCGGAAACCCTGGGCATCAACCAGACCATCATGCTGACCTTCCTGGTGCTGATTGTGATGATTTCGCAGGCCAACCGGTTCCTGAAGCTGCCCGAAGACACCGATCCCGCGAGAAGGCGGAGCGCGCCCAAGCTCGATTCTTCCGAATCCAGGAAAGCGGTGCTTATCGCGATCACGCGAGGAAATGTCAAGCGCCTGAAATGGTTTCACAACCACAATATGGAGTTCAATTTCATTGAGGACGGCGTGTCGCCAGTGACGCTCGCCGCGGAAAAAGGCAACTCCGAGATCATGCAGTTGCTGATCTACTATGGTACAAACCTCAACGTGACCGATGGGTCGGGAAGATCTCCGCTTCAGATCGCAGAGGCGGGCGGCTTCAATCGCACGGCGGAAATCATCCGCTTCGCGCAGGAACATCTCACGGACCAGGAAGTACCGGCCGCGCAGGCACCGCCCGCAGCCACCGGGCAAGCCACTTAGCGGCCGGGCCACCGCGCGTGCAAGAGCACGCGGCGGCGGCGGCACAAAACAGGAAAAGGGGCGACAAGCCCCTTTTCTGTTTTGCGCGCCTGCCTGCCGCAATACCTCGCGACTAGCTGGCCCCAGCGTGTTTCTTCTGCTCGACCGCATACAGCACTGCGGCCTCGACCCGGGAGGTCAGATTGAGCTTGGTCAGGATATGTCGCACATGCTGCTTGACCGTATCGTTGCTGATGCCCAGCAGCTTGGCGATGCCTTTGTTCGACTCACCATCGGCAAGGAGCCTGAGAATTTCCCGCTCGCGTTCAGTCAGGGTCTTGAGCGAGGTCTGGTAGCTCGGTTCCTTGTTACCATGCTGAAGGATGCCGATCATCTTCACCGTCATCGCCGGCGCCACGACCATTTCGCCGCAGGCCACGCGCCGGATCGCGTCCACCACGTCATCCGGGGCCATGTCCTTCAGCAGGTAGCCGCGCACGCCCGCTTTCAGCGCCGCCGCGAGGTCTGCCTCCGCGTCGCTCATCGTCAGAATCACCACGGGCGTCTCATGCCCTCCTGCACGCATCATCGCCAGCAACTCCAGACCGCCGTGCGGCTCCATGCGCAGGTCCATCACCACCAGATCCGGGTTCTGTTCCGTCAGCAGGGATTCCAGACCTTTGGCGTTGTCCGTCGCCCCCACTACAGTCACGCCGTAGCAGTGAGTCAGCAACTCGGTCAAGCCGCGCCTGCAAAGGCTATGATCGTCCACCAGCGCAACTCGGATCATTTCAACTTGTTCAGACACGTTTCAGAACTCCGTTAACTTGCCGCCAGAATGAGGCGGACGCGCGTCCCCTCCCCTTTGGCACTCTCAACTTCGATTTCCGCACCGATGCGCCGCGCCCGCTCGCGCATTATGGTTAGCCCATAATGTCCTTCCGGCGGAATGCTGCCCGCCATCCCGGCGCCATTGTCCTCTATCGCAAATACATAGCGCCCGCGCTGGCGGCCGATACGCAGCGAAGCGTGGGTCGCGCCGGAATGGGCGGCGATATTCGCCAGCACCTCGCGCACGATGTTGAAGACCTGCAGTTCATGCTCCATAGGCATCACGAAATCCGCCTGGGTGTTGACGTATTCCAGTTCGATGCCGCTGCGCGTGACGAATTCCCCGGCCAGTACCTGCAAGGCATGGCGCAGACCCAGGGGATCCATCTGGCAGCGGAAATGCGTGATCAGTTCACGAACCGACTTCTTTCCGCTGTCCAGGGCCTCGTTCACGTCGTTCACGCACTTTTGCGCAAGCTCGTCGTCCTGCCTGCGCAAGGCCTGCTGCAGCACGCTCATGCGCATGCCGCCGAAGGCCAGCGTCTGGGCCAGTGAGTCGTGTATTTCGTTGGCAATTGCCTGGCGTTCCGCCATCAGCTGCATGCGCCTGTTCTCGCGCGCGAGCCGCGCATTCTCCAGGGAGATGCCGATCATCTCGGCAAAGCAGCGCAACGTGTGCGCCGCATCCGGCGCCAGTTCCCGCTCCTCGTCGAAAAAGAGATTGAATACTCCGATGCGCCTGCCCCTGAATTCGAGCGGAACCGCAACCACCGCTTTATATCCGGAGCCGAAAGAATCAATGCCCGACAGGCGCGCACAGGTAGATGCCTTTCCGGTTTTCAGGCTGCCCTCGCGCGCCGCTTGGCCGCATACGCCGCAGCCCAGCGCGACATGGCCCTCGCCTTCCCGGATTTCCCGGGGCAAGCCCACGGCACCAGCGATGTGCAACTCCAGGCCATCGGACGACAGCATGCGTATGGCGCCGCCGCTTGCACCGGCCGACTTGATGATGGTCTCCAGAAAACCATCCAGCAGCGCCTTGAGTTCAGGGCCGTATGAGGCGTGCATCTCGCTCCCCGCACCGGCGCTGGCCGGGTCGTCAAAGCGCGAGACACCGTCATCCTTCGCGAGGACGCCATGCATATTGCGCTTTTTGAGGAACGAGAGATCACTCACCGTCAGCTCTCACTTCAAAACCGACTGTTTTGACAGGGTATCTAGAGACATGTCTTGCCACTTCCCACCATGAAGCCAAAGCTCATAAAACGAGTATAACAGACTATTCTTATATTACATTAAAAAATAGCCCATTTGGGCTATTATTTCCCCCCCCAAATGGCTATAGACGAAGGCGGCGGAATTACGCTTAATACGTATCAAGGCGTAAGGTTTCTTGCGGCCGTACCGGCGGCCTGCGGTGGACCTCAGTATCCTCACAACGACGCTATCCGTCATATAGAAATTGAAAATCTGCATCGTTTCCGACAGCCATGACCGTTCCAACGCACTGGTGGCGGCCATCACCGAGGCGCAGGCCGCGGGGGCGGAAGCCGTAATCCATTGCGGCGATCTCATTGGCGCCAATACACTGCGCGCATCGATCAAGCTGGGCCTTCCCCTGCATGTCGTGCACGGCAACAACATCGGCGATACCATGGCCATGCACAATCTTGCCGCGAAATCGAACGGCCTGCTGCGCTACTATGGGCAGGATGCCCGGCTGGAAATGGCTGGGCGCAAGATATTTGTTACACACTACCCCCATTACGGCCACGCGATGGCGTGTACCGGCGACTACGACCTGGTCTGCCACGGCCACAGCCATAGCGCACACGTCGGCGAGCAGCCCAACGTCAAGGGCGGCCGGTCCTGGCTGGTCAATCCCGGTTCGGTGGCCGGCATTGATGCGCCCGGCGTAGATGCCAGCCCCACATGGATCCTGGGGGATCTCGGCAAGATGCACTTTGAGGTACGGGCGCTGGATGAGTAACACATGCACCCGCCGTTCCATCGACCGTCTGGAGTATTTCCAGCGCGAAATGCAGAACGCTGCCACGGCAGCGGACCTCGGCGCGGACGACAACGGTTATCACGGCCGGCTGGTGATTTAGTCGGGCGACCCGGAAAGCAAAACGGCCGCCTTGCGTGAGCAGGCGGCCGTTTTGTGTCCCGACGCAAAGCTAGGCGGCAACCGGCACCGCTTGGGGCGCAGCGGGATGGGCGGCCGGCGCGCCGGCATGCACTGCGTGAACGACCCTGCTTCCGCCACGCACGACAACTGCGTCAAACCCCACATGGCGGCGGTAGCCTACCCGATCGCCCGGCACATCGCCGATGGCCCTGAGCTCGCCGGAAAACCGGTAGCGCTCGCGCAGGTCGCATGCATTCGCGTACGCCTTGCCGTCGGAATAACGGTCAAACGCGACCGCAATCACGCTGAAATCATCCACATCGCCTGCGATTTCCGCAGCGTTCTCATCGGCGCCCAGCCAGACGCCAAGGGGCCAGCCATGCTCATACTCCCGATGTATCAGTTCGGCGCGGCGTGCACGCCACACCGCAACGGGCACCAGTACCGGACCAACGGGCAGACGCACATTCTCCGGGGTATCTCCCGCCCCAAGCACCAGGGTCTTCCATTCGTCCGCCACAACCTTGCCATTCTTGACCAGTTTCAACATGGGTTGCCTTCCTTTCATCCGGAAACAGAAATCGAGCATCGCTCGCCGTACTGCATTGGCACGCAGTCTAGCGGCAGGCGCTTATTCCAGTAAAATACTTTGTTATTGTTAATAAATAACTTCAAGGAATATAAGGAAGGGCGCGAGAGGGGGCTCGCCAGGGGCGGCACCGAGGCGCGCAAAGCGGAAATGGATAAGCGGGGGCACGGCGCCCTCAGGGCCGCCGCGCCGCCGCAGGAGCGCGTCAGGGGCTGACGGCCGCCTTCAAGGCCTTGCGGATGGCCTCAGGGCTCTTCATGATGTCCATGAAGCTGTGGTGACCCATCATCGACAGGTCGGGAAAGTCGATCGCAATGCGAAAGCGGGCATAAAGGGCGTAGACATGCTTGCCCGAAATCAGTACTTCATAGGGCAGATGCGCGGTCGACCTCGGGTTCTTGAAGTCGATCTGACTCATGATGAATTTGTCATCCATATACTTGTCGTCGGGCGCAGGCGCCTTCATGGCGACACCGAACACCGATTCCTGCATTCCCGGTATATCGACGCGGTACACCTTGGTCACGCCGCCGCGGCCCGAGGCGAGACCTTTCTCGACACCTTGCAGCGCCTCATCATAGCTGGGATAGGTTGCCAGCAGGCTCGGCTCGGTGAAATATTCCATGCCGAACATGTAGTGGTATTCACGCGCATCGCTGGCAGTCATCCCCTCGGCGCCGAAATCCTGCACGTCACCGAGCGCCGCCTGAAGCTTGGCGCGTACATCATGCAGGTCGCCCTCCATGCGGTACACGTTCGCCATATACACCGGATTGGTGTAGCTGACCTGCACTTCATCGCCTACCTTGGTCACGGCAACACGCTGAATCGCGCCAAAGCCGCCATGTTCCGATTTGGCCGCATTCGCCTTCAGCGCATCGCTGGTCACCACGATGATGTCGGCGTCGGGATAAGGCGAATACTCGCCCGCAATGGTAAATCCGGCACCGGTCAGAGCCCTCCTGGCATCCGCTGCCTTCTGCGCGACGGTACCCGGCCCCTTCGACGCCAGGACGAATGGCTTCAGCAGTTCGTCTGCCGCCAGACTGACGCCCGTACCACAGGCAAACAGCGCGACCGCAAACACCCCCTTGGTTAAAACACCTCTTATAAACTTCATTCTTTGCTTCTCCTCGGTTAAAGAATCATCCCCTTTAGATCTCAATCTCCCATAGCTGCGTACCGGGCATCCTGTTCCGCGGGGCGACCGCGCTTCCTGTTCCCGTTGCGCCCCCGGTTCGCTCCCGCACACGCGGCGCACATCGCCTGCCTGTCGGCGCAAAGACCGAAGCGTTCAATTTCCCTGGCATCGCCATGTCGCGCGCCAACCTGCGCGAAAGCGTGCTGTGGATGGTCGCGGGCGGTGACCATCACAACCAAGTGCGCCAGGAAATGGCCGATTCCCGGATCAGGCGACCATGATCCAGGCGGGTAAAAGCGAAGCACATGGCCCAGCCGTCATGACGGCTGGGCCATTGTGTTTCAGGCTGCAACACCTTCACAATTCAAGCATAGTCCCGAAGCTGCGCGCCCCGCCAGGTGGCGTGCAAACAACCGGCTTCAGGGCTTCTTGGGAGTGGTGTACGGCACTTCTTTCTGGTGTGGCTCCCAGATGGTTTCATAACCAACAAAAAACTGTCCCGGAACGATTTCCTTCTGCCGGGTCGTCACATGGAAGGCATGGCCATCGGGAACCTTGGGCCGGATAAAAGGCTTTTTTTTGTCATCGCTCATAATCACATCTCCTTAAGATTGCAGAAAACGGGTGGCAGAAAACGGAAGGTTTAAACAGGCATGCTGGCCCCTTCCATAGCCAGTAAAATCATATTGTTCAGCGCGTGTAATATGCGCTCTTCGGAATCACATGCCGCACTCCCCCTTGGGGATTCTCTACGTCTCCCTTGTAGCGGGGGATGATGTGAATGTGGACATGGTAAATACTTTGCCCGGCCGCAGATCCCACATTGACGCCGATATTGTAGCCATCCGGGCTGAACTCCTCGTCTATGCGTGCTTTCTCCTCCTTGATGATGGCCATGCAGGCCGCCACTTCTTCCGGCGTCAGGTCGAAAATGCTGGCGACATGCCGGCGCGGGATGACCAGGGTGTGTCCCGGGCTCGCCGGATACGAGTCGCGGGCAGCGTAGACAAGATCATGCTGTGCTGTTACTCCCTGCGGATCTGTGCAAAACAGGCATGGATCATTGGGGTCTCGTTTCTTCTTGTGTGTGGTATCAGAGGACAACGGAACACCCCTTTCCGGCCATCTGCATTTCATCAGCCGACTGTTTGAAGTTCCATACTGTTGCCACATGCGCTATATTCCGGCACTGAACACCATCAAGGAGGAAACCATCTTGGCATCCAATAGTGGACGGGCTTACTTTGCGCTGCTGGGTTACCATTTCAACCCCGGCGACATTACACACCTGCTTGGTATAGAGCCCACCTCCGTCAATGCGGCTGGCGCATACAGCGGCCTGGACAAGCCTGTGATCAGTTCATGGGAGGTATCAACGGAGACCGTCACCGGAGAGGTGGATGTATTTGCCTTGACGGACACCATCGTCAAGCAGCTGGAGCCCATTAAAGCGAAGATCGTCGAGGTCTGCAAAAGCCACAATCTGTCTCCAAGACTAGGCGTGGCGCTGACCTTATCCATAGACAAAGGCGAATCAAGCCCGGAAGTCGGATTCGGGGCCCGAACGATCCGCTTTCTGGCAGACACCGGCTCATTTATCGACATGGAATATAGCCTTTCCGGGCGGGTCTGATCTCAAATCTCTAGACAACCTGGGTGCTGAACGCTTCCAGCTGCGACCGCGCCTTCTTCATCTGTTCCTCGCAGTGCTTCAGGCAGAGCGGTTGCAGCGCGTGAGAGAAACATTCCAGGATCACTTCAAATTCATCTGCAATTTCCGCCGCGAGCACGGCATCGTTTGTTGACTGGGCAAGCGCATTTTGCGCTGTCGCCTTGTTCACTCGACAGATGACCGCCAAATGTATCGGCAATTGCTGCTCCATGCTGACCGTCAATGCCTTTTCGTAGGATCTTATTGCCTCCCTTATACGATCAGGATTTCCTTCGGACTCGCCGAGATGATGCAAAACCGCAGCCAGATTATTGTGGGTGGCGCTCAGGGCCAATGCGTAATTGTCCGCATCAAGCACGGCAAGTGCATTTTTGTAGGCGACTACGGACTTTTGAAACTGCCGGTTTCCCTTAAGCAGTTTTCCGTGCATATGCAAAGTAGTGCCCAGTTGATGCATGGTGTACATCCAGTCTTCCGGAAACTCATCTCGCGTCCAGACCTGCAGAGCACTGGTATAGGCATCGACAGCGATTTTTAACGGCTTTGCAGCCTCAAGCAGCCGGCCCAGTGCCTGGTTGGCCGTGCCCAGGTCATATTGCGCAGCAGCCCATTCCAATGGTGAGTCTTCCTGCTTCAACTCCTCCAATGCGTTGCCAAAACACTGAATGGCCCGCTCGAACAATTCAGCATCTCTCCGCTGTTGCCCCAGTGCCGCAAGGATGTTTCCAAGATTGTTCTGTCCTTCAGCCCATGCCAGGGGCTCCAGAACACGGTTTATATGTTGAGCATGGGCACCTGCAACCGGGGTATCGGCCAGCGATACCTCGAGCGCCTCGCGTAATCTTTCAAGAATCCTGGAGCTGAATCGGTGCGGCTCATAATTCCCGCGTGTGTACCGAAAGTTGTCGGCCACGGCAACTTGGGTATCCGGAACAGCCGCTGCGGCCGCCTCATCACCCACCATGCCAATAGAATTCGCTAGTGCACGCTCCAGGGCCCTGCTCTCGGGATAGATTATGTAATTGACTGAAAAATTCATCGCGCCCGATCGAGTATCTCGTTAATGTCAGGATCGGCGCCGACCGCCCCGCCCAGTTCGATTTCTTCATCGGTTGCATCACGTATGGATAAGACCTCCAGCACGAAGGTGACTTCTCTGCCGCAAAGCGGGTTGTTTCCGTCGACGGTCAAGGTCCGGTCATCGAGTCGGGTGACAATAAAGCTTCTGCTCTCACCCCTCTCATTCTCCATGGTGATGGTCATCCCGATTTCCCGATATTCCTCCGGGACATTCTCTATGCGATCCGTAAACACCAGCGATTCGTCACGCTCACCATATAGCCGCGCTGTGTCGATGGGCACTTCGATAACATCCCCCGCCTTTTTCCCGTACAGGGCCTTGGTCACCTCTTCCGACATCACGTCATTGACGCCATGGACATAACCCAGCGGATAGTCCACCGTAACCAATACGTCGCCGGTCTTGTTATCGACGACTTTGTAGTTCAGCTCAACGAATTTTTCGTCTTCAATCGTCTCGGACATATCAAAAATATCTCGTAGAGACCCCCGCCCTAAAACAGGGTGGCGCCAAAGATTTTTACCTTATCCTGCTCATAACCCAGCACCAGTCTTCCCAGCCACTCGCCATCCTTTCTCGAGCTTCTCTGTTTATACAGCACCGTGACATACTGGCCGCGGCGGATGATGCCAAGATACTCATAATCCGGCGACAGGTTCTTTGCCAGCTCGCTTCTCGCAAACTGCTTGCCCATCTCGACTTCATTGGCGCCCGCAATGAAGGAGCTCGAGAAATTTCGCGTGAATGCCCCGTAGTTGCCTTCATTCGAGTATTTGACCAGATCCGCCCACATGGGAGTTGCGATCTCCAGTATCTCGCCATCCGTCTTGTCAACAATATTCATCGACCCAATCCCGTACAAAACATCAATTCGTTACTTTCCAGACTGAAACAAGAACCCGGATCCTGCGAACAGATGAAAAAGGACCGACATGAAACATGCAGGTCCTGAAAAGTCATCATAAGAATGTTCAAGCGGACCGGATTCTGCAGAACCGGAGAATCAAGCCCGCATAGCTCAGTGCTCGGCTGCCGGCTTCTTCTCCACATCGCCAACCAGGTGGTAAAGCGGTGCCTTTTCCATCGTGTACTCACCCGTCTTGGGATCACGGCGCGAAACCGTCAGCACGTGCCAGTTCTTGTCATCCAGCTTCATCGCGTCGCCACGGTAGTAGTATCCCGGCCAACGCGTCTCCTTGCGGAACAGGGTGTGGTGAAATACAGATTCCGAAGTCAGGAACCGGTGCTTCAGCTCCCATGCGCGCAGCAATTCATGGATGTCGGATGCGGCGACATTTTCCAGATCCTGTCCCAAAATATGCATCTTCTTGAGACCGATGTTCAGGAGCTTGTCGTTGGTCATGTAGTTTACGCCAAAACCTCCACAGTACTCGTCCATCAGCTTCTGCAGACGGTCAAGCCCCTGTCTTGGATTGATGAAGTTGGGATTGACGGTACCGGCAACCACTTCATTGCTGTAAACCCTGTAGGTTTCCAACGGCTTGAATATCTGCTCCCTGCGGCGATCGATCTGCGCTTCAGAAACGCGGATGCCCTCGGCTTTGCCATCATCGAGGTATTTACAGGCGGCCTTGGCAGCAAGACGGCCCTCGGTGAACGAACCGGATGAGAAGGCGTGGGGTGTGCCACCCACGGCATCACCGGCGCCGAACAGGCCCTCGATAGTCGTCATGCGGTTGTAGCCCCAGAAATATTCCGGCGGAGATACATCTTCCGGTCCCGAACACCACGCGCCGCAACCAGTAGCATGCGAACCCATCACGTATGGTTCGGAAGTGGTCAGTTCAGGGTTTTCGTATTTCGGGTCAACGTCCGTCGCCGCCCAAAGCACCGCTTGGCCAACGGTCATGCCCAGGAAGTTGTGCCAGCCGATCTCTTCAAGATGAGGATCCTGGAATGCTTCCATGGTTACCATGTGAATGGGGCCACGACCGGCATTCACCTCGGAGATGATTGCGTGATTGCGCAGGCAGGTCGGAATGGGCCTATGGGTCCTGTGCGAGACTTCCGGATCGAGGTATTCCTTGCCCACCATTTCCTGAAGCGCCGGGAACCACTTGGACTCGTACTCTTCACCGTAGGCATTCTGGGTATAGGTCTTGAGGTGCAGGAAGTATGCGCCTACAGGACCGTAGCCATCCTTGAATCGCGCCAGGACGATGCGGTTTTCCATCTGGGTCATCTTCGCGCCCGCCTCGATCATGAGACCATAGGCAGACCCCGAGGACCAAGGCGCATACCACACACGACCGGCGCCTTCACCGACCGAACGCGGCTTGAAGATGTTCGAAGCACCACCTGCGCCACAAATGACGGTCTTGGACTTGAACACGTGATAATTACCCGTGCGGACATTAAATCCCACGGCGCCCGCCACGCGGTTCTCTCTGGATTCATCCATCAGGAGGTGCGTCACGCAGATCCGGTTGAAGACCTTGTCCGCTGATTTCTTGGCTGCTTCAGCAACAATAGGCTTATACGATTCGCCATGGATCATGATCTGCCACCGCCCTTCGCGCAGATAAGAACCCTTCTTTTCGTCGCGCATGATGGGAAGGCCCCACTCCTCGAAGTTATGCACGGTGGAGTCCACGTGGCGCGCCATGTCAAACAACAAGTCTTCGCGCACCATGCCCATCAGGTCGATACGTGCATAGCGCACGTGATCTTCGGGGTTGTTCTCGCCAAAGCGCGTGCCCATGTAACAGTTGATCGCATACAGGCCCTGGGCTACCGCACCGGAACGCATGATGTTCGCCTTTTCGGCGACGACGATCTTCTTGTCCTGTCCCCAATATCTCGCCTCGAATGCCGCGCCCGCACCGCCAAGGCCCGCACCCACTACAAGGATGTCGATATTGTCTTCAATAATTGTAGAGTAGCCCATTAGTACTGCACCCCTTCCTTGATTTCCAGGCCATTGGATTGAAGCGTATGCAAACCACCATCGTCCATGCGGATGTATTTAGGCTCATTGAACAGCAGCTGGCTGTCCCGCATCTCCTTGCTGGGAGGAGGCGCCTCAGCCAGCTTGGGAATGTGCTTTCTCCAGGGCTTGGTCGTAATGGGTGCCAACAGCTCCATGTCTTTCTTGCCGTTGCGGAACTTGATGCGCCATGCAATGGTGCCCTTTTCCTCATCACGGAGCACCCGGACACTGTGGCCTAGCGGTGCAAAATCGGCATAACCACGTACATCAATCGCCTGGTGTGGACACGCCTTGACGCAGGAATAGCATTCCCAGCACATATTCGGCTCGATGTTGTAAGCGCGACGCAGCTTTTTATCGATATGCATGATGTCCGACGGGCAAATGTCAACGCATTCCCCGCAACCATCACAACGTGTCATATATACGAAAGTAGGCATGATCTGCTCCTCAATTTTATAGGGCTATTCAGTCAAGTCAGCGTTAGTAGTGTTTGGCTCTCTCAGCCTTGATACAAAGCCCCATGTTTGGCGGGTTCTTGCCCATATACATGGGAATATCCGGAAACCTGCGCTGCACTTCAGGATCCGTCAGATCATAGTCAGGAGGCAGATTCTCGCGGGAACCATCGGCCATGATGATTCTTTTCTGATGCGCCGCTGCAGGCTTGAAGAACATGTGGGCGAACTTGGACCAGTAGACGCCGCCAAAGAGAACCGTGCTTGACAGGATGAACAAGGCAAAGAATACGGTCAATCCACCGCCGGTAAAGGACCAGATCAATGCAAAAGTCGAGGTGGCGAGAAGCGAGAGAATGAACAGGTCCGCACGCTCAAACCGGAACGGTGAAAGGCCTTCCGCAGCCACATCCACGCGGATGAAAAACCAGAACCAGTATCCGCCCACGGCCAGCATCAGCGCCCCGATATGCCAGAGTGCAGGCAGAACAGCAGGCGTGGCCTTCGCCGGGGTCGGATAACAGAAAATCATGATCGCGGTGGTCACGGCGAAAATGATGAATCCATACATGGTCAGCAGATGGGAAAGCCTGCGTCTAGGATTGCTGAATTCGCCGGAAGTTAATACTTCTTTCGCCAGCACTGAAGCGGCAATCGCAGCTCTTTCACCACCACCGACTGACCGTTTTGCGCTCTTCTTCGCTTTTTTCGCATTTTCGAAAAAGTACTTCGCGCTTTTTTTGTGCATCATGTCAAGTATTGTTCCGCCCATAACCAGCAGGATCATCAAAATGATATATCCCTGCATATAGGCGGTTGGAATTGATGCTGAAAGTCCGGAAAAGTGGTTGGTCGTGAACATCAGGTTCTCCTCAACAGTTCAAACACAAGATGCCTTCATCATTAAAGTCGTTGCGCGTTGCCAGATTCCCCCGCGCCTGTCCGTCTCAGTCACTGCGCGCCGCATGCTTTGCATCCATCCCGCCTCATAAGCATTTCGGCAGCCGGCTAGCGTGCCGAATGGCCGCTCAGCTTCACCTCGACCTTTTCGCTTTCCGCCAGGCCGCCATAATATTCGCGCAGCACCTCCAGCACCTCCGGCCTGCTGAATTCGGCAGGCACGTCACTGCCTTCCGAAAGCATCTTGCGGAGCTTGGTGCCGGACAGCAGCAGGCGGTCCGCATCACCGTGCGGACAGGTGCGCGCGGAGGCCATGCCGCCGCACTTGTAGCACCAGAAAGTCCAGTCTATCTTGAGCGCCTGGGTTTCCAGCGATCCCTTGGGGATCTTGTCGAAGATATGATGGGCGTCGAACGGACCGTAATAGCTGCCGACGCCGGCATGATCGCGTCCCACGATCAGATGCGAGCAGCCGTAGTTCTGGCGGAACAGCGCGTGCAGCAGCGCTTCGCGCGGCCCCGCATAGCGCATGTCCAGGGGGTAGCCCGCCTGCACGATGGTCTTCTTCACAAAGTAATGTTCGGTAAGTACGCTGATCGCCTCGGTACGGACATCGGCGGGGATGTCGCCGGGCTTGAGGTTGCCCAGCAGCGAATGAATCAACACGCCGTCGCACACCTCGATAGCGACCTTGGCGAGATACTCGTGCGAGCGGTGCATGGGATTGCGCGTCTGGAACGCCGCCACCTTGCTCCAGCCCATCGTCTGGAACAAAGCGCGCGTCTCGCGCGGCGACATGAACAGTGAGCCGTACTTCTCGGGAAATCCGCCCTGCGACAGCACCCTGACCGGACCGGCCAGATTGACCTCGCCCTGCTGCATCACCATCTTTACGCCCGGATGCTCCATGTCGGTCGTGCCAAACACGGTCGCGCATTCGTGCGCCTTGTCGATGGTGTATTTTTCGGTGACCTGCATGGTGGCGAGCGCATCGCCGTTGTCGGGATCAACCAGGGTGATGCTGCCGCCGGTCTTGATGGCATCCGCGGTGGCGCGGTCGGTGGAAAGAGTGATGGGAATCGGCCAGAACAGGCCATTGCTGGTGGTCATGTTGGCGCACACGCTTTCCCAGTCGGCATGCGTCATGAAACCTTCAAGCGGGGTGAAACCACCTATCCCCAGCATGACCAGGTCGCCCTTTTCGCGCGGGCTTATCCTGACTCGAGGAAGACTGCGTGCGCGTTCGCGCTCTGCCAGCAGTTCCTCGCCCTCGAGCAACAGGGGGTTGAGTTCTCCCCCTCCATGCGGACTAACCAACGCCATATTTCCCTCCCCTTGTGAGTTTGGTACTTCGATGCGTGATACCGGGATTTACCCTTAACAGGTTGGGGGACATACTATTATTTGCGTCACTCTGATACGATACCCCAGATGGGGTGATTTGAATACCCCATAAGGGTTATATATTCCCCCCTCATCACGGCTATGGATGGCAACCGGGTGCATTGCGCATACTTACGCATCTCCAAGACCAGCCGATATTTACTGCTCGACCGACCGCCTCAGAAAGGCAACTTCGGGCAAAATAGGCAAATAATCAGCATTCGCATTCCGTTCACAACTGTTGCAGCCAGCAAGCCATGCCATCTACCCCCGTTCACGACCCTCTAGCAGCGCCGCTGCCGGACGCAAAGACTGAAATCAAGAGCACGACCTGCTACATGTGCGCCTGCCGCTGCGGCATCAAGGTGCACGTGCGAGACGGCGAGGTGCGCTACATAGAAGGAAATCCCGACCATCCCCTGAACAAGGGCGTGATCTGCGCCAAGGGCGGGTCCGGGATCATGAAGCAATACTCGCCGGCGCGCCTGACCAGGCCGCTGCGCCGCAAGGCCGGCACCGAGCGCGGCGCCAACCAGTATGAGGCGATCAGCTGGGACGAAGCGTTCGGCATCATGGAACAGCGCCTGTCGCACCTGCGCGCCACCGATCCCAAGAAATTCGCGCTGTTCACCGGCCGCGACCAGATGCAGGCCCTGACCGGCCTGTTCGCGCGCCAGTTCGGCACCCCCAACTACGCGGCCCACGGCGGTTTCTGCTCCGTCAATATGGCCGCCGGCATGATCTACACCATCGGCGGCTCGTTCTGGGAATTCGGCGGCCCCGATCTCGAGCGCGCCAAGGTGTTCTATATGATAGGCACGGCGGAGGACCATCACTCCAACCCGCTGAAGAGCGCAATCGGCGAGTTCAAGCGCGATGGCGGCCGCTTCGTGGCCATCAACCCGGTGCGCAGCGGCTACGCCGCCATTGCCGACGAGTGGATCCCCATCAAGCCCGGCACCGACGGCGCATTGCTGCTGGCCATCATCCGCGAGATCATCGCGCTCGGCCTGTACGACCGCGAATTCCTGGCGCGCTACACCAACGCCGGCCAACTCGTGAACCAGAATGAGGAAAGCGATGCCTTCGGCATGATGGTGCGCCATCCGGAGGGCGAGAAGTTCAATCCCTTGCGCCCCCACAACTTCTACTGGTGGGACCGCCACAGCGACCAGGCCGTGGACGACCACGTCCCGGGCGCCGACCCTGCTCTGTTCGGCAACTTCACCCTGCCGGACGGCACGCCGGTAAAGCCCGCCTTCCAGTTGCTCAAGGAGCGCGTTGCCGACTGCACACCGGCATGGGCCGAGAAGATCACCGGCATCCCGGCGGAAACCATCAAGCGCATCGCGCATGAAATGGGCGTCACCGCGCGCGACCACAAGATCGAGCTGCCCATCCCCTGGACCGATTTCTGGGGCGAGGAATATGAGACGGTCAAGGGCAGTCCGGTCGCCTTCCACGCGATGCGCGGCCTGGCGGCACACTCCAACGGCTTCCAGACCATACGCGCACTGGCCGTGCTGATGTCCATGCTGGGCACCATTGACCGCCCGGGCGGATTCCGCCACAAGGCGCCCTACCCGCGCGCGATTCCGCCCAATGCCCGCCCGCCCAAGGGCCCGGAAGGCGTGCAGCCCAACACCCCGCTGGGTGGCGCCCCGCTGGGCTGGCCGGAAAATCCGGACGACCTGTTCGTGGACGCGAACGGCCAGCCGGTGCGCATCGACAAGGGCTTCTCCTGGGAGCATCCGCTATCCGCACATGGCCTGATGCACAACGTGATCACGAACGCCTGGCGCGGCGATCCCTACCCCATCGACACCCTGCTGCTGTTCATGGCCAACATGGCGTGGAACTCCAGCATGAACACGTCCGAAGTGCGCAAGATGCTCACGGACAAGAATCCGGATGGCGAGTACAAGATTCCGTTCATCATCGTGTGCGACGCTTTCCAGTCGGAGACCACCGAGTTCGCGGATCTCATCCTGCCGGACACCACCTACCTCGAGCGCCACGACTGCATGTCCATGCTCGACCGTCCGATCTCCGAATACGACGGCCCAGTCGATTCGGTGCGCATCCCGGTGCTGCCGCCGACCGGCGAGTGCAAGCCGTTCCAGGAAGTGCTGGTGGAAATGGGCAGCCGCCTCAAGCTCCCCGCCTTCACCACCGCCGAGGGACAGCGCAAGTACAAGGACTATCCCGACTTCGTAATCAACTACGAAACCGCGCCCGGCTCCGGCATCGGCTTCCTGACCGGCTGGCGCGGCAAGAACGGCGATCAGGCGATGCGCGGCGAGCCCAACCCCAAACAATGGGAAATGTACGAAAAGAACGGCTGCTATCACCATTACCACCTTGCGCCGTCCATGCAGTACATGCGCAACTGGAACAAGGAATACCTGGACTGGGCGCAGGACGCCGGCATGCGCCGCGACAACGACCCCATCATCATCCATCTGTATTCCGAGATCATGCAGAGCTTCCGCCTCGCAGCCCAGGGCAAGCGCCCCGGCAAGCAGCCGCCAGACGAATTGCGCAAGCGCGTGGAAACCTATTTCGACCCGCTGCCGTTCTGGCATGCACCGCTGGAAGATGAACAGAGCGACCTGGCGAAGTTCCCGCTCAACGCGATCACCCAGCGCCCGATGGCGATGTACCATTCATGGGACTCGCAAAACGCCTGGCTGCGCCAGATTCACACATACAACTACCTGTATGTGAACTCCGCCACGGCCGCGGCTGCCGGCATCGCCGACGGCGGCTGGATGTGGGTGGAATCGCAATGGGGCAAGGTGCGCTGCCTGTGCCGCTATTCCGAGGCCGTGGAGCCCGGCACCGTTTGGACCTGGAACGCCATCGGCAAGGCATCGGGCGCCTGGAATCTTTCCGGCGGCGCCAATGAGTCGCAGCAGGGCTTCCTGCTCAATCACCTGATCTCGGAGGAACTGCGGGCCAGCAGCGGCGGCAAGCGCCACTCCAACTCCGACCCCATCACCGGACAGGCTGCCTGGTACGACGTGCGCGTGCGCATCTATCCCGCGCAAGAGGGCGAGCCCGAGCAGAGCTACCCGCAGTTCGAAACCATGCAGCCGGTACCGGGCATGGCGCAAAGGAAAACGGGCTGGCTGGGCTGGTTCGCAGGAAAGAAAGGACAAAGCAAATGACCCAGCTCGCACTGGTAATCGATCTGAACGTGTGCGTCGGCTGCCACGCCTGCGTCACCAACTGCAAGCAATGGAACACTTCCGGCTCGGCCGGCCCGTTGAGCGATTTCAACCCGTATGAGGCCAACCCCAACGGCACCTTCTTCAACCGGGTGCAGACCTTCGAGGCCGGCACCTTCCCGAACACGGAGACGGTGCACTTCCCCAAGTCCTGCCTGCACTGCGAAAACCCGCCTTGCGTGCCCGTGTGCCCGACCGGCGCGTCCTACAAGCGCAAGGAAGACGGCATCGTGCTGGTGGACTATGACAAGTGCATCGGCTGCAAGTACTGTTCCTGGGCCTGCCCCTACGGCGTGCGCGAGTTCGACGAAGAGCGCAAGGTCATGACCAAGTGCACGCTGTGCGTGGACCGCATTTATGACGAAAGCCTGCCCGAGGAGCGCCGCAAGCCCTCCTGCGTGCTGGCCTGCCCGCCGGGCGCACGCCTGTTCGGCGACGTGCACGATCCGGAATCGGAGGTATCCGTCGCGATCCGCGAACGCGCCGGTTATTCCCTGATGCCGGAAGCCGACACCAAGCCGGCCAACCAGTACCTGCCGCGCCGCAAGACCAGCGTGAAAGTGCGCGACGACGAACTGTATCGCGCCGACAATCCGCACAAGATCGATGGTGCGCCGTTCGACCACAATCTGCCGCCGACCACCGAGGAGCTTAACTGATGCGCCCCGCTTTTTCCGTACTCTTTCTGACCACCCTGATAGGCGCAGGCCAGGGACTGTTTCTCGCACTGTTCACCCAGCAGACCTATGCGCTGGTTGGCCAGTTGCCGGTGCAGTCCCCAGGATTCTACGGCTACGGCGCCGTACTCGCGCTGGTGCTCCTGGTCGTCGGTCTGGGCGCCTCCTTCGCCCACCTCGGCCACCCGGAGCGCGCCTGGCGCGCCGCCAGCCAGTGGCGTACGTCGTGGCTGTCGCGCGAGGTCATCGCCCTGCCCGCGTTCATGGGCGTGGTTTTCCTGTACGGCGCGGCCCACCTGATGAACTGGACGCCCGTGCTGTTCAAACTGCCGAACGGCCTGGCGCTGGACACCACCGCCGTGCTCGGCGGAATCGGCACCGTGCTGGCATTCACGCTGTATGTCTGCACGGCGATGATCTATGCCTGCCTGCGCATGATGCGGGAATGGCATTCTCCGCTCACCGTCGTCAATTACATCCTGCTCGGTGGCGGCTCCGGCTTCCTGCTGGCGGCCACCTACGCCGCCTTTGCGGCGCCCTCGCAAGCCGGGTTCTTCGCGACCTGGGCCCTCATCATCATCGCCCTGGGCCTGATCACGCGTGCCGCCGCGCTCTGGCGCAACGCGCGCCTGCGCCCGGTGACCACCCTGCAATCCGCCACCGGCATCAAACACCCGCGCGTGGAGCAGAAATCGCAGGGCGCGATGGGCGGCTCGTACAATACGCATGAGTTCTTCCATGGCAAGAGCGCTGCGTTCATACGCGCAATCAAGCCCTCGTTCCTGGTCCTGGCCTTCATCGGCCCCATGGCGCTGCTGGGCTCCGCCCCGGCCGTTGCCGGCGCGTTGGTGCCGGCCTTTGCCATGCAATACCTCGGCCTGCTTGCGGAACGCTGGTATTTCTTCGCCGAGGTCAATCATCCGCAAAACATTTACTATCAAACCATAGGTTGAGCATGTCCACATTCCGATACATCGCAAGCCTCGGCGGCCTTGCCCTCCTGTTGTGGGCAATTCCCGCCGCCGCTGCCGATCACGCGGCTGCCGCGCATACCGCCCATGCCGTCGCCTGGTGGGTATGGCCGGTGGTGCTGTTCGTGGTCTGTTTCTTCCTGGGCATCATTGCCGTGCCCGCGGGCGTGGGGGGCGGCGTGCTGTTTGTGCCCATCGTCGGCAGTTTCTTTCCCTTTCATCTCGACTTCGTGCGCGGCGCGGGCCTGCTGGTCGCCATGTCGAGCGCACTGGCGGCCGGCCCCTCGCTGCTGAAGAACGGCATGGCCAACCTGCGCCTCGCCATGCCGCTGGCGACCATCGCCTCCATCAGCTCCATCGGTGGCGCCATGCTGGGTCTGGCGCTACCCGCCAACGTGGTACAGATCTCGCTGGGACTGACCATCCTGTTCATTGCCGGGCTGATGATTGCAGCGAAGAAATCCGAATTTCCCCATGTGGCCCGGCCCGATTCCTGGTCGCAGACCCTGGGTATCCGGGGCATGTTCCACGACGCGATTTCCGGACAAAACATGCCATGGCAGGTGCATCGCACCCCCGCCGGCCTCGTGCTGTTCCTCATCATCGGCTTCCTGGGCGGCCTGTTCGGCGTCGGCGCCGGCTGGGCCAACGTGCCCGCCCTCAACCTGCTCATGGGCGTGCCGCTCAAGGTGGCCGCCGGCACATCGAGCATGATCCTGTCCATGGCCAGTTCCTCCGCGACCTGGTATTACCTGGACAACGGTGCAATACTGCCCATCATCGCCGTGCCTTCCGTCGTCGGCATGATGATAGGCGCGCGCATCGGCGCCCATTTGCTGACCGTGCTCAAGGCTTCGATGATTCGTAGAATGGTCATTGCCATCCTCCTGTTCGCAAGCATCAGGACGCTGCTCAAGGGCTTTGGCATCTGGATATGAGGCAGACAGACATGACTCAAGACGAACAAGATAAACTGCAGGCCGAACAACTGGCGTATGCCAAGGTGCTGCACTGGAGCACCATCGCTGGCTTCATCACGCTTGTTGTCAGCTTCGCCGCCTACATGGCCGGCATCCTGCCCGGTTTCGTGCCGCTCAACCAGTTGCCGCATCTGTGGGGGCTTTCCAACGATGCGTTCATCAAGGCAACGCACATACCGACCGGCTGGGGATGGTTTCTCAACATGGGCAAGGGCGACTTCGCCAGCCAGTTGGGCATCGCCATCCTGTCCGGATGCTCGATTGCCTGCATTCTGGTGATCATGCCCGCCTATGCGCGAGCGAAGAACCGCATTTATCTGGCGATCTGCGCGCTGGAAATTCTCGTATTGCTGGCCTCGGCCGCCGGCGTCTTCTCCCGTTAAAGTAAGGAGCGTTTGATGACACATGCTTTTGAACGCATTCTGCTGGCCACGGAACATACCGAGTTTGACGCCGGCGCCGAGCGCGTCGCCTTGAATCTCGTCAAGCGTTGCGGCCTGCCCCTGGCGGTGGTGGTCCCGGTGTTCACCAATCCCGAATACGAGGCAATCGCGCCGCAAATCGTCGCCCATGCAGAAGAACAGGCTGCGGAAAAAATCGAAAGCCTGCGCAAGAAGGCGGCCGCCGAAGGTGTGGAGATCAGCATTGCCGCGCGCCGCGGTGAAGAGCTCTACCACGAGATTGTGCAGGAAGCGACCGAGCGCCAGTCTGACCTGATCATCCTGCGCCGCCGCGGCAAGCGCGGATTTCTCTCCAATGTGCTGGTCGGCGAAATGGTCGGCAAAGTGATGCGCCATGCGCCGTGCAGCGTGCTGTTCGTGCCGCGCGCAGCCCGGATGTGGTCCCAGGGGGTTCTGGCCGCGATAGACACTTCCCCGGTCGGGGAGCATGTCGCCAGTCTCGGCGCCAAGGCCGCCAGACAATCCGCGCTGCCCCTGCATATCATCAGCGTGCTCGCTCACGATACGCCCGCCAACCGCGCCCAGACCGAGGAAGCCCTCGTTCACGCCCGCGCGGTGGCGGAGTCCGCCGGCATTCCGGCACCCGGAACCAGGATGGTGACGGGCAGGCCCTATGAGCAGGTGCTATCCATGGCGAAGACGCTGAATGCCGATCTGATCGTGGTCGGCAGGCACGGGGAAACGAATCTGATCCGCATGCCATTCGGCGGCACGACGCAGAAGGTGCTGGGACTGACGGAAACGCCTGTTTTGGTGGTGCGAATATAGATGCCCGGAGTAGCCCACAAGGGTTATTCCCATATCACCCATGGAGGCTATAGACTGGGCGATGGCAATTTTACTTAATTGCAATATAAGCAGGGAGGGTATCCCACCGCTCCCGGATACAATAATTGGTGGGTATTAACACGGAGATAAAGAGCATGAACGTAGACAAAGAACTGGACGCCCGCGGCCTGAACTGCCCCCTGCCTATCCTGAAAACAAAAAAATCTCTGGCAGACATGCAACCCGGGCAGATCTTGCGCGTGGTATCCACCGATTGCGGCTCGGTAAAGGACATGCAAGCCTTTGCCAACCAGACCGGCAATCAACTGGTTTCCCAGGAAGAGCAGAATGGGGAATATGTCTTCTTGATGAAGAAGAAATAATTCCGGATTTCTTCATCATCCAATAACCACGATTAATTCAAGGATACTAACAAAATGAAAAAAATGGCGATCATTGCCTCCAAAGGCACACTGGACATGGCTTATCCGCCATTCATCCTCGGATCCACCGCTGCGGCCCTGGGGTTTGACGTTCAGATCTTCTTCACCTTTTACGGCCTGCAATTGCTGCGCAAGGATCTGTCCTCGGTGAAGGTCAGCCCACTGGCCAATCCGGCGATGCCGATGCCCGTGCCAATGCCGGTCTTGGTGCAGGCGCTGCCGGGTATGGAAAGCATGGCGACCATGATGATGAAGGACATGATCAAGAAGAAAGGCGTGGCATCGCTGGAAGACCTGCGCAGCCTGTGCCTGGAAGCCGATGTCAAATTCGTTGCGTGCCAGATGACCGTTGATCTGTTCGAGTTCGACAAGAAAGACTTCATCGACGGCATCGAGTTCGGCGGCGCAGCCACCTTCCTGGAATTTGCCGGCGAAGCAAACGTTTCCCTGTTCGTCTAAAGAGCCAAGGCGCGGCCGTCTTCGCTCCTCTCGGAGGCGGTGGCGTCGTTCGGGTTGCAGATTGATCCGGACAGAACAACAGCAGCAAAGGGGAATACATAATTATTATCGACACGACACTTCACGAGCCCTGAGGAGGGATTATGCAGAAGAAGAAGTTAGCAGCATCGCTGTTTGTCGCCGGTACACTGGCCTCGCCCCTGGCGATGGCCACCAACGGCTATTTTCCACTGAGCTACGGCGTGAAAAGCGAGGGCATGGGCGGTGTCGGGATTGCACTGCCCCAGGACACGCTCGCCGCCGCGATCAACCCGGCCGGCATGGTCCGGGTGGGTGACCGCGCGGACGTCGGCGCCACCTGGTTCCGCCCCAACCGCGACACCACCATCTCCGGAAATGCCTTCGGCATGAACGGTGACTACTCGGGTAATGGCAAGTCCAACTTCTTCATCCCGGACCT
>Ga0075276_10000127_pt1 | contig 22886 bp, 34 predicted proteins | sample SF_Rice_5C_80N_4_FD_69770 | JGI IMG/M metagenome (GOLD analysis project Ga0075276, IMG submission 69770) | Rice paddy soil microbial communities from Twitchell Island, California, USA - SF_Rice_5C_80N_405 | ecosystem: Environmental > Terrestrial > Soil > Paddy field/soil | place: USA: Twitchell... | reverse complement strand
CCGGCCTGTTCACACCCATCCGCGACCTGTTCGCGGGCGTGCCGCAGGCACGCGAACGCGGTTACGGGCCCGGGCGCTTCTCGTTCAACGTGAAGGGCGGCCGCTGTGAATCCTGTCAGGGCGACGGCGTGATCAAGGTGGAGATGCATTTCCTGCCCGACATCTACGTGCCCTGCGATGTATGCCACGGCCAGCGCTATAACCGCGAGACGCTGGAGATCCAGTACAAGGGACAGAACATCCACCAGGTGCTGCAGATGACGGTGGAGCACGCCCACGAATTCTTCAATGCGGTGCCCGTCATCGCGCGCAAGCTGCAGACCCTGCTCGACGTGGGCCTGGGTTATATCACCCTGGGCCAGAGCGCAACCACGCTCTCCGGCGGCGAGGCGCAACGGGTGAAGCTTTCGCTCGAACTGTCCAAGCGCGATACCGGCCGCACCCTGTACATTCTCGACGAGCCGACCACCGGCCTGCACTTCCACGACATCGCCCTGCTGCTGAAGGTTATCCACACACTGCGCGACCAGGGCAACACTCTGGTGGTGATCGAGCACAATCTGGACGTGATCAAGACCGCGGACTGGATTGTCGACCTGGGCCCGGAGGGCGGCGAAGGCGGCGGACGCATCATCGCCCAGGGGTCACCCAAGGAACTCGCGGCCAACCCGGCCAGCGTGACGGGGCACTATCTCAAACAGGTGCTGAGGAAGAAATAGCGCCGGAAGCTCCCCATGTGCAGCTTCCCGCAGCCGCATGCGGGCGGCGGTATGGTAGATTGCCCGCATCATGTTCCGTTCATGCGTCCGGAGGAGCGACGATGTCGAAGAGTCTGGTGAATGCGCTGGGTAATGGCGCATGGTCGGTTTCCGAGGTGATCTTCGACCTCAACGACATGCTGGACGACGAAGGGCGGCCCATTTCGGAACGGCGGGCCGATGCGGTAGTGCGCGCCGGTGTCGAAATGGAGATGCGGGAATGCCCGTTCGGCGGCATCCGCGAGGGCCATCTGATGAATGTGTCCGCCCTGGTGCAGATCTCCCGCTATTTCAACGACGCAATGTCCGAAATGAGCGCCTTCCGGCGCGAGGCGGGCGCCGACGCCACCTGGGACGATATGCTGGTCTGCATCGTCGATCTGCTGTCCCAGCCCGCGGTCTACCTGCTGCAGCGGCACAGCGCGAGCGGGCCGGTCCCCGCGCACATGGCGGTCTGCCACAAACTGGCGGCCGGGTTCTTCGGCGTCCTGCGCGGCCTGCATGAGCGGCTGGCGCTGGGTGCCGAGCTGCCGCTGACGGTGGACCGGCTGCTGCAACTGGTGGACGAAACGGGTGCGTTGCTTGGCGCATCCGAGGCCTGTGCCGGTTCGCCCCGGATGCTGCGCAAGGCCTGCACCGCCCTGGTGGAAGGTATCCCTCCCAGCACGCTGCCCATAGCGCGGGCGCGGTTGTCCATCGCGCGCTGCCTCGCCTTGCAGGTGCAGTTGGGGATTTTCTGGCATCTATATGACCAGACGCACCTGTGGTCGCTGGTGCGCGGTAAGTTCGGCCCGCACCTTGCGCCCCGCAACCACTTCCTGGGGGAAAAGCTGGCGAGCGCCCGCAACGGTTTCGGCGACAGCGCTCCGCCCTGCCCCGCGGTGGCAGCGCTGCCGCTGGGCCTGGATGCAGGGCTGCGCCGGAAGCTCGCCGATGCGCTGGGCAACGCCGCCGATCCCCATACACTGGAACAGGACGTGCGCACGGTGCGCGCGCTGCTGGAGGCCGGGGATGCCAAGGCGATCTGCTACGACGGCGACCCCGCGCCGCTGGCGCTGGGCGTGGCGCACTACCTCTACGCACAGCGGCTGGTCACGGCGGAGCTTTCCCGTCTGGAACAGGTGTTGCGGGGACACTTGGGCTACCCGGCTGCCAATCCCGTCCACCTCGGTGCTGCAGTTTTTCCCATTCCGCAGGCGCTAACCTGGTATGAACTTATCGTCGGCACCCGCACCGGCGCGGACAGTCCGCTCGCCGGCCTGCAACGAATCGGTGTGCCCGGGACAGTCTGATCAAGGAATCACGTGCGCATACTCTCCGTCAACGTCGGCACGCCCCGAACGGTCACCGTCAAGCGCCGGCTGGTCGAGACCGGCATCTACAAGATACCCGCCGCCGGCCCGGCGCGCATCTCGCGTCTGGGCGTAGTAGGGGATGTGCTGGTGGAGCCGCGCAAGATGGGGCGCGAGCACCACGCAGTGTATGCCTACCCCCACGAGCACTACGCATACTGGGAACATGAACTGGGCCGCCCACCCTTCCCCATGGGCCAGTTCGGCGAGAATCTGACGGTGACCGGGCTGCTGGAGGACGAGGTGCGCATCGGCGACGTCTTTCGCCTTGGCAGCGCCGTGTTGCAGGTGGCGCAACCGAGGATACCCTGCGGCAAGCTGGACGAGCGCATGGGCACGAAGTTCTCGCGCATCTTTCTCGCTTCGCGCAAGGTGGGGTTTTACTTTCGCGTACTGCAGGAAGGCAGCGTGGCCCGGGGCAACACCATTGAACTGCTCGAGCGCGACGAGGCCTCGCCCACGATGGAGGAATTCGTGCGCGTGACCCAGTTCGAATACTGGGATGCGCAAGCCCTGCGTCACCTGCTTGCGGCGCGCGACCTGATGCCGGCCTGGCGCGAGATCATAGAGGACAAGCTCACGCGCGCCGAAGCGGCCAGCGGCTGGCACGGCCTGCGCGAATTCGACGTGGTGCGGCGCGACGAGGAGTGCGCGGACACGGTATCGCTGACGTTGAAGTGCGCGCGCGGCCGGCCGTTGCCGGCATTCCATGGCGGGCAATTCATCCAGGTGGTGCTGGGCGCGTACAGCGCCCACCAGTATCGCCGCACCTACGCGCTCTCCGGCAATCCGCAGGAGCTGGCCACCTATCGCATCACCGTGCGCCGCCTGCATGCGCCGCTTGCAGCCTTGCCCGACGGCGTGGTTTCCTCTTACCTCTTTGACCTTAAGCCTGGCGAGCATCTGATGTGCGGCGCACCGCTGGGTGGACTGATGCTGTTCCAGCGCACGGGCCACGCCGACCGCCTGCCGGTACTGGTCTGCCGCGACCTGGGCATTGCCCCCACGCTCAGTCTGCTGTGTGAACTCGAGGCCCTGGGGATTTCCGAGGCCTTGCTGTTTCACGAGCATACCGGGCAGGATCCGCAGGGACTGTGGCGTGAAGTCGAGGGGCTGCTGCGACGGAATCCCGGCTTCCGCGTGACCCACGCCGCGGCCGATGGATCCGGCGCCGCCGTGCAGATCGACGCCGCCCTGATCGCCGCCCGGGTTGCATTGGCGGAGGCGGATGTGCATGTGGCAGGGACACGGGAGTTTTGCGATCGCCTGGCCGCGAAACTGAAGGCGGCTGGGCTGCCCGCCGCCGCGCTGGCCATTCAGGAGTTCAATTAAGCGCTTCCTCCGGCCGGGTGAAAGCTCATCGCCGACGCGCGGCGAGACTGCGATTCAATATATCCGCTCAGCCGCCATCGACCGGCAGCGCGGTTCTGTCCACCACGCGGCGCAGCACGAAGCTGGAATGCACACCGGTGACGCCCTTGATGCGGGTGATGCGGTTGAGCAGCAGCTCCTGAAAAGCATCCATGTCCCTGACCATCACCTTGAGTTGATAATCGGCATCCTGTCCTGTGATCAGCAGGCATTCCATCACCGCCGGTAGTTTGCCGATTGCCGCCTCGAAATGCGCAAAACGCTCCGGCGTGTGCTGATCCATGGAAATGTGGATCAGCGCCATGAGCGACAGGCCCAGCGCCTTCGCGTCCAACATGGCCCGGTAGCCTGCGATCACGCCCGATTCTTCCAGCGCGCGCACGCGGCGCAGGCACGGCGATGGGGAAAGATTGATGCGGTCCGCCAGGTCCTGGTTGCTGATGCGTCCGTCCTGCTGCAACAGCTCCAGGATGCGGCGATCGAAGCGGTCCAATTCCATGATATTTCCCCAGCCCTGGTCGATTAGCAATATGGTAGCGCACTGCATAGATTGTACGCAATTTTATGCCTTCATATCTCAATATTGCACCGCAGTTCGCAAGGTCCTGCCCGGTTTGACACGATACTATTTCCCGGTCGCTGACAAATCTCGAGGAGCACGCCATGTTGAACGATCCTTCCGCCAAATACGCGCCGTTCGCACCGGTACACCTGCCTGACCGGCAGTGGCCGGGCCGCGTGATTGCCGCGCCGCCCGTCTGGATGAGCACCGACCTGCGCGACGGCAACCAGGCGCTGTTCGAACCGATGAACGCGGAACGCAAGCTACGCATGTTCCGCATGTTGTGCGAGATCGGCTTCAAGGAGATCGAGGTGGCCTTCCCGTCGGCCTCGCAGACCGATTTCGATTTCGTGCGCATGCTGATCGAGCGCAATCATATTCCGGAGGATGTGACGATAGAGGCGCTCACCCAGGCGCGGGAACACCTGATCCGCCGCACCATGGATTCGCTGCGCGGCGCGCGCCGCGCAATCGTGCACGTATACAACGCCACCTCGAAACCCTTCCGTGACGTGGTGTTCGGCATGAGCCGGCGCGAGGTGGTGGCGATGGCGGTGTCCGCCGTGCGCTTGATCCGCGAACTGGCCGACGCACAGCCGGAGACGGAATGGGTGCTGGAATACAGCCCGGAGACGTTCTCCGCGACCGAGCTCGAGTTTGCGCTCGAGGTGTGCGATGCTGTCACCGCCGAGTGGGGTGCGACGCCGGAGGACAAGGTTATCCTCAATCTACCCGCCACCGTGGAATGCGCCACACCCAACGTGTATGCCGACCAGATAGAGTGGATGCACCGTCATCTGGCGCGGCGCGACAGCGTCATCCTGAGCCTGCACCCGCACAACGACCGGGGCACGGCGGTGGCGGCGGCCGAACTGGGCCTGATGGCGGGTGCGGACCGCATCGAGGGCTGCCTCTTCGGCAATGGCGAGCGCACCGGAAACGTGGACATCGTCACCCTTGCGCTGAATCTCTATACCCAGGGCATCGCACCCGGCCTGTATTTTTCCGACATCAACGCCGTCGCACGCACGGCCGAGGAATGCACGCGCCTTCCCATCCATCCGCGCCATCCCTATGCAGGCGACCTGGTGTTCACCGCCTTTTCCGGTTCGCATCAGGACGCGATCAAGAAGGGATTTGCCGTGCAGCAGCCAGGCGTGCCGTGGAACGTGCCCTATCTGCCTATCGACCCGGCGGATGTGGGCCGCAGCTACGACTCGGTGATCCGGGTGAACAGCCAGTCTGGCAAGGGTGGCGTCGCCTATCTGCTGGAGGCGGAATACGGCGTGGTACTGCCGCGGCGCTTGCAGATCGAATTTTCCGGCGAGGTGAAGCGCCACACTGACGCGCACGGCGGCGAGATGAGCGCGGCGGACATCTGGGGGCTGTTTTCCCGCACCTATCTCTCGGGAGATGGCGAACTGCGCTATGTCGAGCACCATCTTTTCGAACACGGCGGCGCGCAGGGGATCCGGCTTGGCATTGAGATGAACGGCGCGACCCATCTGCTCGCCGGGGAAGGCAACGGTCCGATAGACGCTGCCGTGGACGCGCTGCGCGGCCTGGGGCTCGCGCTGCAAGTGCGCAGCTTCGAAGAACGCTCCGTGGGCGGCAGCACGGCGGGCGGCAACGCGAACGCCTGCGCCTTCGTCGAGGTCGCAACGCCTGGCATCGCGAAGGAATGCTATGGCGTCGGGATGGATGGCAACATCGTCACCGCCTCGATCAAGGCGTTGCTGAGCGGCGCCAACCGGCTCGGCGCAGGCGCGCGCAGCGAATTCCCCCTGCGCGCGGCCGGCTGAGGGCGCACGCCGCGCTACTTTTGCGGCGCGCCGCCGTCCTTTGCCGGATAAAGCACGGCCTGCAGGTAATTGCCTGTGTTCAGATAACGGTTGGCGGCTGCCTTGATGTCGGCGGCGGTGAGCGCATTCACGATCTTGGCGTCTTTCAGCATGGCCGCAGGATCGGTGCCGTGCAGCGCCGCATCCTTGAGGTCGGCAAGCCAGGCGCCGTTGGTGCGCATGGCGATGTTGTAGTCTTCGAGCCAGCCCTGCTTGACCTTTTCCAGTTCCTGCGCCGTGGGCCCGTCTTGCTGCATCTTGCGGATTTCGGCCAGCATGGCCGCAATGACCTTGTCCACATTCTCCGGCGCACAGGGCAGGGCGATGTTGATGCGGTAGTTGCCGTAGGGCGTGCGGTCCAGGGCGCCGTGCATGCCGCCGCTGTAGATCAGCGACAGCTTCTCGCGCAGGGTATCCATGATGCGGATGTTCATCGCATCCATCAGCAACTGAAAGCGCAGGTTTTTCTCGTGCGACCAGTTGGCGTTGCCCGTGAACACGAGCAGCACGCGGCTGCGGGGCTCCATGCCTGCGTGCATTTCCTTCTTGACCACACCGACCACCGGACGCACGCCGAGGTCGCGGTAGTGCAAGGGCAGCTCGGGCGTCGGCAGGCTAGCCAGGTAGGTGGCAATCAGCGGCTTGATCTTCGCCACATCAAAGCTGCCCACGACGACGAAGGTGAATCCGCGGGCGCTGCCGAAGCGGCTCTGGTATATCTGCAGCGCACGGCCCAGGCTGACGCGGTCGAAGTCGGCGGGCTTGGGCACGTGCAGCAAGCGCGGATGGTTGGCGTAGAGCGTGGTCTGCACCATGTCGTTGAACACGGCATCGGGATCGGAACTGGCGTCCTTCGCCATGTCCTGCGCCTTGCTGATATAGGCATGGAACAACGACGGGTCACGGCGCGGGGGCTGCATCCGCAGGTAGAGTTGCTGGAACAGGGTGGGCAGGTCGTCGCTGCTCGAGGCACCGCTGATAGTGTCGGTAAAGGCATCGCTGTCCGCGAACAGGTAGGCGGATTTCCCCGCCAGCACCTTGGAAAGATCGACCGGCGTGAACGGCCCGAGGCCCATGGCATACACGATGGACGAAGCATAGCGCGCGCTGTACATGTCCTTTTTCCCGACCAGCGAGGTGCCGCCAAAGCGGGAGGCGGCGAGCAGGACCTGGTCGTTCTTGAAGTCGGTGGGCTTGAGGATGACCTTCACGCCGTTGGAGAGCGTGAGTTCCGTGGTGCCCAGGGTCTTGTCTTCCTGTTCGCTGACGATGCGGCCGGCCTTCGGCGGCTGGGCCATCAGGCTGGAGGCGGCCTTGCTGTCCTGCCACGGCCGAACCGCTGCGTTTTCCGCCCGGATCGCGGCCTGCAGCAACTGGTGGCGCGTGGGCGTGCGTGCCTTGTCCTTGCTTGAGCCCATGTATACGACCAGCATGGCGGCGTGCGAGGGGATCATCTTGCGCGCATAGGCATCGATTTCGTCCACGGCAATGCCGGGCAGCGTGTTTTTGACGTAGTCGTATTCGTTGGCGATGCCCGGGATGGGCTCCTGCACCAGGAAGTTGCGGATGTACTCAGCGGCATAGCTTGCGGAATCGGTCTTGTCGCGCTCGCGGTAGGCGGTTTCGTACTCCCGGTACAGGCTTTTTTTGGCCTGCTCCAGTTCGTCCGCGGAGAAACCAAAGCGACGCGCCCTCTCGTTTTCATGCACCAGGGCCTGCAATGCGGGCACCGCGCCGCCCCTGCCGATGATCGCGGATGCGCTGAACGAGCGATAGCCCGGCGCGAGGGGTTCCACACCTGCGTCCGCCATCACGAAGGGGGGACGTTCCTTTTGCGTGAGTTCCTGCAGGCGCTCACCCAGCATGGAAACGAACAGCTCCCGCACCAAGTCCTCGCGGTAGTCGCCCAGGGTCATTTCCGGGGGATAGTGGGCGATGGGATAGCGGACGCGCACCATGTCCATGGTGGCTTCGCGGTCGGTGACCACCACCGCGGCGGAGTGCATACGGGCGGGAATCGCCGGATAGGCGCGCGGCCGTTCATCCTGCGGATTCTTGAGGCCGCCGAAATAGCTGCGCACCATGCGCTCGGCCTGCACCGGGTCGATGTCGCCGATCACGAATACGGCTTCGAGGTCGGGCCGGTACCAGTCGGCGTAAAATCGCCGGATAGCGGAATGCGGGAAGGTCTTGAGCAGCGATTCCTTGCCGATGGGCAGGCGCTCGGCGTAGCGCGAGCCGTTGTAGATCTCGGGCAGCAGCTTGCGCATCATGCGGTCGCCCGCGCCCTTGCCGAGCCGCGCCTCTTCCAGCACGACGTTGCGTTCCTTGTCGATGGCCGCGCCATCCATGGTGACGCCCTGCGCCCAGTCCTGCAGGACCTGAAACCCGGTTTTCAGGTTGTCCGGTTTGTCGGTGGGAATGGGCAGGATATACACCGTTTCGTTGAAGCTGGTGTAGGCATTGAGGTCGGCGCCGAACTTCACCCCCAGCGACTGCAGATAGGAGATCAGTTCATGCTTCTCGAAGTGGCGCGTGCCGTCGAACGCCATGTGCTCGGTGAAGTGCGCCAGGCCCTGCTGGTCGACGTCCTCCAGGATGGAACCCGCCTTGACTACCAGGCGCAGTTCGACACGTTTTGCCGGCCTGGAATTCTGCTGGATGTAGTAGGTCAAGCCGTTGTCGAGCTTGCCCGTTCTGAGATGGGGATTGACGGGCAGCGGCGCATTCAGGTTTTCCGCTGCCAGCGCGGGCCAGCACAAGGCGAGCAGCAGGGCGAAGCCTGTCTTTCCCAACCACGATCCGTTCTTCTTCACTTTGCGTTCCCCGGCGATCTGCGCGTGCGGCGCGCACGCGCGTCTTTTTCCGACAGTTTTCAGGACAAACAAAAAAGCCGGAATAAATCCGGCTTTTTCATTCGATGTTTGCTGCTTACTCGCCAGCCACTTCGACCGGCTGCGCCCCTTCGGGGCGATCCATCAGCTCGACCAGCGCCATCGGGGCATTGTCGCCCTTGCGGAAGCCAAACTTCAGAATGCGGGAGTAGCCGCCGTTGCGGGAGGCGTAGCGCGGGCCCAGCTCGTCGAACAGCTTGGTGACGATATCGCGGTCGCGCAGCCGCGCAAACGCCAGGCGGCGATTAGCCAGGGTCGGCTTCTTGCCCAGCGTCAGGATGGGTTCCGCCACGCGACGCAGTTCCTTGGCCTTGGGCAGCGTGGTCTTGATGACTTCGTGGCGCAGCAGCGACACGGTCATGTTGCGCAACATGGCCAGGCGGTGGCTGCTGGTGCGGTTGAGTTTTCTCAGTCCTAAACGGTGACGCATGATTATCCTTTCTTACTTCTCGGCAGAGGCAGGCGCCGGAGCCCAGTTTTCCAGCTTCATGCCCAGCGACAGGCCGTGCTCTGCGAGCACCTGCTTGATTTCGTTGAGCGACTTGCGGCCCAAGTTGGGGGTGCGCAGCAGATCCGTTTCGGTGTACTGGATCAGGTCGCCGATGTAGTGAATGCTCTGTGCCTTGAGGCAGTTGGAGGAACGCGGCGTCAGCTCGAGATCGTCCACCGGGCGCAACAGCAGGGGGTCGACCTTGGGCGCGGCGGGCTTCTCCACTGGAGCCGGCGTGCCTTCCAGCGCGGCAAACACGGAAAACTGATCCACGAGGATGCGCGCGGAATAGCGGATGGCTTCTTCCGGGTCGATCGCACCGTTGGTCTCGATGTCCATCACCAACTTGTCCAGGTCGGTGCGCTGCTCGACGCGCGCGCTTTCCACGGAATAGCTGACGCGGGCAACCGGGCTGAACGAGGCGTCCAGCGCGATGTGGCCGACGGACCGGGTGGACTGGCCAGGTGCCTGGCGCGAGAGCGCGGACACATAGCCGCGGCCCTGCTCGACCCTGATTTCCATGTCCAGCTTGCCGCCGGTCAGGTGCGCAATCACGTGATCGGGATTGATGACTTCAACGTCCGCGCCACCGGCGATGTCGCCGGCAGTCACCACGCCGCTGCCGCTCTTGCTGAGGGTCAGCGTCGCCTCGGAGATGTTGTGCAGCCGCAGCACCACGCCCTTCAGGTTCAGCAGGATGTCCACGACGTCTTCCTGCACGCCGTCGATGGAGGAGTACTCGTGGAGGACGCCGGCAATCTTCACCTCGGTAGGCGCACACCCCGGCATGGACGACAGCAGGATGCGGCGCAGGGCGTTGCCCAGCGTGTGCCCGTAGCCGCGCTCGAACGGCTCCATCACGACCCGAGCCTGGGTCGGGGAGTGTCGCTGCACGTCAATGATGCGGGGCTTCAGGAAAACATTGTTTGGCATATCCGGCTCCGTGTGGATTACTTGGAATACAATTCAACCACAAGATGTTCGTTGATGGTCGCGGGCAGCTCGGAGCGCTGGGGCTTGGCCTTGAATGTGCCCTTGAACGCCTTGGCGTCCACATCCAGCCACTCCGGGAATCCACGCTGCGCGGCCGCCTCGAGAGCGGATTTGATGCGCAGTTGGGCCTTGGCCTTTTCGGCCACTTCCACCACGTCGCCGGGGCGCACCTGGTAGGAAGGAATATTCACGCGCTTGCCGTTGACCAGCACGCCGTTGTGACGCACGGTCTGGCGGGCTTCGCCGCGCGAGGCGCCGAAGCCCATGCGATAGGCGACGTTGTCCAGGCGCGATTCCAGCAGCTGCAGCAGCGCTTCGCCGGTGATGCTGGTGCCGCGGTCCGCTTCCTTGTAGGTCAGGCGGAACTGCTTCTCCAGCACGCCATAGATGCGGCGCAGCTTCTGCTTTTCACGCAGCTGGGTGCCGTATTCGGAAATACGCTGGTTTTTCTTCTGCCCGTGCTGTCCCGGCGCATAGGCGCGGCGCTCTACCGCGCACTTGTCGGTGAAGCACTTTTCGCCCTTCAGGAACAGCTTTTCGCCTTCGCGGCGGCACTGACGGCACTTTGGATCAAGATTTCTAGCCAAGGCTATCTCCTAACAATTAGATACGGCGCTTTTTCGGCGGACGGCAGCCGTTGTGCGGCACCGGAGTCACGTCGGAAATGCTGGTGATTTTGAAGCCGACCGAGTTGAGCGCGCGCACGGCCGATTCGCGGCCGGGGCCGGGGCCCTTGATGCGCACCTCAAGGTTTTTCACGCCGTATTCCTGGGCAGCCTTGCCCGCGGCCTCGGCGGCAACCTGGGCCGCAAAAGGCGTGCTCTTGCGGGAACCCTTGAAACCCTGGCCGCCGCTGGTGGACCACGCCAGTGCGTTGCCCTGACGGTCCGTGATGGTCACGATGGTGTTGTTGAACGAGGCGTGCACGTGGGCAATGCCCTCGGCCACGTTCTTCTTGACCTTTTTGCGTACGCGAGTGGTGCTGGCTTTAACCATTATGTCTTCCTCTTAAAGCTTATTTCTTGGCGCCGGCGATGGCCTTGCGCGGGCCCTTGCGGGTGCGCGCATTGGTGCGGGTGCGCTGGCCGCGAACCGGCAGGCCACGGTGATGACGCAGACCACGGTAGCAGCCGAGGTCCTTCAGGCGTTTGATGTTCATGGATATCTCGCGGCGCAGGTCACCTTCGACGGTGAACTGGGCGACGGCCTCGCGCAGCCTGTCGAGGTCGGCGTCGCTGATGTCCTTCATCTTGGTGGTCGGCTCCACGCCCGTGGACGCGCAGATGACCTGCGCGCGCGTGCGCCCGATGCCGTAGATCGCGGTCAAGGCGATCACAGCATGCTGATGGTTCGGAATATTTACACCTGCAATACGTGCCATGCGGCTACCCTATCAATCAAAAATATTAATTATACCATTAGTGCGGAGCCTGCTCAGCCCTGGCGCTGCTTGTGGCGCGGATCCGTGCAGATCACGCGCACAACGCGATTGCGGCGGATAATTTTGCAGTGGCGGCACACTTTCTTTACCGATGCTTGTACCTTCATTTTTTTCTCCTAACTTTCCGGTGCTACCGTTACTTCGCGCGGAACACGATTCGCGCCTTGCTCAAATCATACGGCGTCAGTTCCACCGTTACCTTGTCCCCGGGCAGGATGCGGATATAGTGCATGCGCATCTTGCCGGAGATATATCCCAGAACCACATGTCCGTTTTCCAGCTTGACCCGGAAGGTGGCGTTCGGGAGAGATTCCACGATCTCTCCTTGCATCTGTATTGCGTCGTCTTTCGCCATTAGCGCGTATAACCGCCTTTAAAACTGGCCTTTTTCAGCAGGCTCTCGTACTGGTGCGTCATCAGGTAGGACTGCACCTGAGCCATGAAGTCCATCGTGACCACCACCAGAATCAGCAGCGACGTTCCGCCGAAATAGAAGGGAACCGACCATTTCAGCACCAGGAACTCCGGCAACAGGCACACCAGCGTCACGTAGATCGCTCCGATCAGGGTCAGCCGCAGCATGATCTTTTCCACATAGCGTGCCGTCTGCTCACCGGGGCGAATGCCCGGCAGGAAGGCGCCGCTCTTCTTCAGGTTATCCGCCGTCTCCTTAAAGCTGAATACCAGCGCCGTATAGAAGAAGCAGAAGAAAATGATCATTGCCGCATACGCCAGCACATAAATCGGCTGCCCCGGCGCCAGCTTGTCGCCGATGTCCTTCAATGCGCTGCTCAGCCAGGCAACATGGATCCCGCTGCTGAACCAGCCCGCCATCGTCGCCGGAAACAGGATGATGCTGGAAGCGAAGATCGGCGGAATCACGCCCGACATGTTCAGCTTCAGCGGCAGGTGCGAACTCTGACCGCCATAGACCTTGTTGCCCACCTGGCGTTTTGCGTAGTTCACCAGGATCTTGCGCTGCCCGCGCTCGACGAAGACCACGAACGCGATCACGGCGGCCGCGCCCACCAGCAGCAGCAGACCGACGGGGATCGACAGGGCGCCATCCTGAACCATGGACAGCGTGCTAACGATCGCGCGCGGCAGACCGGCCGCGATACCCGCAAAAATAATCAGCGAAATGCCGTTACCCAGCCCGCGCTCGGTGATCTGCTCGCCCAGCCACATCAGGAACATGGTTCCGGTCACCAGGGTAATCACGGTGGTGAGGCGGAACATCATGCCGGGATCCAGCACGAGGCCCTTTTGCGATTCCAGCGCCACGGCAATGCCGAAGGACTGGAACAGCGCCAGGAAGAACGTGCCATAGCGCGTGTACTGGGTGATCTTGCGCCGCCCGGCCTCACCTTCCTTCTTCAGCTCTTCGAGCTTGGGAACGGCGATGGCCGCGAGCTGCATGATGATCGACGCCGAAATGTAGGGCATGATCCCCAGCGCGAAAATCGTGAACCGGGACAGCGCACCGCCGGAGAACATGTTGAACATGCCCAGGATGCCGTTCTTCTGCTGCTTGAACAGTTCTTCCAGGTGCACGGGATCGATGCCCGGCACAGGAATATGCGCCCCGATGCGGTACACGACCAGCGCGCCGAGCAAGAACCACAGCCGCTTGCTGAGATCGCCGTACTTCGAAGTACCCGTTGCCTGTGCCATTGTCCCCTGTCCTTAGCCTTATTCCGCGATGCTGCCGCCGGCCGCCTCGACGGCCGCGCGCGCACCCTTGGTCACCAGCAGGCCGCGCAGGGCCAAGGCCCGCGTCAACTCGCCGGTTTTCACCACTTTGGCGGAAAGCGCCGTTGCGGGTACCATGCCGGCCTGTTTCAGCGCCAGCAGGTCCACGGTGTCGACGGGCAGCTTTTGCAGGTCGGACAGGCGCACTTCGGCGGTGTCGTTGCGGGTCAGCGAAATGAAGCCGCGCTTGGGCAGGCGACGCTGCAGCGGCATCTGGCCGCCTTCGAAACCCACCTTGTGGAAGCCGCCAGAGCGGGATTTCTGACCCTTGTGGCCACGGCCCGCAGTTTTGCCCAGGCCGGAGCCGATGCCGCGTCCGACGCGGCGCTTGGCATGCTTGGAGCCCTCTCCGGGCTTAATTTGATTGAGTTGCATTTACGCCTCGCACTTAACCAGGTAATACACTTTGTTAATCATGCCGCGCACGGCCGGAGTGTCTTCCACTTCGACGGTATGATGCATGCGGCGCAGGCCGAGGCCGCGCACGCACGCGCGATGCGATTGCTTGGTGCCGATCGGGCTTTTGACCAGCGTCACTTTGATTTTCTTGGTTTCTGCCATGGCTTACCCCAGAATCTCTTCAATGCTCTTGCCGCGCTTGGCCGCGATTTCGGCCGGCGAATTCAGCGCCGCCAGGCCGTTGAGCGTGGCACGCACGACGTTGTAAGGATTGCTCGAGCCGATGCACTTGGCCAGGATGTTGTGCACACCTGCGGCCTCGAACACCGCGCGCATCGCGCCGCCGGCGATAATGCCGGTGCCTTCTGCGGCGGGCTGCATGTATACCTTGGCGGCGCCATGGCGACCGATCACGGCGTGATGCAGGGTGCCGTTCTTCAGATTCACCTTGATCATCTTGCGGCGCGATTCGTCCATCGCCTTCTGCACCGCAACGGGCACTTCCTTGGACTTGCCCTTGCCCATGCCGACGCGACCGTCGCCGTCGCCAACTACGGTCAGCGCAGCGAAGCCCATGATGCGACCGCCCTTCACCACTTTGGTGACGCGGTTGACCGAGATCATCTTTTCGATCAGGCCGTCGCCGCGCTCTTCCGCCTGCTGTTGCGTCTTTCCTTGTGCCTTAGCCATCGTTACACTCCGATCAGAATTTCAGGCCGTGCTCGCGCGCGGCCTCGGCCAGCGCCTTGACGCGACCGTGGTATTTATATCCGCCGCGATCAAACGCGACAGAGGTGATTCCGGCGGATTTGGCCTTTTCGGCGATGCGCTTGCCCACGGCCGCGGCCGCCTTGGCGTTGCCGCCATTGGCAAGTTCCTTGCGCAGCTCGGCTTCCATGGTGGAAGCGCTGGCCAGCACTTTGCCGCCATCGGCGGAGATCACCTGGGCATAAATGTGCAGGTTGGTACGATGCACCGCCAGACGCACGGTCTTTTGTTCAGCAATGCGAGCACGGGTTTTGCGTGCCCTGCGCTGACGCGATTCATTCTTGTTCAACATAATCCGCCTCGATTATTTCTTCTTGGTTTCCTTCAGGATGACCACTTCGTCCGCATAGCGCACGCCCTTGCCCTTGTAGGGCTCCGGGGAGCGATAGGCGCGGACTTCGGAAGCCACCTGACCAATCTGCTGTTTGTCGGCACCCTTGAGCACGATCTCGGTCTGGCTCGGGGTTTCCACCTTCACGCCCTTGGGCATCTTGTATGCCACGGGATGAGAAAAGCCCAAGGACAGGTTGAGCGTGTCGCCGGCGGCCTGGGCACGGTAACCCACGCCGACCAGGGTCAGCTTGCGTTCATAGCCCTTGCTGACCCCGTGGACCATGTTCGCGACCAGCGCGCGCACGGTACCGGCCATGGCATCGGCCTGGCGCGAGCCGCTGGTGGGGCTGCACTTCAGCACCTCGCCTTCGCGCTCGACCTTGACGTCCCCGTTCAGGCCCTGAGTCAGGGTGCCCAGCGGGCCTTTCACCGACACCGTTCCCGCAGCCAGCGTCACTTCGACACCGGCCGGAACTACGATAGGATTCTTGGCAACTCTAGACATGATTCCCCCTTACGCCACGATGCACAGCACTTCGCCGCCGATGCCGCTGGCGCGCGCCTTGCGATCGGTCATCAGACCCTTGGAGGTCGACACGATAGCGATACCGAGGCCGTTCATCACCTTGGGGATGTCGTCACTGCCCTTGTACACCCGCAGCCCGGGGCGGCTCACCCGCTGGATCTGCTCGATAACGGGACGGTCGGCGTAGTAACGCAGGCCGATTTCCAGCGTAGTCTTGGCGCCATCGTTGGTCACCTTGAAGCCGTCAATGTAGCCCTCGTCCTGCAGCACCTTGGCGATGGCCGCCTTGAGCTTGGAAGAAGGCATGGAAACAGTTGCTTTTTCCGCCATTTGCGCATTGCGGATGCGCGTCAACATGTCGGAGATCGGATCACTCATGCTCATAGTATCACCCTTACCAGCTAGCCTTGATCACGCCAGGAATTTCGCCACGCATTGCGTGCTCGCGCAGCTTGCTGCGGCCCAGGCCGAACTTGCGGAACGTGCCGCGCGGACGCCCGGTCAGGGCGCAACGGTTGCGCAGACGCACCGGGCTGGCGTCGCGCGGCAACGCTTGCAGCTTCAGGCGCGCCGCATGGCGCTCTTCGTCACTCAGTTTCACGTCCGAGATGATCGCCAGCAGTTCGGCGCGCTTGGCCTCGAACTTCTTTACGGTATCGCGACGCTTCTGCTCACGGTTAATCAATGCGACTTTAGCCATTTCGCCCTCAATTCTTCAATGGGAATTTAAACGCCGTGAGGAGCGCACGCGCCTCCTCATCGGTCTTTGCGCTGGTGGTGATGGTGATGTTCATCCCGCGCAGTGCGTCGATTTTGTCGTACTCGATTTCCGGGAAGATGATCTGCTCCTTCACACCCATGTTGTAGTTGCCACGGCCGTCGAAGGATTTGCCGGAAATGCCGCGGAAGTCGCGGATACGCGGGATGGCCACGGTCACCAGGCGATCCAGGAACTCATACATCCGCGCTTTGCGCAGCGTGACCTTGCAGCCCACGGGATAATCCTCGCGGATCTTGAAGCCGGCAATCGACTTCTTCGACTTGGTCACGATCACCTTCTGACCGGCGATCTTCTGCATGTCGCCAACGGCAAAGTCCATGACCTTCTTGTCGGCAACCGCCTCGCCCACACCCATGTTCAGGGTGATCTTTTCGATGCGCGGCACTTCCATGATGGATTTGTAGCCGAACTGCTTGATCAGATCGGGGACCACCTTGTCCTTGTAGAACTCATACAAACGAGCCATGCTCAATTACCCCTCAAGCATCAATTTGTTCGCCGCTGGACTTGAACACGCGCACCTTGCGCCCGTCCTCCAGCACCTTGACCCCGACGCGGTCCGCCTTCTTGGCGGTTGCGTTGTAGATCGCCACGTTCGATACGTGAATCGGCTTTTCCATTTCAACAATGCCGCCCTCCGTACCCTTGACCGGGTTGGGCTTCTGGTGTTTCTTGACCTTGTTGACGCCGCTCACCACGAGGTAATCGCCAGCCACGCTCAGCACGCTGCCGCGATTGCCCTTGTCCTTACCGGTGATCACGATGACATCATCATCTTTTCTGATCTTGCGCATGATATATCCTCGACTGCCCCTGACCGACGCCTTTACAGGACTTCCGGCGCCAGCGACACGATCTTCATAAAACGCTCGGTACGCAATTCACGCGTAACCGGCCCGAAAATACGGGTGCCAATCGGCTCAAGCTTGTTGTTGAGCAACACCGCAGCGTTGCCATCGAACTTGATCAGCGAGCCGTCGGCGCGGCGCACGCCCTTGGCGGTGCGAACCACCACGGCGCTGTACACTTCGCCCTTCTTGACGCGCGAACGCGGGGCGGCGTCCTTGACGCTGACCTTGATCACATCGCCGATGGCGGCATAGCGACGCTTGGACCCGCCGAGCACCTTGATGCACATAACGGAACGCGCGCCGGTATTGTCGGCCACTTCCAGCACAGACTGCATTTGTATCATTTTTTAACTCTCCAACTTTTTCCGCCGCGGCGGCCAGTTTTGGAACCCGTTCGGGTTATGCCCGCCGCTGCCACGGCGGAAAACATCCCGCCAAATCACGGCGGTGAAACGAAGCCGTATATTCTAACCAACCCCTGCCAATTACGCAAGGGGAAATGACCTTAAAGCTCGCCGGCCTTTTCAAGCAGCTTGGTGACGCGCCATGCCTTGGTCTTGGCGATGGGGCGGCATTCCTCGATCATGACCACGTCCCCTTGATGAAACTCGTCATTTTCGTCGTGCGCATGGTACTTCTTGGAGACGCGGACCACCTTGCCGAGAACAGGGTGCTTGACCTTGCGCTCAACCAGGACCGTCACGGTCTTGTTCATCTTGTCGCTCACTACCGTGCCGGTCAGTGTGCGTTTCAGGTTAGTTGCACTCATTGTTGCACACCCTTCTCTTTCAATACGGTCTTGATGCGCGCGATGTCACGGCGCGTCTTGCCCAACTGGCTGGTGTTGCTCTGCTGCTGGGTGGCCAGCTGCACGCGCAGACCAAGCTGCGCGCGACGCAGGGCCAACAGGTCTTCCTGCAACTGCGCAACGGACTTGTCGCGCAGCGGCGCGGCCTCGGACTTGGCTTTGGATTTGCTCTGTCCCATGTTTATGCTCCTATCTGCCTGATCACGAACGAGGTCGGAATCGGCAACTTGGCGGACGCCAGGCGGAATGCCTCGCGTGCCAGCTCCTCTGCCACACCGTCCATCTCATACAACATCTTGCCGGGCTGAATCTCGGCGACGTAGTACTCCGGGCTGCCCTTACCGTTACCCATGCGGACCTCGGCCGGCTTCTTGGAGATCGGCTTGTCCGGGAACACGCGGATCCAGATGCGGCCGCCACGCTTGATGTGACGGGTCATGGCACGACGGGCGGCCTCGATCTGGCGCGCAGTCAGGCGACCGCGGCCCATGGCCTTGAGGCCAAACTCGCCGAAGCTCACCTTGTTGCCGCGCGTAGCGATGCCGGTGTTGCGGCCCTTTTGCTCCTTGCGGTATTTCCTTCTAGCTGGTTGCAGCATGTTTTGCTCCCGACTTTCTCACTTTCTTTTCCGGCTCCGCGACCGCAGCTGCAGCCGCATCCTCTTGCCCCGTCTGCTCGCCCTTGTAGACCCAGACCTTGACGCCGATGATGCCGTAAGTGGTCTTGGCCTCGGAAAAGCCGTAATCGATGTCCGCACGCAGAGTGTGCAGCGGCACGCGGCCTTCGCGATACCATTCGGTACGGGCGATCTCGATGCCGTTCAGACGACCGGCGCTCATGATCTTGATGCCCTGGGCGCCCAGGCGCATGGCGTTCTGCATGGCGCGCTTCATGGCGCGGCGGAACATGATGCGCTTTTCGAGCTGCTGGGTAATGGAGTCGGCGATCAACTGGGCGTCGACTTCGGGCTTGCGCACTTCTTCGATGTTCAGCGCCACGTCGGGTAGACCCATGCGCTTGCGCAGCTCGGCGCGCAGCAATTCGATGTCCTCGCCCTTCTTGCCGATCACCACGCCGGGACGGGCGGTGTAGATGGTGATGCGCGCGTTCTTCGCAGGACGCTCGATAACCACCTTGGACACGCCGGCGCCAGCCAGCTTCTTCTTCAGGAAGTCGCGAACCTCGATGTCCTTATGGAGCATCTCGGAAAAATTCTTGCTGCTGGCGAACCACCTGGACGACCAGTTTTTCTGCACGCTCAACCGGAAACCGGTTGGATGAATTTTCTGTCCCATATCTTCCTCAGTTCCCGACGGTTATGGTGATGTGGCAGGTCTGCTTCTCGATGCCCGTGCCGCGGCCCTTGGCGCGCGCGATCATGCGCTTGAGGGAAGCGCCCTTGTCCACGTAAATGGTGCGCACCTTCAGTTCGTCGATGTCGGCGCCATCGTTATGCTCGGCGTTCGCAATGGCGGAATCCAGCGCCTTCTTGATGATGCCGGCGGCCTTCTTGGGGCTGAACGCGAGGACGTTCAGCGCCTGGCCCACCGGGAGACCACGAATCTGGTCAGCAACCAGACGCGCCTTCTGGGCGGAGATGCGAGCACCTTTGACTACAGCGGTTGTGTTCATCATATCTCCTTATTTCTTGGCCTTCTTGTCGGCCGCGTGCCCCTTGAAGGTGCGCGTCAGCGAAAATTCGCCCAGCTTGTGGCCAACCATGTTTTCGGAGACATACACCGGAATGTGCTGCTTGCCGTTGTGCACGGCAATGGTCAGGCCGACGAACTCCGGCAATACGGTGGAACGGCGCGACCAGGTTTTCACCGGACGCTTGTCATTGGTCGCGCGCGCCGTCTCCACCTTCTTCATCAGGTGCATGTCAACGAACGGGCCTTTCTTAATAGAACGTGCCATATCTATCTACCTCTTAATTCTGGAAACGGCGACGCACGATCATGCCGCTGGTACGCTTGTTGCGGCGAGTGCGGAAGCCCTTGGCCGGCACGCCCCACGGGCTGACCGGGTTGCGACCTGCGGCGGTCTTGCCTTCGCCGCCGCCGTGCGGGTGGTCGACCGGGTTCATGGCCACGCCGCGAACCGTCGGACGGATGCCGCGCCAGCGGGTCGCACCAGCCTTGCCGATGGAGCGCAGCAGGTGTTCGCCGTTGCCGACTTCACCCAGCGTCGCGCGGCAATCCACGTGGACCTTGCGAATTTCGCCGGAACGCAGCCGGAGCTGGGCGTAAGAGCCTTCGCGCGCCAGCAGTTGCACGGAGGTGCCGGCGGAACGCGCCAGTTGCGCACCCTTCCCCGGCAGCATTTCCACGCAGTGGATGGTGGAGCCGACCGGGATGTTGCGCAGCGGCAGAGTGTTGCCCGCCTTGATCGGCGCGTCCGAACCATTCACCAGTTGCGCACCCACTTCCACGCCCTTGGGCGCCACGACGTAGCGGCGCTCGCCGTCCGCGTAGCAGAGCAGGGCCAGATGCGCGCTGCGGTTGGGATCATATTCCAGACGCTCGACCTTGGCGGGGATGCCGTCCTTGTTGCGCTTGAAGTCGATCACGCGGTATTGCTTCTTGTGGCCGCCGCCCATGTGGCGGGTGGTAATGTGGCCATTGTTGTTGCGGCCGGCGGTGCGGTTCTTCTTTTCCACCAGCGCGGCCTGCGGCTTGCCCTTGTGCAGGTCGCGGTTGACCACGCGCACCACGGCGCGGCGTCCGGGCGATGTCGGTTTGAGTTTGATCAGTGCCATGATGAATTATCCTTATTCGCCAGCGGCAAAATTGATTTCCTGGCCCGGCGCGAGGCAGACATATGCCTTCTTCCAGTTGCTGCGCCGCCCCATGTAACGCCCAAAGCGCTTCTGCTTGCCCTTCACGCAGGACACTTGCACGCTCTTGACGTTCACCTTGAACACCAGTTCCACCGCGGCCTTGATTTCCGGCTTGGTGGCGTCGGGCGCCACGCGGAAGATCACCTGCTCGTTTTTGTCGGCGACATAAGTCGCCTTTTCCGAAATCTGCGGAGCGACCAGCACGTTCAGCAAGCGCTCCCGGCTAAAGTTTTGTGCGCTCATGCCAGCATCTCCTCAATTTTTGCCACCGCGCCGCGCGTCATCAGCACATTCGGGAAGCGGACCAGGCTGACGGGATCGGCCTGATGGGCTTCCAGCACCAGCACGTCGGCCAGATTGCGGGAAGACAGATACAGGTTGTCGTCCATGCTGTCGGTGATGATCAGCACGCGGCCCAGGCCCATGCCCTTGATCTTCTGCGCCAGCAGCTTGGTCTTGGGGGCGTCCACCGCCAGATTCTCGACCACAGACAGACGGCCTTCGCGCGCCAGCTGCGACAGGATCGCAGCCAAGCCCGCACGGTACATCTTGCGGTTGAGCTTCTGGGTGTAGTTCTCCTCCGGGGAATTCGGGAAAATCTTGCCGCCTCCGCGCCACAGCGGGCTGGATGCCATACCGGCGCGCGCGCGGCCGGTGCCTTTTTGCGCGAACGGCTTGCGCGTGCTCTTGGCGATCTCGCTGCGGCCCTTCTGCTTGCTGTTCGAAGAGCGCGCGTTGGCCTGGTAAGCGGTCACCAGCTGGTGCACCAGCGCCTCGTTGTATTCACGGCCGAACAGCTCGTCCGAAGCGTTCATGCTCGCGGCGGCCTGACCTTGATCATTGATGACTTTCAGTTCCATTATGCACCTGCCTTTACTGCCGGACGCACGATCACGTCGCCACCCTTGGATCCGGGAACCGCGCCCATCACCAGCAACAACTGGCGCTCTGCGTCGATGCGGACGATTTCGAGATTCTGCACGGTGCGCTGCACGTCACCCAGGTGACCGGTCATGCGCTTGCCCGGGAACACGCGGCCGGGGTCCTGCGCCATGCCGATGGAGCCGGGGACGTTGTGCGATTTGGAGTTGCCGTGGCTAGCGCGGCCAGAGGCGAAGTGGTAACGCTTGATGGTGCCGGCGTAGCCCTTACCGATGGTGGTGCCGGTAACGTCTACCTTCTGCCCGACCTGGAAGCGATCAACGCCGATGACGGCGCCAGCGTTCAATCCGGCGGCCTCTTCGGGGCTGATGGTGAATTCTTTCAGAATGCTGCCCGCCTCGATGCCAGCCTTGGCAAAGTGGCCCGCAGCGGCCTTGTTGACGCGCGAAGCGCGGCGCGTGCCGAAGGCGACCTGCACGGCGGTATAGCCGTCAGTGTCCGCGGTTTTGATCTGGGCAACACGATTGTTGGACACGTCCAGCACGGTCACCGGCAACGAAGCTCCGTCGTCGGTAAAGATGCGGGTCATGCCAATCTTGCGACCGACAAGTCCTAAGCTCATTATCTTTTCCTTTATTTAAGGGGCTGACTTCAATTGGCCAGCCGATCTCTACTGCTAACTGCCAAAACTCTTACTGCAACTTGATTTCCACATCCACGCCCGCGGGCAGATCCAGCTTCATCAGCGCATCCACGGTCTTTTCCGTCGGATCAACGATATCCATCAGGCGCAGATGGGTGCGAATTTCAAACTGGTCGCGCGAGGTCTTGTTCACGTGGGGCGAACGCAACACGTCAAAGCGCTCTATCCTGGTCGGCAGGGGAACCGGACCCTTCACCACGGCGCCGGTGCGCTTCGCGGTGTCCACGATCTGCAGCGCCGACTGGTCGATCAGGCGATAATCAAATGCCTTCAGGCGGATGCGAATTTTCTGGCTTTGCATAGTTAGTATTCACTTCACATTGCGGTGCCCGTTGCCAGGCACCTGTTTTAAAGAGCGCGCGATTATACTGCAAGGCCGGGCCTTGCAGTAGCTTTTTTTGTTACTCAATAATCTTCGCCACCACACCGGCACCCACGGTACGGCCGCCTTCGCGAATCGCGAAGCGCAGGCCTTCTTCCATGGCGATCGGTGCGATCAGGCTGACGGTGATGCTGACGTTGTCGCCGGGCATCACCATTTC
>Ga0075276_10000126_pt1 | contig 23044 bp, 26 predicted proteins | sample SF_Rice_5C_80N_4_FD_69770 | JGI IMG/M metagenome (GOLD analysis project Ga0075276, IMG submission 69770) | Rice paddy soil microbial communities from Twitchell Island, California, USA - SF_Rice_5C_80N_405 | ecosystem: Environmental > Terrestrial > Soil > Paddy field/soil | place: USA: Twitchell... | reverse complement strand
GCCTCGAAGTACGACTCCATGTCGCCGTGGAAGTCGAGGTGGTCCTGGCTCAGGTTCGTGAACACGAGCACGGCGAAGCGCACGCGGTCGAGTCGGTGCAGCTCCGACGCGTGCGACGACGCCTCCATCGCGCACGAGCGGTCGCCGGCGTCGAGCATCTCGCGGAACGTCCGCTGCAGGTCGATCGCCTCCGGCGTCGTTCGCACGACGCCGCGCCGCTCGCCGCCGACACGCGCCTCGACGGTCCCGATCAGGCCGGGCCGCCGGCCGGCCGCGGCGAGGATCGCATAGAGCAGGAACGCGGTCGTCGTTTTCCCGCTCGTGCCGGTGACGCCGGCGACCTGGAGCTCGGCGGTCGGCCGGCCGTAGAGCTCGTCCGCCGCGACGGCCATCGCCGCGCGCGCGTCCGGGACGACGACCTGCGGGACGGCCAGGTCGAGACGGCGCTCGACGACGAGCGCGACCGCCCCGTTGGCGACGGCGTCGGCGGCGAAGTCGTGGCCGTCGACACGCGTCCCGGGGACGCAGAAGAAGAGCGCGCCCGGTGTGACCTCCCGTGCGTCGTACGCAAGCTCGCGAACCTCGACGCGCTCGACGGCGCCGTCCGCCCCGAGCGCGGCGGCAAGGCGCTCCAGAGTCATCATCCCGCGCCGAGGTTACTTCACGGGCTGGTCGGGCGGCACTTCGAGGTACTGGAGGTCGAAGTTCGCGATCTGCGCGAACGCGGGGGCGGCGACGACGCCGCCGTAGTACGCGCCGTGCGGCTCGTCGACCGTGACGAGGACGACGAAGCGCGGCGAGCGCTCGGGGACGATGCCGATGAACGTCGCGACGTAGCGCCCGGGCATGTAGCCGGTCGGGCCCGGCTTCTGCGCGGTGCCCGTCTTGCCGGCGACCGTGTAGCCCGGCAGCTCGGCGGCGGCGCCGGTGCCGGCGTCCGAGACGACGCCCTTCAGCATCGTCAGCAGCTCCTTGTCGGTGGCACGCGGCAGGATGCGGCGGGTCTTCGGGGCCGGCGGCTTCTCGCCCTGGACGTGGTCGACGAGGTGTGGCTGGATCCACAGCCCGCCGTTCGCGATTGCCGCATACACCGACGCGAGCTGAATCGCGGTGACGGAGATGCCCTGCCCGATCGGCACGTTGCCGATCGTCGAGCCCGACCAGTACGACGGCAGGATGCCGGGAACCTCGCCGGGGAAGTCGATGCCCGTCGTCCGGCCGAAGCCGAAGCGGTGGATCCAATCCTTCAGGCGCGTCTCGCCCAGCTTGGTGCGCGCGATCGTCACCGCGCCGACGTTCGACGAACGCTGCAGGATCTGCGACACCGTCATCCGCTCCGTCCCGCGGATCTCGGCGTCGTGGACGACGCGGTCGGCGACGTGGATCGAGTACGGAAGCGTGAACGCGGTCTGCGGCGTGACGAGATGCTCGGCGAGCGCGCCGCCGATCGTCACCACCTTGAACACCGAGCCCGGCTCGTACACGTCGGAGACGGCGTGGTTCACCTGCAGCGCCGGGTTGACGTTCGAGAAGTTGTTGACGTTGTAGCCGGGCTCGGTCGCCATCGCGAGCACCGCGCCCGTGTGCGGGTCGATCACGATCGCGGTCGCATCCTTCGCGTGCCACTTGGCGACCGTCGCCTTCAGCACCTGCTCGGCGTTCGCCTGGATGCGGTGGTCGATCGTGAGGAAGACGTCCTTCCCGGGCCGCGCCGGCACGATGTTGCCGACGCTGATCGGCTTGCCGAACGGGTCGCGCACGATCGTCTCCCGGCCGGGCACGCCGGTGAGCTGCGAGTTCAGCTCGAGCTCGAGCCCGGCGAGGCCGTTGTTGTCGACGCCCGCGAAGCCGAGCACCTGCGCCGCGACGGAGTTCTGCGGGTACGTGCGGCGCTCCTCGCCGTAGTAGTGGAAGCCCGGGAGGTTGCGCTTCGCGAGCAGCGTCGCCTTGTCGGCAGGCGCCTTGCGCTCGACGTACGCGAAGTGCGTGCCGCGCGTCGTGAGAGCCTTCAGGACGTCGCGGCGCTTGAGTCCGAGGATGTGCGCGGCGACGGCGGCCTCGGAGCGCGGACGCGTCACCGCGCTCGGGTCGACGTACACAGTCGTCGCCTGCTCGCCGAGCGCGAGCGGCGTGCCGACGGCATCGAAGATCGTGCCGCGTCCGGCAGGCAGCGAGACCGTCGCCTTCGTCTGCGCCTGCTCCATCGCCGCGAGCGGCGCGGCGCGGACGGTCGCGAGCCACGCGCCGCGGGCGAGCAGGCCCGCGAACACGACGAGGATCCCGGCCAGGAGCAGACGGATGCGCGAGTTCACGACTCGGGTCATGCCGCCCCTACTTCGCCCTGAGCGAGGCAGCACCTACTTCTTGTTCAGGTCGAGGTAGCTCGTGTCGGTCGCCGGCGCGGGCGCGAGCCCGAAGCGGCGCGCGGCCTGCTCGATCCGGATGGATGCGCTCGCGCTCGACACCTGCGAGGCGAGCGCGGCGTTCTGCGCCTGCAGCTGGACCTGCTGCTGGTCGAGCTTGTCGACGGCGACGTTCGCGCGCAGGACGGCGACGTTGAGCGCGACCACGCCGGCGAGCAGCAGCGCGAAGGCCGCGATCCACACCATGCCGGGCGTGAGGCGGCGCTGCCTCGCACGCCGGCGATTCTGCACTTGTAACAGACTGTTACTTGTGCGGTTTCGGCGCCGCGGGGGCGCCGGTGCCGCCGCCGGCTCGGCGACGAACCAGTCGGCGACGGCGCTCATGCCTTCACCGCGGCGCGCAAGCGCGCCGACGCCGAGCGCGGGTTCGCCGCCACCTCTGCCTCGCTCGGCCGGATCGGGCGGCGCTGGATCGCGCGCAGCTCCGGCTCGTGACCGCACACGCACACCGGGAAGTCGGGCGGGCAGGTGCAGCCGCGCTCGCGCTCGCGGAGGAAGTGTTTGACGATGCGGTCCTCGAGCGAGTGGAACGAGATGACGGCCAGCCGGCCGCCGGGCCGGAGCATCGCGAGCGCCGCGGGAAGCGCGGCCTCGAGCGAGCCGAGCTCGTCGTTCACCGCGATGCGCAGCGCCTGGAAGGCGCGCTTGGCGGGATGGCCTTCGCCGAAGCGGGCCGGCGCGGGGATCGCCGCCTTGATCGTGTCGACGAGCTCGCCGGTGCGCTCGAACGGCTCCGACTTGCGGCGCCGACCGATGGCCCGGACGATCTGGCGCGCGTAGCGCTCCTCTCCGTACCGGCGGAAGATGCGCTCGAGCTCCTTCTCCGGCCACTCGTTGACGACCGTGCGCGCGTCGAGATCCTGGGTGGTGTCCATGCGCATGTCGAGCGGCGCGTCGGTCGCGTACGAGAACCCGCGCTCCGGACGGTCGAGCTGCATCGAGGAGACGCCGAGATCGAGCAGGATCGCGTCGGCGCGCACGCCGTTCTCCGCGAGCTGCTGGAGCACGACGCCGAAGTCGCCGCGCAGTAGGCGCGCCTGCACGCCGCTGCGCTTCTCGAGCCGCTCGAAGTACGTGCGCACCGTCGGGTCGCGGTCGATCGCGATCAGCTTGCCGCTGCGGTTGAGGTCGGCGGCGAGCAACGCCGCGTGGCCGCCGGCCCCGAAGGTGGCGTCGACGACCGTCTCTCCCGGCTGCACGGCGAGGGACTCGCGCACCTCGTCGGCGAGGACGGGAATGTGATCAGTCGCGCTGGGCTGCAAGACGTTCGGCAACATCTCCCGCACTCCCTTCGACCTCGGCGAGCTCACGGCGCCAGGCACCGCGGTCCCAGATCTCGAGGTGGTCGTTGACACCCGCCACGACGACGTCGCGCTCGAGCTTCGCGTACTCCCTGAGCACGGCGGGGATGCCGACCCGGCCCTGCTTGTCGAGCTCGTCCTCGACCATGTTCGCGAAGAAGTAGCGCTGGATGCGCCGGGACTCGCCGCGCAGGGGGTCCAGGGCGCCGAGCCGGCTCCCGAACGCGCGCTCCCAGTCCTGCTTCGGGTACGCGAGCAAGCACGACTCGATCCCGCGCGTCAGCACGACGCCGTCCTCGAACGCCCCTCGGTGCTTGGCCGGGAGGGTGAGGCGGCTCTTGTCGTCGATCGTGTGCTCGTGGGTTCCGAGGAGCATTCCGAGGCCAGATCCTTATCCGCCACTCTGCCCCACTCTAAACCACCAGCCCCCACTTGTCCACCCCTCGTCCCACTTGCGGAGCCGCGGGTGCCCCGAGTACGCTCCGCACCGGTCTGCGGCCCGACGCGAAGGGGGAGTCATGGCCACGCAGACCAAGACCACCGGCATCATCGAGGGGCCGCTCAACGTCGTCCTCGGCCCCGGCTCGGAGGCGGAAGCCGCCTACCGGAGCGCGGTGCTCGCGCCCGGGTTCGGGCCCGAGCAGAGCCTCGACCTGCGCTATTTCGGGGGCAAGACGATCCCCCATCTCCGCTACGCCACCGTCGCGCTCGGCCGCTGGGATGCCGGCGAGCGAGGGACGCTCGACGCGGCGCTCGCGGCGGCGATGCGCGACCGCGGCCTGAACAACGTCCTCGCCCAGTACTTCCCCGGCGCCGAGGTCGACGCGACGTTCGCCGGAGCGCACACGTACGACGGCTCCGTCCCCGGGCGGGTCTATCGCGACACCGTTGAGTCGATCGTCGGGAAGCTCGACGTCGGCCCGGCGCTCGCGTGCCTGCTGCTTCCGCGCGGAGCGGTGCTGGTCGACGGCGACTCGACCGCGCCCGGCGGCGTCGACTCGGAGCACGGGCTCGGCGGCTACCACGGCTCGGTGCACGTGAACGGATCGGTTCGCTACTACGCGGTCTCCGTCTACTCGGAAGGGACGAACGGGATCGTCGCCTTCGACGAGCCGTGGAAGAACGTCTGCGCGACGCTGTACCACGAGCTGCAGGAAGCGCGCACCGACGCGGACGTCGAGGACGCCATCAAGCTCGGCTCGTCGCCCGGCGCCGACCGGCTGCTCGGCTGGTACTCGCCGCGCGGCGGCGAGATCGGCGACATCCCGATGGCGGAGGCGGGCGGCAGGCTCGACCTGGTCATGCAGGAGGTTCCGCTCGCCGACGGCAGCGGCACCGTCCCGGTCCAGCTGATGTGGTCGAACGCGGTCGGCGGCCCGGAGGGGCCTATCCAGTCGCCACGTCCGCCGCAGTGAGCTGACGCTCGTACGGCCCGCGGCCCGTCAGGACCGTTGCGCCGCAGCGGGCGCCGAGGGCGACGGCGTCCTCGATCGTCCACCCCGCTCCGAGGCCGTACGTGAGGCCGGCCGCGAAGCAGTCGCCGCAGCCGTATGCGTCGACGATGGGAGCCGGGATCGGCGCGGCGAGGAACGGCCCACCCGGCTGGATCCAGCCGCCGAGCGATCCCGACGTCGTGACGACGATGCGCGGCGACGGGTCGAGCTCGATCGCGTCCACGCGCTCGCCGACGTCCTCGGCACTGCCGACGAGAACGTCGAGCTCCTCGCGCGCGCGATGCAGCGTCGGCAGCTCGCGCGACGTCGCGACGAACGCGCGCGCGCGCCGCGCCGCCTGCACGGCTGCGACGTCGCCGCCGGTGAAGTAGACGGCGTCGCAGCGGGCGAGCTCCTCCCACGGCAGCGCGCCGTCCCCGCCCGACGGGATCATCTTCGGCGAGAGCGTCGTGATCGTCCGCTCGCCGTCGCCGTCGACGAACGTGAACGCGCGTCGCTGCGGCCGCGGAGCCTCGCTCGCGTGCACGGTTACGCCGAGCGCGGTGAGCTGCTCGCGGCTCCGGCGGCCGAGCTCGTCGTCGCCGACCGAAGTGAAGAAGTCGACCGCGCCCGCGAGGCGGGCGAGCTGGACGGCCGCCACCGCCCCGCCGCCGGCCGGCACCTCCCACGTCTCGAGCGCGGTGGCGATCTCGCCCGGCACCGGCACGTGCTCGACACGGGCGAACTCGACCCACTCGATATGGCCGACGACGGCGACTCGCATGCCCTCACATCTTGGCGCGGCAGTACGTTTCATGTGTCGATGGGAGTCGCGGTCCCGCCGTTCGAGGCGTTCTACGAGAGCCACAAGGTGGAGGTGTTCCGCTTCCTCCGCAGCCGTCTCGGCCACGAGGGAGCCGAGGACGCGTTCCAGGAGACGTTCCTGCGCGCCCTCCGCGCGTACGACCGCCTGGAGCACGGCGAGCACCTGCGTGCGTGGGCGCTCACGATCGCGAACCGGATCGTGCTGGACGCCGCCCGGCGCCGCCGCCCGCATGGCGAGATGCCCGAGCTCGTGACCGAGGACGGCCGCCCGGCCTACGAGGAGCTGGCCGGGCTCACGGACGAGCTGCCGCCGAAGGAGCGCGCGGCCGTCGTGCTGCGATACGGCTACGACCTGACCTACGACGAGATCGGCGCCGCGCTCGGCTCGACCGAGTCCGCAGCGCGGCAGGCGGCATCGGCAGGAGTGCGCCGCCTGAGAAAGGAGCAGCAGTGAGCATCAGCACCGACATCGACGAGCGCTTCCGCGCGGCCGCGGCCGCCGAGGGGCTGCTCGACGTCGCCTACGACGTCTTCGACGACACCGCCGTCGGGCCGCTGCTCGTCGGGGTCACCGACCGCGGCGTCTGCCGGATCACGTTCGACCCGGAGCCGGAGCGCGAGCTCGAGCTGCTCGCGCGGCTGTACGGCCCCCGCGTGCTGCGTGCATCCCGCCCCGTCGACCGGCTGCACCGGGAGCTCGAGGAGTACCTCGCCGGCCGCCGGCGGTCGTTCGACGTCGAGCCCGACCTGCGCGTGCAGCCGGACTTCTACAAGCGGGTGCTCGCCGAGCTGGCGCTCGTCGAGTACGGCGTGACGACGACGTACGGCGCGCTCGCGGCACGCTCGGGGAACCCGCGGGCGGCGCGGGCGGTCGGCACGGTGATGAACCGCAACCCGGTCCCGATCGTCCTGCCGTGCCATCGCGTCGTCGGCGCGAACGGCAGCCTGACGGGATACGGCGGCGGCCTCCACCGGAAGGAACTTCTCCTCCGCCTCGAAGGCGCACTGCTGTAGGCAGCGCGCGGGGATGGCGAACCACCACCGCGCGCGCAGAAGAGCCCTTCGTCGACAGCCCCAAGAGCTCCCGCGAAGCGGGAACCTCGATCAATGACCCCAGTGGAGAGCGATGACGGCGAGCACGCCCCCGATCGCGAGCGCGAGCCCCGCCAGCCACTGACCGCCGCGGCGTCCCATCGGCATCGTCGCGCCGAGGAACATCAGTCCGCCCGCGATCGCAACCAGCGCCGCCGCCACCTCTTTCAACCGGAGCGCATTGTGCACGGTGATGAAAAGAAGTGGATGCATGCCGACATGGTCGCCGGGCGGTCGGACGGATACGGAGGCGGTTCAGGGCCGACCCGGATGCGGCCGGCAGGCCGCGGCGGCGATAACGAGGGCATGAGCGGTGACGCATGGGTCGTCGTACTGATCGTGTTTCTCACCATGTTCGCCGTCCAGGTGGCGCAGTTCGTCTGGATCGAGTACCTGCTGCACCGGATCGACGTGCTCGAGGGCGACGCCGACGAGGAGCCCCGCGCGGCTCACCGCGGCAAGCTCGCCGCCCACGCGTAGACGAGGCCGCCGCCCTCCACCTCGCATCGCCGCCATAGATGTCGCTTCAGACCGGCGGGCGGAGCTTGTAGCCGACGCCCCACTGGTTGACGACCCAGCCCGGAAGCCCCGCCGCCGCAAGCTTGCAGCGCAGGCGCGAGGCATGTGACTCGACCGTGCGCGTGCGGCCGACGGTCCGGTACCCCCACACGTCGCGCAGCAGCTGCTCGCGGCTGAACACGCGGTCGGGGTCCTGCGCCATGCGCACGAGCAGCGCGTACTCCTTCGCCGCCAGCGCGACGTCGCGGCCGCGGACGACGACGCGCCGCGCCGCCCGGTCGACGACGAGGTGCCCGAGGTCGAGCAGCTCGGCCCGCGGCGCCCGCCTGCGAAGCAGGGCGCGGATGCGTGCGACGAGCTCCTCGTACGCGAACGGTCGCGTCAGGTAGTCATCGCAGTGCTCCAGGGCGCGCACGCGCGCAGCCGCGTCCGCCCGTCCGAGCACGATCACGGGGCAGCCGCCGATGCTGCACCGTTCGAGCGCGTCGGGGTCGCCCAGCACGAGCACGTCCGGCTCCGCTGCCCGAGGAAGATGCTCGGGGTCCTCGAACGCGAGGACGTCGAAGCCGTCGCTCGTCAGCTGCTGCTCGAGGAAGCCGCGCACGGCTGCTTCCGGCTCTGCGAGGAGGAGTGCGGTCATCGTCGCGACGGTAGCCACGGCGCCCGGCGCGCGCCAGATGTCCTTTGCCCCGAGAGTGTGACTTCTCGTCTACACGCGTCGCGCTGCGACAATGCACGCATGGACACGGTTGTGCTCGTCGAGGGGATCAGCGACCGGGCCGCGCTCGAGACACTGGCGCGGCGGCGCGGCGTGGACGTGCCGATCGTCGACATGGGCGGCGCGCACGCCATCCGCCGCTTCCTCGAACGCTACGACGGCAAGCGTGTCGTCGGCCTCTGCGACGAGGGCGAGCAGAACGTATTCGCGCGCGCGGGAATCGAGGAGTTCGAGGTCTGCGTCGCCGACCTCGAGGACGAGCTGATCCGCGCGCTCGGACCCGATCGAGTCGAGGACGCGCTCGCCGATCGCGACCGAAGCTCGCTCCGCACGTTCCAGCGGCAGCCGCAGTGGCGCGGCCGCCCGCTGCACGACCAGTTGCGGCGCTTCCTGTGCAGCTCCGACAACCGCAAGCTGCGGTACGTGCCGGTCCTCGTCGAGATCGCACACGACGAGGGCGCTGTGCCGCGCCCGCTCGACGCCGTCCTACAAGCGGCCGCTGCGCACCACTCCGTACAAGAGCCATAGCCCGAGCACGGTCGAGAGCGCGAAGCCGACGATCGAGATGACGTTGACACCGAGGAGGTGCGGGCCGGCCTTGGCGAAGATGCCGATGAGGCTCGAGCCGATGAGGCCGCCGGTGACGATGAGCGCGATGACGAGCCTGTTGAACACGCGCTGCATCTGCTCCATGAACTCGTCGAGGCCCTTGTGCACGAAGCCGACCTCGATCTGCCCGTCACGCACCTGCTCCATGAAGTCGTGCCATTGGTACGGCGCCTCGCGCAGGATCTGCGCGTAGCGGACCATGTCGCGCTGTGCGCGCCGCGCGACGCGCTCCGGCGAGAAGCGCTCGAGCATCAGGCCGCGCGCATACGGCCGCGCGACCTCGAACACGTTGAAATCGGGATACAGCTCGAGCCCGACGGAGGCGAGCGTCGCGATCGCACGGTCGAGCAGCAGATACCGCGTCGGCAGCCGCAGGTTCATCGAGTAGATGAGCTGGAAGGCCTCGCGGATGACCTGGAGCGGGTCGATCTCTGCGAGGCTCGCCCCGTAGTAGCGGTAGTAGATCTCGCGCAGCTCGGCGAGGAACTCCTGCTCGCGCTCCCTCGGGTATCGGACGCCGAGGTCGGCGAGCCGCTTCGGCAGCATGTCGACGTTCTCCGACGCGGCGTCGATGAAGAGCCGCGTCAGCTTCGTCATGTCGTCGTCGCTCAGCTTCCCGGCGGAGCCGAAGTCGACGAGCCCGATCGTCCCGGCCTCCTCGAGGACGAGGACGTTCGCGGGATGCGGGTCGCCGTGGAAGAAGCCGTGGCGGAAGATCATCGACATCCACGTCTCGGTGACGAGATACGCGAGCTCGCGCCGCTCCTCCATCGTGAGCCCGAGGCTGTCGACATCGGCGAGCTGCGTGCCCTCGAGCCACTCGAGCGTCAGCACCCGTGCGCGCGTGTACGTCCAGTACACCCTCGGGACGTGCACGTGCGGGTCGCCGGCGAAGTCGCGGTGGAACGCCTGCGCGTTCCGTCCCTCCAGCCGGTAGTCCAGCTCCTGCCGTATCGAGCGGGCGAACTCGTCCACGAGCGAGCGAGCGTCGACGAAGTCGAGCGCGTGCACGCGCTCCTTGACGAGCCGCGCCGACTGGTACAGGAGCGCGAGGTCGGCCTCGATCTGGCGGACCGCCCCCGGCCGCTGCACCTTCACCGCCACCTTGCGTCCGTTCGGCAGCGTCGCCCGGTGCACCTGGCCGATCGAGGCGGCCGCGACGGGCATCGGGTCGAAGTCGAGGAACAACCGCTCGAGCGAGTTGCCGAGCTCCTCCTCGATCACGCGCTCCGCCTGCTCGAACGGGAACGGGCGCACGTCGTCCTGCAGCGCGCGCAGCTCGGCGATGATGTCCGGCGGCACGATGTCGGGCCGCGTCGAGAGCAGCTGGCCGAACTTCACGAACGTCGGGCCGAGCTCCTCGAACACCTCGCGCAGATGCTGCCCGCGCGCCGACGCCGGCCCGAGCGTGTCGAGACGCGCTCCCGCCGCGCGGCCCGGCAGCAGGTCGGTGAGCCGGTGCGCCTCGAAGAAGTAGCCGAAGCCGTGCCGCACCATCACCTGGGCGATCTCCGACAGGCGGCTCAGCGTGCGCGTCGCCGGTTGGGCCATGCCTCAGTGTGACACGAGCTCGCGGTTCTTCTGCGTTCGCCTCGCCCACGGGCCGGGCGGGACGAGCAGCTGCTCGACGTGCAGGTACGCGAGCCCGACGAGCGGCAGGTCGCTGAGCCGCTCGACGCAGAGGTAGCGCGGGCGCCATTCCGGGAAGAACTTCCGGTTGAACATGTAGAGCCGCTCGAGCTGGAAGACGCTGTCGGCGGCGAGGAGAGCGCGGCGGGCGACGCGGCGCGGCAGCGTGACGGCCCGCTCGGGCGAGATGAGCTCGGTGAACGCGCAGAAGTTGAGCGAGAGCTCGCTCGCGCCCTGCTCCTTCGCCCACGCGAGCGTCTCGACGATGAGGAACTCGGTGAGCCCGTTCGGCGTCCCCGGCCGCCGCCGCATCGTCGACAACGACCAGCCCCCGCCCGCCGGCGTCGGCGCGAGATGCAGGAAGCCTCCGACGCCGTCCTCGCTCTCCGCGACCGCGAAGACCGTGCCCGGGACGTACAGCTCGTCGATCGCCATCGTGAAGCCGCGTTCCGGCTGGTTGCCCCGCCACTCGGCGGAGACGTCGTCGAGCGCTGCGCGGAGCTCGTCGTCGGACTCCTCGGCCGCGACCGCGCGGAAGCGGTAGCCCGCCTTCGTCAGCCGGGACACGGACTGCCGCACCTTGCGGATCGGCCGTCCTTCGAGGGAGAACTCCGCCGGCCGCATGACCGCCTCCTCGCCGAGGAGGATCGGCCGCAGGCCGAGCGCGCGGTACCGGTCGAGCTGCGCGTCGGACGCGCCGAGCACCGCGACCCTCCAGCCGTTCGCACGCGCGACGCGCTTGAACTCGGCGAGGAGCGCGTCGAACTCCTCCTCGGCCCCCACCGGGTCGCCGCTGATGAGCGCCGCACCGGCGACGACGCGGTAGGCGAGGAACGCGCGCCGCGTCGGCGAGAAGAAGTAGCTCTTGTCCCGGCGCAGCGCGAAGAACGACAGGCTGTCGCTTCCGTACGTGTCGACGAGCGCGCGCGCGAGCCTCCGCTCCCCCACCGTCTGCGCGACCACCTGCGAGAACGGGCGCAGCCACAGGAAGATCGCCGAGAAGCCGAAGAGGAGCGCGAGCGCCGTGAAGAGGTCGGAGAGGCGGTCGGGCACCTCGCCGCCGTGCAGCTCGATGCCGAGCACGACGGCTACGACCGCCGCCGCCGCGGCGAGGAGCGCGAGCAGCGGCCGCGTCGAGGCGGGATCGCCGGGCACGTCGAACCGGCTCCGCCACCGCACGAGCGCGGCGAGGAGGACGAGCGAGATCACCGCCTCCTCGACATCGAGCCCCTTGGCGAGGTGGAGGATCGCGGAGACGACGACGACGGCGACCGCGAGCTGCCACGCGCGCCGGCGGCGGCGCGCGAGCGAGCGCGACAGCCAGATGAGCGCGATCCCGAAGGCGAGCGCGCCGACCCGGGCGGCGGCGGGGATCCCCGGCGGCAACACGCCGCGGACGAGCCGCAGGCGGTCGGCCATCTCCGGCGTCAGGGCCGAGGCGACGCCGATCGCGCCGACGAACGCGGCGCCCCAGGCGAGCAACGACTCCGGCCTGGGTCTCCGCAGCCTCACGGAATCAGGGTACAACGTGGTGATGCCAACCGTTCCCCGCTGGGTCGCGTCCCTCCTCGCGCTCGTCGCGCTCTTCCTCGTGCCGTGGACGCTCTGGCTCACGTTCACGCTCCCCTCCCGGCACGTCAGCGACCGCTACGACCTTGCCTGGGTGGGCTTCGACGTCGCCCTGGCGGCCGCATTCGGCGCGACGGCGTCGGCTGCGGTCCGGCGCTCGCGCTGGCTCGTGACGTTCGCGGCCGTCACCGGGACGATGCTCGTCTGCGACGCGTGGTTCGACATCGTCACGTCGCACGGCGGAGACGAGATGGTCGTCGCGGTCGTCGAAGCGGTCTTCGGCGAGCTTCCGCTCGCCGCGCTGTGCGGGTGGATCGTGTACGACGTCGAGCGCTTCGAGGCGACGGTCAGCCGGTGGCGCCGGCCTACGCCGGCGGCGCGTCGTGCCGCTCTTCGAGCAATCGCAGCCGATGCTCGAGCTGAGCGACGCGAAGCTCCAGCTCGTCCAGGTCGTCCCGGGTAACGAGGTTCAGCTCGTCGACCACGGTGCGCAGGACCGCGACGGCCTGCTCGCCCAGCGCGATCTTCCTGCCGCGCACGCGCGCAGGCAGCTCGGCCAGCAGCTCCTCGAGAGCGTCCGTCAGGCGCGTGTTAGCGGGCACGGCCATGCGGCCTCGACCGGCGCCGCTGCTTGCGCCGCTCGCGCCGCGCCTGCGCGGCCGGCTCCGACGGCGACGCCGTGACGACGTCGACGAGCTCCGGCGTCGGCTCGTGCGCGAGCGCCTTCTGGGACTGCTTGAGCGCGAGCTCGGCCTTCCCGTCCGCCCGCCCGTCGTCGTCGCCGAACTGCTTGCGCCGCGCGTACTCCGGCTCGCGCTCCTTCCAGATCGTCAGCAGCGGCGCTGCGACGAAGATGGAGGAGTACGCGCCCGACGTCACGCCGACGATGAGCGCGAATGCGAAGTCCTTCAGCGTCGAGCCGCCGAGGACCAGGAGCGCCACGATCGGCAGCAGGGTGATGAACGTCGTCGCCAGCGAGCGCCTGATCGTCTCCCAGATGGAGACGTTCGCGATCGTCGCGAACGGCTGCCGCCGCATGAGCGGCACGTTCTCGCGGATGCGATCGAAGATGATGATCGTGTCGTAGATCGAGTAACCGAGCACCGTCAGGACCGCGGCGACGGTGTCGATCGTCACCTCCTTGAACACGAGCGAGTAGATCCCGACCGTGATCAGGATGTCGTGGATCATCGCGAGGATCACCGGCACCGCGAACTTCAGGTCGAAGCGCAGCGTGATGTAGATGATCACGAGCGCGAGCGAGACGATGATCCCGATGATCGCGTCGTGCGTGATCTGCGAGCCGAAGCTCGCCGAGACGTCCTTCGATCCGCTCGAGTAGGCGCCGACGTTCCGCTGCAGGTCGTTCGTCAGCGTCGAGAGCTGCGCGCCCTTGAGCGACTTCGTCCGCACCTGCCACTCCGAGTACTTCCCGTTGACGGCGGTCCCGCGGCCCTGGACGACCGCGTCGGGATGGCCGTCCTTGGCGACGACCGACGCGACGTCGCCCTGCGAGATCGGCTGGTGGGTCTTGAAGTCGATCTGCGTCCCGCCCTTGAAGTCGATGCCGAGGTTCAGCCCGCGCACGCCGAGCGAGGCCGCGCCGGCGACGATGATCACGCCGGAGATCGCGAACCACACGTAGCGGCGGCGCATGAAGTCGATCTGCAGCCACTTCGCCGTCTGCTGGCCGTGGGCGCCCATGAAGCGCGGGTTGTCGAACCACCTGAAGCCGCTGAGCAGGCCGAGCATCGCGCGCGTCGCGGCGACCGCCGTCAGCAGCGAGATGAGCGTGCCGATGAGCAGCATCAGCGCGAAGCCCTTCACCGACGCGACCGCGATCAGGAACAGCACGAGCGCGGTGATGGCCGTGACGACGTTCGCGTCGAGGATGGTGTGGAAGCCTTTGCCGTAGCCGGCGGCGATCGCGGCGCGCACGGACTTGCCGGACCGCACCTCTTCCTTGATTCGCTCGAAGACGACGACGTTCGCGTCTGCGGCCACGCCGATGGTGAGGATCAGGCCGGCGAAGCCCGGCAGCGTCAGCGTGACGTTGAAGAGGAGGATCGCCGCGTAGTAGAGAGCGGCATAGATGGCGAGGCCGAAGACCGCGACGAGGCCGAGGAAGCGGTACAGCAGGAGCAGGAAGAGCGCGACGACGACGAGGCCGACGAGCGCCGCGTGCCACGCCTGCGTCAGCGAGCTCTTGCCGAGCGTGGCGGAGACGTCGGTCCGCTCGATCTGCTGGAAATTGTACGGCAATGCACCCGTCTGCAGGACGAGGGCGAGGTTCTTCGCGTCGTTGAAGGACCCGCCGTTGCCCATGTCGATCTCGGCGTTCGGCCCGGGGATGCCGTCCGGGTTGCGCTGGAAGTCGATGTACGGCGTCGACTGCAGCTGGCCGTCGAGCACGATCGCGAAGTGCTGCACGAAGTTGAGCGGGTCGCCCTGCCGGCCGGCGAGGTCGTACTTCGCCGCGCCGCGGTGCGCCTCGGCGGATGTGATCTTCCCGAACACCTTCGAGCCGTGGCCGGTGAACTGGAGGAGCACGACCGGCAGGCCGGTCTGGCCGAAGTCGGCGCGCGTCCCGCTGCGCACGAGGTCGGATCCGGTCATCTCGGGAACGGGCCCGCCGTCGGTCTTCCGCGTCGGGAAGTACTTCAGCAAGTAGTAGTAGGTGCCGGTCGGCGACGCGGCCTTCGCGCCCAGGCAACCGTTCGCAACAGGGCAGCTGATGACGATCCGGTTCTGTGGGACCTTCATCACCTGCGTGCTCTTCGGCGCGTGGCCGCCGTACTGCTTGAGCAGCTCCCTGAGCGTCGGCGCCGGCCCCTGCAGCAGGGAATGGGTGACGGTCGGCTTGGCCTGCTTCGTCTTCGCCGGCACCGTCTTGTTCCGGAACAGGTAGTAGAACTCGGGCGATCCTTTCGCGGCGTCCTTCTGGACCTGGCTCAGGAGCTCGTACAGGGACGGCGTCGCCACCGGGTTGCCGTTCGCGTCCTGCGACGGGCCGGTGATGTCGTTCTCGAAGTCGAACAGCATCAGCTGCGCGGTCTTGCCGATGAGCGCCGCCGCCTTCGCCGGGTCGTGCACGCCGGCGAGCTCGACGACGATCTGGTCGGTGCCCTGCTTGCGCACCTCCGGCGAGGAGACGCCGAGCTTGTCGATGCGGCTCTGGATGATCGACTGGGCGGTCGTCATCCCGTCCGGCGTGACCTTCTCGCCCTTCGGCGGCACCGCCTTCAGGACGACCTCGAGGCCGCCCTGGAGGTCGAGGCCCAGCACCGGCTTGCGGTGGATGGGCGAGCCCGGGACGGCGAGCAGGACCGCGCCGACGATGGCGGCCAGGATCGCGCCCATGAGAAGGAGGTACTTGCGGCGTTCAGTCACAACCGGGGAACGGACAGGTTAGCCGCCGTTTTCCACAGGCGGGGGCTCTTCCTCCGCCTCCGGCTCCTCCGGCGGGATGACGCCGCCGATGGCGCGGCGGGCCACTTTGACCTGCACGCCCGGGGCGATCTCGACGAGGAGGGCGTCGCCCTGGAGCTCGATCACGCGACCGTAGACGCCGCCCGCCGTGAGGACCTCGCTCCCCACTTGCAGGCTGGAGAGCATGCGCTGCGACTCGAGCTGGCGGCGCTTCTGCGGGCGGACGAGGACGAAGTACAGGAAGCCGAAGGCGACGATGATGATCAGAAAACCGAGACCGCTCATTGGGAGTCCTCTTTCGTGAGCCGCGCGAGCGCCGCAGCGCTCCAGGTGGAAAAGGCACCGCGCTCGATCGCGCCCCGCGCGGCGGCGACGAGGTCGAGCACGAAGCGCAGATTATGCAGGCTGAGCAGGCGCAGCCCGAGGATCTCCTCCTGGTTGACGAGGTGGCGGACGTACGCGCGCGTGAACCTCGTGCAGGCGGGGCACTCGCAGCCCTCCGAGAGCGGGCGGGGATCCCGCGCGAATCTCGCGTTGCGCATGTTCAGCCGCCCCTCCCAGGTGAGCGCGCTGCCGGTGCGGGCCGTCCGCGTCGGCAGGACGCAGTCGAACATGTCGACGCCGCGGGCGATCACCTCGATGACGCCCTCGGGGTCGCCGATGCCCATGAAGTAGCGCGGCTTTTCGGACGGGAGCGCGGCTGCCGCGTACGTCGTCGCCCCGAACATCGGCCCACGCTCCTCGCCGACAGACAGGCCGCCGATCGCGTAGCCGTCGAAGTCGAGCGCGACGATCTCCTCCGACGAGCGGGCGCGCAGGTCGTCGTACAGGCCGCCCTGCGTGATGCCGAAGCGCAGCTGCCCCGGTGCGCGAGGCAGGTCGCGCTGCCGCTGCGCCCACAGCGTCGTGCGGCAGACGGCCTCGTCGAGCACGTCGCGCGGCGAGTCGGCGGGCGAGCAGATGTCGAGGCACATCGCCACGTCGGAGCCGAGCAGCTCCTGGATCCGCGCCGCGCCCTCGGGCGTGAGCCGCGCCGCCGCCCCGTCGTACACGGAGCGGAACGTCGCGCCCTCGTCGTCCACCTCGAGCAGCGTGTCGCGCAGCGAGAACACCTGGAAGCCGCCGGAGTCGGTGAGGATCGGCCCGTCCCAGCCCATGAAGGCGTGCAGGCCGCCGAGCTCCGCGATGAGCTCCTCGCCGGGACGGAAGTGCAGGTGGTAGGTGTTGCCGAGCAGGATCGTCGTGCCGATCGCGCGCAGCTCGTCGGGATCGACCGTCTTGACGGTCGCCTTCGTCCCGACCGGCATGAACGCCGGCGTCGGGACGTCGCCGTGGGCGGTGTGCAGGACGCCGGTGCGCGCGGCGCCGTCCGTTCCCTTCAGCGTGAAGCAGCTCATGTGCCCGGGAACCAGTCGTAGATGCGTGCGGCGACGTCTGCGTCGCGCGCCGGGTCGGGCTCGAGCTGCAGCTCATGCCGGCGGATGCGCCCGAGCTCGGCGACGACGGCGCGCAGCGGCGCGGCGCTGCCGAGCAGCGTCGCGATGCGCGCGCTGTGCGGCTCGAACTCGTCGAGCTGCGCCGCGAGCTCGCGTTCGCCGCCGTCGCGCCAGAAGTCGCGCCACTCGTTCGCGCTGCGCGGTCTCACCGGCGGTCGTGGAAGACGGCCTCGATGTTGTGGCCGTCGGAGTCGAGGACGAACGCGCCGTAGTAGCCGGGGTGGTACTGAGGGCGTTCGCCCGGCGGCCCGTTGTCGCGGTAGCCGGCGGCGAGCGCGGCCTCGTGGAAGCGGACGACCGCATCGAAGTCGGGGACGCCGAAGGCGAGGTGCACGTTCTGCGTCGGCTCGTCGCTCGCGACGAAGGAGACGGCGCCCCCGCTGTTGCCGACGACGATCTCGTAGAAGCGCTTCGCCGCGGCGACGTCGCGCGTGCGCAGCCGGACGTGGAGGATCGCTCCCACCCCGCTCGTCTCGTCGTGGACCGCCTCCAGCGTGTTGCCGTCGGGATCGACGAGGCAGCCGCAGTCGGTCTCCTCTTGGACGACGACGGCGACGTGGAGGCGGCGCGTCAGCGGCTCCTCGTCGGACGCGTCGACGATCCCGAAGTCGCCCCACTCGATGAAGTCGGCGTCGTCGACCGTCGGCGGGCCGAGAACGTCCAGGTAGAACGCCCGGCTCACGGCCAGATCCGACACGCGGATGTCGACGTGGTCGATCACAGGATCAGCATTGCATCGCCGAAGGAGTAGAAGCGGTACTGCTGCTCGACCGCGAGCGCGTACAGGCGCCGCGTCTCCTCGACGCCGGCGAACGCCATCACGAGCGCGAGCAGCGTCGAGCGCGGCAGGTGGAAGTTCGTCAGCAGCGCGTCCGTCCGCCGGAACTCGAACCCGGGCGTGATGAAGAGCTCCGTGCGCCCGCCGAGCGGCGCTCCGCGCGCGACGGTCTCGAGCACGCGCACTGTCGTCGTCCCGACGGCGAGGACGCGCGGCGCGGCGGCGATGCGCTCCCACGCCGCCGGCGCGACCGAGTAGCGCTCGCCGTGGATGCGGTGCTCCTCGAGCCGCTCCTCGCCGACCGGCCGGAACGTGTCGAGGCCGACGTGCAGCGTGACGCGCTCGACGTCGAGCGCTGCGAGCAGCTCGGGCGTGAAGTGCAGGCCGGCGGTCGGCGCGGCGGCGGAGCCGTCCACGCGCGCATACACCGTCTGGTAGCGGCCGGGATCCGCGAGCGGCTCGGTGATGTAGGGCGGCAGCGGCGTCTCGCCTGCCGGCTCACCGGCGAGGCGCAGGCGCCAGCGGCCCTCGCCGAGGTGCTCGATCAGCTCGACGGGCCCGTACCGGCTTCTGGCGCGAAGCCGCCGCGTCGGGCGCGCGAGGCCCTCCCACACGTCGCCCTCGACCCGCTCCAGCAGGAGCACCTCCCCGCGTGGCGACTCGATCGGGATCCGCGCCGGGACGACACGCGTGTCGTTCACGACGACGAGCTCGCCGCGCAGCTCGTCCGGGAGGTCCGAGAAGCGCCGGTGCCGCACGGCCCCGGTCGCCCGCTCGTGCACGAGCAGGCGGGACTCGTCGCGCCGCGCGGCCGGATGCTGGGCGATCAGCTCGCGCGGAAGGTCGTAGTCGAGCTCGTTGACGTCCATCCGACCGTCACGGTAACGTCGCCTCGATGGACGAAGCGGCCGTGCAGCGGGCCCTCGAGCGCATCGCCGGCGCGCGGGAGGCGCGTCCCGAGCCGGCGGAGATGGAGGCGGTGCTCGAGCGGACGCGCGAGCAGGTCGAGACGCTGGCCGCCGTCACCGCCGAGTTCGAGGCCGGCCTGCCGGGAGCGATCCAGGACGGGCTCCGCGAGCACTTCCGGCCGAGCGCCCGCCACCTCGCGGAGGTGCGGGGGCTCATGAACCAGGTCATCCGCCGCCTGGAGCGCCTCGAGGGCGACCTCGCCGCCGAGCGCAACGCGCGCATCGACGACCTCGCGCTCCTCGTCGACCTCATCGCCTCCAGCTGGCGCAGCGCGAACGTGAAGCTCGAGTGCATCGAGGCGGCGCTCGGCCAGCGCTCCGGCGCGGTCGTATACCGCATCGAGCGGCCCGACCAGCAAGCGTCCTAGCTGCGAGCGACCGCGAGCGCGGTCTCGTACTCGTCGACGGTGATCGCGACGACGCCCGCGTCGAAATCGGCTCTCGCCCCCGCCGACCGGTCGATCTGCGACAGCACGGCGCTCATCGGCACCGGCGGATCCCATTCCTCGACGTGGGCGAGCAGCACGCCGCCCAGGGGCTCGCGAACCGCCGAGGCGAGCTCGGCGCGGCCGATGAGCACGCGCTCGGGTGCGCCGAGATAGACGAGGACGAGGTCGCCGGCGGCGAGCCTCTCGCGATGCCGCTCGTCCGCAGCGACGCTCCACATCCCGGCTCGCAGGCGTGCGGCGACCGCTTCTGCGTCGTCTCCTACGACGTTGAAGAGGTAGTACGCCACGCCTAGCGGTTCGGGAGGATGAGCTCGAAGCGCGCGCCGAGCCCGGGCTCGCTGCGCAGGTCGATCCGTCCGCCGAGCGCGTGCGCGAGCTCGCGCGCGATCGCGAGGCCGAGGCCGGTGCCGCCTCCGTCGCGCGACCAGAACGGCCGGAAGATCCGCTCGCGCTCCTCCGGCGACACGCCCGGCCCGGAGTCCTGCACGACGACGGAGACGAGCCCGTTGTCGGACGCGAGCTCGAGCGAGATGCGACCGCCTTCCGGCGTCCAGCGGAACGCATTCGAGAGAAGGTTCGAGATGATCTGCAGCACGCGGTCGCCGTCGGTGACGATGACGGGCTGCGCGTCGAGCTCGCGCCGGTAGTCGATGTCGCGGTGGCGCGCGACCTCGCCGAACGCGTTGTACGCGCGCTTGCAGAGCTCGCGCATGTCCACCTCTTCCTCGAGGACCGTGAACCGGTGCGCGTTCAGCTTCGCGAGGTCGAGGACGTCGCCGACGAGACGCTCGAGCCGAATCGCCTCCTCCTCGATCACCGCGAGGGACGACCCGTATGCCTCGGGGTCGTCGATCACGCCCTCGCGCAGCGCCGACACGTGCCCGCGTATCGCCGTCAGCGGCGTGCGCAGCTCGTGCGACACCGACATGAGGAAGTTCCGCGACAGCTGTTCCGACTCGGCGAGCTTGGCCGCCATGTCCGCGAACCGCGCCGACAGCTGCGCGATCTCGTCGCTGCCGCGCGGCTGCGGCACCTCGATGCCGTACGTGCCGCCGGCGATCTCGTCCGCCGCCGCAGAGAGCGCGAGCAACGGCCGCGTGATCCGCCGCGACAGGTACACGCCGAGCAACCCGACAACGAGGACGCCGCCGCCGAACGCGATCGCGAGCCGCTCGAGGAGTACGAGCCAACGACTGCGTAGCTGCGATGTCGGCTTCGCGACGACAAGCGCTCCGAGCACCTGCTTCCCGATCGTGACGGGCTCGGCGACCGCGAGGAACTGGACGCCGTCGTGCGTCAGATTGAGGGTCGTCGGATTCCCGGAGTCGAGCTGCTTCCGAGACAGCGTTCGTATCGGCAAGCTCGGGAGCGGCCCGGCGAAGAGCGACGCGCCCGGCACGAGCGGCACGTAGAAGATGCGGTCGCCGCCGATCGCCTTGCGGAGCGTCGACACCGGCACCTCCTGCGCGCCCGCCTGCGAGGCGTACAACTGGACGATGCCGATCGACTCCGACCGCAGCTCCACGACCGCGCGCGTGCGCGTGTAGCTCTGGAAGAAGCGGATCGAGATGACCGTCGCGACGATCGCCGACAGGACCACGCCCAGCAGGAACAGCGCCGGGAGGCGGAAGCGGAGGGAGCCGAGCACGGCCCGAGGTTACTCCTGTGACGCTAAGCGGCCGGGGTCTCGCGTTGCGGCGCCGGGCTCACCTTGTAGCCCACGCCCCACACGGTGACGATCGGCGACGCGTCGCCGAGCTTGCGACGCAGCTGGCGGACGTGCACGTCGACCGTGCGGGTGTCGCCCGCGAACGTGTATCCCCAGACCCGCTCGAGGAGCTGGTCGCGCGTGAGCACGAGACCGCGGTGGTCGAGGAGCTCCCACAGGAGGTCGAACTCCTTCGGCGCGAGCTGGACCTCGGTGTCGCCCACGCGCGCCTCGCGCCGGCCGGCGTCGACGACGAGGTCGCCGTGGCGGAGGACGGCGCTCTCGCGCTCGGCCTCGTGCGCGGAGGAGCGGCGCAGGATCGCGCGCACGCGCGCTACGAGCTCGCGCGGGTTGAACGGCTTCGTCATGTAATCGTCCGCGCCGACCTCGAGCCCGATGATCTTGTCGACGTCCTCGTCGCGCGCGGTCAGCATCAGCACCGGCAGGTCGCCGTGCTGGCGGATGCGCTTGCACACCTCGACGCCGTCGAGATCGGGAAGCATGAGGTCGAGAACGACGAGCGCCGGCTTCTCCGACTCGACGAGCCGGAGCGCCTCGTTGCCGCTCGCGGTCGTCTTGACGGTGTAGCCCGCGTTCTTCAGGTACGCGGCGACGAAGGAGGCGATGGACGCCTCGTCCTCCACGACGAGCACGGTCTGCGGCGCTGTCGCCACTGCGACCTCCTTACCCGTTGGACCCGGCCGGCGAACCGATCGTCAGCCAGTCGGTCGGAACGGCCGGCAGCGAGTGCCAGTCTCCGGCGTTCCGGGAGAAGCGCCCGTCGCCGGTGGCCGATGAGGGCATGCCCTGGAGCGTCACCTTGCCGACGCCCACCGTGAACACGTTGACGCCCGAGCCGTAGATCCAGATCTTGTACAGGCCGCCCGTGACCCGGAAGCGAAAGTCGCTGCCGACGAGCTTCGTCTTCTGCGCAGCCGGATTCGACGTCTTGTAGAGCGCCGCGCCGTTCGCGCCGCTCGCGTCGATCTGGTTCGCGTTGTTCGGATCGAGGATGACGACGGTGTCGTCCTGATCCGGCGAGCCCGTCGACACGTGGCCGATGGCGGTGCCCTGGATCACGAGCGTGACGACGGCGACATGCGACGGCGCGCTGCCGTTCTGGACGACGAGCGTTCCGTCGCCGGGTGCGTCCGCGACGGCGAGCGCACCTGCGGGCAAGGCGAGAGCGAGAGCGACCAGCGCAAATGGTGCGAGACGCCGCATACGTCCACAGTATCGCCAGGTACGGTTTCGCGCCTTTGAGCGGTCCGTAAAGGTTCTGTTACGTCAACCGAATACCGCCTGGACAACGGCGAACGCGATCCAGGACAGCACGAGGACGCCCCCTCCCACACGGCGGATGCCGCCTCGCGGGAAGAGCAGAGCGGTCGCGAGCACCGTCGCGACGAGCAGCCAGATCGCATCCGCGCGCTCGAGCGCGCCGCTCGCGAAGGTGACGAAGAGCGCCGGGATCATGATCCCGCCGACGAGGTTGATCGTGTTCGAGTTCATCGTCTCGCTGACGAGTGCCGACCCGCGCCCGGCTATACCGAGCCGGATGCCGGTGTAGGCGTTCGGGAGACTCGTGACGACGGCCAGGACGAGCGTCCCGATGAGGACGTCCGGCATCCCCGCGGAGTGGCCGAGATGGATGGCGGCGTGCACCATGCCGATGCTGCCGAGCACGATCGCCGCGACCGCCGGGACGATGAGCAGCAGCGGCTGCCAGATCTCGCGACTGCGTAGCGGCATCCGCCGGTGCCGTTCTCCCATCGTACGCCGCAACGCGATCCGCCGGCGCACCGACAGCACGTGCCCTTCCGCAAGGGCGACGACTGCGACGTACGGCGTGAGGAGCACGACGGCGACGACGAGCACCGCCCAGGCGGGCAGCACGCCGAACATCATGAGCACGACGAGGAGCGCCACGCCGGCCGCGACGCTGCCTTCGAGGACGAGCTGCTCGCGACGCAGCCTGACGCAGCCGCAGACCACCACCGACAGGCCGAGCATCGTCGCGACGTTGAGGACGCTCGCGCCGACGAGCACGCCGAAGCCGGTGTCCTTCGCCCCGCTCGTCAACGCAGCGACGGCCGAT
>Ga0075276_10000125_pt1 | contig 23229 bp, 18 predicted proteins | sample SF_Rice_5C_80N_4_FD_69770 | JGI IMG/M metagenome (GOLD analysis project Ga0075276, IMG submission 69770) | Rice paddy soil microbial communities from Twitchell Island, California, USA - SF_Rice_5C_80N_405 | ecosystem: Environmental > Terrestrial > Soil > Paddy field/soil | place: USA: Twitchell... | reverse complement strand
ATCATGATCCTGCGCGAACTGACCGGCGACATCTACTTCGGGCAGCCGCGCGGCATCCGCACGCTGGACAATGGCGAGCGCCAGGGCTTCGATACCATGCACTACAGCGAGTCCGAGATTCGCCGCGTCGCGCACGTCGGCTTCCAGATCGCGCTGAAGCGCAATCGCAAGCTGTGTTCGGTTGACAAGGCCAATGTGCTCGACACCAGCATGTTCTGGCGCGAGATCGTGACCGAGGTCGGCAAGGAATATCCCGATGTCGAGCTCTCTCACATGTACGTGGACAATGCCGCGATGCAACTGGTGCGCGCGCCGAAGCAGTTCGACGTGATCCTCACCGGCAACATTTTCGGCGACATCCTGTCGGACGAGGCCTCCATGCTCACCGGCTCCATCGGCATGCTGCCTTCCGCCTCGCTGGATGCAAACAACAAGGGGCTGTACGAGCCCTGCCATGGTTCCGCGCCGGACATTGCCGGCAAGAACCTGGCCAACCCGTTGGCCACCATCCTCTCCGTGGCCATGATGCTGCGCTACAGCTTCGCCAATGAGCAAGCAGCGCAGCGGATAGAAGGCGCGGTGCGCCGCGTGCTGCAGCGGGGATTGCGCACGGGCGACATATATGAAGAGGGTATGCAAAAGATCGGCACCGATGCGATGGGTGCCGCCGTGGTGGCTGCGCTATAAAACCGGGGCAGGGCGAAGGGGGGGCTGGGCGGGTTTCGCCCTTGAGCGCCGCACGTGCGGCCTTTTTCCCTCTAATTGAAATTAAGGACGAAAGATGCGAGTAGGACTGGTCGGTTGGCGCGGCATGGTGGGTTCGGTGCTGATGCAGCGCATGCGGGCGGAGAAAGACTTCGGGCTGTTCGAGCCGGTGTTTTTCACCACCTCCAGCATTGGCGGACAGGCGCCCGCCGAGGCGCAGGGCGCGCCGCTGAAGGACGCGAAGAACATCGCCGAACTGAAGGCGATGGATGCCATCGTTTCCTGTCAGGGCGGCGACTACACCACCGAGATCTTTCCGAAATTGCGCGCCGCAGGCTGGCAGGGCTACTGGATAGATGCGGCGTCCACCCTGCGCATGGAAAAGGATGCGGTCATCATCCTCGACCCCGTCAATCTCGGTGTGATCAAGGACGCGCTGGCTGCCGGCAGGAAGGATTTCATCGGCGGCAATTGCACGGTCAGCCTGATGTTGATGGCGCTGGGCGGGTTGTTCAAGGCCGATCTCGTGGAGTGGATCACTTCCATGACCTATCAGGCGGCGTCCGGGGCGGGCGCGCAGAACATGCGCGAACTGCTGACCCAGATGGGCGAGGCGCACCGCGTTGCGAAGTCGCTGCTGGACGACCCCGCATCGGCCATCCTCGACATCGACCGCGAGGTGGCGGGGATACTGCGCGACGACAAGTTTCCCACCGCCAATTTTGGCGTGCCGCTGGCCGGCAGCCTGATCCCCTGGATAGACAAGGATCTGGGTAACGGCCAGAGCAAGGAAGAGTGGAAGGGTAAGGCTGAGACCAACAAGATACTGGGGCGCGAAAACAACGCGATCGCGGTCGACGGCCTGTGCGTGCGCATCGGCGCGATGCGCTGCCACAGTCAGGCGATGACCATCAAGCTGAAGCGCGACGTGCCGCTCGAGGAAATCGAGGGGATGCTGGCGGCTGCCAACGACTGGGTGAAAGTGGTGCCCAACGCGCGCGATGCGAGCATGCGCGAACTGACGCCGGCCGCGGTAACCGGTTCGCTGACCGTGCCGGTGGGTCGCTTGCGCAAGATGGATATGGGCGGCGAATACTTATCCGCATTTACCGTGGGGGACCAGTTGTTGTGGGGCGCGGCGGAGCCGCTGAGGCGGATGCTGCGCATCTTGGTGGCCGGATAATGTGTTTATAATTAGGGTACTTGGTTAGCATCATCAAGTTGAAATTTAACTTGCATCACTAACCCCATGATGTTACTCTTCGGCAAATTTCGCTGGAATTGGGGTATGCAAAACGGGGTGAAAATCAAGGTGGCAGCGTGCTGAAATCATTCGTCAAAGTGCTGGTGGCCATGGCTTGCCTGATGTGGGCCGGCATGGCTGGCGCCGTTGGCTTTGGCAGCGCCACGGTTTCCTCCGCGCTCGGCCAGCCGCTCAAGGTGGAGATCGCCCTCAAGGATGTGAGCGGTTCCGGCGCATCCGGCCTCACCGCACGCCTTGCATCGCCCGATGCCTTCAAGGCCGCCGGGCTTGATTACCCGTACCATCTTTCCAGGCTCAAGTTCCAGATTGTGACCCGCAATGACCAGGCCTATATCGACATCACGTCGAAAGACCCGGTAAACGACTCCTTCATCAATCTGCTGGTGGAGTTGAGCTGGAATTCCGGCAAGCTGCTGCGTGAATACACCTTCCTGCTTGATCCGCCCGACTACAAGGCAACCATGCCCAAGGCCGAGGCGGTTGCCCCGATAGAGCCGGTCATCGTCCCGGCACCGGCAGAAGAGGCGCCTGCCGTCGCGCCCCTGCCCCCGGCCACCGCGGCGTCTGCGCCTGCTGCGGCACAGCCCGAGGAAGCGGCTGCACCCGCCTCTGCGCCTGCCGCTGCCGAGATTTCCGCCACTGCAGCCGCCTCGCAACCGGCCACGACCAACCCGCCGGCCGTTCCCGGTGCGCAGGCTTCTGCCGCTGCCGCCCCGCCAGCGGCGGAAACAGCGGCGCCCAAGACAACTGAGCAACCCGAGATGACTGCGCAACCCGCCAAGGAGCAGCCGGCAAGGCACAAGGCGGCGGCAGTCACCATACGCGTGAAGCGCGGCGATACCCTGACCAAGATCGCCTCACGCGTGATGGAGCCCGACGTTACTCTGGAACAGATGCTGGTGGCGCTTTACCGCGCCAACGAGCGCCAGTTCGACGGTCGGAACATGAACCGCATTCGTGCCGGCAAGATCCTGCGCATGCCGAGCGAAGATGCCTTCGACCATCTTTCCAATACCGAGGCAGTCAAGGTAATCCGCATCCAGACCGCCAACTGGAATGCTTACCGGCAGAAGCTGGCATCCGTCGGTACATCGGTTAGCGAGCAGCCCAAGCAACGCGCGGGCGGCAAGATCAGCACCAATGTCGTGGATCAGACGCCCGTCAAGAAGCCGGGTAACAACGGAACGCTGCAGATTTCCAAGGGTGCGGCGCCCGGCGCTGGCAGCACGGCGCAGCAGGCCAAGGAACAAGCAGTTGCAAACAAGCAGGCGGCCGCGGAAGACAAGACGCGCATCGCCCAGCTTGAGCAGCAGATCCAGGAAATGAATAAGGTCCAGGCGCTGAAGCAGAAGCCATCGGTACTGACCCTGAAGAGCGGCGTGCAGCCGCCTGCCGAGACAGCCTCGGCTCCCGCGCACCCCGGTACGCTCGGCGCGGTGCCGCCCAAGCCTGCGATGAAGCACAAGTTTGTGCCGCCCCCGCCCAAGCCGGTGGCGCAGCCTTCGTTCCTCGATGATCTGCTTAGCCCCATTACGGATAGTGATTTCGCCAAGGAATATACCTTCCTGCAGAATCCGGTTTCCGTGCTGGCCGTCCTCGGTGGGGTGATTCTGCTGATTGGCGGCGGCGTCTTTGCCATTCGCAGCCGCCGCAACGCCGGCGGCCGTCCGGCCAAAAAAAAAAAAATAAGCTTCGGATTCGGCAAGAAGAAGTAGCTCCGCTCGGGGGCGAGGAATTTCAGCTCGAAGAAGCGGAAGGTGAAGAAGCCGCCGAACCCGAAGTCTCCGGAGAAATCGAATCGGAAGCGGAGCATGAGGCAGCAGCCTATTCCCCTCCCTCGCACATCCGCACGCCGGGTGCTCCGACGCGCGGATCCGGCGCTGCATCATCCCCGGTACCGGCAGACATTGACGCCATCAGCGAAGCTGAACTGTTCCTGAATTTTGGCCGCGATGCTCAGGCCGAAGAAGTGCTGAAAGAAGCGCTCGCCAACAACCCGCAGAATACCGCGGTCCAACTCAAGCTGCTGTCAATCTACGCCAACCGCAAGGATGTGAATGCGTTCTCGGGTATCGCCCGCCAGGTCAAGAACCAGGGCGATCAGGCGGCGTGGGCACAGGCTGCGGTGCTGGGCTATTCCATCGATCCCTCCAACCCGATGTATGAAGAGGGAAAGGGCGCTGCGGTGCCGGCAGCGCAAATGCTTGCCGAATCCGGCAAGCCGGCGAGCATGCCGCTGGACATGGACGTAGGCTTCGGCATTCCGATGGATCTGGACGTGACGGCCGCCATGCCCGTTACCGAACCGTCACCGCAGGCGACCGATTTTGACGTGAGCGTATACGACACGGCTCTGCCTGTGGATGCGCATGCCGGGGGCGAGGCGAAGCCGGGCGAGCACCTGCTTCCCGATTTCGACGTGACCGGCGGGCATCCGATTGAGGTCGGCGGCGCCATGGACTTCGACGTGACGGGCAGCCATCCCGACGTTGTCGCCACCCAGCACATGGATTTCGACGTCACCGGAAGTTTCCCCGGGCCTGCTGCCGCGGCCACCACCGGTGCCGGCGGCATGGAATTCGACATCAGTGCGCCCTCCGCCCAACAGCCCGAGCCGTTTGGCGGCGAGGGGCTGGCCTTCGATGTCGGCGCTGAACCGGGGGCAGCGGTAGCGGCTCCTGGGGGCATGGATTTCGACGTGGGCGCACCCGCCACCGCGCAGCCCGAGCCCTTCGGGGCGGGCGGGCTGACATTCGACCTGGGCGAGGAGTTCGGCGCGCCTGCTGCTGCGCATGCGGGCGGCGGGCTGGACTTCGACATCAGCGCCTCGCGGCCTGTCGAGGGCGTGTCCTCCGGCGCGGGTGGCCTGACTTTCGACCTTGGTCAGGAATCCGGCGCGCCTGCTGCTGCGCATGCGGGCGGCGGGCTGGACTTCGACATCAGCGCCTCGCAGCCTGTTGAGGGCGTGCCCTCCGGCGCGGGTGGCCTGACTTTCGACCTTGGTCAGGAATCCGGCGCGCCTGCTGCTGCGCATGCGGGCGGCGGGCTGGACTTCGACATCAGCGCCTCGCAGCCTGTTGAGGGCACGCCCTTCGGCGCGGGTGGCCTGACTTTCGACCTTGGTCAGGAATCCGGCGCGCCTGCTGCCGCGCAAACGGGCGGCGGGCTGGACTTCGACATCAGCGCTTCGCAGCCTGCCGAGGGCACGCCCTTCGCCGCGGGTGGCCCGCCTTTCGACCTTGGTCAGGAATCCGGCGCGCCTGGCGCCGCGCAAACGGGCGGCGGGCTGGACTTTGACATCAGTATCCCGCCGGCTTCCGCGGGGGGCTCAGCTGGGTTTGGCGGCCAGGGACTGGACGTAAGCGCCGCCCCGGCTGCGTCCGCGCGCGGACTGGATTTTGACATTTCCTCGCACGGGCATGACTCGACCGGCGCGCAACTGGCGAGCACGGTAACCTTGGCCAGGTCCACTGATTTTGACGTCAGTGCGCCGATGGACACGACCGCCGCGCTCGAGCCGTATTCCGGGCCGTCCGCCGGCGCCGAACATGATTTCGATCTTAACGCCGCATCGTCTGTGGTTGCGCCCACTGCCGGCCGCGAGCTGGCGGGCGGCGTGGACCTGGAGCTCGACACGACCGCGACCTTGCCCTATGCGCTGACCGGTTCGGAATCCGCAACCGCGCTTGGCAGGATGGACCTCGATCTTGGGGCTGCACCTGCGCACGATCTCGCCCTGGGCGACATTGCCCTCGAACTGGGCGCGGTCGAACCAGAGTCGGTACAGGAAGGGGGCGAACAGGGTGATGTCGAAAACAAGCTGGAACTTGCGCGGGCCTTCCAGGAGATGGGCGATGTGGAAACGGCGCGTGAGCTGCTGGGCGAGGTGCTGAAGGAAGGCAACGCGCGCCAGATCGAGTCGGCGCAGCATCTGATCCAGCAACTCTGATTGCCCCCGGCGCCGTAACGTTTTCCCGGCAGCAAGACTCGCATGGCCCAACGCCCAGATCACTCTCTCCGGCAAGGCGGGTACCACGGTACCGCGCCCCATCCCGCAGCCGTCATTCTCTTGTGGCTGTTTCTTGCGATCGCCCTGGAATCGCTGCACGTCACACCCATGCTGTTGACCGGAGCCCTGCTCATGGCGGCCGCGCTCAGGCGTTCCGCCTTGCGACTGTATGCCCTGCTGCGTCGCACCCGCTGGGTAATGATTTCGTTGCTGGTCATCTATGGCTTTGTTACGCCGGGCGAGGCGCTATGGGCTGCGGCCGGCGCGTTCAGTCCGACGCTGCAGGGGCTGGCCGACGGTGCGGTGCAGCTTTGCCGTCTCGTCTTCGCCTTGGCGGGCCTCGCCATCGTGCTCAACGTGCTGGATCAGGCGCGACTCATGGGCGGAATCTATGTTCTCGCCGCACCGCTGCGGCTGCTGGGCCTGTCGCGCGAGCGCGTCGCAGTGCGCCTCGCGCTCACTCTGAACTATGCCGAAACCGCCATGCTGGAAACGGCCGCCGACTGGCGCGGGAGCCTGGAACGCCTGCTCGCGCCGCCGGCGGATGAGGTGCGCGAGGTGGAAATACCCGTCATCCCGTTCCGCCTGCGCGACGCGGCGCTGCTCGCGGCGGCCGGAACTGCGTTGGCGGCGGCACTGCTGTGAATGCCGTCCGTCGTCCGGCCTGCCCATGAGAATCGCCCTCGGCATCGAATATGACGGCCGCGGATATTGCGGCTGGCAAAGCCAGCCCAATGTGTCCAATGTACAGGATACGCTGCAGGCCGCGCTCAGCGCCATCGCCTGCGAACCCATTGCGGTGGCCGCAGCCGGCCGCACCGACACCGGCGTGCACGCGCTGGAGCAGGTGGTGCATTTCGACACCGGCGCCAACCGGCCCCTGAGCGCCTGGGTACGCGGCGCGAATGCGCTACTGCCGCCCGACGTTGCGGTGTTGTGGGCGCACCCCGTGAACGACGAATTTCATGCCCGCTTCTCGGCGCAGGCGCGCAGCTACCGCTATCTCCTCGTCAACCGCCCATCGCGCACGGCCGTGTACCACGGCAAGGCGGGGTGGTTTCACGCGCCCCTCGATGTTGCGCATATGCAGGAGGCGGCGCGTCACCTGCTCGGCCGCCATGACTTCAGCGCTTTTCGTGCCGCGGAATGTCAGGCCAAGTCGCCGGTCAAGCAGCTCACGCGGCTCGATATCGTCCGGCAGGGCGACGCGATAATCTTCGATCTGGAGGCTGACGCCTTTCTGCACCACATGGTGCGCAACATCGTCGGCTGTCTGGTCTACGTCGGCAAGGGCGGGCATCCACCGCAGTGGCTGGCCGAAGTGCTGGAAGGCCGCGACCGCAAACTGGCCGCCCCCACCTTTGCGCCGGACGGACTGTATCTGCGGCGTATTACCTACGACGCAAAATGGAATCTGCCGCAGACCGCGGCCGCCATGCTACTCTGAGCGCGATTCGGGCGCTGAGGTGAAGTGGCGGGCATTGCGCTTGTAGTATGCCTTGAGCGCGAACGGCGGCAGCAGGGTGGTGAGCGCAATCACGATGATGGTCGCCGCGTAGACATCGTCCACCAGGATGCCGTTGGCGCGGCCCAGTTCCGCGAAGATCAGGCCGACCTCACCTCGCGGCGCCATCGAGATGCCGATCACCCAGCGCATGTGGGAGGGCTCGCGCAACAGCAGGGCGCCGGCCAGCTTTCCGGCAAAGGCGGCCAGCAGCAGCAGTCCCGAGAAGGTATAGACGAAAGGAGAATGCCAGTTCACCTGGTGCAGATTGAGCGACAGTCCCACGACCACGAAGAAGATCGGAGTGAACAGGTTGATCACCGGGCGCATCTGCTCCTCCACCTGGGTATTGAAGGTGGTGCTGTCGTGCAGGGCGATGCCGAAGGGGAGGAAGAACCGCCGCGACAGGGCCAGCCCCGCAGCAAAGCCGCCCAGCAGTTCGGGCGCGCCGATGGCGTGGGCAAACCAGGCGAAGAACAGGACCAGCGATACGATGCTGACCGGAACCAGGCCGGGCAGTTCGCTGGAATGGCCAAAATGCTGGATGATGGACGACATCAGCTTGGCCGCCGCCGGGGCAAGCAGGAAGAAGGTCACGACGAACAGCATCACTTGTCCGCTTTTCATCAGCTCAATGTGACCGCTGATCGAGAATTCGTAGAGCAGCGACAGCAGCAGGATGCCCAAGACATCGTCTATTACCGCCGCGCCCAGGATCACCTGAGCCTCATGGCTGTGCTGGCGCCCGAGATTGCCCAGCACGCGCAGCGTGATGCCGATGCTGGTCGCGGTGATGGTTCCCGCCACGAAGAGCGCAACCAGCACCTTGAGGTGAAAGCCCCAGTAGCACAGGGCAAAGCCCAGCACAAAGGGCAGCGCAAAACCTGCTACCGCGACTATCACGGCCTTGCCACCCGCCCGCGCCAGCTGCATGATGTCCGCCTCCAGTCCGACCTCGAACAGCAGCAGGATGATGCCGATCTCGGCCAGCAGGCGGAAAGTTTCGGTGGGCGCGATCCAGCCCAGCAGGCTGGGGCCGAGAATCACGCCCGCCAGCAGTTCGCCGATGACCGACGGCGTCTTCAGACGCATGGCCAATTCCGCAAACACCCGGGAAATGACCAGGATGCCGAGGAGCTGGAGCAGGAAGGTTTGTGTATTCATTGTTGTTCGTCGGGCGGCGGGTTCAAGGTACCCCGTTTGCCGCGCCTTGTCCACTTGCCCGGCCGGAGGCCGCCAAGTTCGGATTTGCCCGTCCCCGGAATGTTTTACAATTCCCCCCTTCAATATGTTTCGGGACACCCGTACGTATGACACGGATCAAGATTTGCGGCATCACCCGCGTGGAAGACGCGCTAGCCGCCGCAGCCTGCGGCGCGGATGCCATCGGCCTGGTGTTCCACGAAAAAAGCCCGCGTTACGTTACCGTGCGCCAGGCCGCGCGGCTGGCGGCCGCGCTGCCGCCTTTCGTCACCGCGGTTGGCCTGTTCGTGAATGTGAGTGCGGACTTCGTGCATGCCGTGCTGGAAGAGGTGCCCCTCGGCGTCCTGCAGTTTCATGGGGATGAGCCGCCCGAATTCTGTTCCTCCTTCGAGCAGCCTTACATCAAGGCCATCCGTGTCCGGGAGGGAGTGGATTTGGTACAATGCGCGTCCCGTTATGCCGGTGCCCAGGGCCTGCTGCTGGATGCCTGGGTGGAAGGCGTCCCCGGGGGTACGGGCCACTCGTTCGATTGGGAACTGATCCCGCGCGATCTGCCGCTGCCCGTCATCCTGTCGGGCGGACTGAACCCGGCCAATGTGGCGGACGGGGTGCGCGCAGTTCGGCCGTATGCGGTCGACGTGTCGAGCGGGGTGGAAGCGGCAAAAGGAATCAAGGACGCGGCGAAAATCGCGGCGTTCATCAAAGAGGTTAAGGACGTTGACTTACAGCTATCCCGATAACAGCGGTCACTTCGGCCCCTATGGCGGCATCTACGTGGGCGAGACCCTGATGGGGGCGCTCGAAGAGCTGCGCGCCGCCTATGAGAAATGCCGCGACGATCCGGCATTCATCGCCGAATTCCAGCACGACCTCAAGCATTATGTCGGGCGGCCCAGCCCGGTCTATCATGCCAAACGCCTGTCCGAGCACATGGGCGGCGCACAGATCTACCTCAAGCGCGAAGACCTCAATCACACCGGGGCGCACAAGGTGAACAACACCATAGGCCAGGCCCTGCTTGCCAAGCGCATGGGCAAGAAGCGCGTGATCGCCGAGACTGGCGCCGGGCAGCACGGCGTAGCCACGGCCACCGTCGCCGCGCGCATGGGCATGGAATGCGTGGTCTACATGGGCGCGGAAGATGTGCAGCGCCAGTCCCCCAACGTGTTCCGCATGAAGCTGCTCGGTGCGACCGTGGTGCCCGTCGAAAGCGGTTCCAAGACGCTGAAGGATGCGATGAACGAGGCCATGCGCGACTGGGTGACCAACGTCGAGCGCACCTTCTACATCATCGGCACCGTGGCCGGGCCGCATCCCTACCCCATGCTGGTGCGTGATTTCAACTCCGTGGTGGGCAAGGAGGCGGTGCAGCAGATGCCGGAGCTGGCCGGGCGACAGCCAGACGCCATCATCGCCTGCGTGGGCGGCGGCTCCAACGCCATGGGAATTTTCTACTCCTATCTCGACATGCCGGGCGTACAACTCATTGGCGTCGAAGCCGGTGGCCACGGCGTGGCCAGCGGTCAACATGCCGCGCCGCTCACCGCCAATGCCAAGGTCGGCGTGCTGCACGGCAACAAGACCTATCTAATGCAGGACGAGAACGGCCAGATCATTGAAACCCATTCCATTTCCGCCGGGCTGGATTACCCGGGCGTCGGTCCCGAGCATAGCTGGCTGAAAGACAGCGGTCGCGCCCAGTACGTGGCGATCAACGACGACGAGGCGCTGAATGCATTCAATACGCTGTGCCGGCTGGAGGGGATTATTCCCGCGCTGGAATCCAGCCATGCGCTGGCGCACGCGATGAAGCTCGCGCCCGCCATGGCGAAGGACAAGATACTGCTGGTGAATTTGTCCGGCCGCGGCGACAAGGACATCAATACGGTGGCCCGTCTCCAGGGCATCACGCTATAAGAAGACGCTTGCCGGAGATCGTACAGAACATGAGCCGCATCCAAGCCACCTTCGAAAAACTCAAGCTCCACAACAAAAAGGCGCTGATTCCCTTCATCACTGCGGGCGACCCCGAGCCTGCGCTCACCGTGCCGCTGATGCACGCGCTGGTGGAGGCCGGGGCGGACGTGATCGAACTGGGCGTACCGTTCTCCGACCCCATGGCGGACGGGCCCACCATACAGCGCGCCTCCGAGCGCGCGCTGAAGCACCACATTGGCCTGCGCAACGTGCTGGCGATGGCCGCGGAATTCCGCACGCAGGACGCCGAGACGCCGGTAGTGCTGATGGGCTACGGCAATCCCATCGAGGCCATGGGCTGGGAAGCGTTTGCCCAGGCCTGCGCAGCGTCCGGTGTGGATGGCGTGCTCACCGTGGATTTCCCGCCCGAGGAAAGTCATGAAGCCTTCGGCCACCTGCAGCGTCACGGCATCGATCCCATCTTCCTGCTGGCGCCCACCACCACCGACGAACGCATCGAGAAGGTGGCCAAGCAGGCGCGCGGCTATGTGTACTACGTTTCGCTCAAGGGCGTGACCGGCGCCGGTCACCTGGATACCGACGAGATCGCGCGCAAGATTCCGCAATTGCGGAAGCATATCAGGCTGCCGATAGGCGTCGGCTTCGGCATCCGCGATGCCGCAACGGCGCATGCCGTGTCGCGTTTGTGCGATGGTGTCGTGGTCGGCAGCCGCATCGTGCAGGAGATCGAGAATTCAACCGGGCAACAGGTGGTTGCCAACGTATCGAAGCTGGTGAAAGAGTTGCGCCAGGCGGTCAATCAGGATTAAGGAGACAACATGAGCTGGTTCCAGAAAATCTCGCCCCCCAGGATCAAGCGCCGCGAAAATCCCGAACTGAAGAAAAACGTTCCGGAGGGCCTGTGGCAGAAATGCCCGTCCTGCCAGGAGGTGCTGTATTACGAGGAGTTGGAGAAGAACCTCGACGTCTGCCCGAAGTGCGCGTTCCACAATCGCGTGTCGGCCCGCAAGCGCCTGACGTGGCTGCTGGACGAAGACGGCAGCCTGGAAATCGGCGCCGAGGTGCGTCCGGTGGACACCCTCAAGTTTCACGATAGCCGCAAATACAGCGACCGCCTCACTTCCAGCCAGCGCGACACCGGCGAGGAAGACGCGCTGGTGGTGATGCAGGGCAGCGTGCACGGCATGCCGCTGGTGGCGGCGGCATTCGAATTCAGTTTCATGGGCGGCTCCATGGGATCGGTGGTGGGCGAGCGCTTCGTGCGCGGCGTGCAGATCGCCACCGAACAGGAAATGCCCTTCGTGTGCTTTGCCGCCAGCGGCGGCGCGCGCATGCAGGAAGGTCTGCTGTCGCTGATGCAGATGGCCAAGACCTGCGCGGCGCTCACCCAGTTGAGCCAGTCGCGCCTCCCCTTCATCTCGGTGCTGACCGACCCCACCATGGGCGGTGTCTCCGCGAGTTTCGCCTTCATGGGCGACGTGGTCGTGGCCGAGCCCGGCGCACTCATCGGCTTTGCCGGCGCGCGCGTCATCCAGCAGACCGTGCGCGAGACCCTGCCGGACGGCTTTCAGCGCGCCGAGTTCCTGCTCGGCAAGGGCGCCATCGACATGATCGTCGATCGCCGGGAAATGCGCGACCAGTTGACTACGCTGATTTCCCTGCTGATGCACAAGAAGTCGCCGCTCAGGGCAGGCGCCTGAAGCGCAATACGCACGGGTGCGACCTGATGCTGGACGCGCCCGCTGTTTCCCGATAGAATCAGTCAGTCATTTCGGAGGCCTCGCACGCGAGTGCGATTCCCCTGCCGACAAACCGTTGAGTCTGTCCCCTTACCCGGATAACAAGGAGAATGTCATGGAACATACTTTGCCCCCTTTGCCTTACGCGAAGAACGCCCTGGTCCCCCACATGTCCGAAGAGACCTTCGACTACCACTACGCCAAACACCATCAGGCCTATGTGACCAACCTGAACAACCTGATCAAGGGCACCGAATTCGAGAACGCTGCGCTCGAGGACATCATCAAAAAATCCTCCGGCGGCATCTACAACAACTCCGCCCAGGTGTGGAACCACACCTTTTTCTGGAATTGCATGAAGCCGAACGGCGGCGGCGCCCCCACCGGTGCGCTGGCAGACGCCATCAGCAAGAAATGGGGCAGCATCGATGAGTTCAAGAAGGCGTTCCAGACTTCCGCCGTAGGCAACTTCGGCTCCGGCTGGACCTGGCTGGTGAAGAAGGCGGATGGCTCCGTTGACATCGTCAACATGGGCGCGGCGGGCACTCCGCTGACCACAGGCGACAAGGCGCTGCTATGCGTGGATGTGTGGGAGCATGCCTACTACATCGACTACCGCAACCTGCGCCCCAAGTTCGTCGAAACCTTCCTCAACCATCTGGTGAACTGGGACTTCGTCGCGAAGAATTTCGCCTGACGCCCGATATTCCTGCACCTGCAGTCGGCCGGGCACGCGAATAGCGCGCGTTCCGGGCGGCGAGTATAAGAGGCCTGAAGCAACTGCTTCAGGCTTTTTCTTTTTCGGTTGACGGTTTCCTGTGTCCGGTAGTCGCGGCGCGTTGGCGATATACATAATGCATGGACTATAATTCCGCGGGAGAGAAGAGACAATCGCGTTTCCGGCATTTCGGCACGGAAGACCCGAATGCACAAGACGCAATCCGGGGAGTCGGCAACGGAGGTCAACGGGTGGACGCAGACGGATGGACATATGTCAGTTATTCAGCAACTTCAAAAAATGACGGTGTTCAAGCTCTGGCTGCTGACCGTTGCCATCTCGGCGGTGCTGACCGAAGCGCTGTTGACCGTGATGGAACGCGCGCTTACCGGACGGGTGACTTACGATTATCTGGTGACCGGGCTGGTGGCGTCGCTGGTCGTCTCGGCCATCATCGTGGCCGGGCTGTCGGTCATATTGGCGATGCTGGGAAAGGGGGCGGAGGTCCAGGCGGAATTGATCGAAAGGCTGCGCCACAGCGAGGCGCGCACCCTGACCGCGATCCAGGCGTCGAACTCTGCCCTGTGGGACTATGATCTGGATTCCGGTCGCGTGCATCTGTCGGAAGCCTGGACCCAATTCCTGGGCGAGGAGCCCGGAGAGGTGGATACGGACTTTCGCGAACTGGCCGCGCGCGTGCCGGACGAAGACCGCGAGGCAGTGCGGCCGATGCTGGTGCGGGCAGTGAAGGGCGAAGGCGACTCCTCATGTCAGGCGGAATACCGAGTGCGCAAGCGCGACGGCAGCTACATCTGGGTGCGCAGCGAGGGACGTGTCGTGGAGCGGAATGCCGAGGGCCGTGCCCTGCGCATGACAGGAATTATTCACAACATCACGGAGCGCAAGCAGGCCGAAACCGAGTACCGCACCATCGTCCAGACCACGGGTGACGCGTTCTGGATGGTCGCGGCCGGCGACGGGCGTATCCTCGAGGTCAATCCGGCTGCCTGTGCCATGTCGGGCTATAGCCGCGAGGAAATGCTTTCCATGCACGTCTCGGACATCGAGGCAGTGCAAAGCGAAGCGGAAATCGCCCGGCACAGGGGCATTCTGGTAGCCGGTGTTCCCCTGAAGTTCGAGTCGCGCCATAGGCGCAAGGATGGCGCCATGGTCGATGTGGAGATAAGCGCGCGCTACATCGATGCGCGGGGCGGGGCGATCGTGACCTTCATTCGCGACATCTCCGCGCGCAATGAGGCCGAGCGTGAATTCCGCATTGCGGCCGCCGCCTTCGAGTCGCAGGAAGGCATGCTGATCACCGACGCGGAGTCGCGCATTCTGCGCGTCAACAACGCGTTCACCACTATCACCGGCTACTCCCCGGAGGAGGTGATCGGCAAGGATCCTAATGTGCTCAGTTCCGGCCGCCATGACGGGAATTTCTACGATGCGATGTGGCGTGCGCTCCGTGAATCGGGCGCATGGTCGGGCGAGATATGGAACCGCCGCAAGAACGGCGAGGTGTATCCCGAGCACCTGACGATTACCGCAGTCCACGACGCCGGCGGCAAGATCATCAACTACGTGGCATCCATGGCGGACATAACCAGCCGCAAGCAATCGGAAGCGGAAATCCAGCGCCTCGCCTATTACGATCATCTCACCAATCTGCCCAACCGGAGGCTGCTCTTGGAGCGCCTGAAGCAGGCGCTGGCGGTGAGCGGGCGCGGCAAGCGACACGGCGCTCTGCTGTTCATAGACCTGGACAACTTCAAGACGCTCAACGATACGCTGGGACACGATTTCGGCGACCTGCTGCTGCGGCAGGCCGCCGCGCGGCTGATGGGCTGCCTGGGCGAAGGGGACAGCATTGCGCGTCTGGGCGGGGACGAGTTCGTGGTGATGCTGCTGGAATTGGGCGCAGACCCGCTGGAAGCGTCGGCGTACGCCAAGGATGCGGGCGAGGCTATAGTCGCTGCGCTCGCTGCGCCGTTCCATCTCGGGGCTCACACCTACACCTGTACGGCTTCGATAGGCATCACGCTGTTTTCCGGGCGCAGCGCCGATGTGGACGACTTGCTCAAGCAGGCCGATATCGCCATGTATCACGCCAAGCACGCGGGGCGGAACACGCTGCGTTTTTTCGACCAGAAGATGCAGGAGTCCATCAATGTCCGCGCCTCGATGGAAGGCGAGTTGCGGAACGCGCTGGGCAGGGGAGAGCTTGAGCTTTATTACCAGCCCCAGGTCGATGCCAAGCGGCGGCCGCAGGGTGCGGAGGTGCTGTTGCGGTGGCGGCGCCCGGGCCATGGACTGGTGCCGCCGGCGCAATTCATCGCCCTTGCCGAAGAGACCGGGCTCATCGCCCCCATCGGCGCGTGGGCCATCGATCAGGTCTGCGCACGGATTGCGTCGTGGAAGGGCCGGCCCACGTTCCGCGACCTGACCGTCGCCGTCAACATCAGCTCGGACCAGTTTTATCGCGAGGACTTCGTTGGTCATGTGCAGGACGGCATCCGCAAATACGGCATTAATCCGCTGTTGCTCAAGCTGGAGCTGACCGAAAGTCTGGCGCTTAAAGACATCGAGTCCGCCATCGGCAAGATGGCCATCCTCAAGGAAATCGGCGTCAACTTCTCGCTGGACGACTTCGGGACCGGCTATTCGTCTCTCGCCTACCTCAAGCGCCTGCCTTTGAACCAGATCAAGATCGACCAGTCCTTCGTGCGCAATATCGCCAGCGACAACGCGGACAAGGTGATGGTCATGGCGATCACCAGCCTGGGCATGAATTTTGAACTGGGCATCGTGGCTGAAGGCGTGGAAACCGAGATGCAGTTCAAACTGCTGCATCGTTACGGCTGCGACACCTTTCAGGGCTACCTCTTCAGCGAGCCTCTGCCGGTAGGCGAATTCGAAGACTGGGTATCGACCGGGGCAGCCTGAGCCCATCTGTTGGCCCGGAATCTCATTCAACTTGCTGATTAATAATTATTGTCGTCCTGCGCGCCGGTGGCAGCTGCGGCGGCCCAGGGTATAAGGGAAAGCCCATATATACATAGTGGATATGGAGGGGGGTAGGCCGTTCGGCATATTTACGCTCGCCAAGCGGCCAGCCTAGAATGCGCCCACTTCATGGACTACTCCCCGGTGGCACATCATGCTGGTTGCAAGAACACAGTCGATGCGTAAGGAAAGGCATGCGGCGGGCATGCCGCCCCCGCAAGCCGGTTATCGTTCCTTTCGCGATATGAACATGATTCTTTGCGTGGAGCCGTCGCCGTTTGCGGACCGGTCGCGGTTTGCCTGGCATCTGGCTGTCTACTTTCCCGAAACCGCCAAGCACGTCGACGAGGACGACTTCGGTGTGCTCAATCTGGAGGTGGGTGTGCTCAAGCTTGCCAGCCAGGCGGCTATCGCCGCCGGCGACTGGGAGGTCCTGGCGCGGCACTACGCTTTTGTCGCCGCCCTGCGGGTGCACTGCAGCGCTACCCTGCGCGCCGCGCTGGACATATCGTATCTCGGCAACCTGCTCTATGGTGAATCGTCGCGCAATTACGCCAAGGCGCGTACCCTGCTGCCGCTGTCGCTGGCACGCGCCCTGGAGGTGGTGGAAACGCACTACGAAGAGTTGGCGTATTGAGCAGAATACGCGCGCCGGAGGAGGCGGGCGCCGCTCACCCGTTCAGCGATTTCATGGCTGCTTCGGCATAGCGCTCGCCCGCAGCCGCGCCGTACGGGAATATCGCCTCAATCTCCCGCAGGTCCTCCGGGCTGAGGTGGACTTCCAGCGCCTTCACGTTTTCTTCCAGGTAGCGGCGGTGCTTGGTGCCTGGAATCGGCACGATGTCCTCGCCTTGGGCCAGCACCCAGGCCAGCGCGAGTTGCCCGGGCGTGCAGCCCTTGTGTTCGGCGATCTGTTTCACCTTGGTCACGAGTTCCAGGTTCTTGTTGAAGTTCGCGCCCTGAAAGCGCGGGCTATTGCGCCGGAAATCGTCCGGCGCGAATTGCTCTGGCCGGGTGATCGCACCGGTCAGGAAGCCGCGCCCGAGCGGGCTGTAGGGCACGAAGCCGATACCCAGCTGACGGCAGGCGGCCAGCGAGCCGTGCTCGGGGTCGCGGCTCCACAACGAGTATTCACTCTGTAATGCGGTGACTGGATGTACGGCGTTTGCACGTTCCAGGGTTCGCGGCGAGGCTTCGGAAAGCCCGATATAACGCACCTTGCCTGCCCGCACCAGTTCGCTCAGCGCACTGACGGTCTCCTCGATGGGCGTATCGGGGTCCACCCGGTGCTGGTAGTAAAGGTCTATGGTTTCGATGCCGAGGCGCTTCAGGCTGCCTTCCACGCATTCGCGCACATAATCCGGCCGTCCGTTGATGCCGCGCATGGCGGGATTCTCACGGTCGCGCACGATGCCGAATTTGGTGGCGATGAAAAGCTGGTTGCGCTTGCCCTTGATGGCGCGGCCGACGAGTTCCTCGTTGGTGTGCGGCCCATACATGTCCGCGGTGTCGAAAAAGGTGATGCCCAGCTCGATCGCGCGGTGGATGGTCGCGATGGATTCCGTGTCGTCGCGGTTGGCGTAGAAATCGCTCATGCCCATGCATCCAAGGCCTATGGCTGACACGCTGGGGCCGTTGCGGCCGAGTTTGCGAGTTTGCATGTGTAACCTCCGTTCGGTAAAGATTTACATCACGCGCCAGGCAGCGCGCGGCGCCGGGGGACGAGGCGCCTATGATGCGCCCTTGAGGCGCGAATGGCAAACAGCGGCATGCAGCGGGCGCTTCCTTGCGGTTGCTGGGCCGAACGGGTATGCTAGCCACGTTACATTGCATTCAGCGCAGTGCAACAACGAGCGACCTTGAACACCAGGGAGTAATATGTCTTCAGCGGTACGCTATTTCCCGCGGATTGATACCGCATCCATCACCGAACACATCGCATCCTGGAAATCCGCATTTCCGGGGATGGGTGTGCTCGCGCTATTGCCGGAAGCGGAAAAAGATGCTGTCTCCATTCTCCAGGGCGTGTGTTCCGCCGCCGCCGCGCCCCTGACAGGCGGGATATTTCCCGAGCTGATCGCGGAAGACGCATTCGTTACGCGCGGCTGCTGGCTGCTTTGCTTCGACAAGGCGCCGCCCTACGTCCTGCAGGAGCACCTGCCGACCGATGCAGACGGAGCCATGCGGGTCGCCGAGACGCTGGCCGGGCGGATGCGCGAGAACCTGGGTGCGGATGGCGGGGAAGCAACGCTGTTCCTGCTGTTCGACGCCATGGTGCCGAATATTTCCAGCCTGCTCGACGAGCTTTACCTCAAGCTCGCCAATCGCGTGCACTACGCCGGCGCCAATGCCGGAAGCGAAACGTTTCAGCCCATGCCCTGCCTGTTCGACAACGACCGCATCGCGGGCAATGCCGTCCTGGCGATTCTGATCAAGCGGCATCACGGCGCCATTCTCGAGCACGGCTACCAGTTGCCGGAAAAGTACTACACCGCCACAGCGACGGACGGCAACCGCATTTCCCATATCGACTGGCGCCCCGCGTTCGATGTCTACTGCGAACTGGTCCGCGCACAATACGGTGTCGACATCACGCGCGACAATTTCTACCAGTATGCGGTCCATTTTCCGTTCGGCATTGTGCGCGCGAACCACAATGTCCTGGTGCGCATCCCCGTTGCGCTCGGCGAGGATGGCTCAGTCGTCTGCGTCGGCGAAGTGCCGCCGCACTCCGTGCTCTCGCTGCTCCAGGCGCCCGAGCCCGATTCCCGTCACACGGTGGATGCGCTGCTCGACAGGCTTTCCACCCTGAACGGAGGCGTCAGCGGACGCGATCTGCTGTTGTTTTACTGCGCCGGCCGCCGCATGCATGTGGCCAAGGCAGCCGCGGAGGCTGAAGTCCGCGACATGGGCCGGCGCGGGCAGGTCGGTCAGATTATCGGCGCCCTGTCTCTCGGCGAGATCGGGGCATCCTCGGTGCGGGGTTATCCGCTGTTTCACAATGCCACGATGGTGACCACCTTGTGGTGAAAGCGGGTTGCCCATGCCACCGGACCACATACTGCCCGTACTGTACGACCTGTCGCTCACGATCGGCAACGAGACCCGTCCGAAGCCGCTGCTCACCCGGTTTCTACAGCGCCTGCTCTATCACACGTCGTTCCCGGCCGGCGTCTTCCTTTTCCTGCCCGAGATGGTTGATGCGGCAGAGGGCATCATGGAAGCGCGCATCGGCGCCGTGGTGGGGGATTACGAATTGCTGGAACGGGAAGGCGAAAACATACGGCTGCCCGCCGCCCTGCTGCTCGGAGATACGGCGCGCGAGAGCAATGCCGGAGCGCTCCTGAAAGACCTTGGCGGCGGGCGCTACAATGCCTTTCTGCGCCTGCCCGTAAAGGGAACAGGCATCATCCTGCTGTTGGCGCAGATCATGCCGGAAACCGATCTGCCGCTCATCCAGATGTTCCAGCCCATCCTGGCGCGGCTGGCCACCGCATACCGGCTATGCCTGGAGAGCGAGCAGCGCACCCGGGAAATGCTGGAGGCCAGCCGCGATCTCGAAGCACAGCGGCAGTTAATGACCAGCGTCTACGATTCGCTGCACGTTGCGGTGATGATCACCGACAGCGGCGGCAGAATCATCGCCACCAATCCGGCATTCTCCCGGATCACCGGCTACGCATATGAAGAAGTTGCCGGCGCCAACCCGCGCATTCTGTCGTCGGGCCGGCATGATGCCGAGTTCTACCGCGACATGTGGGCCGGCATCGTCAAACACGGCCACTGGCAGGGCGAGGTATGGAACCGCCGCAAGGGCGGCGAGGTTTATCCGGAATGGCTGAGCATCACCCGGATGAGTGACGAGGCGAGTGGTGTTACGCACTATGTCGGCATCTTTTCCGACATCAGCGAGCAGAAGGCGGCGCAGGAAAAGATCCAGTACATGGCGCATTACGACCACCTGACCGGTCTTCCCAACCGGGTGCTGCTGCAGGACCGTTTCGAGCAGGCCGTGGCGCATGCGCAGCGCAACCATGAACAGGTGGCGTTCCTGTTCCTCGATCTCGATAATTTCAAGTACATAAACGACGTGTTCGGTCACGCCACAGGCGATCGCGTGCTGTGCATGGTAAGCCGGCGGCTGCGCGACTGGCTGCGCGTCACCGACGTGCTGAGCCGTCACGGCGGCGACGAGTTCATCGTGCTGCTGACCGGCGTCAGGACCACGGGCGCCGTCGCACTGGCTGCCGAAAAGATCGTCCAGATGCTGCGCGAGCCGTTCGAGCTGGACGGCAACCCGTTTCATATCGGCGTGAGCGTCGGCATCAGCATGTTTCCCCAGGATGGCGAGGACTTCGACAGCCTGCTCCGGCAAAGCGACATGGCGATGTATCATGCAAAATCATCCGGGCGCAACGCATTCTATTTCTATACGCAATCGATGAACCGGTTGATGCGTGAACGCATCGAGCTCGAGCAGCGCTTGCGCGATGCGCTGAGCACCGGCGCATTTGAGCTGCATTACCAGCCTCAGGTGGCGTTCGCCAGCGGCCATGTCGTCGGCGTTGAGGCGCTGTTGCGCTGGCCGGGAAGCGGCATGTCCCCTGCGCGTTTCATTCCGACGGCGGAGGAGAGCGGGCTCATCATCCCGCTGGGCGAATGGGTACTGCACGAGGCCTGTCGTCAGGCACAGAGCTCGCACGTGGCGGGCGGTCACCGGATTTCGGTGGCCGTGAACCTGTCGGCCGTGCAACTGCGTCGCGGCAACGTCGTCGACGCAGTACGTGACGCGCTGCAGGCAAGCGGCTTGCCGCCCGCCTTTCTGGAGCTGGAATTGACCGAGTCCATGCTGATCGACGAAGTGGAAAATACGCTGGAAATGGTGCGGGCCCTCAAGACCCTGGGGGTGCGCCTGTCGCTCGACGACTTCGGCACGGGCTATTCCAACCTGTCCTATCTGCAGCGGCTGAAAGTGGACAAGCTGAAGATAGACCAATCGTTCGTTCGCAACGTGGCGGTGGATGAAGAGGCCGCGGCCATCGTGCGCGCGATCGTGGAGATGGGGCGCAGCCTGGGCCTCGAGATCACCGCCGAAGGCGTCGAGACGGAAGAGCAGGCGCGTGTTCTCGACGCGCTGGGTTGCCATTACGGTCAGGGGTATTATTTCGAGACGCCCCTGTCGCAGCAAGACCTCGGCCGCCTGCTCGCCGGCAATGGAGGCGTCATCGGGCACACCTGGCGGACCGCCGACGCATGATCGCCTGGACAAGGCCCCAGCCTGAGATGCTTAGCGCGTGGCGCGCCTATGCGGCAGTTGCGCTTTCTATGGTGATCAGCGTGATTTCTGGCGGGGCGAACAAGCGCATGGGCGGGCCCCAGGTGCCCGTGCCGCGGTTGATGTATAGCAGGCGGCCATCCTTGAGTTGCACCTTGCCGGCGCGCGCGCCGTAAAAAATCCTGGAAAAGAAACCGAAGGGAAAGATCTGCCCGCCATGCAGATGGCCGGAGAGCTGGAGGTCGAACGCGATGTCGTCGTCCAGCAGCGGCTGGTGCTTGAGCAGGATGACGTAGCTGTCCGCTCGCGCCGCACGCAAAGCGGCGCGAGCGTCTTCCGGCATGTGCTGCGCGTGGATGCCCAGGGTACGGTCATCCACCCCGGCCACGATGATGCCGCCGACATTCTTGGTCTCGCCGCGCAGCAGGGTGAAGTGGGCGTTTTCGAAAAAGCGCAGAGAGTTATCCAGGCCGACGAAATATTCGTGATTGCCGAGTATGGCATAGGCGCCCAGCCTGGGCTTCAGTTCGCGGAAGTGTTCGGTAAGCGCGTGCAGAGCCTCGCCCCGTCCGTCCACGATGTCGCCGGTCGCAAGGATGGCGTCGGCGTCGATTTCGCGCAGCTTGGCGGTGACCCGGTCCATGAACCGCTTGCCCAGCATTGCGCCCAGGTGCATGTCCGACACCTGAGCGAAAGTCACGCGTCCCGCCGGCAGCTTGGGCGTGACGATGTGCACCCGATCGACCTTGATTACATGGGCTTCAAAAAAGCCCCAGGCCGCGGCCGCAAGCGTGAGCAGACCGCTCCACAGCAGTTCAGTTCCCGCGCTGAGCGGCCAGTCCCGGCCCGCCAGGGTGTAGCCCCAGTGCACCAGGTCGAAGGCCAGGGCTATGCAGCAGAACAGAAACAGCAGCCCCATCCAGATGAAGCCTACCCACGAGAGCGCGATTTCCGCGCGCAGCCAGTGGCGCTCGCGCAGCATGCGCGTGACGAGCGGCGAGAAGGTCATCGCCACCCCCCACAGTGCAAGCGCAAGCCCCGGCGCCCGCGGCAGCCCCAGCCCGATCTTGCTCAGCGCATACAGATTCAGCGTGCCGTAGACGAGCAGGATGAGGCCGATGAACACCACCGCCCTGAGGTATCGTTTTTCGGCGCTGTGTCTGTATATGGCCATTGCGGAGTCTAGGCTGCCAGCGATGCCCGGACGCTGGGCCGCTCGCTGACGCGGCCGAACCACGCGGCGAGGTTGGGGTGTGTCCCGCGCCAATCGCGCTCCGGCTGGCGCAGGTCCAGATACATCAGGGCGCTTACCAGCGCGAGATCCGCCAGGGAAAGTCCGCCACCCTCGCACCATGCAGCGTCGCCCAGTTCATGCGCGGCGTGTGCCAGCGCCTGGGTGATGGCCTTGTTGTTGCGCGCCGTGATTTCCGCATCCTGCTTGTCCGCGGGGCGCAGGCTTTCCGTGCGCACCACCACGGCGGAATCGATGATGCCGTCGGCCAGCGCCTCCCAGCGCTTCACCCGCATGCGTGCGTAGGCATCGTTGCGCGGAATCAGGATGGGTGTGTCGTTCAGGCTGTCGGCGTATTCCGCGATCACCGGGGAATCGAACACGCAGGTGTCATCGTCCAGCACCAGCGCCGGGATGCGCGCCAGCGGATTGACCCGCGCCGACAGGCTGCCCGGCTCGCGCGGCGGGTCGTTGAGGAATTCGTGGGGGATGTTCTTTTCCAGCAGGACCAGACGCGCTTTGCGTCCATAGGGGCTGGTAAGGCTGCCGAGCAGTTTCATTGCGTTCTCCGGTTACAGGTAATGCATGGATTCTACCAAACCGCACTGTCCAGGAGGCGCGACGCACAGTAGGGGCA
>Ga0075276_10000124_pt1 | contig 23264 bp, 20 predicted proteins | sample SF_Rice_5C_80N_4_FD_69770 | JGI IMG/M metagenome (GOLD analysis project Ga0075276, IMG submission 69770) | Rice paddy soil microbial communities from Twitchell Island, California, USA - SF_Rice_5C_80N_405 | ecosystem: Environmental > Terrestrial > Soil > Paddy field/soil | place: USA: Twitchell... | reverse complement strand
CCCACCACGGTCGCGCCGCTGGGAATCAGGACTTTGCCGGATTCCATTACCGGTTGGGTCACCGTGCCCCAGAACTGGTCGCCGGACTTATTCATGAAGGTGGCCAGCGTGCTTTGCAGCTTGATGTAAACGGGGGTGCCGGGAGAGAGCGCGGATTGCGCCAGCGCCGGCAGTGACAGCAGGGCAGTGGCGAGCAGTAGTGCCATGCGTTTCTTCATTGATGCCTCCGATTTAGTTGCTGGTATCTGGTTGAAGTTGATCAGTTCTTGCCTGTGTCTCTAACCATGCGTCTGCAATTTTCTGAGTGCATCCAGAACCTGTTCCAGCGGGGCGCGGTCGGCCTGGCCGTCGCCGCGGTAAATAAAGCGGATCACGCCGCCGCGCTCGAGAACCAGGGTAGCGGGATGCGCGATGTTGAAAGCATCCACGCCGATCCGGTGATACAAGCCGTAGGTCCGGGTGACCTTTCGGTCTTCGTCAAGCAGAAAAGGGAAGGAGACGGGATGCTCCCGCAAATATTTTGCCGGTTTGAAAAACCCTTCTGGCTTTTCCGCCGCGATGTAGATCAAGTTGGCTCCGGTGCTGAGGATCTGGTCTTTAAGTGGCTCGAACTGAGCCATGCGCTTCACGCAGTTCGGTCACCAGGTGCCGCGCAGAAATTCCAGAATGACCGGGCCGCGCTGCCACACCTCCGACGCAGAGAAAGTTCCCTGGCGATTGGCGGCGGGCAGCGTGAAATCGGGTGCGCACTCGCCAACGGCAAGGGTCTCCGTTCTTTCCTTCATCTCCTCTGGACTCTAGAACACGGTTTAGTTGACGAACAATAACCAAGGCAGTACCCAGTACCTGGTATCTAGTACTCAGTTGCGATCACTCCCGCCATCCGGTCTCTCGCGGCTTGTGGTTGATATAATCGTCAGTTCGGCACTCGGAACTTAGCGCCACATTTCTACCGCTTTTTCAAACTAGATACTGGGTACTGGGTACTCTTTTGAGCGCTCTCCCACCCTGTTAACAAGTCAGACGAGGCCATCATGACGAAAATCCAGCAAGTTCATGGGCGCGAAATCCTGGATTCGCGCGGCAATCCCACGGTGGAAGCTGAAGTAAAGCTTGAAGGCGGCGCAAAAGGCCGGGCGGCCGTGCCCAGCGGCGCCTCCACCGGCGAGCACGAAGCGGTGGAACTGCGCGATGGCGATAAAAAGCGCTACCTGGGCAAGGGCGTGCTTAAAGCTGTGGAGAACGTGAACGGCGAGCTCGCTGACGCCCTGTGCGGCATGGACGCCGCCGACCAGCGCGCGCTCGACCACAAAGTGATCGAACTGGATGGCACCGAAAACAAGTCGCGCCTGGGCGCCAACGCGCTGCTGGCGGTTTCCATGGCGGCGGCACGGGCCGTGGCCTGCGCCCACCAGCTGCCGCTCTATCGCTATCTGGGCGGCCTGGGCGCGAATCTTTTGCCCGTGCCCATGATGAATATCCTCAACGGCGGCGCCCACGCCGATAACAATGTGGACTTTCAGGAATTCATGGCCATGCCCGTGGGTGCGAAGTCATTTTCCGAGGCCTTGCGCTGGGGCGTGGAGGTGTTTCACACCTTAAAGGGGGTGTTGAAGAAGCGCGGCTATAACACGGCGGTTGGGGATGAAGGCGGGTTTGCGCCTTCTTTGAAATCGAACGTGGAAGCAATCGAGGTGGTGCTTGAGGCCATAAGCGCCGCCGGTTTCAAGCCGGGCGCGCAGATCGCCATTGCGCTCGACCCCGCCGCCAGCGAGCTCTATCAGGACGGCAAGTACGTGTTCAAGAAATCCGATAAGTCGGCGAATAGCTCGGAAGAAATGGTGCGCTACTGGAGCGAGTGGGCGCGGCAGTATCCCATCGTGTCGCTGGAGGACGGGCTGGCGGAAGACGACTGGAAAGGCTGGCAGATGCTGACCCGGGAACTGGGCGGGCGCATCCAGTTGGTGGGCGATGACCTGTTCGTGACCAACGTCAAGCGTCTGCGGCAGGGGATCGAGCAGAATGTGGGTAATTCGATTCTGATCAAGGTCAACCAGATCGGCACTGTCAGCGAAACTCTGGATGCCATTGACCTGGCGCGGCGCAACGGATACACGGCGGTGATCTCGCACCGCTCCGGCGAAACCGAAGACAGCTTCATCGCCGACTTTGCCGTAGCCACGGCGGCGGGCCAGATCAAGACTGGGTCCGCTTCGCGCACCGATCGCGTGGCCAAGTACAACCAACTGTTGCGCATTGAAGAAGAGCTGGGCGATGGGGCGAGATTTTTGGGATTGAAGGCGTTGAACTATCACGGGGAAGCGGCAGGGAAGGCGAGGGCGTAGTTGTTTCACCACAGAGGACACAGAGGGCAGGGAGAGAAATTTGGGTTTTGCCAAGTGTTCCACAGGGGCTAAAGCCCAAATCCATGGCTCATGTCTATTCCCACGGCTGAAGCCGTGGGCTTCCATGGTGAGGCTGGCAGGTGTGGCTTTGCTAATGGCAAATATCGAGCGGTTGACCGCATCTATCCGAGCGCTCGAGCTGATCCGATGGCCCTGCATCTGAAAGGGGAACCGTCGCACTATGCTGAATTGTGCAACGCTGAAACGAGCAGCGGTTAGGAATGGCCCATGGTTTTCCTCTGTGTCTTCTGTGGTGAAAGATTTTTTGTGGTGAATACGAATGCCGAATAGACCTAAGCCTCTGATCCTCGTCATCCTCGACGGCTGGGGCTACCGCGCGGAAACCAAGGCCAACGCCATCGCCCTGGCGCGCAAGCCCACCTACGACCGCCTGCTGCGCGACTATCCCAACACGCTCATTCACACCAGCGGGCCTTATGTTGGCTTGCCCGAGGGCCAAATGGGCAACAGCGAAGTCGGCCACCTCAACATCGGCGCTGGGCGCGTCGTGCACATGGACATCACCCGCCTGGACCTGATGATCCAGAACGGCCAATTGTTTTCCGATCCCACGCTGCTGGCGGCGATGAAGCACGCGCGCAGCGGCGGGCGGCGGCTGCACTTGTTTGGACTGCTCTCCGACGGCGGCGTCCATTCCCACCAGAACCATCTCTACGCGCTGCTGAAAATGGCCAGGCAGAACGGCGGGGACCGTGTTTTTGTGCATGCCTTCATGGATGGCCGCGATACCCTGCCTACCAGCGGCGCGGGTTACCTGGAGCAGTTGCAGCAGAAGATGCGGGAGTATAGTTCCGGGAAAATCGCCAGCGTCAGCGGCCGTTACTACGCCATGGACCGCGACCGGCGCTGGCCGCGCATCGCCAAAGCTTTCAACGTCATGGTCCAGGGCGATGGCGAGGCCGCCCGCTATGTGGACGCTTCGCAGGGCGTGAAGGAATCCTACAACCAGGGCGTTACCGACGAATTCGTCGTTCCCTTTGTTTGCGTGGATAACCGGGGCGAGCCGCTGGCCACCATTCGTGATGAGGACGCGTGCATCTGCTTCAACTTTCGCGCTGACCGGGCACGGCAGATCACGCGGGCGCTGGCGCGCAACAGCGGCTTGAGCCCGCAAGGGGGGAGCGAGCTGCCCGACGCCAGCGGCCTGGATGCCGAAATTCCCCGTGAACGCGTGCCGAAGGATCTGCATTACGTGTGCATGACGCGCTACGACAAGCAGTTCGCGCTTCCCGTGGTGCTGCCGCCGGAGTCGCTGAACAACATTCTGGCCAACGTGATGGCTAACCTCAACCTGCGCAACCTGCGGGTGGCGGAAACCGAAAAGTACGCCCACGTCACATATTTCTTTAACGGTGGCGTGGAGCAGCCCTTCCCCGGCGAGGAGCGCGTGCTTGTGCCCTCGCCCAAGGTGGCAACCTACGACCTGAAACCGGAGATGAGCGCCCAGGGCATCGCCGCCGAGGTGGTGAAGGCTGTGGAGAAAGGCGCTTTCGACGTTATTATCGTGAACTTCGCCAATGCCGATATGGTGGGGCACTCCGGCCGGATTGAGCCCACGGTGAAAGCGGTAGAAACGGTGGATGCCTGCCTGGCGGAGTTGGAGCGCGCCTTGCGGCAGCGGGGCGGGGCCATGATTATTACCGCCGACCACGGCAACGCCGAACTGATGATTGACCCGGCCACCGGCGGCCCGCACACTGCTCACACCACCAACCCGGTGCCGCTGATTGTGCTCAGCGGCGAAGACAAGAACTTCACCCTGCGTCCTGATGGCTCGCTGCGGGATATTTCGCCCACCGTTCTGGCTTTGCTGGGTATTGTCCAGCCCAAGGATATGACCGGGCGCGACCTGCGTCAGGTCCTGGTGCCAGCGGGAAAAAAGTAGGCAAAAACCAAACGGGCAACGCTCCCCCGGAGGGTGTGTGTTGCCCGTTATTCCGCTTGCGGGAGAATCCGAGCTTGCGGGATTAGTTGCCGATGGCGCTGGCAGTTTCGGAAAACACGTTGTTGGCCTGCGTGCCGATCAACCGGATCGTGCCAACCACGATTACCAGAATGACAGCCAGCATCACCGCATATTCCGCGATGTCCTGACCCTCGTCGTTTGACCACATTCTGCGTACCAGATCGACCATTGTTTCCTCCATGCAAAATTGAAAAAGGGGGAGGCTAAAAAACGCGTCGCAGGCGGTCGGTCCTGGGCAGCCTGCCCCGAACAGGGAGAAGCGCCGCCGGCACAATTGCCAGCTTATTTCAGCTTTTTGCGCAGCCGCCGAACTTCTACGAAGGTCAGGGCTGTGGTCATGCAGACCACGCTGGCAAATAACACTTCCAGGCCAAACATCGATTGCATCGCGTCATTCCTCCTGTAAAGCGGCCAGGGAACGGAGCCCGTTCGCTGCCCACGGGGCTAACTATGGGCCCGCGCACCGGGAAGGTAAACATTACGTTCGTCCAACACCGCGGCGGAATCCGGCAGACTGGTTACCAGCGGAAGAACACGCGATTACCGAAGAACAAGCAATGTGAAATCAGGGGCTTGAAGCCCAGACCAGCGGCCAAGCGGATCACAAGTGGCAGCTGCTCAGACCCTTCTTCTCCAGATAGCGCTGATGGTATTCCTCGGCGCGGTAAAACCTGGTCGCCGGGACAATTTCCGTCACAATGGGCTGAGAGAACCGCGATTGCCATCGTTCGCGGGAAGCGCGCGCCAGCTTTTCCTGCTCTGCAGTGTGGAAAAAGATGGCCGAGCGGTACTGGGTGCCGAAGTCCGGACCTTGCCGATTGGGGGTGGTGGGGTCGTGCATCTCCCAAAAATGATCCAGCAGCTGGTCGTAGGAAATTCTGGCGGGATCGAAGGTCACCTCCAGGGCTTCGGCATGGCCGGTGCGGTCGGTGCACACATCATGATAGGTGGGATTGGCCAGGCTGCCGCCGGTGTAGCCCACCACGGCATCCGTAACTCCCGGCAAAGCCCGGAAGGAAGCTTCCACTCCCCAGAAACAGCCGGCGGCGAAGGTGGCTTTTTCCATAATCGAGTTTCCATTTTCAAGTTTCGAGTTTCAAGCGAGCCATCGCGTATCCGGAAACTTGAAACTCCGAAACTCGAAACTGCCTTATTGCGTCATGCGGATCGCGAGCTGCTTCTGCGCCGGCGTCATCTGGTTCCACAACATTTCCAGATCATGAGACAAGTAGGAATTGTTGGGATCCTGACGCAAGGCCAAGGCGAACCACTTGTAGGCGACCGACCGGTCGAGGGGCACGCAATGTCCGGTGGCGTAAAGGCTGCCCAGGGTGCTCTTAGCCTTGGCGCTGTTGTTGTCTACTGCCTGACGCAAATAGCCAAGAGCGCGATCGCAGCTTCGCGGAACCCCGTTGCCGTAGAGATATCTTTGCGCATCGTTGAGCAGAGCGGCATTTTCCGCGTCGACCGACGGCGCGGCGCTGGCGGCCGCAGCCGCACGCGGCCGGGGCTGAGCGGGCGCTGGGCTGGGCGGTTTGGCCACTGCCGCCGTCTGGCTGAGGGCCGCCGGCGGAACATGCTGCTTTTCCGCGGCGCTTTGGATCTGCGCCGGGCTGGGCGGCGGGGTCACTACCGGCGGCGTCTTTGCGTTGGCTGCGGCGGCAGAGTCAGGCGCGCCACTACCGGACGAAGGATTGGCTACGCTGGAGTTCTCGGCTGCGGCCGGATTGGCAGTCGGAGCTACAGCCGCAGCCTCCTGCTTCTCCTGGCCGATTTTGCTGCGCGCCGTTTGTACCAGGGTGGCGAGATGGCTGCGGTCCAGCCCGCCATTGCGCGCCTGCCACCAAACGGCTCCTCCAGCAACCGCCAGCACGAAGAGAAAGAGGTAGAGCCCCCAATGGCTGCTGGAAACTTCGTCGTCCAGCAGGTAGCTGCTGCTCAGCTCGGGTTCATCGCTCAGGCCCAGAAATGACGGGCCGTGGATGGTCTGGTCGAAATCGGGGTCGGCTTCCACCGCCGGCGACGACGGGCGTTGTGAGCCATTGGCGTGCCCGGCAGCTACCGGCTGCTCCACCGGCTTGGGCTGGAGCAAGGGGATGCCACACTTGCCACAGAACTGGTTATCGAACGGGTTTTCGCTCCCACATCGAGGACAAAAGGTGGTTATCATAACGAGCGACGGGTGGCACTCCTATTATCTCCGATTCATTGGATGTGAGCTGAGGAAATTAAGTTCTCCGCCCAGCAGCTTGTCTTTACACCTCTCCCGGCAGCGTGTTAGTCTCGTAACTGGTTACAAAAAGACGAGAAGATAGGAGTGCGGCAGGTTCAGTGCTAGCCCGAGAGCAGAAGAAAACCCTCATTGACCAGTATGGCACGCACGCTACGGACACGGGAAGCCCGGAAGTCCAGATAGCGTTGTTGAGCGAGCGCATTGGTCAGCTGACGGAACACTTTAAGACGCACAAGAAAGATCACGCCTCCAGGCGCGGTCTGCTCATGCTGGTCAGCAAGCGGCGGCGCTTGCTGGACTACCTGAAGAAATACGACTCCGAGCGATACCAGACCGTCATTCAGAAACTCGGCATTCGCAAGTAGTTGTGTCTACGGGATACCCGCAGGGCGGGTCCGCCGAGCGCCGGCCCCCAGGTTCACTTGGAGTGCCTGCGGCTTGGCGTTAGTCCGCAAGTTGCGTCGAAATCGGCCACATTGGAACTACCCTCCGCGGCCCTGATCTGTTCCGTACAGCCTCGTCTAAGAAACCCCTGGAAGGATAAAAATGAAACAAGAAGTCTCAGTTGAACTCAGCGGCGGAAAGCAACTCACATTTGAAACCGGCAGGCTGGCCAAGCAGGCGCATGGCGCCGCCGTGGTGCGTTGCGGTGATAACGTGGTATTGGCCACCGCAGTGGCCAACCAGGAGCCACGGGAAGGTATTGATTTCTTTCCACTTACGGTGGATTACCGAGAGTACACCTATGCCGGCGGCCGTATTCCCGGTGGCTTTATCAAGCGCGAAGGACGGCCCAGCGAACGCGAAATTCTCACCAGCCGCCAGATTGACCGGCCCATCCGGCCGCTGTTCCCGGACGGTTTTCGCAATGAAACCCAGGTCATCTCCTTTGTTCTTTCGGCGGATACTGAAAACGACCCTGATGTGCTGGCCATTAACGGCGCCTCCTGCGCCCTGACGCTCTCCGATATTCCATTCCAAGGCCCGGTAGGGGCGGTGCGGGTGGGCTTGGTCAACGGCCAGTTTGTCATCAATCCCAATTACGAGGAAATGCGCAGCGGCTTGCTCCGCCTAATGGTGGTGGGCACCTCGGAAGGCATCGTGATGATCGAAGCCGGGGGCAGCCAGGTGCAGGAGCAGACGATTGTGGACGCGATCGAGTTTGGCCACAAGGAGATCAAGAAGATCTGCTCTGCCATCAACGAATTGCGGGAGCGTGTGGGCCGGCCGAAGCGGGCCTTTACGGCACCGGAGATTGACGAACCATACTACAAGCAGTTGCGCTCCAAAATCGAATCCCGGCTCTCCGACGCTCTCGATACCCATAAGCATCCCAAGGCCGAAAGCTACGACCTGGTAAAGGCTTACCGGAAAGAGCTGGTGGAAGCGCTGCCGGAAGACGATGTGGAAGCCCGGGCGAAGCTGGCCAAGTACTACGAACTTATCCGCGAGCGGATTTTCCGCGACCAGGTTCTCGGCAAAAAGCGGCGTCCCGACGGGCGCGCCTTTGACCAGATCCGGCCTATCTCTATCGAGGTTGGGGTGCTGCCGCGAACTCACGGGTCGGCTATTTTCACCCGCGGCGAGACCCAGGCGCTGGTCACCACCACCCTGGGCACCGCCGAAGACATGCAGCGCCTGGAAGTGTTTGAAGGCGAGGCCAAAAAACGCTTCATGCTGCACTACAACTTTCCCCCGTTTTCAGTCGGGGAAGTGGCATTTCTGCGAGGCGCGGGCCGGCGCGAAATCGGCCACGGCGCCCTGGCGGAGCGCGCGGTCAGCGCGGTGCTGCCCGCGGAAACCGACTGGCCTTACGCCATGCGGGTGGTCTCCGACATCCTGGAATCCAATGGTTCCTCTTCTATGGCAACAGTTTGTGGCGCCTCGCTTTCGCTGATGGATGCGGGCGTCCCCCTGGCCTCCCCTGTCGCGGGCATTGCCATGGGCCTGGTGAAGGAGGACAACGACTATGCCATCCTGACCGACATTGCCGGCGCGGAGGACCACTACGGCGACATGGACTTCAAGGTGGCGGGCACGCGCGAAGGCATTACCGCGCTGCAGATGGACATCAAAGTCAGCGGCATCACCCCGGCGATTATGGCCGAGGCCCTGGCGCAGGCGCAGCGAGGACGTCTGTTCATCCTCGACAAAATGAATGAGGCACTGCCGGAAGCGCGCTCCAAGGTTTCCACCTATGCGCCGCGCTTCTATACCCTGCAGATTCCGGTGGATAAGATCCGCGACCTGATCGGGCCGGGCGGCAAGATGATCCGCAGCATCATCGAGCAGACCGGGGTCAAGATTGATGTGGAGGATTCGGGCCGCGTCAACGTGGCTTCCAATGACCAGGCCTCGGCGGCCAAGGCGTTGCAGATTATCGGTGACCTGACGGCGACCGCTGAAGTGGGCAAGACCTACCTGGGTAAGGTTTCACGCCTGGCGGATTTCGGCGCCTTCGTGGAAATCCTGCCCGGCACCGACGGCCTGCTGCACATCAGCGAAGTGGCCGAGCATCGCATCAAGGACATCCGCGATGAACTGAAGGAAGGCGATCAGGTACTGGTGAAAGTGCTGTCCATCGAGGGCAACCGCATCCGCCTGTCGCGCAAAGCCATCCTGAAGGAACAGCGGGCCAAGATGGGAGGCGGGGGCAGCGAGTCTGCGGAAGAGCCGGTCGCCGGCACCATGACCATTGAGGGCGGCGGCGAATACACGGAAACCGAGGAACATGAGCCCAACTTCAATCGGGTTGAGGCGCATCATGAAGGCGCGCCCCGGGGGGAGGGCCGTCCCGGTGGCGGACGCGAAGGCGGTCGTCCGGGCGGCGATCGTGGGCGCGGAGGCCGGGGCCACAATGGCCGAGGCGGACGCGGCGGCGGGCGCCGGCGCCACTAGAAAGTTGTGTGTTGGTTGGCAGTGCCGCCGTCCTGACGGCTGTTCTGCGGGCGTGCGAGAGTAAGATGCCCGCGCCACAAAATAGAATCGGAAGCCGCGCGAGCAGCGCGGCTTTTTTTTTTGGCTGAGCACAATGGGAGCGGAACCGGGATATCGCTGCCGTTAAAGAGTTGCAAGGTCGGGAAAAATAACATCTTAGAGCCGCCCCATGAGGGCCAAGGCCGGCCGCGGCTGGTGAGACAAGGCTGGATTGCTAGTGATATCAACTGATATGGCAGGCAACCCTTCTTTACAGACCCCCTGCATCGAACAGACGAAATGGCCAACACGAGAGGTCCCGGGCACACAACTCGGAATCAGCCATTAGCGATAAGGAGCCATGAGGCAGCCCGCAACCATCTGCCGCGAATTACGCAGTCTTCCCTCCAGCGTGGGGTTGGCGGTGGAATGCCTGGACGGCAGCTTCGCTTTTTATCGCATTCGGGGAGGCGCTCTGGAAAGAATTCAGGACCAGGAAAGAACCTGGACAGAGGTGGCGGCGGAAGACATTCTGCAGCATCTCGTGTTGGAAACTCCGGTGGCGGTTTGGTTGGAGACCCGTATGGTGCTAAAACCAGCGGATTGGGTAAAACCTTACTTTCATACTGAATAGGTGAAGACATGTACAACTATCTGCAGCCAGGAGTGGTGGTGAAAGACCGGGCCGGCATCCGTAAGGCGATTACCCGGATCGAAGGTGAGAAGGTTTACTGGGTGTATAGCGAGCGCAGTGACCGGCGACAGCATTCGGCGGACTACGAGCGTTTTATAGACACCCATTTCATAATTGCCGACCCAGGAATGCGCCTGCCGCAGGCGGCGTGACTCCGCCGCCGAAACGGAGCCTTCCATCATCATCATCCACGCTCGCCCCTAGAGCACCAGTGCGGGCGTGGCGGCTGCGCCGATTTTCCCCCAGTGGTAGTTCGGAATGCGCGAAGGAGAGGCGTGCCCTCGCGACAGCCGGCGATGCCCCATCACGTTCATGCGGACGTGGTGGGGCCGCCGACGCTATGGCAGCGATAAGTGGGGGAAAATGTTGGGCAGTGAAAGCTACAGCTAGACCGTCGCCACAATGGCGGCGGCCCGCTTAGGGAACAACTGGCCGATCCTCCGCATTTGCGCGCCCACGCCCCGCAGTTTTTCCTCGATGCGCTCGTAGCCGCGGTCAATGTGGTAAACGCGGTCAATAATGGTTTCGCCATCGGCCACCAGAGCGGCCAGTACCAGCGAGGCGGAGGCGCGCAGGTCGGAGGCCTGCACCGCGGCCGCGCTCAGCGGCGTTTTGCCGCGCACGGTGGCGCGCCGCCCTTCGACCTTGATGTCGGCGCCCATGCGCACCAGTTCCTGCGTGTGCATGAAGCGGTTTTCGAAAATGTTCTCAGTAATCACGGAAGTGCCGTTGGCTTGCGTGGCCAGGGCCATGTACTGCGCCTGCATGTCGGTAGGGAAGCCGGGATACTCTTCGGTCACGATGTCAGAAGCCTTGAGCTCGCCGTTGCCGATCACGCGCACCGCGTCCACCGCAGGCACAATCTTGACCCCAACTTCTTCCAGCTTCTGCAGCAAAGCCTGAAAATGACGGGGCTCGCAGCCAGCCACATTGAGGTCGCCTCCGGTCAGCGCGGCGGCAATCACAAATGTTCCTGCCTCGATGCGGTCGGGAATGATGCGGTGCCGCGCGCCATGCAATTTCTCGACCCCCTGCACGCGGATGGTGGCGGTGCCGCCGCCCTCGATTTTCGCGCCCATCTTGTTGAGCAGGGCGGCCAGGTCGGCGACCTCAGGTTCGCGGGCGCAATTGTGCAGAATGGTTTCGCCTTCCGCCAGGCAGGCGGCCATGAGCAGATCTTCGGTGCCGGTCACGGTGATTCTGTCGAAGAAAATCTCGCCGCCGCGCAGGCGCTCGGCGTGGGCCAGCACGTAACCGTGTTCGTGCTCGATGGTAGCGCCCAGTTTCTCCAGACCCTTGATGTGCAGATCAATGGGGCGCGCGCCGATGGCGCAGCCGCCGGGCTGGGAGACGCGGGCGCGGCCCGTGCGCGCCACCAGCGGTCCCAGCACCAGGGTGGAGGCACGCATGGTCTTGACCAGTTCATAGGAAGCTTCCGGCGCAATCAGGTCGCGGCAGCAGATGGTGGTGCGGTGATGGGCGCGGCCGTAGCCCAACTCCACTTCCGCTCCCATAGCGGCGAGCAACTTGCGGGTGGTCTCAATGTCCTGGACCTGGGGAATGTTCTCCAGGATGACGGGTTCCTCAGTCAGAAGAGCGGCGGCCATGGCAGGCAAGGCTGCGTTTTTCGCCCCGCTGACGCGGATGGTTCCGAGCAGCGGGTTGCCGCCGCGCACCACGAATTTGTCCACGGTTAGATAAGCCCCATGTCAATTTTCCGGGTAATGAATTTTCCGGGATTCCGACCCTCATTGTAGCCACAACCTGAGCCCTGACGATCAGTAAATTCACCTAGTTCTATTACCATTGGTGCGATAACCAAGGGCGGCCTGGATGGCCTTTCGGACATGACCCTTGGCGGCGCGCAGATAACTTTCCGCCTCCCCGCGGCTGACCTCCGCCTGCACCATGATGAGAGCGATGGGCACCCGGTTGCCTGCCAGGCGCAGCGCACGGCGGGCGCGGGCTTGGTCCACTGCCGCCGCGCCCTCCAATATGGAAATGCCGCGTGCCATCAGCTTGCGGTTCTTAAGGTGTACATTGACCATCAAGTTGCCGTAGACATAGCCCAGGCGCGACATGGCGCCCGTAGAGAGCATATTCAGCACCATTTTCTGTGCGGTTCCCGCCTTCATGCGGCTGGAGCCGGCCACTACCTCAGGCCCCACTTCCACCACGATGGAAATGTCAGCCGCTTTGCCCAGGGCGGAGTTGGGGTTGCAGATGAGGGCCACGGTTTTGGCGCCCTGGCGGCGGGCGTATTCAACCGCGGCAACGGTATAGGGTGTGCGCCCGCTGGCGGCGATGCCCACCACCACGTCGTTCTTGCCCGGCTTCTTAGCGGCCATGTCGCGCCTGCCCAGGGCGCGGGAATCTTCATTGGCCTCGACCGCTGCCCCCAGAGCCTTTTGTCCTCCGGCGATTACGAACTGCACCATGCGCGGATCAGTGTTGAAGGTGGGAGGGCACTCGGAGGCGTCGAGAGCGGCAATGCGTCCGCTGGTGCCGGCGCCCACGTAAATGAGGCGTCCGCCACGCTCCAGCGCTGCCGCAATCAGGTCTATGGCGCGGGCGATCTGGGGCAGGGCGCGGCGCACCGCCGCCGCCACCTTGGCGTCTTCCCCATTTATGAGGCGTGCGATTTCCAGGGATGAACTGGTATCCAAGCGGGTGGCAGCCGAATTGCGCGCTTCCGTGCGCAGGCGGGAGATTTTGGCGGTGGTGCTCTTCATTCCTTTGTTTCGCGCTCCTCGCCTGAATGCAGGTGCTTGCCGGTGAGCACTTCGCGCAGGGCCCAATCAATGCGCCCCAGGGATTGCTCGATGCGCTGAATGTGCTCCTTATCCTTAGTCATATAAGCCGAGTACTGGATTACCTGCAGGCCATTGCGCACGTGATGGTTCATCTCCGCGATCACTTCCAGCCTCTCGGCCAGGTAGCGGTTTTGCCCGCGCTGGTAAGACCAGGCGATAGTGCCGCAAAGCGTACCCAGAACGATGGCATCCAGAATGGGAAAAACAGGCTGGGGGTGAAATGAAATCACTAACAGGTCAGACAGGTAGCCGAGCACCGCGACGGTAACCGCGACCACCACTGCGACTCGCCCGGCGCTGCGGCGGATGCGGAGCCTGTGGCCGCTCAGGCCAGGGCTTCCACCACCAAGTTGTGAAACTTCGGGCGCACCTGCTTGATGGCCTGGTTGCTGTGGTCCGGCCAGGTTCGATTGGTCAGCAGAGTAATCCCGAGCTGAAGCTCTGGATCGATCCATAGCGAAGTCCCAGTGTAGCCCAGGTGGCCGAATGCGGTGGGCGACAAATAGCGCCCGGACTGGGAAGGCTGAGAAGGCGTATCCCAACCGAGGGCACGCGAGGCGGCGGGCGGCGCCGGCTGGCGGCGGGTAAACAGCGCCACAGTTTCCGGGCGCAGGATGGGGCGGCCGCCGTTCATCAGGGTATGGGCAAAAAGCGCCACATCGGCGGCGGGGGCAAAGACTCCGGCGTGCCCGGCGACGCCGCCCATCACACTGGCGTTTTCGTCGTGTACTTCGCCTTGCACCACGCGATGACGCAAGGTTTGGTCGGCCACCGTGGGCGGGATTAGCGGGCGCCACGCTGCGGGTGGGCAGTAGCCGGTGCGCGCCATGCCCAGGGGTCCGAAAACCTCGCGCTGGCAGAAGCGGTCGAGCGGTTCGTCGGCCAGGCGAGCCAGCAGTTCGCCGAGGATTATGAAGCCAATGTCGCTGTATTCGGCGCGCGCGCCGGGGTCGGCGGTCAACGGCATGGTCAGGGCGGCGCGGAGCAATTCTTCGCGCGTGCGCACGCGCTCGAACAGGCGCTCGTAGGCGGGCAGGCCGGAAGAATGCGCCAGCAGCATGCGCATGGTGATTTCATCGCGGCGCGGGTCGTCGCCGGCGAACTCCGGCAGCAGGGAAGTGACCGGCGCTTCCAGGTCAAGTTGCCCGCGCTCGTAGAGCAGCATGGCCATGGGCGTGGTGGCCACGACCTTGGAGACGGAGGCGAGGTCGAAGATGGTGTCGGCCTCGACCGCAGGCGAGTCAGATTCATAGGTAAACCGGCCCAGGCCCTTCAGCGCGACCAGCTTGCCGCGATGCAGGATGGAAACGGCGCAGCCGGGAAAGGCATGCTCGGCGATGGCTTGGTGCAGGATGGAAAAGGCGCGGGCAAATGTCACGTCCTGTCCGCCGTAGTCGGCCTGGGGCTGCAGCGGCGAGCTGTGCGCAAGTGGAGGCAAGTTGGTTGAGGTCGGCTCAGCATGCTTATAGCAAAGTGTGAGGAAAAATGGGAGTCAGGAGCTAGCGAAGCCGAATCTCAGCCGGGGCCCACAATGTGCAGCACCCCAACAAACATGTGGGATACACGCAGACGTCCATCCGCCGCTGTCCGCCTGGTTACTTGAGAACCGGGCTGGGGTTGTGTAAAGTCGCGGGTACCGCTTTTTCCATATTTGAACCACTGTGAAACCGAATCCTAGGCTGTTACGCCCCTATCTCGCCGCCATCCTCTGCCTCATTACCATTGCTCCTTTAGCGGACGCCAAAGCCGGCAAAAAGACCAGCGCGTCGCTGCCGCAGGTGGACGCCATCGTGCGCGACGCCATCGCCCAGCACCAGGTGCCGGGGGCGGTGGTGCTCATCGGGCACCACGGGCATGTGATCTACCGCAAAGCCTTCGGGATGCGGTCGCTGGAGCCGCGGCGCGAGCGTATGACAGTGGACACCATCTTCGACCTGGCCTCTCTGACTAAGGTGATTGCCACCACGCCCTGCGTGATGCAGTTGATGGAAGAGGGCAAGATTCGGCTCAACGATCCCGTGGTGCGCTATATCCCCGAATTTGGGGTCAATGGCAAGCAGGACATTACGGTGCGGCAGTTGCTGATTCACTATTCTGGCCTGGCGCCCGACCTGGACCTGACCCAGCCCTGGCAGGGCAAGGAGACCGCCTACCAGATGGCGTTCCAGGAGAAGCCGCTCAACCCGCCCGGAGCGCGTTTTGTTTACAGCGACATCAATTTCATCACGCTGGGCGCGCTGGTGGAACGGATCAGCGGCATGTCGCTGAACGATTATGCCGAGCAGCACGTCTTCAAGCCCTTGAAGATGACGCACACCCAGTTCCTGCCGCCGCATTCCTGGATCCGCCAAATCGCGCCCACGCAGTATGACGAGCACAACGTGATGCTGCGTGGCGTGGTGCACGATCCCACGGCGCGGCGCATGGGCGGCGTGGCGGGGCACGCGGGCCTGTTTTCCACCGCCGACGACCTCAGCAAGTACTGCCAGGCGCTGCTCAAGGGCAAATTGCTCTCGCCGCTGACGATTGAGAAGATGAGCACGCCGCAACAGCCGCCCAACTCGACCGACGTGCGCGGCTTGGGCTGGGACATTGACACCCCCTTCTCCAGCAATCGCGGCGAACTGCTGCCCGTGGGCTCCTTCGGCCACACCGGTTTCACCGGGACCTCGGTGTGGATTGACCCCACCACCCAGACCTACATCATCATTCTGGCCAATGGCGTGCACCCGCGCGGGATGGGCACGGCGGTTCCGCTGCGCTCCAAGGTGGCAACCGCGGTGGCGGCCTCGCTACGCCTCACCGTTTCAGAAAAGGAGCAGCTGCGGCTGGCGCGTCTTACCGGCTACAACGAGGCAGATGCGGCCGCGCGCAACGTGCAGGTGCGCGACGGCGACGCCAAGAGCGGCATTGATGTGCTGGAGGCGGGCAATTTCGCGCTCGACGTGTTTCAGAGCAAGGGCACACAGAAGCGCATCGGCCTGCTCACCAATCAAACCGGAGTGGATGCGCAAGGGCAGCGCACCATTGACGTGCTGGCCAAGGCGCCGGGAGTTTCGCTGGTGGCGATTTTCAGCCCCGAGCACGGTGTCACCGGCACCCTGGACACCACCGCCGTCGGCAACACCGTGGATGCGGCCACCAAGATTCCGGTGTATAGCGTGTACGGCGCTACCGACGCCGAGCGGCGGCCTTCGCTGGATGTGCTGAAGACCCTAGACGCGGTCTTTATTGACCTGCAGAACGCGGGCTCGCGTTATTACACCTACGAAACCACGATGGGTTATTTTCTCGAGGCGGCGGCCAAGGCGGGTATTGAAGTAGTGGTGCTGGACCGGCCAAACCCTATTACCGGCTCGATTGTGCAGGGGCCGGTATCCGACCCGGGCACGGCCAGCTTCGTCAATTATTTTCAGGAGCCGGTGCGGCATGGCATGACCCTGGGAGAGCTGGCGCAGATGTTCAATTCCGAGCTGAACATCCATGCCAGGCTCACCGTTGTGCCCATGCAAGGATGGATGCGGGGCGACTGGTACGACTCTACTTCGCTTACCTGGATTAATCCTTCGCCCAACCTGCGCAGCTTGACCGAAGCCACGCTCTATCCCGGGGTGGGGCTGGTAGAGGGCACGAACGTTTCGGTGGGGCGGGGCACGGACACGCCCTTCGAGCTGCTGGGCGCGCCCTGGATTAAGGCGCGCGACCTGGCCGATTACCTCAACGCGCGCGAGATTCAGGGAGTGCGTTTCGTGCCGGTAGAGTTCACTCCCGACTCCAGCATTTACGCCCACCAGCTTTGCCACGGAGTGAACATTGTGCTGCTCGACCGCAGCGTGCTGGACGCGCCGGAAATGGGCGTGGAGCTGGCTTCGGCGCTGCACAAACTTTACGGCAAAGCTTATGATATGCACCGCATGCCGGAGCTGCTCAACAACAAGGCGGCCTTTGACGCCATTGTGGCCGGCCAGGATCCCCGTCGCATTGCCCAGGATTGGCAGGAGCAGCTCAGCAAATTTCAGGACATGCGGCAGAAATATCTGATCTACAAGTAGGAGGCAAGCGTGAGCGAAACCAGCAAGCGGTCGCAATCCGATCCCGCGCAGCGCTGTGCCGGGCCCAACTGCGGCACCATCCGGCGCGAGGGACAGCAGTGGTGGCTGATGTGGCTCTCCTACCGCGACGGTCAATATCCCGTGCTCTCTATTTGCCCCTGGGAGGACCACGTGGCCATGCAGGAGGGCGCGATGCCGGTGTGCGGCGAATTGTGCGCCCAGAGACTGCAATCGCAGTTCATGGGCAATGTGCGGCAGCGGCGGCGGGCGCCCGCCCAAACCGCCTGAGTCTCTGAAATGAACAAGTCAATGAAACCATTCCTGGCCATCATTCTGCTCGCCTCCACTGCGTGGGCTGCCAACCTGCAGAAGCAGCTCAACAAAATGGCGGCGCATTTCCACGGCAAGGTTGGGCTCTACGCCATCAATATGAAAACCGGCGAAACGGTGACGATTGACCCCGACCAGCCGGTGCAAACTGCTTCCGTTATCAAGCTGCCCATTATGGTGGAGACTTTTGCCCAGGTGGCGGCAGGGAAGCGCAGCCTGGAAGACGAGCTGGTGCTCACCAAGGATAATCAGGTGCCCGGCTCCGGCATTCTGACCCAGCTGCAGCCCGGCCTGGGGCTGACTCTTTACGATGCGGTGGTGCTCATGATGGACCTGAGCGACAACACCGCCACCAACATGGTGATTGACCACATCGGCATTCCCGAGGTCAACCGCCGCACGAAGGCTATGGGGCTGAAGGACACTTACCTGTACAAGAAAGTGTTCAAGCCGGCGGAGGGCACCATGCCTCCGGACCAGGCGAGATTCGGCCTGGGCAAGACCACGGCGCGGGAAATGGCGGAAGTGATGGAGAGCATCGAAGGTTGCGCCGCGCAGGCCAAGCCGCCGTCCCACGCCCCCGCCAACTGGAATGGCATCAACGACCCCGGGCTGTGCCGCCGGATGATCGAGATCATGCGCAACCAGCAGTACCGCAACATGATCCCGCATTATCTGGAGACGCTTGACACCTCCGACCAGGGCTCCGCCATCGCCGATAAAGTCGGCGAACTGGACGACGTACGCAACGATGTGGCGCTGGTCTACAGCAAAGCCGGTCCCATCGTGATTTCCGCCTTCACCTATGACAACAAGGACCAGACTTGGACGGCGGACAATGAAGCCGAGTTGCTGATTGCCCGCATGGCAAAAGCGATTGTGAACACCTGGTCGCCCGCCGGCCTGCAGCCGCCTAAAGGCATGCCCAGCGGCAAACCCTGAGCCCGCCCTGAAAGGCAGAGTGGGCGGGCGCATCCGAGAAAAAAGTCCCAGGCAGCTCAAAGCCGGGTTTGCGCATGCCCCGGCCGGTACTATAATTGCCACAACCTTACCTGCTCGGGGGTAAGGAGTGTGGGACAAAACCTGCCAGTGCTGATATCGCAGTGCAGTGGTCTGCCGTTCTGCCCTGTCTTTTTTTGCCCGCAGCTTTCCCGATCCGGGGGAAGCGGACCCTGAAGTTTTCCCAAGCACGGGTCTCAGTTCGGACCAGCCAAAATTCTGCCGCCTCGATTATGAGGAAGGAGGACCTTGAACCAATGCCGGTGCCAAAAAGAGCAATGGAGAATGTGGTTGAAGAGAGCGCCATCACGCCGCTGCGTGCGCAGCTGCGCGGCGACTTGATCCAGCCTGACGACGAGAAATATGAGCAGGCGCGCAAGGTGTACAACGGCATGATTGACCGCTATCCGCGGCTGATCGTGCGCAGCGTGGACGAAGCCGATGTGATTGCCGCCGTGAATTTCGCTCGTGAACAAGGCTTGTTGCTGGCGGTTCGAGGCGGAGGCCACAACGGAGCAGGTCTGGGCACTTGCGATGATGGCCTGGTCATTGACCTTTCCCGCATGAAGGGAGTGCGCGTGGATCCGGCTAACAAGACGGTGCGCGTGCAAGGCGGCTGCGTTTGGGGCGACGTAGACCACGCCACCCATCCTTTCGGTATGGCAACGCCCACAGGCTTCATTTCCAGCACCGGGGTCGGCGGTCTTACCCTGGGCGGCGGCATTGGCTACCTCAGCCGCAAATACGGTCTGACCATTGATAATCTCCTCGCTGTGGACATGGTTCTGGCTGACGGCCGCTTTGTGACCGCCAGCGCCAAGGAGAATGAAGATCTTTTCTGGGCAGTGCGCGGCGGCGGCGGTAATTTCGGCGTGGTTACGTCCTTTCTGTTCCGCCTTAATCCCGTGAGCATGGTGTACGCGGGGCCGACCCTCTGGCCGCTGGAGCAGGCGGCCGATGTCATGCGTCAGTACCGAAAATTTATTTTGGAAGCACCGGAAGAGGTCAACGGCTGGTTTGCTTTCCTCACCGTCCCGCCGGTCCCTCTGTTTCCCGCCCATCTTCACATGCAGGTGATGTGCGCCATCGTTTGGTGCTGCACAGGGTCGGCAACGGATGCGGAACGCAACCTGAAGCCCATGCGCCAGTTCGGCAAGCCCGCCTTCGATCACGTCGGAACCATGCCTTTTCCGGTGCTGCAAAGCTTCTTCGACCCGCTGTTCCCTCCCGGTATGCAATGGTATTGGCGGGCGGATTTCGTCAATGAACTGAGCGACGAGGCCATCGCCCTGCACGTAAAATATGGCTCGCAACTCCCCTCCCCGCAATCCACCATGCACCTCTACCCCATTGACGGGGCGGTCCATCGCGTGGGCCCAAACGACACTCCCTACAGCTATCGCAAGGCCAACTGGACGGAGGTCATCGTGGGCGTGGATCCCGATCCCGCGAACGGCAAGAAGATTGCCGACTGGGCGAAGGCCTACTGGGACGCACTGCATCCCTATTCCGCGGGCGGCGCCTACGTCAACTTCATGATGGAGGAAGGCCAGGAGCGGGTGGAGGCCACCTATCGCGGTAATTACAAGCGCCTGGCCGAAATTAAGAAGAAGTATGACCCGGACAATCTGTTCCGCGTGAACCAGAATATACGTCCTGCCTCTTAGGGTAGGCAGAACTGCGGGAGCCTGCTGGCCGTGCTAGATTATGCTCTGGACGGAGAACCCCTTGCGCCGGCGGCAGGCTTCGCGGCTCAGGTCAAAGAGGTGGTTGTTCATGCCCAAATTTGTAATCGAGCGAGAAGTGCCGGGAATCGGCAATCTTTCGGACGCGGAAATACAGGCCATTTCCCGAAAATCCATAAACGTCCTCAAGGACATGGGTCCGGAGATTCAGTGGCTGCACAGCTACGTTACCGGGGACAAGATTTACTGCGTGTACCTGGCTCCGGATGAGGCTACCATCCGCGATCATGCGAAGAGAGCGGGATTTCCCGCCAATCGAGTTTCGGCGGTCCGGCGTTTGATTGACGCGTCCACCGCGGAATAGCGGATTTCCTTATTGCCCAGGGAAGACAAGCGCTTCCTGCACAGCTCTGTCCACCGGCATTGACCATCCTTCCATCCAGGCGGTAGCCGCCGCCGTATCCGCCAGGGCCTGACGGGCACCATCCAGGCGTTTATCCAGCCGGGCCTGCTCGGCCGGGGGCAGCGGCACGCCCAGATTACGGCGCAGCGCCGCCGCTGCTCCCGCCAGGCGTAAGGAGCGCTCGGCCTCGCCCTGCACCGCCGCGGAGGATGCGAGGCATTCGAGAAGCCGCGCGATTCCACGTTTGTGGCCCAGTTCCTGAAAAATGGTCATGCTCTTGGCAAAAAGCGTTTGCGAGCCGGGGTGGTCGCCCTGCTCGCAAACCAGGGCTCCCAGATCCGCCAGGCAGCCGGCAATACCCCAGCGGTCGTCCATTTCGCGGAACATAGAAAGACTTTCGCTGTAGAGCTTGGCCGCCTCCACTGTATTCCCCTGATCGCGCGCTATGTCTCCCTGATTGTTGAGGGCGCGCGCCATCCCACCCCGATCATGCAATTCGCTAAAAATGGAGAAGCATTCCTGGAAAAGAGATTGGGCCTGGCTGTAGTCTCCCTGCGACTTTACGACATTAGCCAGATTGCTGAGCGAACGGCCGACGCCGGCGCGATCGCCCAGTTCTCTCCACGCCATCACATTCTGCTCCGCGAGCGCCCGAGCGGCGGTCAGGTCGCCGCGGTTTCCCGCAATTACCGCCAGCGCATTCAGGGCGATGGCCGTGCCCCATTTGTCATTCAGGTGGCGAGCTATGGCCAGGCTCTCTTCAAACAGAGCGGTCGAGGACGTATAGTCCCCCTGATCTCCCGCCAGCACGCCGGCCGCGAACAAGGCGCGGGCGCGCGCGTTGCTCAGCGCCGCTGCTCCCGGCAGCTGCAAAATTTTTGCCAGCCGCTCCCGGCCCTCGGTGAGGTGGTCCCGGGTCTCCCAAAAGCCAAAAAGGGCAGCCGCCAGCCGCAGGCCCCACTCTGCGTTTTGTTTGCGGATGAGCCAGTCCAGGGCGGCGCGGCAGTTGTCGTGTTCAGATTCCAGCAGGTCGAGAGAGGCCGCCGCCGCGGTCTGGGCCGCATTGGAAGCTTGCTCCTCGGCCAGGACCAGGCAGTAGGCGGCATGGGCGCGCCGGGTGGCCTCCTCCTCGCCGCTGGAGGCCAAACACTCCAGCCCGTACTCGCGGATGGTTTCCAGCATCACAAAACGCGACTCGTCCGCCCTCGCGCTGATTTGCTGGGCCAGGCTCTTGTCCACCAGGGAGGCCATGCCTTCCAGCACATCTATGCCCAGATCGCCTTTGGTGTCGCACACGGCTTCGACCCCTTCCAGGGTGCATCCGCTTACGAAAACGGAGACTCTGCGGAACAACTTCTGCTCGGCCGGATCCAGAAGTCCATAGCTCCAATCTATGGCTCCGCGAAGCGTCTGCTGCCGCAAGGGAAGATCTCTGGCCCCGCCGGTCAGCAGGCGCAAACGGCTGTCCAGCCGGTTCTGCAAGGTGGCGGGGGGAAGCAGCTTGATGCGTGCCGCGGCCAGTTCTATGGCCAGGGGCAGACCATCGAGGCGGGCGCAGATTTTGGCCACCGCCTGGGCGTTGTCCTTGCCCAGTTTAAAATCGGGCTTGACCGCTGTGGCGCGCTGCAGAAACAGCTTCACCGCCGGCGATTGCGCCAGCTCTTCCGGAGAAGGCGTGCCGGTGGAGCTGGGCAACGGAAGCGGCGGCACCGGAAATTCATTTTCGCCGTAAATGTGCAGCGGGGCACGGCTGGTCACCAGAACCTTGAGCTTGCCGCCCACCGTGAGCAGCTCGGCAACCAACTCAGCCGCCGACATCAAATGCTCAAAGTTGTCCATCACCAGAAGCGTGAGCGAACGTGAGGGAGCCTGCAGATAGTCTTTCAGCACGTCTACCGCCGGCTGACCTCCACTGCCGCGCAGCCCCATAGTTTGAGCGATGGTGGCGGGCAGCAGCCCGGGATCGCTCACCGGCGCCAGAGGCACAAAGAAAACGCCGCCCGGAAAGTGGTCCAATACGCTGCCGGCCACCTGCAGCGCCAGGCGTGTTTTGCCGATACCCGCCGGCCCGGTCAGCGTAATGAGCTGTGCTTCCGGCCGAAGCAACAGTTGCTGCACCGCTTCTATTTCAGCTTCGCGTCCCACAAAAGTCGTGCGCTGGGCGGGAAGATTGCTGGGACGAGTAACCGCTTCCTTGGCGGCGGTGTCGCCGACCCGGTCGCGGATGGCTGCCAGGTCCCTGGCCAGATCCAGGGTGGAGGCATAGCGTCCCCCCGGCTTTTTGGCCAGGCAGCGCTCCAGAAGCCAGCACAGTGGCGCGGGAGCCTGCGGGTTGAGCGCGGCTACAGGCGCGGGCTCCTCGCGCAAAATAGCCACCATGGTTTCCGCAGGGGTGGCTCTGCGAAACGGCGGCTGCCCGGTCACCATTTCGTAAAGCACCGAGCCGAAGGAGAACTGATCGGAGCGAAAATCGAGCTCCTCGCCGTTGGCCTGCTCCGGCGACATATATCCCGCGGTTCCCATCACCGTGCCGGGAATGGTCTGCGTGAGAGTGTCGGTGATTCCGTCCTTGGAGTTGGCGAGCTTGGCCAACCCGAAGTCAAGGACCTTCACGAAGTCATCCTGCGAAACCATCAGGTTTTCGGGCTTCAGGTCGCGGTGCACCACTCCGGATTCGTGCGCTTTAGCCAGGGCCTCGGCGATCTGGGTGGCGATGTGCATCACCCTGCGCAGTGGCATGGCTCCAC
>Ga0075276_10000123_pt1 | contig 23278 bp, 20 predicted proteins | sample SF_Rice_5C_80N_4_FD_69770 | JGI IMG/M metagenome (GOLD analysis project Ga0075276, IMG submission 69770) | Rice paddy soil microbial communities from Twitchell Island, California, USA - SF_Rice_5C_80N_405 | ecosystem: Environmental > Terrestrial > Soil > Paddy field/soil | place: USA: Twitchell... | reverse complement strand
TCCTTGCGCGTGGATAGTGGTAAAATCCGCAGTCAACTTGAATGGATGCCGCCGCATACGCTGCAGCAGGGGCTGCAGGCAACGGCCGAGTGGTATCGAACCGAAAATTACCTATGACACATTACGCCCCCATGGTGGCAGCGCTGGTTGCCATGATGCTCATCTTCATTCTCACGCAGAGCAAGACCGGCAAGGGCATGCAGGACGTGCCCAACGACCGCTCGCTGCATGAGGCGCCGGTGCCGCGCATAGGGGGTGTGGGCATGATGGCCGGCATCCTGTCCGCCTGGGCGCTGATGCTCAAATCGCTGACCTGGTGGCTGGTAGTGCCCATGCTGCTGCTGTTCGCGGTCTCACTGGTCGACGACATAAAGGGCCTGCCCGTGAGCCAGCGGCTGGCCGCGCACACGGGCGCGGCGCTGATCCTGGTCGCCGGCTCAGGCCTGCTCACCCACCATCCGCTGCTGGCGCTGGTCATACTGCTGGCCGTGGTGTGGATGACCAACCTGTACAACTTCATGGACGGCTCGGACGGGCTGGCCGGCGGCATGACTATTATCGGTTTCTCCGTCTATGGCGCGGCCTCGCTGATGCACGGGCTGGACACCCAGGCCATGATCAACTTCACCGTCGCCGCCGCGGCAATCGGTTTCCTGTACCACAACTTCCATCCGGCCAAGGTGTTCATGGGCGATGCGGGCTCGATTCCGCTGGGTTTTCTGGCCGCGGGCATGGGCGTGCTGGGCTGGCTCGACGGCACCTGGCCCGCGTGGTTTCCGCTCTTCGTGTTCTCCCCGTTCATCGCCGACGCCACGGTCACCCTGATAAAGCGCAGCCTGCGCGGCGCGAAAGTGACCGAGGCGCATCGCGACCACTATTACCAGCACATGGTGCAGATGGGCTGGGGTCACCGCAACGTGGCGCTGGCCGAATACGCGGTGATGCTGCTTGCCGGCGGCTCGGCGCTGTGGGCGGTGCGGCAGGGGGGGGATGCGCCGTGGATTGTGGCGCTGGCGTCGGCGGCCTTTTATGCCATCGTCATGCTGCTGCTCGGCAGCCGCTGGAAGGCTTTCCAGCGGCGCAGCGACGGCCAGGCGGGCTAGTGGCCGCAAGCGCCCCATGCCGTGTCCGGCGCAAACAATACCGGCTTGACATGGCTTGATTTGATTGATTAAATTGACCGTTCACAATTTGAACGCACAGCGCAGCCCGACCATACGACAATGTATTATCCCCAGTCCCCCACGCCGAAAGGCAATTCCGGCCGCTTCTTGCGGGACCGGGAAAAGCGCCCGGGCGTGAGTCTGGGGGCGGCGGAATCTGGCTTGCCGGGGGGCGTCCGTGGCTGAGCGCCGCGTGCACGCCGTCATCCTGGCCGGGGGCAGCGGGAGCCGCCTTTGGCCGCTATCACGGCAGCACCTGCCGAAGCAGTTTCTTGCGCTGGACGGCAGCACTTCTTTGCTGCAGACCACCATCAACCGCCTGGCGCCGACCATCGCCGCCCATGACGTGCTGATCATCACCCAGGAAGCGCATGCCAAGGGCGAGGCCTATCACGCGCTGTTGCCGTACCGGTCGCTGTTCGAGCCGGTCGGGCGCAATACCGCGCCGGCCATCGCGCTGGCCGCGGCCTATCTGACGGCTGGCGGCGACGATCCGGTGATGGTGGTGCTGCCGGCGGACCACATCATCAAGGACGAAGTGCGCTTCCGCGCGCATCTGGACAGCGCGATAGCGGCGGCGGAAAGCGGCAGGTTGCTGACCTTCGGCATCCAGCCGACGCGTCCCGATACCGGCTTCGGCTACATCAAGGCCCACCCGGGCAAGGCGGCCGGGATACTCGATGTGGAACGCTTTACGGAAAAGCCGGACCTGGCCGCCGCCGAACGCTTTTTGCGGGAGGGTGGCTACTACTGGAATTCCGGCATGTTCGTGTGGAGGGCCTCGGTGATCCTGGACGAGATCCGCCAGCACCTGCCTGAGGTCTATCAGGTGGTGCAGGACATCCTGGCGGACAGCGCCGGGCACGGCAGCTTTCAGCAGGCCGTCGCGCAGCACTTCGCCGCGATGCCCTCCATCTCCATCGATTATGGCGTGCTCGAGAAATCCTCGCGTGTTTCGCTCATCCCCTGCGACATCGGCTGGAGCGATGTCGGCAGCTGGCAGGCCGTGCATGAAATATCTGAGAAGGACGGCAACGGCAATGCGCTGCAGGGCAACGTCATTGCGCTGGGCTGCAAGAACAGCCTGATCCGCGCCGAAAAGCGGCTGGTGGCGGCAATCGGGGTGGACGGACTGTGCGTGGTGGAAACGCCCGACGCCGTGCTCATCTCCCGCAGCGACGAAACCCAGCGCGTGCGCGATGTCGTCGACGAGCTGCAGAAGCGGCAGGCGCACGAACATGTCCACCACACGCGCGTCAACCGCCCGTGGGGTGCGTATACCGTTCTGGAGGACGGCGGCGACGGCTTCAAGATCAAGCGCATCGAAGTGGCGCCGGGCGGCCGGCTGAGCCTGCAGAGCCACGCCCGCCGCTCGGAACACTGGGTCGTGGTGTCGGGCACGGCCACGGTGACCAATGGGGCAGAGGTAAGTACGGTGCACAAGAACCAGAGCACCTACATCCCCATGGGCGTGAAGCATCGCCTGGAAAACCGGGGCGATGAACCCCTGCATATCGTGGAGATCCAGGTCGGCGATTATCTGGCCGAGGATGACATCCAGCGCTATGATGACCAATACAACCGATAGCGGAATGAACCGGGGACTATCCAAATGAGCACCGCGCGCAAAGTTGCACTGATCACGGGCGTCACCGGACAGGACGGGGCATATCTGGCGGAGTTCCTGCTCGGCAAGGGCTATGTGGTGCACGGCATCAAGCGCCGCGCCTCGCTGTTCAATACCGACCGCATCGATCACCTCTACCAGGATCCCCACGTCAGCGACCGGAATTTCATCCTGCACTACGGCGACATGACGGATTCCAGCAGCCTGATCAGCATCGTCCAGCAGGTGCAGCCGCACGAAATCTACAACCTGGCCGCGCAAAGCCACGTCGCCGTGTCTTTCGAGGAGCCGGAATACACGGCCAACTCCGACGCGCTGGGCGCCTTGCGCGTGCTGGAAGCGCTGCGGCTGCTCGGCCTGGCGCAAAAAACGCGCTTCTACCAGGCTTCCACCTCCGAGCTGTACGGCCTGGTGCAGGAAACGCCGCAGAAGGAAACCACGCCGTTCTACCCGCGTTCGCCCTATGCCGTCGCCAAGCTGTACGCTTACTGGATCACCGTCAATTATCGCGAGGCTTACGGCATGTATGCCTGCAACGGCATCCTGTTCAACCATGAGTCTCCCACCCGCGGCGAGACCTTCGTCACCCGCAAGATCACCCGCGCGCTCGCGCGCATCAAGCTGGGCCTGCAGGACTGCCTCTACCTGGGCAACCTGGACGCCAAGCGCGACTGGGGCCATGCCAAGGACTATGTCGAGATGCAGTGGCTGATGCTGCAGCAGGAGCAGCCCGAGGATTTCGTGATCGCCACCGGCGTTCAGCACAGCGTGCGTGATTTCGTCAACGCGGCCGCGCGCGAGCTGGGGATCAAGCTGCGCTGGGAAGGCAGCGGCGTGGACGAGAAGGGCTACGACGGGACGGGCAAGTGCATCGTGGCCGTCGATCCGCGCTACTTCCGCCCTGCGGAGGTCTCGACCCTGCTCGGCGACGCGACCAAGGCCCGGGAAAAGCTGGGCTGGGTGCCCAAGGTCAGTTTCAATGAGTTGGTGACCGAGATGGTGCGCGAAGACCTGGCGCGCGCCGAGCGTGACGAGCTGCTCAAGGAGCACGGCTTCAAAACGCTGGACCACAATGAGTGAGCGATGATCGGGCCGCATAGCAGGATATACGTCGCGGGCCACCGCGGCCTGGTGGGCTCGGCGCTGGTGCGCCAGCTTGAGGCGCGCGGCTATCGCAATCTCGTCACGCGCACCCACGCCGAGCTGGATCTTGCCGATCAGGCCGCCGTGCGCGCCTTCTTCGCGGCGGAAAAACCGGAATACGTGCTGCTCGCGGCGGCGAAGGTCGGCGGCATCCAGGCGAACAATATCTATCCGGCGGAATTCATCCAGCAGAACCTCGCCATCCAGACCAACGTCATCCACGAGGCCTGGCGCAATGACGTGAAGCGCCTGCTGTTCCTGGGTTCGAGCTGCATCTATCCGAAAGCCTGCCCGCAGCCGATCAAGGAAGAATACCTGCTGACCGGCCCGCTGGAGCCGACCAATCGCCCCTATGCCATCGCCAAGATCGCGGGCGTGGAAATGTGCCATGCCTACAACCGGCAATACGGCACGCGCTACATCGCGGTGATGCCGACCAACCTTTACGGCCCCAGCGACAACTACGACCTGAACACCTCGCATGTGCTGCCGGCGCTGCTGCGCAAGATGCACGAGGCGAAGCGCGCTGGCGCTGCTGAGATCGTGGTGTGGGGAACGGGCACGCCGCGCCGCGAATTCCTGTATAGCGACGACATGGCCGCCGCTTGCCTGCACCTGCTGGAGCAGCCGGAGGAGCGGCTGGCGCCGCTGTTCAGCGAAGAACATCCGCCCTTGCTCAACATCGGCTGCGGCGCAGATGTCACCATACGCGAACTCGCGGAGCTGGTGCGGTCCACCGTGGGTTATGGCGGCGCACTCACATTCGACACGGCCAAGCCCGACGGCACGCCGCGCAAGATGCTGGATGTCTCCCGCATGGCCGCCCTGGGGTGGCAGCCGCGGGTGACCCTGGCCGAGGGCGTGGCGCTGGCCTACCGGGACATGATGGAACACGCGAAAATCAACTGAAATGGGAATCGGAATATGAAGATAGCCGTTGCCGGAACGGGCTACGTGGGGCTCTCCAACGCGATCTTGCTGGCGCAGCATCATCAGGTCGTGGCCTTGGACATCGTGCCCGAGCGGGTCGACATGCTGAATCGCAGGCATTCGCCCATAGAAGACGCAGAAGTCGAGGAATACCTGCAAACCCGCAAGCTCGATCTCAGGGCCACGCTGGACAAGAAAGACGCCTATTCCGGCGCGGATTACGTCATCGTCGCGACACCGACCGACTATGACCCGGAAACCAACTACTTCGACACGCGCTCCATCGAGGCGGTGATACAGGATGTGCTCGCGCTCAATCCGCAGGCAACGATCATCATCAAATCCACAGTCCCGGTCGGCTATACCGCAAAGGCGCGGGAACAATTCCATTGCGACAACCTCATCTTCTCGCCGGAATTCCTGCGCGAAGGGCGCGCGCTGTATGACAACCTGCACCCCTCGCGCATCATCCTGGGCGAGCGCTCGGAGCGCGCGCGAGTCTTTGCGGACCTGCTGAAGGAAGGCGCAATCAAACAGGACATTCCCACCCTGTTCACCGATTCCACCGAGGCCGAGGCCATCAAGCTCTTCGCCAACACCTATCTTGCCATGCGCGTCGCGTACTTCAACGAACTCGATACCTACGCCTCCACCCACAAGCTGGATACCCGGCACATCATCGAAGGCGTCTGCCTGGACCCGCGCATCGGCAACCACTACAACAACCCCTCTTTCGGCTACGGCGGCTACTGCCTGCCCAAGGACACCAAGCAGCTGCTCGCCAATTACCGCGACGTGCCGCAGGAGCTTATCCGCGCCATCGTCGCGGCAAACTCCACCCGCAAGGACTTCATCGCCGAGAGCATCATCAGGATGAACCCCAAGGTCGTGGGCATCTACCGCCTGGTGATGAAGGCCGGTTCGGACAATTTCCGCTCCTCCAGCGTCCAGGGCATCATGAAGCGCATCAAGGCCAAGGGCATCGAAATCATCGTGTATGAACCGACGCTTACCACCCCCGAATTCTTCCACTCCCGAGTGGTGAACGACCTTGCCCAATTCAAGAAGGAAGCCGATGTGATCATTGCCAACCGCACTACAGATGTGCTTTCCGACGTGGCCGACAAGGTCTACAGCCGTGATTTGTTCGGGAAGGATTGAGGAGGCTATGCGGACTGACAGCGGAGCCGATGCTACAGGCGGTCGTATGCGCGTGGTTCGTTTGCGGCTTAGCGGCTGGCCGTCGCCCGTCCTTCACTAATTTGAATCGTCCAGCTTTACCATGATCTCGCGCTTGAAGCTTTTGGCCCGTGGCGTCTGGGCTGACGCGCACATGCGCGAGGTGGCGCTCGGCACCCTGCTTGCGCTCGCGATCAGGGTCGGGGGCGCGGCGCTGGGTTTCGGCTTTAATGTTGCCGTCGCAAGGCTGGCCGGTGCACAGGGTGCGGGTCTGTATTTTCTCGCGCTTTCCTTCGTCAGCATTGGCTCCATCCTGGGTTCGGTCGGGTTGGGCAATGCGCTCATCCGGTTTGTGGCGGCCCATGCCGCCCACAACGAATGGGGTGCGGTCAGGGCGGTGCATGCGCTGGGCATTCGCTTCGCGACCCTGGTCGCGGGGATGCTCTCGGTGCTGGGCTTTCTGCTTGCGCCCTGGATCGCTGAAGCCTGGTTCCATAAACCCTTGCTCGCCTCCCCCCTAAGCTGGATGTCCCTTTCCATTCTACCGGTCACACTGATTGCGCTTGAGGGACAGGCCCTCAAGAGCGTAAAGCGCGTTTCCATCGCCATGATCATTCAGGCAATTGGAATTCCCCTGATCAGTCTCGCGCTGATCTGGCCCTTGGCAAGGATTTCGGTCATCGACGGGGCCGCGTGGGCCGTGCTAGCGGCCGCGGTCATCATGGCGCTGCTTGCCAAGCTGGCATGGTGGCGCGCCATGGCGGGACGCGAGGCGGATGACTCGCACTTTCCCTTCGGCAAGCTGTGGGCCGCCTGCAAGCCCATGCTGATCGTGTCCATCATGGGCGAAGCCATCATGCCCTATGCACCAACCTTCCTGCTCGGCGTCTGGGGCACCGCCGCGGATGTCGGCGTATTTGGCGCGGCCAGCCGCCTGGCACTGCTGATGAGTTTCCTGCTTGCAGCCGCAAATAACGTCATTGCACCAAAATTCGCCGAATTGTATGCGAGGGGCGACATTGATTCCTTGCACAAGGTTGCCCGCCATTCGGCCCTGCTCAATACGCTGCTGGCGATCCCGTTCTTCCTGATTCTGGTGTTTTTCGGCGCCGAACTCCTGGCCCTGTTTGGGAAGGAATTTACGCGGGGCGCCGGCATGCTTGCTGTGCTGGCGGTTGGTCAGCTGGTCAATCTCGCGACCGGATCGGTTGGCAACCTGCTGCTGATGACCGGGCACGAAGGCGTATTTCGAAACCTCACGATCGCATGCTCAGTTCTGGTTGTCCTTTGCTCAGTGATCCTGATTCCATCGCTTGGCGGAATGGGGGCGGCGTTGGCCTCTGCAATCACCGTTGCCACGTTGAACATTGCAGCAACGTTCGCCGCAAGGAGGCTAGTGGGAATCGACATCAGCATCCTGTCGTATTTTAGTTTTCTCCGACGGTCGCACTGAGCCGATTGGTAATAGAATGGTAATCGTGTTCCATAGGGAGCGCTGCGTTGCCGGGCCTTGGCCATGTCAGGACCTGCGGACTTTGTTGCGCGCGCGGATATGCGTTCACGAGCGTACGAGGGTAGAATCGCCGGACACCCGCATTGAACCATTTGAATACGTATAATACACGCTGAAATTGTTGGAGGCATCATGCATAAATGGCGGCAGCCGATTATTATCATAGGCATGCATCGTTCGGGCACTACGATGATCACTGATATGCTGCGTCGACTCGATTTGTTTGTCGGGAAGGACCTTGAGATTAACTCGGAGTCGGAGTTCTTCATCAGGCATAACGACTGGTTGCTTAATCAAAGTGGGGCGGCATGGGATAATCCGGAGCCGATTCGCTGGTTTTTCGAGCAAAAAGACGTTGTTTCACTGTCATGCGAATACTTGCGCGCTCGCGTTGGCGGATTTCCGGCCATCAGTTACCTTGGCCGAAAGAACTTTCTGGCGGGGAGCCGAATGCTGTCGAACATGAACATGCCATGGGGCTGGAAAGACCCACGAACGACTTATACGCTTCCGCTGTGGTTGCAGCTCTTTCCGGATGCAAAGGTCATACACATATATCGGAATGGCGTTCCTGTCGCAGCTAGCCTGAGGGCACGCGAGCGCAAGGTGCTGAAGCAAGTCCGTGCCACATATAAGGCCCGGCCTGCCACAGGTTGGCGCCAAGCGAAGAAGCTTGCCGGCAGTTTCGTAGGATCCTGCCGGTGCCTGAGCCTGGCGGGTGGATTCTCTTTGTGGGAGGAATATCTCGAAACCGCATTGCAGATGACGGATAAGGTCGTGCCCGACGCCTATACCTTGAAGTATGAAGATTTCCTGTCTAACCCGGAGCAACAGCTTGCATTGCTGGCCGAATATTGTGGCCTCGCACCTGCCGCCAGTCTCGTCAAGCAGGTCGCCTGCAGCGTTATCGCTGAGCGCGGCAACGCCTATCTTGAGGATGGCGAGTTGGCTGAGTTCTATGAGAGCGTACGGGGCAGGCCGCTAATGCGGTCGTTGGGCTATGATCGTTAGGCCCGGGAATGGCGTTGCGGGAAATAGCCTGATGCATAAGCCCCTTGTCAGCGTGGTTATGGCGACCTATAACGGCGCAAAGTTTCTTGCCCCCCAGCTCGATAGCATCCTCGCTCAGACTTATTCCAATCTTGAGATCATCGTGGTCGATGATGCTTCGAAGGATGCAACGCGCGACATTCTTGCGGACTATCAGCGTCGCGACTCCCGCATCTGTGTCATATATGCGGCCAGAAATCGGGGAGTGGTTGCGACCTTCGAGGAGGCCTTGCGCCACGCCAATGGCGAGTTCATTGCCCTCTCGGATCAAGATGATGTGTTCCATGTCGAAAAGCTCGCGCGGCAAGTGGACTGCCTGCTCGAACATCCTGCGGCCGACATTGCGCTGTCCGATTTGACGCTCATTAACGAGCAGGGCGATGTCATGGCGGCGTCGATGTGGGAATATCAACACCTGCCGGTCAAGGCTGGAAAGCCTTTTTCGCAGTTGCTCTGTTCCAATTTTGCGACCGGTTGCGCCATGATGGTTCGCCGCCGCCTGTTGGATGTCGCGATTCCCTTTCCCCCCGACTGCATGGTGCACGATTGGTGGCTGAGTGTGCTGAGCGCCAGTTCCAGGGGCGGAGGTATTGCCATTATTCCTGAGGCGCTGACTTATTACCGCCAACATGCTTCAAACGTTATTGGGGCCAGTAAGGGAGGCGTTTTCGCCGCCCTGAGGCGTGTCCGTACGATAGAAGCTCGATGTGATGCATGCCGGAAAAACGTGCTGAGACTGGAAGGTTACCTCGCACGTGACATCTGGAGCGATGCGGATCGCAAGGCCATTCGCGCGCTTCATGAGCTAATGCAGGAAATGGCGGCGGATGACCGCAACGGCTTGCCGACGAGGCTGGCCTCGTTACGAACGAGGGTGCACTATGCGCTGCCGTTTGGGTGGTTTCGCATACTCGGAATGATCGCGCATGCACTATGTCCCCGCTGTCTTGACAACAGCAGTGGCAACTAATTATTCGTAAGTCAGTCCTGCCGTCGGTTGCGTGGATTTCCCGCGCTGCCATTGGTCCGCTGTAGTCAAGGGGGCCAACTTGCCCTCAGGGCCGGGGCGCAATGCCGATGCCGGATCTAAATGGGTAGACATTCATTTGAGCGGCTTACCACGCCATATGTGCTGTCAATATTGCCGTTTCAGCATGCGGCCTGTTAGCATTCACACTTTAACTATAGGTCCGGAATCATCGCGGAATTGCTGGCCTTTTCACCCTTGCGCGGTCACCATGGTGATGCGGATTGCAGATGCCTGCGGCCAAACGGACAAGCAGAACATGACGCCTTATCGCAAAGGACTGATGCGCCACCATGGCGGGGGCTTGAGCATCTTTCACCGCATCCTGGATGTCGGGAGCGTGTTCGTGGCATTGTGGGCATGCGCAGGCCTGTATGGTGTTACGCTGGAGCTGCACTACAAGCTTGTGGGGATGTTTGCCGTGGTGGCGTTCCTGGTCTTCGCAGAGTGGCAGCTGCTTTACGAGTCCTGGCGAGCCGAGTCTATACGGAACGAGGCATGGACGATAGTCGTCGTCTGGACGCTGACCTGTGTGACGCTCCTCGCGCTGGGTTTTTTCAGCAAATCTTCACTGTATTTCTCCCGGCTCACCATCGTCGGCTGGATGGTTTCAACGCCATTCCTGCTGACACTGGAGCGCGTACTATTGCGCAAGACCTTGCGCCATTTCCGTGTGCTGGGTATGAATTCGCGTACCGTCGCCATTGTCGGTTCGGGCAGCGCAGTACCTCAGCTGGTTAATACCATCAATGCTTCCCCTTGGATGGGCTTGCGCATCGAAGGTGTTTACGACAATGAGGCATGGGCGCAATTCCAAGGCGCGCCAAAGCAAGATGTGGCGGCGTTCATGCAGCAGGTGGGCGAGCAGGTCATTGATGCAGTCTACATCTGCTGCCCCATGATGCAGGAAGAAAAAATACGCCAGCTGGTGGAGCAACTAGCGGACGGTAGGGTCTCCGTGCACGTGGTTCCGGATGTCTTCGTTTCCGACCTGCTGAAGGCGCGCTGGACGACGCTGGGCGGCATCCCGCTGGTCAGCGTGTTCGACAGCTCCATGTATGGCGCCAATGTCTTCCTCAAGCGGCTGTAGGACGTGGTGCTCGGCAGGCTCATCCTGCTGCTGATTTCGTCCGGCAGCCTGATACCAATGGAGGCAATGAACGACATCGGGTATCTGGATGGATCGCTATTCATTGACCTTGTTGATACGGAATGGTATCTCCGCGCAATCGCGAAAGGCTACCAATCTTATGGCGTTTGTGACGCGATCATGAATCACGCGCTTGGCGATAAGGTCATACGCATCTGGTTCGGCCGAATGCGCACCGTGCCTATTCATAGCCCGTTGCGGCTATACTACATCTTCCGGAATAGCGTGCTGGTGAGTACAAGGCCATATGTATCGCGAAAGTGGATCATTGATCACTGCTTGAAGCTCGTGCAAAGAATTATCCTGTTCCCATGCTTGGTCGCTCCCAGGAGGAAATATATTCTGATGATACTGAGAGGGCTTAGAGATGGCATACTTGGCAGGACCGGGAAGTATCGGGGGTGAGCGTCCCGCCACGTGCCTGCAAGTCCCCGTCATCAGCGGATCGAGCCGTTACATCCGCAATCATCGAATGGCTTTGCATGCGGTTAAAATTCAGTTTGAGAACTGTATCCAGCCTGCGAACAACCTGCACACCGCTCTCTTGAGGCGGCGGGCACAGAACTAGGATATGAAGAGATTGACAGAAAGTACCGAGCATCCTCCCAGCCGCGTCGCCGTTTTGTTGTGCACCTACAACGGTCAGTCCTATTTGGCCGAACAACTTGATTCATTCGAAAAGCAGGAATTTACCCGGTGGGATATGTGGGCCTCGGACGACGGCTCAACCGATGGAACGCTGGCCATTCTGGAAGCCTACCGGAACCAGTGGGGAGCGGACCGCCTTTCCATACGTAGTGGGCCGCGTAACGGGTTTGTGGCCAACTTCCTGTCACTGTCGTGCGCCCCGTCCATTGAGCGGGATTATTACGCCTATTCCGACCAGGACGATGTCTGGATGCCCGACAAACTGGCACGCGCGGTTGCATGGCTGGAATCGGTGCCCAGGGAGACGCCCGCGCTCTATTTCTCGCGAGAGTATCTGGCGGACGAGGCCGGGCATGTCACGGGTATCTCCAAGCTGTTCAACCGGCCGCCAAGCTTCGCAAATGCGCTGGTCCAGTGCATCTGCCGGGGGCATACCATCGTGTATAACCATGCCGCCAGCCTCTTGCTGAGGGAGGCCGGTCCGCAGATTCCGGTGGCTTCCCATGATTGGTGGATTTACCTGCTGGTGACCGGGGCCGGCGGGGAAGTGTTCTACGACACCCATCCCACCGTGCGTTATCGGCAACATGAACTGAACGTGCTGGGTTCGAATGGGAGCCTTGCCGCCCGTTGGCGCCGTTTCCGGATGCTGTTCGGCGGTACGATGAAAAACTGGAATGATCTCAATGTCGCCGCGCTGTACCGGCTGCGCCACCGGCTGACGGCAAAGAATCTGCACAGGCTGGAACTGTTCGGGGAGGCGAGGCAAAAGCCGCTTTTCGCTCGGGTGGCGGGCCTGCTGCGCTCGGGCGTGCATCGCCAGTCGTTGGGCGGCACCCTGGCTATCCTTGTCGCTGCGGTATTCGGCAGACTTTGAGGGTCAAGGCCTTCGGGTCGCAGGCCGAAGTGGATGCCAGGGCAAAGAGGGGGTGCGGGAGGACGGCGGGATATGAGATAATTTATATTAATCCTCTGAACAACCTGCGTTTTAATGAAGAACCTCCTTTCCGGGTATTTTCCGCCGCCACACGCCAAGTCCGACTATCTGTTTGGCCTGCTGCTGTTCGCGTACCCCATATTGCTATTCACCGTCCGGGGTGGCATGAATGGCGCCTTTTTCCTGATCGCGGCAAGTGCCCTGGTGTTGCTGGCGCTGAACCGAGCGCCCGGAGACTACCGCTTTGACCGTTCGGTTGTGCTTTTTGGCGCGGTAACATCCGCCGGTGTGCTGGTTGTGCTGGCAAGCCAGCTCTACCATCACGACGTAAGCGGCAGATATTTCGATTCGAATGCCCGCTTCCTGCTCGCCGCACCAATGCTGGTGGTGCTTCGCCAAGTCGACATGCGAACCCTATCGCTTCTTCAATATGCCTTTCCGTTGGGGGCGATTGCCGCCTTTCTGATGGTGATGGCCACGAATCATCAGCTCGCGATCGGCGTACACACGTCTTTCATGAATCACATTCACCTGGGCGATCTGGCTCTAATGGCGGGTATGCTGTCAATACTCAGCGTCAACGGCTTTGGCAACGATACCGCAGCCGCAAAGGGGGTGAAGGTCGCTGGCCTGTGCGCAGGCATTGCGGTGTCTGTCCTCTCGGGCGCACGGGGTGGCTGGGTTGCCGTCCCGCTTGTTGTTGCGATTGCCCTGTATGCGCGCGATCGGAAAAAATTTGTGCCGAAATTCCTGCTTGCGCTACTGTCTGTCGGCTTGGTGATCCTGCTAGCATACCTGTTCGTTGGGCCGATTCACCACCGCCTGTGGATGATCTACTCGGACCTCGCCAATTTTTCCGCGGGCCATGAAGACACATCGATCGGCATACGTTTCCAGCTTTGGAGGGCTGCGCTCCACCTTTTTGCCGAACATCCGCTGCTCGGCGTGGGCGCAAATGGATTCGGCGAGGCAATGGATGGCTTGGCTGCGTCCGGATTTCTCACACCACTGGCGGCCTCTTTCGGCAAGGCGGAGGTACACAGCGAACTTCTGGCGCAAATGGTGCGCTTTGGCGTGCCGGGCCTGTGCTTCATCCTGGCCCTCTATTTTGTCCCGTTCTACATGTTCGCCAGGGAGGCGGTGTCTCCAGACCGTTTCCGGAAAACTGCCGCAGTGATGGGCATGAGCGTTACGCTCGGGTTTTTCGTCTTCGGATTGACCGTCGAAACATTCGACCTGAAGATGACGGCCGCGTTTTACAGTCTGACCATTGCGGCATTGCTTGCAATCGCCACCAACAGGCACACTGCCCGCGGTGCGCCCGGGCAATCGTCTGGTGCCACGTCAGGTGGCTGATTGCGGACTTGGTTTGCGTGAGACACCCGGAAATTGAACGCGTGCAGCAGGCGAGCGAGAAGCGGCTCAGTGAAGCCTTCGGCTGCCCTCAGCTTCTTGGGCAGTACGACCAGTTGCTGGTCCAAATTCATCCTCCGGACGAGGCGTCCTCCTAGCCTGGCCTTGCCGGCGCGTCCTCAAAGTCATCGCATCTCGCCATCGCCGGTTGCCGTGCGCTTGCCGGGCCTGATAGTATTGAAAATTCAGCGGCGCATCAGGGCTTGGGCGATGCGCTTCCAGGCAGGCGCGCAAACGATCGGCCGGCGGCCCCCGGGGTTACAAGCTTAAGGAATTGGACGGGCAATTGAAATCATGATGCCTTATCGCAGAGGGATGGTGCGCCACTACGGCGGCGAGCTCAGCCTCTTTCACCGTGTGCTCGATGTTGTGACCATTCTGGCCGCGCTGTGGCTTTGCGCCACTTTATATGGGGTCCCGCTAGGCCGCTATTACCAGGTTGCGGCAGGCGGCGCCGTAGCGGTGTTCATGCTACTTGCCGAGTGGCAGGCGCTTTATGAGTCCTGGCGCGCGGGCTCGATCCGCGACGAGGCCTGGAAGATCCTGTCCGTCTGGGTGCTGACCTGCGTCAGCCTAGTGATCCTGTGGTTCCTGAGCAAATCTTCCGTCTATTTCTCCCGCGTGACCGTGGTCGGGTGGATGGTCTCCACCCCGCTGCTGCTGACGCTGGAGCGCGTGCTGCTGCGCTATACCCTGCGCCACTTCCGCAAGGCGGGGATGAATACGCGCACGGCGGCCGTTGTGGGGTCGGGCGGGGCCGCGCTTGAAGTGATCGACACCATCAATGCCTCGCCCTGGATGGGGTTGCGCGTCGAGGGGATATACGACAACGCGGACGCCGCGCGCGCCAAGGGCATGGAACATCTGGACGCGGAGGCGCTGCTGCAGCGCGTGCGCGAGCAGGCCGTCGATTGCATCTACATCTGCTATCCGATGATGCACGAGGAGAAAATCCGCAGTCTTGTCGAGCAGCTCGCGGACAGCGCCGTCTCGGTGTACGTGGTGCCGGATGTCTTCGTTTCCGACCTGCTGCGGTCGCGCTGGACCAGCTTGGGCGGCGTTCCGCTGGTCAGCGTATTCGACAGCCGCATGTACGGCACCAATGTCTTCCTCAAGCGGCTGGAGGACGTGGTGCTTGGCAGCCTCATCCTGCTGCTCATTTCGCCCGTCATGCTGGTCATTGCTGCCGCGGTCAAGGCGACTTCTGCCGGTCCCATCCTGTTCAAGCAGCGCCGCTACGGCATGAACGGCGAGGTGATCGAGGTCTGGAAATTCCGCAGCATGTCGGTACTGGAGGATGGCGCGGTGGTGACGCAGGCGCGCAGGAACGATCCCCGCGTGACCCGCCTGGGCGCCTTTTTGCGCAAGACCTCGCTGGACGAGCTTCCGCAGTTCGTCAACGTGCTCCAGGGGCAAATGTCCATAGTCGGGCCGCGCCCGCACGCCGTGGCGCACAACGAGGAATATCGCACGCTGATCCACGGCTACATGTTGCGCCACATGGTCAAGCCGGGCATTACCGGCTGGGCGCAGGTCAACGGCTGGCGCGGCGAGACCGATACCACCGAAAAGATGGCGATGCGCGTGAAGTATGACCTTGATTACATTAATAACTGGACAATCTGGTTCGATCTAAAGATAATCGTTCTGACCCTATTTCGCGGTATGCGCGGCAAAAACGCCTATTAATCTTGCTAGGATATTCCAGGAACCACCTCCGCCCGGCGCTGGCGCTGCTGCACGACCTGTTTGCGGCCGCGCTGGCGTGGGTATGCGCTTACCTGCTGCGCTTCAACCTCGAGCCGCCCCCCAATTTTCTCCACGAGGCCTTCCGCACTCTGGTCTGGGTCGCGCCGCTGCAGGGCATCGTGTCCTGGCGCTTCGGGCTGTATCGCGGCATCTGGCGCTACGCCAGCCTGCACGACCTGCGCCGCATCTTCTGGGCTGTGGCATTTGGCGCCGCGATGGTTCCGCTGCTGTTCTGGATGCTGCGCCTGAAAGTCGTCGTGCCGCGCTCGGTGCTGGTCATGTACCCGCTGCTGCTGATGTTGATGATGGGCGGCGGCAGGATTCTGTACCGGCAGTGGAAAGAACGCAGCTTGCGCCAGGCGGCAGCGGCGCAGGGCGAGTCGGTGCTGATCCTGGGGGGCGAGGACGCCGCCGTGGACCTGGCGCGCGAACTGGCGAGAGGGTCCTCGTGGCGTGTCGTTGGATTCCTGGATGACGACGAGGCCAAGGCCGGCCGTTTGCTGAATGGGGTGCAGGTGCTGGGCTCGCTCGCTGACCTTGGGCGCTATGCCAAGAAGCTGGCGGTGCGGCGCGCCATCGTGGCCATGCCCGGAAGCGCTCACAAACAGCGCCAGCGCGCGCTCGAGCTGTGCCGTGACGCCGGGGTCGAAGCACTGACGGTGCCGTCCTTCGACGATCTGCTGAGCGGCCGCGTGACCCTGTCCCACTTGCGCGCCGTGCAACTGGACGATCTGCTCGGCCGGGAGCTGGTGCAGTTGGACGATCGCGGCCTGCACCAGTTGCTGACCGGCAAGACCGTCATGGTCACCGGCGCGGGCGGCTCCATCGGCTCGGAACTGTGCCGCCAGATTGCGCGCTTCAAGCCGGCGAAGCTGCTGCTGTATGAGCACGGCGAATTTGCCCTCTACAGCATTGAGCAGGAATTGACGGCGAGCCAGCACGGCCTGGCGTGCGAATACCTGATCGGCGACGTGCAGGACGCAAACCGGCTTGAAGAGGTCATGACGCGGTTCGCGCCGTCCGTGGTATTCCATTCCGCGGCATACAAGCATGTGCCGCTCATGGAGGTGGGCAACAGCTGGCAGGCGGTGCGCAACAACGTGCTCGGCACCTGGTGCGTCGCCAGCGCCGCGCAAAAGCACGGGGTGGCCAAGTTCGTGCTGATCTCCACCGACAAGGCCATCAATCCCACCAACGTCATGGGGGCGACCAAGCGCATGGCCGAGATGGTCTGTCAGGGGTTGCAACAGCCCGGCGCGAACGCGCAGCCAGGCACCGAGTTCGTGATCGTGCGCTTCGGCAACGTGCTGGGCAGCAACGGCAGCGTCATTCCAAAGTTCCGCGAACAGATCGCCAGCGGCGGGCCGATTACCGTCACCCACCCGGAGATTACGCGCTACTTCATGTCCATACCCGAGGCCGCGCAACTGGTGCTGCAGGCGGGGCTGATGGGCAAGGGCGGGGAGATCTTCGTGCTGGACATGGGTGAGCCGGTGAAGATCGTTGACCTCGCGCGCGAGCTGATTCGCCTTTCCGGTTTCAATGAAGACGAGATCAGGATCGAATTCACCGGCCTGCGCCCGGGTGAAAAGCTCTACGAGGAGCTGCTCGCCGACAGCGAGCACACCCTGCCCACGCAGCACCCAAAACTGCGCATCGCAAAATCCCGTCCGGTTGACGTCGACTGGTTGCGGCGCGTGCTCGCCTGGACCGGGGGCGAGCGCGCGCAGGATGACGCAGCCGTCAAGCAGGCGCTCACGGAATGGGTGCCGGAATACCAGCCCGACATCCAGCGGCGAGCGGCATAGACTATGTCTCTTTCCGTCATCATCATCACCCGGAACGAAGCCGCCGACATCGGCGCCTGCCTTGAGTCCGTTTCCTGGGCCGATGAAATTGTCGTCGTGGATTCCGGCAGCACGGATGACACGGCGGCGATCTGCCAGGCGCTCGGCGCGCAGGTGCATGTGTGCGCGGACTGGCCGGGCTTTGGCGCACAGAAGAACCGGGCGCTGGGCTATGCCACAGGCGATTGGGTACTGTCTCTGGACGCCGACGAACGGGTAACTCCCGACCTGCGCCGGGAAATCGAAGGCATCACCGCCCAGGTGGGTGCCTGCGCGGCCTATGACATCCCCCGCCTGTCGAGCTATTGCGGCCGCTTCATGCGCCATTCCGGCTGGTATCCCGATTACGTGACGCGTCTGTTCCGGCGCGGCGCGGCGCGCTTCAGCAACGACGTGGTGCACGAGCGCCTGCTTGTAGAGGGCGAAACCGGGCGGTTGAAGCATGAAATGCAGCATTACGCGTTCGCCGATGCGGAAGAGGTGCTGCGCAAGGTTGACCAGTATTCCACCGCGGGGGCGCAGCGCATGCACGCCCAGAGCCGCCGGGCCACACTCGCCGGGGCCGTGATGCGCGGCTTGTGGAGTTTCTTGCGCACCTATGTGCTGAAGCTGGGCTTTCTCGATGGCCGCGAGGGCTTCCTGCTTGCGGTCTCCAACGCCGAGGGCACCTATTACCGCTACGTCAAGTTGCTGCTGCTGAACAGGAATAGTTGATGCGGATTGCAGTCATCATTACTACCTACAACCGCCCCGATGCGCTGGCCGCCGTGCTGGAGGGCTATCTGGCGCAAACCGACCGTGATTTCGAGGTGCTGGTCGCGGACGACGGCTCGGCTGCCGACACTGCCGAACTCATCCACCATTATCAGGCGCGCGCTTTCTTCCCTATCCGTCACGTCTGGCAGGAGGATCAGGGCTTCCGCGCCGCCATGGTGCGCAACCGGGCGCTGGCTGCGACGACGGCCGACTACGTGATCTTCACCGATGGCGACTGCGTGCCGCGTGAAAACTTCGTCGCCCGCCACCGCGCGCTGAGCGAGCCGGGCTGGTTCCTGTCCGGCAACCGCCTGATGCTGTCGCAGGAATTTACCGGCAGGGTATTGCGGGAGAAGCTGCCCATCCACCTCTGGGGATGGGCGGCATGGCTGGGTGCGCGCCGGCACGGGGATATTGAGCGCCTGCTGCCGCTGCTCCGCCTCCCCGATGTGAGCCGGCTGCGCAAGCTGGCGCCGCTGCGCTGGGAAGGTGCGAAGACCTGCAATCTCTCCGCCTGGCGCAAGGACCTGCTCGGCGTCAACGGGCTGGACGAGCCCTATACCGGCTGGGGCCTTGAAGATTCCGACCTGGTCATCCGCCTTATCCGCGCCGGCGTGCATGCCAAGAGTGCGCGCTTTTCCGCGCCGGTGCTGCATTTGTGGCATCGAGAAAACGACCGCACCAACCTCGAGGAAAACCGCCGCCGCCTCGACGAGGTAATGCGCGCTACGCATACCCGCGCCCGTCGGGGCGTGGATCAATACCTATGAAGCTGTTGTACGTGGTGCGCCACTACGGTCCGGTGGGTGGCATGGAACGCTACGTTTGGGAGACCACCCGCGAACTGGCGGCGTTGGGTCACGAGGTCGAGGTGCTGTGCGAGCGCTGCCACGCGGTTCATCCGGAGAATATCGCAGTGTACGAGCTGGGTGACCTGCCTTCGCGCCCCCGCTGGCTGACCTTGCTGCGTTTCAGCCGCCGCGCTGCGCGCTGGCTGGCAAACAATCCGCGTCCCGGCTTCATCATCCACAGTAATGAACGCCTCGGCCTGCATCACATCACCACATTCCACGGGCCCCCCTTCGCCACCGTCCGCGACAAACCGCTGTGGAAGCGGCTTTCGTTGCGCGTGGCGATGCAGCTCTACCTGGAGCGACGCGAACTGCGCACGGCGCGTTATATCGTACCGAACTCCTTTGTAATCCGCGAGCAATTGGCCGATTACTACCCGGAATACGCGGACAAGCTGACCGCCCCCGTTGTTCCCGGTGTTGCCGCGCTGGCCGCCCGCGACTGGCAGCCCGCGCCGGCGGATGGCGGTGTCATCGGGTTCGTCGGCAAGGAATGGCAGCGCAAGGGCCTGCCGCTGGTCGTGGACATTGCAGCGCAATTGCGGCATGCGCGGCCCAACCTCGAATTATGGGTGGCGGGGCCGGCTCCGCATCAAGTGAAACACCTGTTTGAACGGTGGTCGGGCGGCTACAGGCTGCTCGGCTGGCGCAGCGATAACGATTACCTCGCTCAGATCAATGTGCTCGTCCATCCGGCCCGGGCCGAGCCTTACGGCATGGCCATCGCAGAGGCCATGGCGGCGCGGGTCGCGGTGGTGGTCTCCGACCGCTGTGGCGCAGCGGCCCAGGTCACGGCTGATGCAGGCGCCGTGTTGCCCCTGGAAGCGCCTGTTGGGCAATGGCTGCGCGCGGTCGAAGCCCAGCTTGGGCGGACGGTTGCACCGCCGGTTTTCGCCCATTCATGGCGAGACGTGGCACAAGAGTACGAGGCACTGTACCTTGCACTGCAAGGAACGCCGCTAGAATGAGGGGCGGGGCGGCCGGAAATGCAGCCCGTCCGCAGCACCTGAAGCTGCGCCGCGCGTGGTTTGTCGCGTTACGTAGCGCGTATACGAGAGCCGAACCGCAAAGCGGAAAAATGCGCTAATTACCGGCTTGGAAATGACCGCCGCATTGCATCCGGCTCCCTAAATGAGTATGAATACCGGTTCCCGGTCCCTGCTGATCCTGAAAGCCATATTGTTCGTTTATCCCGTGCTGCTGCTGACGGTGGCGGGCGGGGTGGGCGGCAGCTTCATCCTGTTGCTGCTGCTTTCGATCTATATGCTGGTCCGCCAAGGCAAGGCGGGGCTGCGCGGGGCCATGGACCGCGACACGGTGCTGCTGGTCGTGGCAATGGCCGCCACCTTTGTCAGCGTAGGCCTGCAAGAGCTGTATCAAATGCAGGCGGACGCCAGTGCCTTCGACTCGCCCTCGCGCTTCCTGGTGGTTCCCATCATCTTTATGGCGCTACGCAACACAGGCGGCACGGCGATCGGCATCATGCAGTACGGCCTGCCGATCGGCGCGCTGCTGACCGGCGGGCTTATTCTTGCCAGCGGACAGCATCTGTATGCGCGCAACTATTTTCTGATGCACATACACCTGGGCGATCTGGCCCTCATGCTGGGCGTGCTGTCCGTGCTCAGCATCAACTGGACGCGAAAAGACCCACCCTGGCTCATCGGGCTGAAAGTATCGGGCCTGTTCGCAGGCGCCTACGTGTCGCTGGTCTCGGGCGCGCGCGGCGGCTGGGCGGCGATTCCGCTGTTCCTGATCGCCTGGGCGCTGGCCTCGCCGCTGTTCCGCAACCGGCTCTTGCTCAAGCTGGCCCTCCTGCTGCTCGGCTGTGGCGTTGCGGGCATGCTGGCGTTTTTCGCCAGCAGCACCGTGCATATGCGCCTCAAGGCCGCCGTATCCGATCTGCGTGCGACGTCCCACACCTACAACTCGTCCCTGCGCGCGCGCATCCAGCTCTGGCGTACGGCGGTCGAGGCATTCAGGGAGAATCCGCTTGTAGGCGTCGGTCCGGATGGCTATCGCGCCCTGATCGAAAAGAAAGAGGCCTCGGGCGCAATGATCGTTCCGGTCGCCCTGGCCGGTCTGGGAGAAATCCACAGCTACTACTTCGCCACCCTGGCCCGCTACGGGCTCGCAGGCATGGCGGGTTTGGCCATGTTGTTTTTCGTGCCGCTCCGGCTGTTCTACAAGCGCCGCGAGGATGCCGACGACTACCGCAGAATCGCGGCGCGTATGGGCATGGCCGTCGTGCTGGGGTTCATGGTGTATTGCGTGACCGTCGAAATGTTCAACCTGAAGATGATTGCGACCTTTTATGCCATGACTGTCGCCGTGCTGCTGGCGGCGGCGTACGGCCGCGAGACGGCCGTCGCGGCTGCGCCGGCGCAGTCCTGAGCGGGACAGGGCGCGCAGTCGCTCGCCCTCTTGCCCCCGCCGGCACCTGTCTGGTCTCCTTCGGAGTGCGCCGCACGGGCCAGACGCGGCAACGCGGTATAATTCGATCCAGTTCAATTCAAGCGATCAAGCAGGGCATCATGTTCAGCATCGTCATCCCCTCCTGGAACAATCTGGAACACCTCAAGCTTTGCGTGGACAGCCTGCGCCGCCATTCCCGCTACGATCATGAAATCATCGTCCATCTCAACGATGGTTCGGACGGCTCGCTGGACTGGGTGCGCAGCGAGGGCATCAAGTACACGCATAGCGCGAAGAACGTCGGCGTCTGCCTCTCCGTGAACCACCTCTTCGCCAAGGCCTCCCGCGATTGGGTGCTGTACATGAACGACGACATGGTGGCCGCCCCCGGCTGGGATACCGCCTTTGCAGACGCCATCCAGCGCGTGAACACCGATCTTGCCGTCTATTTCGGCACCCTGATCCAGCCTGAGAATAACGGCAATGAGACCATCATCGCGCGGGATTTCGGGCGCGATCCGGACACCTTCAACGAGGCGGAATTTCTGGCGCAGTGCATGGCCGATCCGCGCGGCGATTTCGACGGCGCGGCCTCGCAGCCTACCCTGGTGCACCGCAAATGGTGGGCCATGCTCGGCGGCTACAGCCTGGAATTCAGCCCCGGCATGAGCAGCGACGACGACCTGCTGATGAAGTTCTGGGTGGCAGGCTGCCGCAACTTCCGCATCGTGGGGGCGAGCCGCTTCTACCACTTCGGATGCGCCAGCACCGGCCGCATCAAGCACAATCGCGGCGGCCATATCTTCGCGCTGAAGTGGGGCATCACCCAAGCCGAGTTCTATCGGCGCTACCTCGCATCACTGCGCCAGCCCGGCAAGGGCGCCACTAGGGACAATCCGCACAATTTCACCCGGCCTTCGCTACCCGCCAAGCTGAAGCGGGTGCGTTACGCCGCGCGCTATAACTACCCGCTGGACGGCATAGAGGCCTGGGACCCGGTGCCGGGCCAGGGCGAGTGGGACGAGGGCAATTAGCCTGCGTTGTTCCCGGTGAGGCTGGTGCGGCTAGCGCTTGAGCACGAAGCGGCTGGCGAGGAAGGTGATGGGCACGGTGATCGCGATCACTCCCAGCATTGCCAGTCGCGGATCCACGCCTTTGCGCACCAGCAGGCCCAGCAGCAGCGCGCCCAGCGCGTATTGGAGCAGGTAAACAAAGGGAAACTTCAGGAAACTGGCCAGGCTGCGCCGCGTCTTGAACACGAAATGCACGTTCAGGAAATAGGAGAGCACAATGCCTGCGGCGTAGGAAAGGGCATAGGCCGCCTGATAATGCATTACCAGGTACAACGCCAGGAAGACCACGTAGCTGAAGGCGGTGTTGGCCGCGCCCACGATCAGGAAGCGCACGAATTCTGCGCGCATCACAATGGCATGTCCCCGAGTTTCATCAAGCGTGAACCGAATTCTGGTATCGTTGGGCGCATCACGCGCAAATTATACAGGGTAATGCATGGCGATCTATGCCGTAGGCGACATACAGGGGTGCGCGGCCGAACTGGAGCGACTGCTGGAGGTGATCCAGTTCGATCCTGCGCGGGACAAGGTCTGGCTGGTCGGCGACCTGGTCAACCGCGGTCCCGCATCGCGCCGGGTGTTGCACCTGGTGCGCTCGCTGGGCGAGAGCGCCATCACGGTGCTCGGCAACCACGATCTGCATTTGCTCGCGGTGGCCGAGGGCGTGGCCGAGCAGCATCGTACCGACACCCTGGATGAGATTCTGAATGCGCCGGACTGTGCCGAGCTGCTGGAGTGGCTGCGTCATCAGCGCCTGCTGCATGCTGAGGACGGTTATGTGCTGGTGCATGCCGGGTTGTTGCCGCA
>Ga0075276_10000122_pt1 | contig 23400 bp, 21 predicted proteins | sample SF_Rice_5C_80N_4_FD_69770 | JGI IMG/M metagenome (GOLD analysis project Ga0075276, IMG submission 69770) | Rice paddy soil microbial communities from Twitchell Island, California, USA - SF_Rice_5C_80N_405 | ecosystem: Environmental > Terrestrial > Soil > Paddy field/soil | place: USA: Twitchell... | reverse complement strand
GCCGTTCGCGAAGGACGGCAAGACCGTGCTCGACTTCAACAAGGCCTACGACCCGCCTTGCGTGTTCACCCCCTATGCGACCTGCGCGCTTCCCCCTCCCGCCAACCACCTGCCGTTCGAAGTCACGGCGGGCGAGAAGATGTACGCGGAGAGCTGGGAGTTGCGCGGGAAGAAGTAATTCCCCGGGGGCCGTTCCCTCACGGTCGATCCCCTGCCTCCGCCGCCTCCCCCTCCGGGGATGTACCGGCTAGGCGTGGACTCCCGGGGCCTCTCTGCCCGTGGCCGCGACGTATTCCCCATACGACCCGAGATACGCGTGGGGCTCTCCCTCCCCCACCTCGAGCACGCGGTTGGCGAGGCCGCGCAGGAAAGCCCGGTCGTGGGAGACGAAGAGCATCGTCCCCTCGAATTCCCCGAGCGCCGAGACGAGCATCTCCTTGGTCGCCAGGTCGAGATGGTTCGTCGGCTCGTCGAGGACGAGGAAATTCGGCGGATGGAAGAGCATGCGCGCCATCACCAGACGCGAGCGCTCTCCGCCCGAGAGGGCCCGCACGGGCTTGTCGACGTCGTCGCCGGAGAACTGGAACGCCCCCAGGAGGTTCCGGATCGCCGCCGGGCTGTCGTGGGGAAAATCGCCGGCGATCTGCTCGAGGACGGTGAGCTCCGCGTCGAGGAGGTCGAGGGCCTGCTGGGCGAAGTACCCGAGCGTCAGGCTCGCCCCGAGCTTGATCGCTCCGGCGTCGGGAGGCAGGGCCCCCGCGACCATCTTGAGCAGCGTCGTCTTACCCGCGCCGTTTCTTCCCATGACGCACCATCGCTCGCCGCGCCGCACCAGAAAGTCGAAATCGGAATAGAGGCGCCGGTCCCCGTAGGCCTTCGTGACGCCGGAGAGCGCCGCGACCTCGTCGCCGGACCGCGGCGGCCGCGCGAAATCGAACTTCACGGCCGTCCGCCGCCGGGGCGGTTCGACGGTCTCGATCTTCTCGAGTTTCTTGACCCGGCTCTGCACCTGCGCGGCCTTCGCGGCATGCGCGGAGAACCGCTCGATGAAGCGCTGTTCCTTGGCGAACATCGCCTGCTGGCGGGCGTACGCGGCCTCCCGCTGCGCTTCGCGGAGCCGGCGCTCCCGGTCGTAGAAATCGTAGTCGCCCGAGTAGGCGACGAGCTCGCCGCCGTCGATCTCGACGATCCGCGAGACGACGCGATTCATGAAATCGCGGTCGTGGCACGTCATCAGGAGCGAGGCCGGGCTCTCCTTCAGGAACCCCTCGAGCCAGAGGATCGACTCGATGTCGAGATGGTTCGTCGGCTCGTCGAGGAGGAGGACGTCCGGTTTCCCGAGGAGCACCTTCGCCATCGAGACCCGCATCTTCCACCCGCCGGAGAGCGCCCCGACGTCTCCGTCGATCGACCGGTCCTCGAATCCGAGACCATGGAGCACTTCGCGAGCCCGGGTTTCGAGCTCGTACCCGCCCCGCTGCTGGTACTCCTCCTGAACGCGCCCGAAGCGATCGAGGACGGCATCCATCTCGCCGGCGCGGGCGGGATCGGCGAGCGCGTGCTCGAGCGCCTCGAGCTCGTGGTGCAGGTCCCCGAGCCTCCCGCTCCCCGCGATCGCCTCGTCGAGGACGGAGCGGCCCGCCATCTCGTCGATCTCCTGCCGGAACCATCCGACGGCGAGCTTCTTCGGCACCGACACCTCTCCGTCGTCGGGATGCTCCTCGCCCGCGATCATCCGGAAGAGCGTCGTCTTTCCCGCTCCGTTCGGCCCGACGACGCCGACTTTCTCTCCCGGATTGAGCTGAAACGAGGCGTCGACGAAGAGGATCTGCCGGCCGTACTGTTTCGAGATGCGCGAAAACGCGATCATGGAGCGCGGAACGATATCATGCGGAAAATGGCCGATCCCGAGTACATTCACGGGACCTCCGCGGAGGAGCAGGAGCGGCTCGCGCGCCTGAACGCGCTCCTGAACCGCGCCTCGCTCGACGCCCTCGGCCTCACGGGAGGCGAGCGAATCCTCGACGTCGGGAGCGGCCTCGGGCAGTTCACGCGAGCGATGGGGAAGGCGACCGGCCGGCGCGTCGTCGGCATCGAGCGGAGCGCCGACCAGCGCGAGACCGCCGGGCGCCTCGCTCGCGACGCCGGCGAAGCGGATTTCGCCGAGTTCCGGGAAGGCCGCGCGGAGTCGCTTCCGCTCGCCCGCGCCGAATGGAGCGCGTTCGACCTCGTGCACGCGCGGTTCGTTCTCGAGCACGTTGCCGACCCGCTCGCCGTCGTTCGACAGATGGTGCGGGCCGTCCGGCCCGGCGGGAGGCTCGTCCTCGAGGACGACGACCACGATCTGCTGCGGCTCTGGCCGGAACCGGACGGTTTTTCCGACCTCTGGCGGGCCTACATGGGCAGCTACGAGAAAATCGGATGCGATCCGATCGTCGGGCGCCGCCTCGTCGCGCTCCTGCACGAGGCGGGCGCGCACCCGCGGAGGAATCGCTTCCTCTTCTTCGGCAGCTGCGCGGGCGCCGCCGATTTCCCGCTCTATGCCGAGAACCTCGCGATCATCCTCGAGCAGGCCCGCGAGCCGATCGTCTCGGCCGCCCTCCTCGCCGCGGATCGTTTCGACGCGGCGCTCGCTGCATATCGCCAATGGGCGAAGCGCCCGGAGGCGGCGATCTGGTATGTGATGTCGTGGGCCGAAGGCCTTCGTCCGTAACCTGGCGCGGCGATCCTCCTTCGCTCTGCCGAGCTTCGGAGGATTGCCCGTGAGATCCGCCGAAGCCTTGGCGAAGGCGGATACATCGAGCCGGACGGGCGCGTGCCGCCCGCGTCTCCCTCCGACGTACGTTGTCAGTACGCCTGCGGTCGCCGCGGGCGACCCGCATCCCGTCCGCCTTCGCCAAGGCTACGGCGGATCGAGGCAGCAAGGGTGCTTGCTGCTCAACGGCCGTTCGGGCCGATCAATCCCGCCATAGCTCGTAGAGCGGCGGCGGATCGGGCTCGCGTCTGGCCGCGCCTCATCGTTGCACTTGCTGATTTTGGCGCGAGGATCGACGCTGCGGGGAACCCTGCGTCAGTTCCGACAGCCACGAGGCGCGGCCAGACGTGTCGAAAGACGCGTTCGGCCGATCCCGCGCTGGGTTAGGCGTACCGGGGCGTACGTCGCGCCCGGCGGCGGGTCGGCCGGACGCGGATAGCGGCGCGTATGATCCGCGCCGGCCTAGAAAGTTCCGGCGACCAGGCTGCCATCGACCAGCAGCGACACGCCGCTCACGTAGCTCGCCCGCTCGCTGCACAGGAAGGCGACGACGTCGCCGAGCTCTCTCGGGCGGGCCGAGCGCTTCAGGGGGATCGCCTCGGATGCGCGCGCGGCGTATTCCTCGACGGAGATCCCCGCCTGTCTCGCGCGGATCGTGTTGAGCTCGACCTGTCGGTCCGTCGCGACGTATCCCGGGAGGACGGCGTTGACGAGAACGTTGTCGGCGGCCACCTGGTTCGCCATGGTCTTGGTCAGGGCGGAGATCCCGGCGCGGATCGTCGAGGAGATCGTCAGGAGGTCCGCCGGCTGCTTCGCGACGAAGGAGGTCATGTGAACGAGGCGGCCCCACCGGCGTTCCCGCATCCCGGGCAGGACGAGGCGCGACAGCCGGACCACGTTCATCAGCGTCCCGGCGATCCCGTCGCGCCACTGGTCCTCGGTCAGATCCTCGAACTTCGCCGCCGGGGGGCCGCCGGCATTGGTCACGAGGATGTCGACCCGGCCGAAGCGGCCGGCCGACTCCCGGAACCAGCGCTCGAGGTCCTCGCCCTTCGACAGATCGCAGACGACCGTCTGGAGCTCGACCCGCGGCGCCTGCCCCGCGATCGCGTCACGAGCGGCGCCGAGCGACGCCTCGGAGCGCGAGCAGATCGAGAGGCGGCATCCCTCGCGAGCGAGCGATTCGGCGATCGCGCGTCCGATTCCCTTGCTCGCCGCCGCGACCATGGCGACCTTTCCGTTGAGCTCGAGGTCCACGGGTGGAATCTTACTCGCGCGGGCCGCGGGTCGCGAGTCACGGATCGGGGGCCCGGCTACTCCCCCGCGGGCGGAAGCCGAAGACCTCGCGGGATCAAAACCCGATCCGCGAGAACGAACAGCCCTTCGACGACGAGCGCGAGGATCGCCGCGGGCACCGCCCCTTCCAGGATCGTCGCGTGGTCGTTGAGGTTGAGCCCGGAGAGGATGGGTTCGCCGAGGCCGCCCGCTCCGATCAGCGCCGCGAGCGTGGCGGTGCCGACGGCGATCACGGCGCTCGTCTTGATGCCGGCGAGGATCGTCCGCGACGCCATCGGGAGGTGGACGCGCAGGAGGCGCGCGGCCGGCGGGAGGCCGAGGGCCTCGGCCGATTCCTTCAGCCACCCGGGAATGTCCTGGAGACCGGCCGCCGTGTTCCGGACGATCGGCAGCAGGCTGTACAGAAAAAGCGCGACGACGGCCGTCGTCGGGGAGATACCGAGGAACGGAACCGGCACGAGGAGGGCGAGGAGCGCCAGCGCCGGCACCGTCTGTACGACTCCGGCCAGCGCGAGGATCGCGCGCGCTCCCCAGCCGCGCCCGCTCGCGGCGATCCCCAGAGGGATTCCGGCGAGGACGGCGAGCGCCACGGAGATCCCGACGAGCTCGACGTGGCGCCACGTCCATCGCGCGATGTTCCGCGCGGTGGAGGGCCGCGGAGCCGGGCGTCCGCCCAGGAACGCGTCGGCCGCCCGCCCGTAATCGCGCGTGCGCTCCGCGAGCGCGTTCAACCGTGTCATCTCGGTCCCGTCGATCCTCCCGGAGAGCCCGCGAAGCGCGGCGACGGCGCGCGGCTCGATCGCCTCCCGGTAGAGGATCACCGCGTCGTACCTCGGAAAGAACCCGAGGTCGTCGCGGAGCACGACGAGGTCGTCTTCCGCGATCCGAGCGTCGGTCGAATACGCGTCCTTGACGTCGATCGCCCCGGAGGCAAGCGCCTCGTACCCGAGCGCGTGGTCGATTCCTCTCACCTTCCGGAGAGCCAGGGCGTAGCGCCGGGCGAGCGGCGCCCATCCGTCCCGCCGGTCGAGGAACTCGTGCGTGAACCCCGCCGAGAGCCCCGGATGCCCCCGGAGATCGCCGATCGAAGCGATCCCGAGCGCCCGGGCGCGGTCGCGCCGCATGACGAGCGCGTAGGTGTTGTTGAACCCGAGCGGGTCGGTGATCCCGATGCCGAGCGCCCCCAGACGCGGACGGAGCGCCGGGACCGACGCCGCGCCGGGCGTCCGGACGATTTCTTCGGCGATCGTGCCGGTGTACTCCGGGTAAGCGTCGATCGCGCCCGATCGAAGGGCCTGCCAGAGGATCAGCGTCCCGCCCATCCCCGGGCGATGCTCCGCCCGGACGCCGGCGCCGGCAAGCGCGCGCGTCATGATCTCGCCGAGCACGTACGACTCCGTGAATTTCTTCGAGCCGACGCGGACGGGACCGTCGGCGGCCGACACCGGAAACCCCGCCGCGAACAGAACCGCCGCCGCCAGGGCGCCGCGTTCGCGCCGCCTCACGACGGCAGCCCGCGCTGCGCATCGAGGAACGCCGTGACGAACGGCGCCGCCGGCGCGCGGCGGAAATCGTCGAGGCCCCCCTCCTGGACCACCCGGCCGGCGTCGAGCAGGACGAGCCGATCGGCGAGATACGCCGCTTCCGGCAGGTCGTGCGTGACGAGGACGACCGTCGGCGAGAGCCGCTCGAAAATCTCGCGGAACTCGTCCTGGAGCTCGGCGCGCACGAGCGGGTCGAGCGCGCCCATCGGCTCGTCGAGGAGGAGCATCTCGGGGTCGAGGAGCAGCGCACGCATGAGACCGACGCGCTGGCGCTGTCCGCCGGAGAGCTCCGCCGGATAGCGGTCCATCAGATCGGGAGGGAGCCGCACGAGCTCGCCGACCTCGCACAGCCGCCGATCGAGGAAAGCGGCGGGCTTCTTCAGGTGGCGGCCGAGAAGGAGGACGTTGCCGCGGACCGTGAGGTGCGGGAAGAGCCCTCCTTCCTGGATCACGTACCCCATCCGGCGGCGGAGCTCGACCGGATCGAAGGCCGCGACGGGCTCGCCGTCGATCCGCACCTCGCCGGAGGTGGGCGCGATCAGCCCGATGATGAGGCGGAGGATGGTCGATTTCCCCGAGCCGGAGCGGCCGATCAGCGCGGTCGTCTTTCCGGCGGAAATCGAGAGGGTCGTCGGCTGCAGCGCGACGGCGCCGCCGAATCGCTTCTCGACGCCGACGAGGTCGATGGCGGGTCGCAACGTCCGAAATTATACGGGCGGAAAGCGGACGCGGGCGACGGGTGACGGGTGACGCCGCCGCCGTCGAGGCCCTCCGCCGTCACCCGAGGAGCCGCCGTACGGATCGCCGGGACGCCTCCCGGAACAGCGCGGCGCCACGATCGGAGCTCTCCCGCAAAGAAGAAGCGCCGGGCTCTCGCCCGGCGCCCCATCCGAGATCGGCGAACCGGTCAGGCCGCCTTGCGCCGTCCGAAGCGAACGGCGGCGGCGCCGGCCAGCGACAGCGCTCCGAGCAGAGCCACGAGCGGCGTCGAGCTCGCCGTCTTCGGGAGCGTCTTCGCTTCCGGAGCCGGCTCGGGGGCGGGCGCGGGGGCAGGCGTGCTCTCGGCGACCGTGCTCTCTTCCTTCGGAGGCGTCGACTCCGCCATCGTCGAGGTCGAGGCCGTCGGCGCGGGCGTCTGAGTCATCGTCACCTCGCCGCCGGTCGTGTTCTCGGCGACGGTCTCCTTCCCGTACGCGAACTCCTCGCCCCACTCGTCGCCCGGATAGAACCAGGTGGCGACGGCCGGATGGCCGTTGAAGGTCGTGTAGGTGAACTGAGTCTGGTTGTCCGAAGCCTGGTGAGAGTCGAGACTGCGGCGCGTCCGCGCGGCGATCACGGTGCCGATCGTCTTGCTGTCGGAGTCGCGCGTCACGACGACCTGCACCTTTTCAGACTGGTAGTCGTTGACGTGCAGCGTGTAGCTGCCCGGATCGAGCATGACGTTGCCGATCATCGTCGGCTCGGAGACGGCGAGTTTCGTCGTCCGCTGCACCGAGCCGGCTCCCTGGGCCATCGCGACGGTCGAGATGCCGAAACAGAGCAAGAGAGCGGGGACCCATCGAGTGAATTTCATAGGCGTTTCTCCTTCGGCGCACGGGGAATGCAAGCCCGCTGCCAAGGAAAAAATCCTTTGACGACGGGCTCTCGCGGGGATTTCAGCCGATTCGCCGGACCGCGAGCATCGTCAGGTCGTCGTAGCGCTCTGCGTCTCCGACGTGCGCGCGCACCGCCGTCCCGATCCTGTCGAGGAGCTCCGCCGCCGAGGCCGTCCCGGAGGAGAGGACGGAAAGGAGCCGGTCGCGTCCGAAGAAGCCGTCCGCGCCCTTCGCGTCGGTCACGCCGTCGGTGTAACCGAACAGCGTCTCGCCGGGCGCGATCGCCGCGCTGCCGACCTCGTACGGCGACTCGGGAAGCATCCCGACGGCGGGCCCGGTCGGCTCGAGCGAGCTCGCGATTTCCCCGGAGAGCGACAGGACGAGCGGCGCCTCATGGCCGCCGTTGACGTACCGCATCCGGCCGGTCGCCGTGTCGGCGACCGCGAAGAAGAGCGTCGCGAACATGTTCGCGCGCCCGTGCGTGCGGGCGATGTAGTCGTTGGTTCCGACGACGGCGCGCCGGACGATCGCGGCCGCGTCGCCATCGGCGGCCGCCGCTTCCGCCGTCGACCGGATGAGGCTGCGGAACAGCGCCATGAAGAGCGCCGCGCCGACTCCCTTGTCGCAGACGTCCGCGATGGCGAGCGCGACGCGGCCCCCCGGAAGAGCGAAGGCGTCGTAGAAGTCTCCGGCGCACTGCCGCGCGGGCTCGAAGAGCGCGGAGATCTCCCACCCTTCGGGCTGCGGGAGCTCCTCCGGGAGGAACGTCGCCTGGATCCGCCGCCCGATCGCGAGCTCGCGCTCGAGGCTCTCGGCGTAGAGCCGCTCGCGGTCGCGCAGACGCTTCTTCTCGAGCGAAGCGCCGACGCGCGCCTGGAGCACGACGGGGTTGAACGGCTTGGGCAGGTAGTCGTCGGCGCCGAGCTCGATGCACCCGGCGACGATCTCCGTCTCGTCGCTCGCCGAGATCATCACGACCGGGATGTTCCGTAGAGTCGCGTCGCGCATCCACTCGGCGAGGACCTGCCGGCCGTCGAGCTCGGGCATCATCACGTCGAGGAGCATCAGGTCGTACTTCTCCGCGCGCGCCCGCTCGAGGGCGCGGCGGCCGTTCTCCGCGACGTCGACCGTGTAGCCCTGCCGCAGGAGCCTCCGGGCGAGCACGTCCCGGTTCATCTCGTTGTCGTCGACGACGAGGATCCGCGCCGGCGCGGCCGGGACGCTCACCGGGAGCCGGTCACGCGCGCGAGCCGCCGGCGGCCGGCTCGGCCAGCAGGCGCCGCAGATAGGGAAGCTGCTCCTCGGCCGCGCGCTCCCCTTCCTCGATGATGAGCGGGATCTTCGCCGTGTCGAACAAACGGATGCGCTCGGAGAACTGCGGGATGACGGGGATCACTTCCGCGTGGTGCGCGAGGTTGTGGAACGCGAACCGCGACTTCAGCAGGTTGTTCGTCATGATGCTCGAGAGCTGAAACGAGAAGCGTGCCGGAGAGCGGATCGCCGTCTGGTACGGACTCTCGAATCCCATCGCGACGATGACATCGGCGCCTTCCCGGATCGCGACCCCCACGGGAAGCGGATCGGACATGAATCCGTCGATCAGGAGCCGGCCTCCCACTTTCCACGGGCGAAAGATGAACGGGATCGCGATCGACGCCCGGATCCCGTCGACGAGCGTCCCTTCGGAGAGGACGACCTGCTCCCCCGTCCGGAAGTCGGTCGCGGTCAGATGGAGCGGCGTCGGCATCGCCTCGATCCGGCGCGTGCCGAAGACGTCCCGCAGGCGCTTCATCACGAGCGTGTCGCTCTTCAGGCCGAAATCCTCGGTGAAGCCGAAGACGCGCGGAAGGATCGCGCGCAGCAGCGACGGCGTGTGGCGCCGGTCCGTGATCTCCTGGGTCCAGAGCTCCTTCGTCATCCGGACGGCCTCCTCCGTCGCGATGCCGGCCGCGAGGAAGGAGGCGTAGATGCTCCCCCCGCTGCACCCGACGACCATGTCGACGGCGATTCCTTCGCGCGCGAGCACGCGCTGGAGACCGAGCGCGGCGGCGCACTTGACGCTCCCGGAGCCGATGACGAGCGCGACCCGCCGCCGGGGCGCCGCGCCGCTCACGCGCCGAAGCTCCCGACGGCGGCGTCGACGGTCGGGAAGGCCTTGAGGATGCTCGTGAATCCCGAGAGGTCCAGGACGCGCTGGACGTCCGGACGAATCGAGGCGAGCCGGAAGTCGCCTCCCTGCTGGCGGGTGTCCTTCAGCGCGGCGAGCAGCGCGCGCAGACCCGCGCTGCTGATGTACTCGACTCCCGCGAAGTCGGCGACGAGGCGGTGGCGTCCCTCGCGCACCCGCGCCGAAAGCGCTTCGGTGAGGTCGCCGGCCGTGAGGCCGTCGACGCTTCCCCGGATCGACACGACCGTGACCGGGCCCGATTCCGCGAACGCGATCTCCATGGCTTCTACCCCTCTCCGCCGCCCGCGGCGGGCTGCGTGCGCTTCACGAGTGTCAGGCGGTTGCCGGCGTCCGCCCGAGCCTCGTAGCGGATCTCGTCGACGACGCTCTTGACGAGGTGCCAGCCGAGACCGCCGATGCGGCGATCCTCCCAGGGCGCGTCGAAATCGGGCGACGGCGCCTCGTCGGGACGGAACGGCGGCGCGAAATCGGTGATCGTCACGACGACGCGGCCGGGACTGCCCTCGACGCTCACCTCGATCGGGCCGGGCTCGCGCCCGGCGTAGGCGTGCCGCATCAGGTTCGTGCAGACCTCCTCGACGGCGAGCCGCACCGCGAAGCACGAGGAGGCGTCCGCGCCGGAGCGCTCGCACGCGCGGCGCACGAAGTCGACGAGCTCCGGCAGATGCTCGAGGCTTCCCGGCCGGCGGATCGCCGCCGCGTCCCCGGCCGGCCCGCTCCGGTTCACGGCCCCGCCGGCCGGCGGACGAGGAGCGCTTCGATCTTCCGGAGCAGGCGCTCGAGGTCCACGGGCTTCGTGTCGAAGTCGTCGCATCCGGCGGCGAGCGCGCGGTCGCGGTCCTCCGCCATCGCGTGCGCGGAAAGCGCGATCACGGGGATTGCGCGGGTCGCCGGAGCGGCCTTGATCTGACGGGTCGCCTCGTATCCGTCCAGCACCGGGAGATTCAGGTCCATCAGCACGAGATCGGGCGCCGCCGACGCCGCCCGCGAGACCGCCTCGCCGCCGTCGACCGCCGCTTCGACCTGATAGCCGCGCCGCGCAAGCCTGCGGGTGAGCATGTCGCGGTTCATGTCGTTGTCCTCGACGAGCAGGATCCGGCTCACGTCAGCCGCCCGCGGTGCCGGAATTCCCCGCGAGCGCCCGACGGCGCTTCTCTTCCTCTTCGACGAGGGCGCGGAAGTTCACGCGGTGGATCGACGTCGCATCCCCTTCCTCGTTGCCGACATCGGAGGGAAGGCGCACGGTGAACGTCGCCCCCTGACCGTAGGTGCTCTCGGCGGTGACGTCGCCCCCCATCATCTGGCAGAACCGGCGCGAAAGGGCGAGACCGAGCCCGGTGCCGCCGTACTTGCGCGTCGTCGCGGCATCGGCCTGGGTGAACGCCTGGAAGACCTTGCCGAGCTGCTCGGGAGTCATCCCGATTCCCGTGTCGCGCACCCGGAACGTGACCCAGTTCCCCTCCCGGTCGCTCTCGCGGGCGACCTCGAGCGAGATCTCTCCGTTCTCGGCGAACTTGCTCGCGTTCGAGAGGAGGTTCAACAGGATCTGCTTGAGTTTGGTGACGTCTCCCTTGAGGGAGCCGAGCTCCGGATCGCATCGGACGGCGAACCGGTTCCCCTTCTTCTCGACGAGCGGCGCCGCCGTCGTCGCGACCTCCTCGACGAGCCTGGCGATGTCGAAGGTCTCGACGAACAGGGTCATCTTGCCCGCCTCGATCTTCGAAAGGTCGAGCACGCTGTTGATCAGGCGCAGGAGATGCTTGCCCGACGTGCGGATCTTCTGCAGGTCCGCGACGAGGTCTTCCGGGCTTCCGCCGGCGGCCTCCTCCTCGAGGAGCTCGCTGTAGCCGATGATCGCGTTCAGGGGCGTGCGGAGCTCGTGGCTCATGTTCGCGAGGAACGCGCTCTTGGCCCGGTTCGCCGCTTCGGCAGCCTCGCGCGCCTCCTCGGCGGCCTCGCGCGCCTGCTCGACCTGCCGGGCCTGCTCCTCGATCTGAAGCTTCTGGTCCTGCACGGCCTGCTTGGCTCGCAGCATCCGACGGGTCTGGAGGTGCGAGTGGAGCGCGAACACCGTCGAGAAGCACACGATCGCGAAGATGCTGAAGGCGGAGATGACCGCGTTCGACTCGCTGTTGACGTGCAGGCCGAACGCGAGCACCGAGACGCCGGCTCCCGCGATCATCCCCCCGAGCCCCTTGAGCGCGACGGGCGGCCCCCCGATGCTCAGGTTCGCCGCGTTGATCGACGTGAGGAAGGCGATGCACGGCAGCAGGGAAAAACCGGTGAGCGCCGAGAAGAAACCGATCATGAACGAGTCGACGAGGAGACAACGCAGCTCGGCCGCCTTGCTGTCGCGGCTGCGCGTTCCGATCAGATAGGCCAGGTGGGGCCAGAGGATCCCGTAGGCGAAGGCGAGCGCCAGGAAGCCGCGGCCACGGCCGGCCGAGACGAAGGTCGATTCCATGACGAGGAAGACGACGAACGAGGCGGGAATGCGGACGAAATAATCGAGCCGGACGATCGGGTGGACCGACCGCGCGGGGCGCGCCGCGGTATCCCCGGCGGGGGAAATTGCGGAGTCTGGCGACGCCACCGTATCGCTCACGGACGCTCTTTCATCGGAGGATCGTGGCGGGATGATACCTCCGATGCGGGCGGACGCGGAAGGAGGCGAGGGGCGGGATGCCGCGATGACGAATCGCGACCGCCGAGTTGGATAACGACCCGTTTCCGTTATGTATGGCCGCGCGGGCTAGGCGTCGGCGGCGGCGGTCTTCTTCCGCCTCTTATGGTCGTACATCCAGGCGTCCGCCTGCTCCATCAGGTCGTCGAGCCGGGCGCCGCTCCGCGGGTCGGAGAAGGCGAGGCCCACGGAGAGCGAGAGCGGAACGGGTTGGCTGTCGTCGGCGTTCTCCGCCTCGATGTTGCGCTGCAGGCGGGCGACGATCGCGCGGGAATCTCCCTGACCGTTCGCGAGCGAGAGGATCGCGAACTCGTCGCCGCCGAGCCGGCCGAGCACGTCGGATTCGCGAAACGTGCGGCGAAGGGTCCGCGCCGCCTTCTGGAGGAGCCGGTCGCCGTGCGCGTGGCCGTATTCGTCGTTGCATTCCTTCATGCCGTCCACGTCCGCAAAGAGGAGCAGAACCGGCTCCCCGAGGCGGCTCGCCGTCTTCAGCTGCTGCTCGGCGGCGCCGAGAAAACCTCGCCGGTTGAAGAGTCCCGTCAGGTCGTCGCGGATCGAGAGCGCCTTCGCCTCGGCGAGCAATCGGCTCCTTTCCATCGCGTACCGGAGGGAGCGGACGAGGATGTCGCCGTTGATCTCGCTCTTGAGCAGGTAGTCCTGGACGCCCGCCCGCGCATTCTCCGCGGCCAGCTGGTCGTCGGCGATTCCGGTCAGGATGACGATCGGGACGTCGGCAGCCGCCTTCTGGAGCGTCCGGGGAGCGACCGCTCCCCGCGCGTCCGGGAGGTTCAGGTCGAGCAGCACGACGTCGAACCTCCGGTCGCTCAGCGAAACGAGCGCGTCGGCGAGACGGGTCACGTGGGTGACCCGGAAACGGGGCCCGCTCGCGATCGAGAGCGTCTCGCGGAGCCCGTTGGCGAGCGGCTCGTCGTCCTCGACGAGCAGCACGTCGACCGGGGACGGGACGGACCGAACTTCTCGGGGGGCGGAGCTCATGAGCGAGGAAAGAGCAATTTCGATACCACCGGCATGCCGGTTTTCGCGGCCTCCCGGAACTCCCTCATCGGCCCGCCTCCGTTCGCTTCGGCGGGCACTCTCTCTCCCGCCTGCGTGGCCGTAGCCACTACGGCGCGGCGAAGGCCCGCCGGGAGAAGGGGAGTTGGCGGCTCGCGGCGTCCGCGAAAACGCCCGGTACCCGGACTTTCTGGTTTGCCCCGTCAGCTCGTCGGAGCGACGCCGGTCGACTCGTCCGGCCGCGCCTTTTCCGCCGGGTCGGAGGCGCGGGAGGCCTTCTGGACATCCGTCTGATGGGCCCGCACGATCAGCCGCTGCGGGGCTGCGCCGATGTAGTCGAACGGGTAGCAGGTGACGAGCGTGAGCGTCGGATCCGGCGTCGGCTCGAGGACCTGGACGTCGGTGATCTCGACGATCTCGATGCGGTCGACGGCGTAGTGGAAGATTCCGCCGGGAGTCGTGACGGTGATCTCGTCCCCCTTCCGCACGTGGCGGAGCCCCTTGAAATACCCGTAGCGGTGGGCGGCGAGGGCGACGTTGCCGGTCGGGCCGGGGAGCGCCGTTCCCGGGATGTGTCCCACGGCGACCCGGAGCGTGTCGTCGTCGGCGCCTTCCCGGATCTCCCCCGCGACGCCGAGCCGCGGGATTTCGATCTTTCCGTCGATCGGGGGCCGCGCGGCCCCGCGCGCGCCGGTGGCGAATGCGAGGGTCAGGAGGAGACCGAGATTCCGGGGAAGGGACGACATTGCGGCGGACGATACAGAACCCCTCGCGCGCGCGCAACCGTCCGGAAGGACAGGCCGCGAATGTCACGGGTCTCGAGTCGAGAGTCTCGGGTCCCGAGTCGAGACCGGGAAGTCCGACCCGCGACGGGCACGCGCTTTCGGTCCCCGAGCGAGCTTCCGCGACGGCGAGCGTGGGCCTCTTCCGGTCTCGTCCTTCGGGCTCATCGCATCGCGGAGAGATCTCGCCGAAGTAACCAAGGCGAGATCCCGCGATGCGGGAGCGGAAGCGCGGCGAGGGGGTGCCCGTACGCGCGGTCGAGTCGCTCGTTCGACGAGCCGCGCGACGGGCACGCGCTCCGGGTCCCCGAGCGAGCTTCCGCGAGGGTGCCATGTCCGAATTCCGCCAGTCCCATCCGACCTCTGTGCTTCAATAGCGGCATGGCACTCGACGTTGCGACCTGCTACCGGGCGCTGGCGGCCCGCGACTCCCGGTTCGACGGGCGGTTCTTCACGGCCGTGACGACGACCGGCATCTACTGCCGTCCCGTCTGTCCCGCGAGGACGCCGCGCCGCGAGAACGTGCGATTCTTCCCGTGCGCCGCGGCCGCCGAACGAGAAGGCTTCCGGGCCTGCCGCCGCTGCCGGCCGGACGCCGCGCCGGGGACGCCCGCGTGGGCCGGGACGTCGGCGACCGTCGCCCGCGCGCTCCGTCTCATCTCCGACGGCATCCTCGACGAGCGGCCCGTCGACGCGCTTTCGGGCCGGCTCGGAGTCGGAGAGCGGCACCTGCGCCGGCTCTTCCGCCACGAGCTCGGCGCGTCTCCGGCGGAGATCGCGGCCACCCGCCGCGTTCACTTCGCCCGCAACCTCCTCCGGGAAACCGACCTGCCGGTCGCCTCCGTCGCGTTTTCCGCGGGATTTCGCAGCATCCGCCGCTTCAACGAGGCGTTTCGCGAAGCGTTCGACTGCACTCCCGCGGAATACCGCAAAACGAGCCCCGAGCGTCCGGCAGCGGCCCGCGAGCTCTCGCTGCGGCTCCCGTACCAGCCTCCCTACCGCTGGAACGATCTCGCGGAGTTCCTTTCGGCGCGCGCGATCCCGGGGGTCGAGTCCTTCGAAGGAGGACGCTATCGGCGGTCGTTCACGGACGGAGGGAGTCCGGGCATCCTCGAAATCGGGCCAGCCCCCGGCGAGAACGCGCTCGAGCTCAAGGTTCCGGCCATCGGCGCGCCGGAGCTCCTCGCGATCTCCGCGCGCGCGAGGAGACTCTTCGACGTCGACGCCGACGTCGCGACGATCGCCCGCGATCTCGCTCGCGACCCCGAGCTCGCGCCCGACGTGCGGCGGGCGCCCGGGATCCGGGTGCCGGGATGCTGGGACCCTTTCGAGATCGCGGTCCGCGCCGTTCTCGGCCAGCAGGTGACGATCGCCGCCGCGACGACGCTCGCCGGCCGCCTCGTCCGCGAGCTGGGGGAGCCCCTTTCCACGCCCGAGGCGGGAGTGACGCACCTCTTCCCGCGTCCCGGCGACGTCGCCCGAGCGGACATCGCGCGGATCGGGATCCCCGGAAAGCGCGCGGCCGCCTTGCGGGCGCTCGCCGGAGCGTTCGCGCGCGGCGAGATCGACGGCCAGGGGGCGAAGGACGTCGAGGCGTTCGTCGCGCGGCTGACGGCGATTCCCGGGCTCGGCCCGTGGACGGCCCATTACGTCGCGATGCGCGCGCTGTCGGAACCGGACGCGTTCCCCGCCGGCGACCTCTGGCTCCGGCGACTGGTCGTCCCCGGAACGACTCTTCCCGCCTCCGCCGTCGAAGAGCGTTCGGCCGCGTGGCGCCCGTGGCGCGCCTACGCGGCGTTCTATCTCTGGCGGCGAGCCGCCGGAAAGGAAGGAAGGAACTCATGGAAATCACGGAAATGAAGATCGACTCTCCCCTCGGACCGCTGTGCGTCGCGGCGAGCGACGACGGCCTGTGCCGAATCTCCTTTCCGGACGCGGTCGCGAATCGAACGCGCGCCGAACGGCCCCGCGTCGCGCCGAGCGCGGCCCGGAAGGCGCTCCTCGACCGGATTCGCCGCGCGCTCGATCGCTATTTCTCGGGAGCACGGGAGGATTTCGAGGGGATTCCACTCGATCCCGGCGGCACGCAATTCCAGCGGCGGGTGTGGGACTGCCTGCGAACCATCCCCGCGGGCGAGACCCGCTCGTACGGCGAGATCGCCCGCGCGATCGGACGTCCGCGCGCGGTCCGCGCCGTCGGAAGCGCGAACCGCGTCAACCCGATCCCGATCGTCGTTCCCTGCCACCGGGTGATCGGGAGCGACGGGGCTCTTCGCGGCTACGCCGGCCGGTTGGATCGAAAGGAATGGCTCCTGCGGCACGAAGGGGCCGTCGCCCCCGGAAAGAAAACAGCGCGCCTGTTCTGAGTTCAGCCGTTCAAAGCGCCCGGATTGCGTCCCGCGCAAACTCTAAAGCGCGGCGAGGCGGCTACCGGACGCGATGTCACTGTCGGCCAGGCACCGAACGGGGATGGTCGGACACGGGACCCGGAGCCCCTTCGCGGCGCGACGAAGTCTCGCGCAACGCTCGCCGAGACGACTTGCGCCGCGGGAGCGGGAGCGCCGGCGAGGGGGTGACGGCTCCGCGGCCGAGTCGACACAAGGCTGCGTCGCGAAGCGACGTCTCCGCGCGATTTCTCCCGCCGGGAGAAGGTCGCGGCCGTAGGCCGGATGAGGGAGATTCGACGAGCCGCGGGAGCCGCCACGCGCCTCCCGTCCCCCGAGCCAGCTCCCGCGACCGATGCATCGCCGCGCCGGCTAACCCTTCTTCATGCCGCGAAGCGGCGAATCGACTCCACGAGCTGCCTCGGCGTGTACGGCTTCTTGAGACAGCACACGGCCCCGAGCGTCTGCGCCTCCGATTCCGCGTTCCAGTCCGCGGTCGCGACAATCACCGGGATCGAAGCCAGCGCGGTGTCGCGGCGCTGCTCCGAGCGGAACTGCCACCCGTTCATCCCGGGCATCCGCAGGTCCAGCACGATCAGGTCCGTCCGCCGGTCGGATCGCAGATGCGACATCGCCTGCTCCCCGGTCGCCGCGGCGACGACCTCGTAGCCGTTCTGCCGGAGGAGCTCCCCGAGGCCGCCCCGGAGACGGGAATCGTCCTCGACGATCAGGATCTTTCGGGAAATGGGCCGTTCGTTCATGATGCCGGATCCCTTGCAAGGGTCGTGCACGGCGAGGCGTCCTGTAGACTCCGCGCATCTTGACGCTGCTCCTCTGGCTCCTCTACGGCGCCGGCGCGGGGCTCGCCGCGGCGGCCGCGCGCTTCGTCCGGCGGCCCATTCCGAGGACGGTCTTCGCCGCTTTCGTCCTCCTGCCCGTCGCCTATCTCCTTCCGGGATTCGTGTCGGACCGGACGGCGATCCCGGTGCAGGACGTGCGGCTGATCCCTCCGTGGACGTCGCTTCCCGCCCCGTTCGGAGATCCGGATCCTCGTCGAAATCCGAACTTGAACGACATCGCCCTCCAGATCGCCCCGTGGACCCGGGCGGTGCGCCTCGCGTGGAAGTCCGGCACGGTCCCGTGGCTCGACCGGTGGAACGGCTGCGGAACCCCCCTCGCGGGGAACGGCCAGTCCGCCGCGTTCTCTCCCTTCACCCTCGCGGGTCTCCCCCTGCCGCTCGGGCGTTCGTTCACGCTCGCCGAAGCGCTGCGCCTCCTCGCGGCGCTCTCGGGCGCGTGGCTGTGGCTCTCGGAGCTCCGCGTTTCCCGGGCCGCGGCGTTCCTCGGCGCGGTCGCGTTCGGCTTCTCGCTCCTGATCACCGTCTGGCTGCCGTGGCCGTTCGCGTCCGTCGTCGCGCTCTGGCCCTGGGCGCTCTTCCTCCTCGAACGGATGGACGATCCGCGCGGGCGCATCCGATCGGCCGTCCTGCTCGCGGCGGTCCTCGTCGCCTGGGCGGCCGGAGGCCATCCCGAGAGCGCGGCGGTCGGCGCCTCGTTCGCCCTCGTCTGGACGCTCTTCCGTCTCGTCTTCCGCGCCTGGACTTCACCCCGCGCGGTCGTCGCGGGAGCCGCGCTCGCCGCGGTCGTCGCGATCGGGCTCTCCGCGCCGATCCTCCTTCCGCAGGTGGCGGCGATCCAGGCGTCGAACCGGCGGGTGAACGCGGGCCGGATGAGCGGCGCCGTCGCGGCGGCTTCGTGGGCGCCGCATGCGCCGCGCTGGAAGCCCGGGTTCCTCGTTCCGCTCTTTCCGCTGGCCTACGGCGACTCGTTCCGCGCGCCGATGTTTCCGCGGGTCGGATACGCGTTCCCGGAAGTGTCCTCCGGCTACGCCGGCGCGGCCGCGTGGGTGCTCGTGCTGATGACGCTCCGGCCGGGGTCCCGCCGGCGGCGAGAAACGTTCGCGCTCGCGGCGATGGCCGCGGGAGCCGTCGCCGCCGCGACGTGGACATGGCCGGCGGTCGAGGTTCTCGCGCGCATTCCGGGGCTCGGCATGATGCTCCCCCTCCGCTTCCAGGGGTGGCTCCCCCTCTGCGTCGCGACGATCGCCGCCTTCGAGTTCGATCGCTGGCGCCGCGACGTCTCCGCGGACCCGCGGAGAGCGCTCGCGCTGACCGCCGCGGCCGCCGCCTTCGCCCTTCTCGGCGCCGCCGTCTTCCTCCGCTACCGGAGCGCCTACGTGGCGATCGGCGCCTATCGCGCCCAGGCGATCGCCTTCGGGTCGCTCTTCGTCCTTCTCGCCGCAATCGGCGGAGCGGGAATCGCCGCCGCGCGGCGTCGGACGCGCGCCGACGCCCGGACGGGCATCGCCTTCGCGGTGCTCGCCGCCGCCACCGTCGCGGAGCTCTTCGCGATCGCACGCCCTCTCGACCGTTTCGGGCGCTCGTCCGCGGTGTTCCCCGAGACGCCGCTCGTCGCGTTTCTGCGCGGCCGGCCCGGATCGTTCCGGACCGCCGGCATGGATGTATGCCTCTTTCCGAACTCGAACGTCTTCGCCGGAACCGAGGACATTCGCACCCACGACCCGCTGGAACGCTTCGACTACGTCTCCTTCCTCGATGCCGCGGCGGGTTATCCGCCGGCCGATTACTTCAAGGCCCTGAAGCATCCGGATGCCGCCGCCCTCGACTGGCTCAACGTCGAGTACCTCGTGGGTCCGCCGGGCGCCGCGGCGCCCGGCCCGCGGTGGCGGCCGGCGTATTCCGGAGCAGACGGGATCGTGTATCGCAACTCCGCCGCCCTCGCGAGAGTGTGGGCGCCGGAAACGGTCGTCGTCACCGGAAGCGTTCCGGCGGGGCATCCCGAAAACGCCTTCGCCGCGTTCGGACGGCAGCCCTCCGACATCCTGGGGGAGGGTTACGGCGCGAAGAAGGCGCTCGTCGTTTCCGACGGGGACGCGCCGCTCCCCGCGGCCGTCGGCGGCGAGACGGTTCCGGTTTCCGGGATCCGCGAGGGCGGAAACGAGATTTCGTTCACCGCCGACGTGCCCGGACGGGCATCCCGTGTCGTCGTCGCGAGCGAGGTCCAGGACGGCGGGTGGCGCGCGCGCGACGAACGCGGACCGCTACCGGTCGGCCGGGCGAACGGCCCGTTCCTCGCCGTCGCGGCGCGGCCCGGGCGGCACCGCATCACGCTCTCGTATGCGCCCCCGCGGCTCGGGACGGCGCTCGCCGTCGCCGGAGCGACGGCCCTCGCCGCGGCGCTGGCGGCCGCCACACTCGGCCTCCGCCGGCGCCGTTCTACTTGAGGGCGGCCTTCTTTCCGCGGGCAGACATTCGCGCTTCGTGGCGGGCCGCCGCCTCCTCGATCGAATGCGATTCCTTCAGGTTCGAATCCGACTTGGCGAGCTCCGCGATGCGCTGATAATAGTGATGCAGCACCTTGAGCTCGTCCTCGCTCAAGTCCTCCACGTTGACGAGCCGGCTGCTCGCTCCTTCGAGGGCGGCGACGATCTCGTTCAACTTGAGATGGACCGCGCGGGAGTCGTTGTTCTGCGAGCGCTGGATCAGGAAGACCATCAGGAACGTGACGATCGTCGTGCCGGTGTTGATGACGAGCTGCCAGGTATCGGAGTAACGGAAGAGCGGCCCCGTCGCGCCCCACACGATGATGATCGCCGCCGCGACGATGAAGGCGAGGGTGCTTCCCGTGAATCGCGTGACCGCCCGCGCGAAGCTCTCGAACAGAAGGCTCAGTCGATTCGGTTTGTCTGCCATGCGGGTATCTCCTCGCGAAACGCCTCTGCAAGGAGAGCGCCACGAGCCTGGTGGCCGGCATGAATCATCGAGCTTGCAAGAGCGCGACGATGGACGATGAGGCACGGCGAGGCGCGAGCGAGACGGGATGGGGGTCGGCCCGCGACGTCCCGAGTCGTACCGGTGAGCGTACGGCGACGGCGGCGCGGGCCGGCACCCGCCCGTATTCGCTCGATGGATCGTCGCGCCAGCTAGCTCAGATCACACCAGACGGACTTGAGCTCCGTATACTCCCGCATCGCCTCTTCCCCGCGCTCCCGCCCGAACCCGCTCTCCTTGTAGCCGCCGAACGGCAGGCCCGGGTCGTACATGTTGTAGGTGTTGATCCACACCGTTCCCGCGCGGATCCCCCGGGCGACGCGAAACGCCTTCTTGATGTCGCGCGTCCAGACGGCCGCGGCAAGGCCGTAGCGGACCCGGTTGCCGAGCTCGATGGCCGCGTCCGGCGAATCGAACGTGAGGGTGGCGAGCACCGGTCCGAAAACCTCCTCCCGCGCGATCGTCATCGAAGGATCGACACGGTCGAAGACGGTCGCCTCGAAAAACGCCCCTTTCCCGCCCACGTCCCGCCGGTGGCCGCCCGCGACGAGCGCCGCGCCTTCGCGCACCGCGCCTTCGACGTACCCCGCGACGGTCTCGCGCTGCCGTTCGGAGACGAGCGCGCCGAGCCGCGTCTTCGGGTTCAGCGGGTCCCCCGGCTCGGTCTTGCGCGCGCGCTCGACGATCCGGTCGAGGAGCGCGTCGTGCGCCGATTCCTCGACGAGAAGGCGGGAGCCCGCCGCGCAGACTTCCCCTTTCCCGTAGAAGATGCCGTTGAACGCGCCGCGCGCGGCGGCGTCGAGGTCGGCGTCGGCGAACACGATGTTCGGCGACTTCCCGCCGAGCTCCATCGAGACGCGCTTGACCGTCCCGGCCGCGGCGCGGAGGATCTTTTTGCCCGTCTCCGTCTCTCCGGTGAACGTGATCTTGTCGATCCCCGCGTGCTCCGCCATCGCGCCGCCGATCCGCTCTCCCGGACCGGGGACCACGTTGAACGCGCCCGGGGGGAGGCCCGCCTCCTCCAGGAGCGCCGCGAACATCAGCGCCGTGAGCGGCGTGAGCGACGCGGGCTTCAGGACCACCGCGTTGCCGCACGCGAGAGCCGGAGCGATCTTCCACATGGCCTGGAGCAGCGGGAAGTTCCACGGCGTGATCGCGCCGACGACCCCGATCGGCTCATGCCAGGTGAAGAGGAACGCGTCGGACCGGGACGGGAGCGTCTTTCCTGCGATCTTGTCCGCCCACCCTCCGAAGTAGGCGAGGGCCTCGGCGGCGGCGGGCATGTCGATCCTGGCCGACTCGAAGATCGGCTTCCCGTTGTCGCGGGTCTCGACGGCGCCGAACGCGTCCGCGCGCGATGCGAGGAGATCCGCGGCGCGAAGCAGCACCTTGCCGCGCTGGCGCGGCGTCATCTCCTTCCAGGGGCCGCTCTCGACGGCGCGCCGCGCCGCCGCGACGGCGCGATCGAGGTCCTCGGGGCCGGCCTCGGCGACCTCGGCGAGGACCTCGCCGGTCGCGGGATTGCTCGTCGTGAACCGCCGCCCGGAGAGCGCGGGCACGAACCGCCCGTCGACGTAGAGATCGGTGGGGAAAGCGATCGCGTCGGTCACGGTTTTTTCGGCGCGGCCCCCGCCTTGCTCCTGTAGAAGGCGACGAGCGCCTGAATGTTCGCCTCGTGATTCTTTTCGAGCTCCGGCGGCAGCTTCTGGATCTTCATGTCCGGTTCCGCGATCCGGGTCGCAATGAAGTCGTCCTTGATCTTCTCGCGGACGAGCGTCTGCGCGACCGTGATCGCGTGCTCGAGATAGTCTCGCGTCGCCAGGATGCCGCTCGGGAGACCGATCGGACCGTACCCCGGAACGAGCGCCTTCGGGTTCAGATTGCCGAGCAGCGTCAACGCCGAGAGCCAGCCGTCCGGGTCGATGCTCTTCGAGAAGAGCGGCGGAAGGAGGACCGATTCCGCGAGATCTCCCGAGAAGAGGACCTTTTCCTTGCCGATCAGGACGGCGAGGTCGCCCGCGCTGTCGGCCGGACCGAGATGCCGGACGATGACGTCCCGGTCGGGACGGGCGAGGACGAGGCGTGTGGTGACTCCGAGGACCGCGGCGGACCCCGGGGCGCCTGCCTTGGCGAGGAGGGCCTGGAATCCGCCCGCGAAATTCTCCTGGCAGACGATCGTCGCGCCGCGCTTTACGAAGACCGCGGCGCCGCCGGCGTGGGGTGCGAAGTCGTTGGTCAGGATCAGGTAGGAGACCTTCTTCTTCCCGGTCGTCGACGCGATGTCGGCGAGCAGCTGCTCCGCGTCGGCGTCCGTGCGGCCGGCGTCGACGGCGACGACCGAATCGCCGAACGTGAACCACCCGGCGTTGGCGCCCCCTTTCGTCATCTCGGCCCAGACGCCCTCGGCGACCTTCCGCGGAGCCCGCAGCGACGCCGCTTGCGACGCGGCTCCGGGGGCGGGCGCCGGTTTCGGGGCGGACGGCGCTTTTTTCCCGGCGGCGGGGAGCGCCGAGGCTGGGGACGCCGCCGCCGCGCATGCGGCGATGACGGCGGCCGCAACGACGATACGGCTCATGCGGAAATTCATTCTTCGATCCTTCCGAGCCGGAGATTTCTCCCGCTCACGTTTTCGGAGTCTACCCGACAACGCCGGGACGCTTCGGTTCATTTCCGGGCGACGACGGCGTCGCGGAACGCGCGGAAGAGCGAATGCGCGACCGGGTCCGCCGCGAGGTTCTCGGGATGCCATTGCACCGCGACGAGCGCCTCGCCTTCGACGGCTTCGATCAGCCCATCGGCCGACTTCGCGATCGTCGAGAGGCCGGCGCCGACGCGCCCGATCGCCTGGTGGTGGCGCGAGTTCACGGGGAATGTTCCCGCCGGCAGGGAAGCACCTCCCGAGGATTCGACGGTGTGCGCGATCGCGTCCTTCGGGCGCTTCACGTCGTGCTCGATCTTCGACGGAGCCTCGGAGGGGATGTCCTGGACGAGCGTTCCCCCGAACGCGACGTTGACGATTTGGATCCCGCGGCAGATGCCGAAGATCGGGGCTCCCCGCCGCCGCGCCGCGGCGACGAGCCCGAGCTCCTGCTCGTCGCGCCGGCGGTTGACCGTCCCGAGCCCGGCGCGGGGCGTCTCGCCGTAGAGGGCCGGCGCGACGTCCTCGCCGCCGCCCAGCAGCAGTCCCTCGAAGCCCACCGGGGGAACGTCCCGGGAATGCAGGACGGCGAGGTCCTCGGACGCGAAACCCGCGCGCGCGAGGGAATCGAGGTAGTCCTTCCCGGCGGTCCCGTCCTCGAGCGTGACGA
>Ga0075276_10000121_pt1 | contig 23878 bp, 20 predicted proteins | sample SF_Rice_5C_80N_4_FD_69770 | JGI IMG/M metagenome (GOLD analysis project Ga0075276, IMG submission 69770) | Rice paddy soil microbial communities from Twitchell Island, California, USA - SF_Rice_5C_80N_405 | ecosystem: Environmental > Terrestrial > Soil > Paddy field/soil | place: USA: Twitchell... | reverse complement strand
GGTGGACCCGCGGGTGATGGAGGCCATGCTGCCCTACTTCATGGAGAAGTTCGGCAATCCGGCCAGCCACAGCCACGAGTTCGGCTGGACGGCGGAGGCAGCGGTGGAGCAGGCGCGGCAGCAGATTGCCGCCCTCATCGGCGCCCAAGCCAAGGAGATCGTTTTTACCTCCGGCGCCACCGAAAGCGACAACCTGGCCATCACCGGAGTGGCTGGGGCCTGCCGCGGCAAGGGCGACCACATCATCACCGTAGTGACCGAGCACAAGGCTGTGCTCGACACCTGCCGCCACGAGGAGAAGGCTGGCTTCCGGGTCACGTACCTGCCGGTGGGCAAAGATGGGCTGCTGAACCTGGAGGAACTGCGGCGGGCGATCACCGAGAAGACCATTCTGGTGACCGTGATGGCCGCCAACAACGAAATTGGCGTGCTGCAGCCGCTAGCCGAGATTGGCCGGCTGTGCCGCGAGCGCGGCGTGCTGTTCCACTCTGATGCCGCCCAGGGTGCGGGCAAGATCCCCATCCAGGTGGACCAACTCAATCTCGACCTGCTCTCCATCTCCGGGCACAAACTGTACAGCCCCAAAGGGGTAGGCGCGCTTTACGTGCGCAGCCAGCCGCAGGCTTGCGTGGCGCCGATCATCCACGGAGGCGGGCACGAGCACGGCATGCGCTCCGGCACGCTGAACGTGACCGGAATCGTCGGGCTGGGCAAGGCCTGCGAAATCTGTGCCCAGGATATGGAAGAAGAGAACCAGCGGCTGGCCGCCCTGCGCAACCGCCTGAAAGATGCCATTCTGGCCAGACTCGAGGATGTGCACGTAAACGGCAGCCTGGAACATCGCCTGCCCGGCAACCTGAACCTGGCCTTCGGCCACGTGGATGCCGAGGCGTTGCAGATGGGTTTGCGCGATGTGGCGGTGTCGAGCGGCTCGGCCTGCTCCTCGGCCTCCATTGCGCCCTCGCACGTGCTCAAGGCGATCGCCATGCCGGAGGACTATGCCGCCATCCGCTTCGGCATCGGCCGTTTCAATACCGAGGCGGAGGTGGACTACGTGGCCGAGCGCATCTGTAAAACGGTGGAGAGTTTGAGGGAACTATCGCCGGAGTTTGAGTCCAAAGGTCGCCAGATAGGAGCCAGGGCTCAGGAGTCAGGAGTCAGCGGTGCGTAGGTTTTGCTGAGTCCTGACTCCTGACTTCTTTCCTCATGCACAACCGTCCCGCCATCGAAATCACGCCGCAAGCCCTATCCGAGATCCACGCCGCTTTGCGCCGCGACGGCATTTCGCCCCAGCAGGGCGGCATTCGGTTGGCAGTTGAGGGCGGGGGATGCTTCGGCCTGACCTGCCGGGCGCTGGTCGAATCGGCGCCGCGCGAGCGCGACCGAATTCTGCAACTGGATGGCGCCCAGCTCTTTCTTGATCCCCGGTCATTTATCTTTCTCTTCGAATCCACTCTCGACTACCAGGAAACCCCGCCCGCCGGCTTCACGGTGAAATCCAGGCACGGAACGAATGGGTTCTGCGGCTGTCCCTCCGGCAAACCAAATTCCTGAATCAACCACAATTCCGTATCCACCACAGAGGACACAAAGGACACAGAGGCAGCGCTAGGTACTGGGTACTCTCCCCTGCTACAATCGCGCCGCGCTGGGCAAGGGGAATTCAGCCGCCCAGCGGAAAGCGCTCGTCCTATGCGATCTCTAATGGAAATTTTTCTCCTGGCGTCGTTGAGCGGCGTGCCGGGTCTAGCATTGGCTAGGGCCACGCCCGACAATCCGGGGGCCGAGAACGCCGCCACACAAGAAGTGCGGCGATTGAATGAAGAGGAAGTACAGGCGATGCTGCACGGGGATGCCGATGCCATAGCTCGGCTGTGGTCCGATGATCTCGTGGTCAGCAATCCGCTCAATAAATTGGTAGATAAGAAGCAGGTGCTGGAGATGGTCAAGTCCGGGTTCCTGGCGTTTCCTCCTACAACCGGCAGATCGAATACATTCGAGACTACGGCAACACGGTGATTGTGGCAGGGCACGAAACCCTGGTGTTCAGCGGGAAAATGCCGAACGCCGGGAAGCCCCAGCGCCTGCGCTTCACGGCCGTGTGGATGAAGCAGCACGGGCGCTGGCAGGAAGTGGCCCGCCATGCCGACATTGTTCCGCCGCAGTAGGCGGTCCTGTATGGAAATTTTCGGGTATCTCCTTTCATAACTCCTAACCACGTCATGAGACTAGGCAAGACGCCAGGAACTGGGTACTAGGTACTGGGTAGTCCCCCTTGATACAATCGCGCCCGCAATTAGGCGAATCTTCATGCCTGACATTCTCCCTGGCCAACAGCGCGAGCACCTGTTGAAAGCGGCGCGTGAAACCATGGCCCGCGCCTACGCGCCTTACTCCAAGTTCCTGGTGGGCGCCGCCATCCTCACCGAACTGGGCGAGGTCTTCAGCGGCTGCAACGTGGAGAACGCCTCCTACGGGCTGACCATGTGCGCCGAGCGCACCGCCATTTTCTCAGCGGTAGCCCACTCCGGCGGCGAGAACGTGCGCATTCGCGCCATCGCGGTGACCACGCCCGAAGACGTGGCCTGCTCGCCCTGCGGCGCCTGCCGCCAGGTGATCTGGGAATTTGGGCCGGAGGCAGTGGTGCTATTTCGCGCCCAGGAGGGATGGAAGGAATCGCCCATCCGCGATCTGCTGCCGGAGGGCTTTCTCCTCCTGTGAGCCAGTCCTCGCCCAGTCTAGTTCCTTTTCGCGCGGTGGATGCCATCCGCCACAAGCGCGACGCGCAGGAGCACACGCGCGAGGAAATCGAACAACTGGTTTTCGCCTACACTCGCGGGGAAATCCCCGACTACCAGGTGGCGGCCTGGCTGATGGCGGTGGTGCTGAAGGGCATGACGCGGGCCGAGACCGCCGCCCTTACCGAAGCCATGCTGCACTCTGGCGAGGTGCTGGACCTCTCCTCGCTGCCCGGGGTGAAGGTGGACAAGCACTCCACCGGCGGCGTAGGCGACAAGACTTCTCTGGTGCTGGCGCCGGTGGCGGCGGCCGGCGGGCTTCTGGTGCCCATGATCAGCGGCCGCGGCCTGGGCCACACCGGTGGCACGCTGGACAAGCTGGAAGCCATTCCCGGCTTCAACGTCAATCTTGCCTTGCCGGAGTTTTTGCGCGTGCTGCGGCAGTGCGGCTGCGCCATGATCGGGCAGACGGCGGAGATCGCGCCGGCGGACAAAAAGCTCTACGCCCTGCGCGACGTGACCGCCACGGTGGAGAGTCCCTACCTGATCTGCGCCTCCATCATGAGCAAGAAGCTGGCGGAGGGCATAGACGCGCTGGTGCTCGACGTCAAGACCGGCAGCGGCGCCTTCATGAAAAAGCAGGAAGACGCCGCGTTCCTGGCGGAGTTGATGGTCGAAACCGGGCAGCGCATGGGCAAGAAGGTAGTCGCCCTGCTCACCGACATGGACCAACCTTTGGGACGCAAGGTGGGCAACGCGCTCGAAGTGGAGGAATGTGTGGAGGTCCTGCGCGGGGAAGGCCCGGATGACCTGCGTCAGCTTTGTTTGGAGTTGTGCGGCTGGATGTTTCTGCTGGGCGGGGCCAGCGCCAGCAAAGATGAAGGCATGAAGCAGGCGGCTGAGATCATTGCCTCAGGCCGCGGGCTGGAGAAATTCCGCGAGATGGTGGGCCTGCAGGGTGGCGATGCGCGGGTGGTGGACGATCCCGCTCGCCTGCCGCAGGCGCGGCGCAAAACCGAGGTGCTCAGCTGGCGGGATGGGTTTGTGACCGCGATTCAGTGCGAGCAGGTCGGAATCGCCGGCATGATGCTGGGCGGCGGACGGGAAAAGAAAGAAGACAGCATAGACCCGGCGGTCGGCCTGGTCCTGCACAAGAAAATAGGCGAACGCGTCAAACGCGGCGAGCCGATATGCACGGTTCATTACAATTCCGAAACGCGGGTGGAAGCGGCCCGGCAGCTGGTCGAGGCGAGTTATCAGATCGCCGACCAGCCTGCTCCTTCCAGCCAGCCGCTTGTGCACGGTTTGATTTGCGGAACAGAAAACGAGGGTAGATGAAATGGGGCGTTTCACCGGCATCCTGGGACTGCTCACCATGCTCTCCCTGGCCTTTATTTTCTCCACTAACCGCCGCGCCATTCGCTTCAAGACGGTGGGGTGGGGCCTGGGCCTGCAGTTCGCCTTCGCCGTGCTGGTGCTGCGCTGGGAGGTAGGAAGAAGAATTTTCCAGGTGATCGGAGATTACGTCACCAGGCTGCTGTCCTATTCTTTTGCCGGGTCGGAATTTGTTTTTGGAGAGCTGGGCAAGAAGAGTTCGCATTTGGGTATGTATTTCGCCTTCCAGGTACTGCCCACCATCATTTTCATCGCCGCATTTTTTGCCGTGCTCTACCACTTCGGCATCATGCAGTTCATCATTCGTCAGGCGGCGCGGGTGATGACCCGCTTCATGGGCGCCAGCGGGGCAGAGTCGCTGAACGTGGCCGCCAGCATCTTCATGGGGCAAACCGAGGCGCCGCTGACCATCCGCCCCTACCTGCCGGACGTGACCCGCTCCGAGCTCATGACCATCATGACCAGCGGCATGGCCCACGTTTCCGGCGGCATCATGGCCGCCTACATCATGTTCGGCATTGACGCCAAGGCGCTGCTCAGCGCCGTGATCATGACCGCGCCCGGGACTATTCTGATTTCGAAAATGCTGGTGCCGGAGACGGAGAAGCCCCTTACCGCCGGCAAAGTCGAACTGGCGGAGATGGAGGACAAGAGTGAAAACGCGATCGGGGCCATAGCCCGCGGCACCACCGACGGCCTCTATCTGGCGCTCAACGTGGCCGCCATGCTCATTTCCTTTCTGGCGCTGATTGCGCTGTGCAACGGCATTCTGGGCGGCATTCACAACGGGCTGGCGCACGTGGGGTTCAGCCACTTCCCGGAGAGCCTGCAAACCATTTTCGGAACCATCTTTGCGCCCATTGCCTGGGTGATTGGCGTTCCCTGGAAGGACTGCATGGCCGTCGGGAACCTGCTGGGCACGCGCATGGTGATGAACGAACTGGTAGCGTTTTCTCTACTGGGGCCGCAGAAGGCGGTGCTGGCCCAGCGCTCGTTCACGATCGCGACCTTTGCCCTCACCGGGTTCGCCAACTTCAGCTCCATCGGCATTCAGATTGGTGGTATTGGCGCGCTCGCGCCCAATAAAAAAGGCGAACTGGCGCGACTGGGCCTGCGCGCCATGCTGGCGGGGACCATGGCCAACATGATGTCGGCGTCCATCGCGGGCATGCTGCTGTAGCCCCGCAAAGGAGATGTGAATGAAAGATTGGAAATTACACAGAGATCTCGACCGCAACCACCTCGGATTGTTGGAGGACTGGGTGGGGAACAATGTTGCCCTCGCCCGCCCCGTGTGTCGGAAGGTGTTTACAGTCAGCGGCTTGATCCATCGAAAAGGACGGGAATGCCCAAACTGTGGAAAATCTAAGGCATTGGTCAGTCAAGACGGCGGGAGCGCGTCAGTAGAATGTTCTGCAGACTTGCCTTCATGGACGTCTGTCCCAACAGGATCTCCGTGATCGTGTCGGATCATCCACACTTTTTCCAACCAGTCCCGCAGGGACGCCATAGTAAAGCCCAGGACGAGAAGGTTTGGCCGGTCCCCACCTCGTGCCTGCCAGGCAACGCAGCTCACCCGCCGAGGACCAGTCCCGCAGGGACGCCATAGTAAAGCCCAGGACGGAAGTCCTGGGTAACGCCGAAAAAGACAACACCGAGTCCCGTCAGGGACGACACAAGGATTTCACATCTCCTCGTGATATTTGGCACAGACAACTCCAGCGCATGGGGCGAAGCATTGAAACGGAACTCCCATGTCGCACTCCTATCCGAATGTGCTTGTTCATTGTGTGTTCGGCACGCGTGAACGGCAGCCTCTAATTCCCGAGGAGATTCAGCCAAGACTCTGGCGCTACCTGTCGGGCATTGCCCGAGGCCACAAGATTAACCTGTTGGAATGCGGTGGCACCAATAATCACCTTCACGTTCTGCTGGTTCTTCCCTCCGATATGCCTTTAAGCAAAGCTGTTCAAATCCTCAAAGCCAATTCCTCGCGCTGGTTGGGCGAGCAGGGAATTAATTTCGCCTGGCAGGAAGGTTACGCGGCATTCAGCGTCAGCGCATCACAGTTGAGCTCTGTTCGAGCATACATCCAGAACCAGGCCGCACACCACCAACGGCGCAATTTTGAAGAGGAATTCATTGCGCTGCTGAGGAAATCGGGGGTGGCCTACGACCCGAAATATGTCTTGGGCTGAGTGCCGTGCCTACGGCACTCAGATTACCTGCCAACTTTACCCAGGACTTCCGTCCTGGGCTCACTATGACGTCCCTGGCGGGACTGGTGCTCGGTGGGTGAACGGGAGTGCCGCCCAGGAACAATGTTCAGACAACGGATGACTTCCGTCCTGGGCCTTACTATGACGTCTTGCGGGACGGGCTTTTCGCGCCGCGACACTGTCTCGGCAATACCAGGATGCGCTGTTCGCTCGCGGCGCTTTGACCTTGATCCCCAGCGGCGCATCGCCATCGCGGGTCACCTGCTGCTGGCTCTCTGGTTCTATGGCCCGCCCTACCCGAAATAGCCCTATCTTTGATAAGCTTATCCGCCGCCCGGTCACGCCGCCTCTGATCACGGCCAGGCTTTCAGCCCAAAAACCATGTTTCCTCGCGCCTTCCACTATCATCGCGCCGGCTCGTTGAAAGAAGCCGCCACCCTGCTGGCGCAATTGGGCCCTGAAGCCAAGTTGCTGGCCGGCGGGCAGAGTCTGGTCCCGCTCATGAAGCTGCGCTTTGCCAGCCCTTCGCACCTGGTGGACTTAAACTTTGTGCCGGGGGCGGCGTACGTAAAGCAGGATGGCGGCGGGTTGCGGGTGGGCGCGCTCACCTGCCATGCCGACATTGAGGATTCTCCGGCGGCCGCCGCGATTCCCATCCTGCACGACTGCGCGGCGGGCATTGCCGATGTGCAGATTCGCAACCGCGGTACCATCGGCGGATCGGTGGCGGAAGCGGACCCGAGCGGCGACTGGGCGCCTGTGCTGCTCACGCTCGGCGCGGACGTGCGTTGTCTGGGGCCGAAGGGCGAGCGCATGGTGCCAATCTCGGAATTTGTTGTGGATGCCTACACCAGCGCGCTGGCGGATGACGAATTAATCAGCGAAATCATCGTTCATGCGCCCCCCAAGGGCAGCGGCGGCGCGTACCTGGCGTTCAAGCGCTCGGCGCCGGTCTATGCCAGCGCCAGTGCGGCGGTGCGACTCGCGATGGAAGACGGCGTGTGCCGCGATGCCGCCATTGTGCTGGGCGCGGTGGGCCTGACTCCGGTGCAGGCGATCGAGGCGGAAGCGGTGTTGCGCAATAACCAGGTGACCGCGAAGACCATCGAAGCTGCGGCCGAAGCGGCGCGCGCGGCGGCCGATCCGCAGCCCGACATGCGCGGCTCGGCCGAGTACAAGCGGCAGCTCGTGACGGCGCTGGTCAAACGCGCCCTGGAAGTTGCGCTGAAACGGGCGCGCGGTGAAAAAGTGGAACTGGGACACATCTATGCCTGAGCCAGAGCAACTGGTCGCGGTCCGGGTGAACGTCAACGGCAAGGAGCACAAGCTGCAGGTGGAGCCGCGCCTGCTGTTGGTGGAACTGCTGCGTGAGAACCTGGACCTGACCGGCACACACGTCGGCTGCGATACGAGCTACTGCGGCGCCTGCACGGTGCTGCTGAACGGCAGGGCGGTCAAGTCCTGCACCGTGCTGGCGGTACATGCGGACGGCGGCGAAGTGCTCACGGTCGAGGGTCTGGCCAAAAACGGCGAACTGCATCCCATTCAGAAGGCTTTTGGCGATGCTTACGGATTGCAGTGCGGGTATTGCACACCTGGGCTGCTGATTTCCACCTACCAGCTGCTGCAGCAAAATTCCAATCCCAGCGAGAAGGATATTCGCAAGGCGATTGCCGGCAACACCTGCCGTTGCACCGGCTACCAGAACGTCTTCAAGGCGATTAAGGCTGCGGCCAAGGGAGCATAAAACATGGCCATCAAATTTGGCGGAGAGTTCGAAGTCAAGCGCAGCCCGGAGGAGGTGTACGACTTCCTCACCAACCCAGAGAAGTTCGGGCCGCTGTTGCCGGATTTCAAAGGCATGTCGGTGCAGGACCCCACCCACTTCACAGTCAAGGTGAACGTAGGTGTTTCCTATATCAAGGGAACGGCCGAAGTAAAAATGGCCTTAGCGGAAGCGGACAGGCCAGGGCGGGCCAAATATACCGGTCAGGGCAGCGTGCCGGGTGGGGGAGCGAACATCGTTGCCGGTTTCGACTTGAGCGGAGCCAATGGGGGCACCAAAGTGGCTTGGGCGGGCGAGGCGCAGGTGTTTGGCAAGCTTGCCTCCATCGCGGGCGGACTGCTGGAGCCGCTGGGCAAAAAGAATGTGCAGAAGCTGATTGACGCCCTGCAGGCGGCGCTGAGTGGTACGGGCGCTGTTTCAGCGGCGGCACCGTCGCCCCCGCCGGATGGCGATGCCAGCCTGGCAAGCTGAGTGCCCAGTACCCAGTACCTGGACCGCAAGCATGTGGCAGGTTGACTGAGAGCAAAAAGGGAAATCAGTAAGAACTGCCAGCCCTGAAAGGGCGGCATGTGATAGCCCAGGACGGAAGTCCTGGGTCAGAGCCTTTATACCAAAGAGAGTCCCGTAGGGACGGCACAGGCACATGGCTGACGAGCACAAAGCTAACGGGCAGAAGCGCTGGGTAGGACAGCGTGTGCCGCGCAAGGAAGAAGGGCGGCTCCTGCGCGGCCAGGGCAAGTTCATTGACGATATCAAGCTGCGCGAAATGCTCTATCTCGCCTTCGTGCGCTCCCCCTACGCCCACGCACGCATCGCGAATGTGAACGCCGAGGCGGCGGAAGCTCTGCCGGGAGTGGTGGCAGTGTTGACCGGCCACGAAGTCGAGTCGCTCACCAGCCCTTTCATCGAGATTGGTCCCGACCAGTGCCAGAAAATCGCCGATTATCCCATGGCCGGCAGCAAGGCGCGCTTTCAGGGCGAACCGGTGGCGGCGGTGGTGGCGGAAACGCCGCGCCTGGCGGAGGACGCCGCGGAGCTGGTGCAGGTGGATTACGAGCCGTTGCCCGCGATTGTGGACGCGGAAGGGGCGGAGAAGAACGAGAGCATTCTGCACGAGAGCGCCGGCACCAACGTGGTGTGGCGCGGGGTGTTCGAGTATGGTGACGTCGAGAAGGCGTTCCGCGAAGCCGCCAACGTGGTGGAGATTGACCGCCTACACTTCCACCGCTTTTCCAGCACGCCGCTGGAGCCCAACGTGGTCATCGCCCAGTGGGACAACAAAGATGGCCGCCTCTACTACTGGTGCAACAATTCCTTTCCCTCGTTTGCCATCCAGTTCCTGGCGCCGCACCTGGGCATTCATATTGACCAGATCCGTTTGCAGACCTTCGACATCGGCGGCAGCTTTGGCATCAAGATCACCAACTACACGCAGATGGCGGTGTGCGCGCTGGCTTCTCGCAAATGCGGCGGGCGGCCCATCAAGTGGGTGGAGACGCGCACCGAGCACATGCTCTCCAGCGCGCACGGTAACGAGCGCACGTTTCTGAATACGCGCGTGGCCCTGGATAAAAATGGCGTGATCACCGCGATTGATTCGCGGCACATTGACGACTGCGGCGCCTACCCTCGCTACGAGCCGCTGGGCTGTGTGATCTGGTCGCAGGTGTTTCCTGGGGTGTACCGCTTCAGAAACGCAAAAATTGACTTTACCCAGGTGGTGACCAACAAGTGCCCGGTGGGTCCCAATCGAGGCTACTCGCGCATGCAGCACCTGTGGTTCCTGGAACGGGTGTGCGACATCTGCGCTCACGAGCTGAAGATTCCCGCCGACGAAATGCGCCTGCGCAACTACATTCGCCCCGAGGAGATGCCCTACACCACGCCCAACGGCTGCGTGTACGACTCGGGCAATTACCCCAAGATGCTGGAGCTTGCCAAAAAGCTGATTGGCTGGGACGAATGGAGGCGCAAACAGGCGGAGGGGCGCCGGGACGGGCGGCTGATCGGCATCGGTATCGGCACCACTCTGGATTCGGGCACCAACAATTTTGGGCAATCGCAGATCGTAAATCCCTACGCCCCGTTCTCCGGCAACTCCCAGGGCGCCAACGTCAAGCTCGATATCTACGGCGAAATTGTGGTGGCGGTGGGCTCCTGCCCGCAGGGCCAGGGACATGAAACTACGGCGGCGCAGATCGTGGCGGACGTGCTCAACGTTACGCCCGACCTGATCACGGTGCGCACCGGGTTCGACACCGAGCGCAACGTACACACCGGTTTTTCCGGCACCTATGCCAGCCAGTTCGCGGTGTCGGGGCTGTCGGCCGTACACGGGGCCGCACAAAAATTGAAAAAAGAAATGCAGCGCCTGGCGGCTTTCGCGCTCAACGCCAAGGAGGAAGAACTGGAGTTCGGGATCGGGGCGCAGGGGCCAGAGGTGCGGGTGCGAGGCGCCGAGCGCAGTATTCCCTATGGCGGACTGGCGAACATCGTCAACGTGAACAGCGCGGTGCTGCCCGAAGAGTTGTACGAAGTCACTTTGAACTGCCGCTATATCTGGCGTGCCCCCTTTAATGTGCCCGACAAGGCCAAGAAGTACGGCAACCTGACCCTGACCTATGCTTCACAGCTGCACATTGCGGTGCTGGAGGTGGACCGCGACACCTGCGTGCCCCGCATTCTCGACTACGTGGCGGTGGACGACTGCGGCACCGTGATCAACCCCCCCATCGTGGAAGGCCAGGTGTATGGCGCGACGGCGCACGGCATCGGCGCCGCGTTGATGGAGGGCTGCTTCTACGACGAGGTGGGTAATATGCTGACCTCCACCTTCAGCGATTACACGCCGATCACGGCGGTGAACATGCCGAATGTGAAATTTGGAGACATTCAAACGCCCTCACCGCACAGCTTCAATGGCGCCAAGGGGATGGGCGAAGGCGGGGCGGCGCCCATTCATACGCTTTCTGCCGCGCTGCAGGACGCGCTGTTCGACAGAGGCATCATCATTGATGATTCGTTCAATAACGGCGACCGCGTCTTCCAGTTGATGCAGCGGGCGGGCAAGGGCAAGAAACCGGCGCGGGTAAAGCCGCGGGCGGTACCGGCGTAGAGACAGCACAACTGTTGGTAGAGACATTGCTTGCAATGTCTCCCGAAAGCGCGCAGGAGACGTAACAAGTTACGTCTCTACTGCAATTGAGTGGCAAGGCTGCTACCGGGTGGAGCAGGCCTACAGGCCTGCATTGAAGGACGGTACAGATTGAGGGCTTCAGCCCCAGGTAAGTTGGCGGGCACCTACCTCAGCGGCTAAAGCCGTTCGCATTGGAAAGCATTAATGCAGCGCTAAAGCGCTGCTCCACCCAAAGGCAGGTAGCTAGAAAGCTAGAAGCTAATAGCAGCCAGGAGCCAGCAGCCATTCAGCGCATCTGCATCATCGGTTGTGGGGCCATCGGCAGTTTGTATGCCGCGCACCTGGCGCGCGTGGCTGAGGTTTACGCCTTTGTGCGACGGCGCGATCATGCCGAGGCGCTGAACCGGCATGGCTTGCGCGTGACCAGCACGTCGCCGACGCACAACTTCACGGCGAAGCTGACGGCAAGTTCCGACGCGCGCGAGTTGCCGGCATTCGACCTGGGAATTGTGGCCTGCAAGGCAACGCAGACAGAAGGAGCCTTTGCTCCAGTGGGCCGGCTATTCGATAAGGGCGCGGTCATTTCGGCGCAGAACGGCCTGGGCAGCGAGGAAATTATCGCGGCGCACACGCGCGGCTGGGTGATCCGCGGTACCACCTTTATGAGCGGCACGCGCCACAGCGACACGCACGTGCAGTACGAGCTCGACACCGCCACTTGGATTGGACCCTTTGAGCCGCGGGGCACGCCCTTCAGCGTGGTGCAACAGGCGGCGGACTTGATCGTCGCCGGCGGCCTGAAGGCGGAGGCGCTGGAAGATGCTCGTCCGGCACAGTGGTCGAAGCTGATCTTCAACTCGTCGGTGAATGCGGCCTCGGCGCTGACTGAATTGCCGCACTCGCCGCATTTTTCCGCGGAACGCGAGTTTTCCGACCTCGGCCACCTGCTGCACGCGCTGATTGAGGAGGGGAAGGCGGTGGCCGCGGCGGGCGGCGTGGAGCTGCACGAGGATCCCTGGGAGATGAACAAGCTCGGCGCGCAGACCAATCACCCGCCGTCCATGCTCTATGACATCCGGCACCAGCTGCCGACAGAAATTGACTTTTTGTGCGGCGCCATTGCGCGCGAGGCGCAGCGCGCCGGCGCGCCCGCCCCGCTGCACACCGCCATGTACCGGCTGATTAAGGCAAAAGAAGCGTCGTGGACGTTCGCGGAGGAGAATAAGCCGGTGGCGGGAAGGACGGTCGTTGGTCGTTAGTCGTTCGTCGTCAGCAAGGGCGGCCGGCGACCGAAAGCTAACGACCAACAGCGAACGACTGGTTTTCTATGCCCTACCCAATTGACAAGCCGAAGCTCGAGCGCATGCGCGCGCTGATGAAGGAGCGCGGCCTGAGCGCGCTGGTGGTGCGCGCGCCCGACAACGTTCTTTATCTCACCAATTACTGGTGCATGAAGGGCTATGACGCGGTGGTATTTCCGCGGGAAGGCGAGCCCACGCTCATCGCCCTGGAACCGCAGCAGGCGGATGCCGAGCGCAACTCCTGGACCAAGGACCTGCGCCTGTTCAAAGGCTACGACGAGCGCGACCCGCGTCCGCCGCAGTACCGCGCCCTGGACGTCGCCTTGCAGGTAATCCGCGAGCGCGACCTGGGCGACAAGATCGGCCTGGAACTCAACATGGGCACGCAGAGCGCCGATCGCATGGTGGGCGAGCCCACCACGCCCACGCAGACATTTTTCGATGCCTTCAAGAAGGTCGCGCGCGAGGTGGTGGATGGAACCCCCGTGTTGGTCGAAGCCCGCGCCATCAAGACGGCGCAGGAGATCGAGCGCATGCGCCTGGCCAACGAACTGGCGGCGCTGGCCATGGACTACACCCGCGAGCACATGCGCCCGGGCATGAAAGAGAGCGAAGTCGGCGCCATGTATGAGGGTTATGTGCACGGCATCGGCGTGGGCTACCAGGGCAAGGTAGAGATGGCGCGCGCTTTCACCCTGGTGTGGTCGGGGCCGGGAATTCGCACCTTCACCGCCACCGGCGACCGTCCCATCCAGAAGAACGAGCCTACGCTGTTCGAGATCTGGGTGTGCGCCGACGGCTACTGGACGGATTTAACCAAGAATGCCTGCCCCGGCGAACTGACCAGGGAATATCAAAAGCTGCTCGAGTTGTTGCTGAAAGTGTTTAATGAGGCAGTCAGCTACGCCCGCGAGGGCGCCGATTTTCCCGGGCTGGACCGGCTGATCCGCGCGCGCATCGCCGAGGGCGGCTATCCCGGGCAGCCTTCGCATCCCATCTGCCACGGCGTGGGAGCGCGGGCGCACGAGCCGCCTTACGCCCACCAGGCGGGCACGGGCACGATGCGCAAAGGCATGGTACTGGCCATCGAGCCGGGAATTTATTGGCCGCAGGGAGGGGGATTGCGCCTGGAGGACAATTTCCTGATCACCGAAAAAGGCAGTGAGAAGTTGTGCACGTATCCGGACGATTTCAGGCTGACGAGTGCGCCCGCAGCTAAGCACTGAGTTAATTGGGTTTGGGGTGCAGGCCTTCAGGCCTGCATAAACCTGGCCTTTGGGGGCGGCCTTTAGGCCCTGAGGTGACCCAGGTACCCCAGCGGCTAAAGCCGGAAATCCGGGGCGGCGATTTTGCAGCGCTGAAGCGCTGCTCCACCCAAACGGTGGGGAAGGCAGCTAGTCAGCCAGCCAGCTAGCCAGCTATACTGCAACGCGCTCCACCAATCCCATGGCTGCCCCGCAAAAGAGAGAATCGGGCATTCCCGCCAAGCTGGCCGAACGCATCCTGGCCGAGGTGGACGAGCAGCAGATCGTCTCCATGTGCTGCGACGTCATCAACATTCCCAGCCCCACCGGGGAAGAAGGGCGCATGGCGGAGTACATGAAGGCCGCTTTCGACGCGCTCGGCCTGAACCCCACCTGGCAGGAGGTGGAAGAAGGCCGCGCCAACGTGATTGCCCGCTGGGAGGGGGAAGGCGAGGGCAAGAGCCTGATGTTCAACGGCCACATGGATACCTCCAACACCGGCGATGAGCCCTTCCTTACCGGCCTGGGTTACAAGCCCAAGGCCGTGATCAAGGGCGGGATGATTTACGGCCTGGGCATCTACAACATGAAAGGCGCGCTGGTGTGCTACACGCACGCGGTGCGGGCGCTGAAGCGGGCCGGGGTGAAACTGGAGGGCGACATCATCATCGGGGCCGTCGCCGGCGAAATCGAAAAAACCCAGTGGGGAGAGTACAAGGGCAAGCAGTATCGCGGCTATGGCGTGGGCACGCATTACATGGTGAACCACGGCGTGCTGCCTGACATGTGCATTTTGGGCGAACCCACCGACATGAACGTGGTGCTGGAGCACTTTGGCTCGCTCTGGGTGCGGATTTCCACGCACGGCATTTATGTGCACAGCGCCTTCGCTGAAGGCCGGGCGCAGAAAACCTCAACGCGCCGCATGAAGGAGGTGCTGGACGCGGTGGTGAATTGGACAGAGCAGTGGGAGAAGAAAACCGCGTACGGCGGGCACCAGGGCGTGGCCAACATCGGCTGCCTGCAGGCGGGGTATCCCTGGCGGGTTAGCCGCACGCCCGACCGCGCCGATCTGTTCCTTGATCTGCGGGTGCCGCCCACCATGACGCTGCAGCAGGCGCGGCGCGAGGCGCGCGCCCTGTTCCGCGACCTGCAGAAGAAATACCCCGAGTACGGCCTGGAATTCGAAACTTTCGTTTCCGTGCCCGGGGCCTCGATTGCCGCGGACCATCCCATGGTGAAAGCGATCGAGGCGAACCACCAGCGGATCACAGGCAAGCCCGCCGGACACGATACAGTGCTGTGGTGCTCAGACGCTTCGGTGATGACGCGTTTTGCCATTGATACGGTGAACTATGGTCCTTCCAGCGGACCGCGAGATGCGGAAGGCGAGAAGGTGGATATCAAGACTCTGGTGGAGATCACCAAGATTTATGCTTTGACCGCCGCCGAGTTGTGCGGCGCGCATTTGTAGTGTGAAGTTCTTCGGGATGAAAGCGGATGAACGCAGAGTATTGCGGGTGTGCAGGCCTTCAAGCCTGCAGAAGAGTTGACATTCCGATCTGGGCTTCAGCCCCTGAGGGACACCCTCAGCGGCTAAAGCCGGTCGCTCAGGGCAGCTCACAATGCAGCGCTAAAGCGCTGCTCCACCCTGAGTTGAAGTTGGATTCTTGCTGAGGGGACATTTGCCGAGCCAAAAGGAAATCGCCCGCCGTTACGCCACCCTGCGCTCAGCCATGCAGGCGGAAGGACTGGACGCGCTCATCGTCTGCGGCAACCAGTATGCCGGCTTCGAAGGCGCGGTGCTCTATACCTCCGGCTTCGAAATTGTTCACCGCTACGTTTATGTCCTGCTGCCGCTGAAGGGCGAACCCACACTGGTGTTTCCCGCGGAGGCGCGCTGGATTGGCGACAAGGCCAAGCCCTGGGTGCGCGACCAGGTGTGGCCCGCCGTTCCCGGCCAGTGGCTGCGCGAGCGTGCCCAGGACCAGGGCTGGAAACGCGTAGCCGTGTACGGCATGAACTTCACCATGGCGGTGCGCGACTATCGCGAGCTGGCGCAAGGATCTTTTGAGCTGGTGCCCTTCGACTTCCAGTTCGACATGGCGCGCGCGGTCAAGAGCGAAGAAGAGCTGGCGGAAGTGCGCGATGCCATGGATATCATCCTCGATGGCTTTTGGGCGCTGGTGGAAGCCTACAAACCGGGAGAGACCGAGGCGGAAATCATGGCCCCGGCGGTGGAGCGCTTTTTCGCCCGCGGCGCCGGGCCGCGCATGATGAACATTCTGCTCTCCGGAGAGCATGGCGAGGCGGAAGCGTCGTTCAAAGTCCCGGGACACCGCGTAGTGCGCGCCGATGACCTGCTGCTCTATTCGCTGGAAATTACCGGGGCGGGCGGCTACTGGGTGGAATTTTCGCGGGCGCTCATCAGCGGCAAGCCCAGTCCGCGCACTCAGGCCATGGCTGACGCGTATCCGGAGGCGCTGGAGGCCGCACGCAAGCTAATGCGCGAAGGCGAACTGGCCAGCACCGTGCATCGCGCGGTAGCTGATACCTTCGCGCGCCATGGCTTCGCCCTGGGGCACCTGTCCGGACACTCCATTGGCGCGACCATGATTGAACACCCGGCAATCGGGGGCAAGAGCGAGGTTCCCCTCCGCGAAAACATGATTTTTTCCCTGCATCCCCAGGTGGTGGACAAAGATGGCAGAGTTTGCCTGTACACGCAGGACACGTATCGCATCGGCAAGACTGAGGGCGAGTGCCTGGCGGATGTGCCGTGGAAGTTTTTCAGTGGCAAGGAAACGCGTAGTTCGGTAGCGACAAGGTAGTTGGTAACTGGTAGTTAGTTGTGTAGTCGTTGGCCTTGGTGTTCCAACTACCGACTACTAGCTACCAACTACCTTCCGAAAACTGAGAACTGCATGAAAATCTGCATCGTTGGTTGCGGCGCCGTGGGCAGCCTGTTTGCCGCGCACCTGGCGCGCTCCGGGCAGCACGAAATCTGGGCCTATGACTTATGGAAGCCGCACGTGGAGGCCATCCGGCAGCGCGGGTTGCGGCTTTCCGGCGCGGCGGATTTTACCGCCCGGCTGAAGGCCAGCAGCGACGCGGCTGAGATTCCGCGCTGCGACTACGGGATTGTGGCCACCAAGAGCATTCATACGCGCTCGGCCATCGCCCAGGCGGCGCGGGTTTTCGATGAAAACAGCGCCGTGTGCTCGGTGCAGAATGGGGTAGGCAACGAAGAGATCATCGCCGAGCATGTCAAATACGTGATCCGGGGCACGACCTTTCCCGCCGGCCACCCCATTGAGCCTGGTCATATTGGCTACGACATCAAGGGCGACACCTGGATCGGTCCCTTTGAACCTACGAACACCCCCATGCAGCGCGTGGAAGAGCTGGCGGCTATGCTCACGAGTTCCGGCATGAACACCATCCCGCTCAAAGATGCGCGCGGGGCGCAATGGACCAAGCTGATATTCAATGCTTCCACCAACCCCGTGGGGGCGCTCACCCTGCTGCACCATGGTGCGGCCACGTTTCTGCCGCCAACCGGACAATTGTTCAAAGACTTGATTGAAGAAGGCAAGGCGGTGGCCAAGGCGCTCGACATTACGCTGCACGGAGAACCTTGGGACCTGGTCATGAAAGGCGCCAACGCGCCCGGCAAGCACAAAGCGAGCATGCTGCAGGATGTGCTGGCCAGGCGCCAGACGGAAGTGGATTTCATGAACGGCGCCATCGTGCAGTGGGGCGGGAAGACGGGGGTGCCTACGCCGCTGAACAAAGCCATGTGGGCGCTGATCAAGGGCCTAGAGCGGTCGTGGGAGGAAGAGCAAACGGCAGGAGTCAGGAGTCGGTAGCCATGATTCAGCGCGCGAGGTACCGGCGAGACGCCGGCGCTACCGGTCCGGGGTAAATATTTTCAGATAATGACCGGAATAAAGCAGCGAATTGCTATCCTGAAACTAGAGGGGACTGAGGCTATCGCATGAGCGTTCCGTTCCGCATTGGAGTGCTGCAGTTGAGCATGGAGCCGCTGGAGGAAACCGTGGGCATGGCCAAGGCCTGCGAAGCCGCGGGTTTTGACGCCTTCTGGCTGGCCGAAGCCTATCCCTGGTGGCGCAAGCACGCCATGGAGGCGCGTTCCTCGACCTCGGTGACCGCCATCATCGCCCGCGAGACCCATCGCATTCCCATCGGCTGGGGCATCATTTCGCCTTACACGCGCCATCCCGTGCAGATCGCCATGGAGGCGCGGGTGATGCAGGAGGCCGCGGGCGAGGGCCGGTTCCTGCTCGGCCTGGGCGCTTCCAAAATCTTCATGAAGGAGATCGGGGAAGGCGAGAAGGGCAAAGAGGCGTCGCCGGCGGTGGTGATGCGGGAAAGCGTCGAGATTATCAAAGCGGTGCTGGCGGGCAAGGCGCTGGACTACCAGGGCAAGGCCTTCACCGCCATGGTGCCGCCGCTGCAGGATGAGGCGGAGACCCCGCGCTGGATGCCGCCTACCTTCATCGGGGCCACTGGGCCGGTGCTGCAGCGCCTGGCGGGCTCACACTACGACGGTCTGCTCACCGCCAGCATCACCACGCCGGGATTTGTGCGCTACTCGCGCCAGAACCTGGACGAGGGCGCGAAGAAAGCTGGGCGCGACCCGGAGACGCTGGAACTGGGCTCGGTGGTGGTGGGCAGCATCGGTGACGATCGCCAAAAGGGCCGCGAAGGGGCGCGCGAGATGGCGGCCATGTACCTGGCTAACAAGGTGCAGAACATTCGCGGCTCCGCCGACATGATCCTGCAGAACGCGAAACTGACGTTCGAGGAAATTCAGCCCATCGCCGATGCCATGGAGCGCTGGGGCCGTACTGCCGCGGCACGCGCCGTGACCGACGACATTCTGCGCAAGGTTTGCCCGATTGCGGGTACGCCGGAGGATTGTATTGCCGCCATTGAGCGATACCGCGAGGCGGGATGCACGCATATCCTGCTGGAGCTTTGGGGCGAGGACCGCGAAGCTCAGGCCAAGCTCTTCGGCGAAGCGGTTCTGCCGCATTTCAAGGGCGTGGCCGCGGCGGCAAGGGAATAGCCGCGGAGACACAGAAGCGCGGAGATTGCCGGGAATTCAAGCCAGCAACGCAAGGTCCTTCCACTCGCGCTACACTCAACTCGCGCTCGCTCAGGATTACATGTTTATTTTTGTCGCGGCAGTTCCGGCCACGACCTGGCGGAATTCGGCGTCGGTGAGCAGGCCGCGCTTGGCGATGGCGCGTTTTTTTACCTCGGCGAGAATGGCGGGGCGGACGTCGGCGGGGATTTCTAGGCCCAACTCGCGGGCCTTCAAGTCAATGCTGTCGAGGCCGCTTTTCTTGCCCAGCACAATACGGCGTTCGGCCCCGACCAGGTCGGCGGAATAGGGCTCAATCGCTTCTGGAATGTGGAACTGGCTGGCCACGGCGCCGCTCTCGCGAGTGAACAGGTTTTCGCCCACCAGCGGTTTCCAGGCTTCGAGTTCGTAGCCGGCGGCTCGGCAAACTGCTTCCGATACCTCGCGAACCCTGGTCAGATCCATGGCTACGGGCACGTCGTAGAGGCAGCGAAGGGCCAGGGCAATCTCGCAGATGTCGGCATTGCCGGCACGTTCGCCCATGCCGTTGATGGTGCCCTGCACCCAGGTGGCGCCGCCGCGCACCGCGGCAATGGCGGAGGCCGTGCCCAGGCCAAAATCATTATGTCCGTGCCAGTGCACCGGCACGCTGGGACCGGCCCAACTGCAAACTTCGCGGGTCAGAAATTCGGCGGCTTCCGGGCCGCAGGCGCCAATAGTATCCACCACCACCAGTTCGGCGGCGCCGGCTTCGAGCGCGGCCAGGTACACCTGCTTGAGGAATTCCAGCCCGGTGCGGGTGCCATCCACGGCGAAGAAGGCGACGGTAATGCCGTTCTGGCGGGCGAAGGCGATCGCCTCGCGCACGCGGCGCAGTACCTCGTCGCGGGAGATGGCGTAGGCCTTAAGCTTGATGTCGCTGGTGGGGGCCTCAATGATGGTGGCGTGCACCCCCAGGCGCACGAGTTCTTCCAGGTCGGCCTTGACGGCGCGGGAAAAACCCCACAGTTCGGCCTTTAGGCTGGCGCCGGACATCAGGCGGATGGCTTCCGCATCATCGGCAGAGACGCGGGGAAAGCCCGCCTCGATGCGGCTAACGCCCAGTTCGTCCAGCTTGCGGGCTATCTCCAGCTTCTGCTGGGGGGAGAGCACCACGCCCACGGTCTGTTCGCCGTCGCGCAGGGTAGTGTCGTAGAAGCGGATGGGCTGCCGGCGGGCAAAGGCGCCGCGAACTTCCGGGCGGGCGTTGAGTTCGCTGACCCAGACCTGGTCGTGGAGGTTGTTTTCAGGCATAAGTCAGGCGCTTTCGCGGATGGCCAGGGCCGGCTTGCGACCATAGGCCTCTTCCCAGGAGATGACGGGATTGCGCAGCACGCCAATGCGTTCGATCTCGCATTCCATCACATCGCCGGGTTTGAGATACCAGGCCTTGGGGTCGCCGCTGAAGGCGGCCACGCCGGAAACGGTGCCGGTGGAGAGCACGTCGCCCGCGCTGTAGCCCATGGCGGAATAGTGGGAGATGATTTCCGGAATTTTGACCGACATCTTGCCGGAATGCGACACCTGGCGCCGCTCGCCATTGACGCGCAGCTCCATAGCCAGGTTGTGCGGGTCGGGGATTTCGTCGGCGGTCACGATGTGCGGTCCCAGGGGACAGAAGCTGTCAATGGCCTTGCAGTAGCTGAACACGCCGGACTTCATCTCTTCGCGCTGGATATCGCGAGCGGTGATGTCGTTGAAGATGACGTAGCCGCCTATGTAGTCATTGGCTTCGGCGGGGGTGAAGTGCTTGCCCGCCTTCTTGAGCACCACCGCCAGTTCCAGTTCGTAGTCCAGTTCCTGGGTGAGGTGCTCAGGGTAGATGACGGGCTCATCGGGGCCGACGATGGCGTCCACGTTCTGGAAGAAAACGATCCAGGGGCGCACGGGATGGGAAAACTTGGCGCGCGCGGCTTCTTCATGGTGTTCGCGGAAGTTGCCGGCGGTGTGAAAGAACTTTTTGGGGATGATGGGCGCCTTGAGTTTCACCTCATCGGGCGGGTAGATAACGGGCTCGCCGTTGACGCCGCGCACCTCGCCGGAGAGAGTGAGGGCGTGGTCGAGGGATTTGCGCGCCGCTTCCAGGCCGGTATCGCCGCCGGCGAACAGTTCGCGCATGTTGGGCGGAACCAGAGCGCGAGCCAGGCGCCCGTAGGCGGCTTCTCCTTCAGAATCGCGCAGGTAAAGGGCGCAGGCGGAGTTGAGGTCAACAATGTTGCCGTCTGGACTGAGGGCGCCGGTGCGGCTTTCGCCCCATCCGGTTTGAAAGGTGACGAGTTTCATAGGCCAAGGCTACGGCAAGAGTGTAGTGAGTGGGCGCCGGGCTTGTCTACCGGTGCGGGGCGAGGTGCACGCCTGCATTGGGTATAAAAACCACGCCCTGGTCACTGGGGGGAGGGTGTCCGGGGCGGGCAAGCATCGTCTTCCAGCGATCGTCAGAACGATTGTGTTTTCGGGGCGGCGCACTACAGTTTTTCGCGACAGGTTGTCAAGCATTTCGAATCTTTACTTTTGGTTGTGTTTTTGCCGGCAGCAAAACCGCCTGCTCAGCTACAATGTGTTACGGCTATTCCCTCTAAGTTGCTGATTCGCTGATAGCGAGGCCAGTGCGCGCCGGGGGAAATGCCCCGGTGATGGTGCAAATGCAAAAGGTGGAATTTCCCCAAGGAGTTGTGTGCGTGCCGCTTTCGCAGCCGGTGGTTGATTGCGCCCGGGCAGCGACGAGGCAGGTGGCGGCGTGATCGGCGGGGTTGATATTGGCGGCACCAAGATAGCCGCGGCCGCGGTTGCTTGCGACGGCCGCATTGTTTCCCGCGCTGAGTGCGCCACCAACGCGAGCCAAGGATTCGAGAGCGGCATGCAGCGCATTGTGGGCTTGCTGCGGGAGTGCGCGCGCGCCGGCGGGGGCAAGTTCAAGGGCATCGGAGTGGGCACCACTGGCCCCATTGACCCGCAAACGGGGGTTTTCGGCACGGTGGACAACCTGCCGGGCTGGAAGGGGTTCAACCTGAAACAGCCGCTGGAACGGGAGTTTGGCGTTCCGGTGGCGATCGAAAACGATGCCGACGCAGCGGCGCTGGGAGAGGCGTCGTGGGGCGCGGGGCGGGGCAAAAGCCGTTTCATTTACGTGACGGTGAGCACCGGCATTGGCGGGGGAATCGTCTTCGACGGCGAGCTCTACCGCGGCGTGGACCAATCGCATCCGGAACTGGGGCACATGGTGGTGGAAGCTTCCGGCCCGCTATGCTATTGCGGAGCGCACGGCTGTTGGGAATGGATGGCGGCGGGGCCGGCCATGGTCAGCTGGATGCGGGAGAATGCGCCGGCAGGGGCCGCGCTTCCCGCCGATCTCAGCGCCAAGGAAATTTGCCGGCTGGCGGAGCAGGGGGATGCGCTGGCCCGAAAGGCGGTAGGGCGCGAAGGCTATTACCTGGGTGTAGGCTTGGCCAACCTGGTAACCATGTATTGTCCAGATGCCATCGCGCTGGGCGGAGGAGTGATGGGCAGCGCTCATCTCTTCCTGGACCGCGCGCGCGAAGTGGTGCGCACCAGTTGTACCCTGGTGCCAGCGGAGAAAACAGAAATCCTGCTGGCGCGGATGGGAGGGGACGCGGGCGTGGCCGGAGCGGCGCTCGCCTGGCACAACCGCTTCGAGAAACAGAAGAGATCATGACCACGAAGGAAGTCGTCGGAAAGGAAACCGTCATCCGGTCCAAGGTCATCGAGGGGCGCTATTTTCACGACCTGCTGGGCCAGCCGCAAGCTTTGCAGGAGACGCTGGCGGCGCTGAAAGTCACAGCCGAGTTGCGCCGCCTGACGCCGGTGGAGGGCAAATACCGGCGGGTGGTGCTGACCGGCATGGGCGCGTCGCTGAACGCGCTGCAGCCGCTTTACCTTTCCTTGCTGGCGTGCGGGACCAGCGCGCTGCTGGTGGAAACCTCCGAGCTCATTCACTTTCTGCCCCGCCTGCTGGATGAGGGCACGCTGGTGATTGCGGTCTCGCAATCGGGCAAGAGCGCGGAGACGGTGCGCCTGCTGGACCTGCCGGGACGCAAGTCGGCGGTGATTGGCGTAACCAACGTGGCCGATTCGCCGCTGGCGGCACGGGCCGATGCCAGCGTGGTGACCTGCGCCGGGTCTGAGTATTCCGTGTCCTGCAAAACCTACGTTTCCGCGATAGCGGCGCTGGCATGGCTGGGCGATCTGCTTTGCGGGGGGCAGCCGGGCAACGTGAGCGCCGACCTTAAGCAGGCGCCGGGGTTGGTGCGCGATTACCTGAGCCGCTGGCGGAATCACGTAGACGCGCTCACGCCCGAACTGGATGGGGTGCGTGACTTGTTCTTTCTCGGGCGCGGCAGTTCCCTGGCGGCGGCCATGAACAGCGGCCTGACCATCAAAGAGTCCACCCGCTTTCATTCCGAGGGCATGAGCAGCGCAGCCTTCCGCCACGGGCCGTTCGAACTGGTGGGGCCGCAGGTTTTTGCGCTGGTGTACGCCGGCGATCAGCAGGTGGAGCAACTCAACCGCGGGCTGGTGGATGACATTCGCCGGGCCGGGGGCCGAGCCTTCCTGTGCGGGCCGCAAGCCAACCTGGAACCGCTGCGCCTGCCGGCGGTGGCACCCGCTTTGCGCCCCATCCTGGAAATTCTGCCCTCCCAGATGATTTCGCTGGTCCTGGCCGCGCTCACCGGCGTGGAAGCGGGCAAGTTCCGCAAGGCGACCAAGGTGACGGAGAAGGAGTAGAACCAGTTCTCAGTTCTCAGTTCTCAGTGTCGAATGCTCGTTTTCGAGCCAACATAGAGGTTACTGACTGACCGCTGAGCGTTGTTCCTCACACTTGCACTGTTCACGCGTCACAGTGTCATGCGACCCGTCTCTTCTAGGATTCAAATGGCGTGGAAATACAGGCG
>Ga0075276_10000120_pt1 | contig 24051 bp, 21 predicted proteins | sample SF_Rice_5C_80N_4_FD_69770 | JGI IMG/M metagenome (GOLD analysis project Ga0075276, IMG submission 69770) | Rice paddy soil microbial communities from Twitchell Island, California, USA - SF_Rice_5C_80N_405 | ecosystem: Environmental > Terrestrial > Soil > Paddy field/soil | place: USA: Twitchell... | reverse complement strand
GATCTCGTCCTTGGGCGGCACCGTCAGGATCACCCGCTCGGCGCCCGCCGCCAGATGCTTCGCGATCTCGTCGCGGCGCCGAAAGGCCCCCGTCGACTCGACGACGATCGAGGCCCCCCACTCGCGCCACGGGATCTTCTCGGGGTCCCGCTCGTGCGCGAGCTTCACCCGACGGCCCGACGCGGAGAGCGTCCCGTCCTCCGCGATGACCTCGCCCGGGTATTTCCCCATGACGGTGTCGTACTGAAGGAGGTAGGCCAGCTGGTCGGCCTCGAAGAGATCGTTGATCCCGACGACCTCGATCGACGGACGGGAGGCGAGGATCCGGAAGACGGTCCTCCCGATGCGCCCGAACCCGTTGATTCCGACCCGGATCGTCACGTCCGCTCTCCCGCCGCCACCGCGCTCCCCGTTTCCGCCTCTCCGGCCGGCGGCGGGGGTCCCAGGCGCGACAGCGCCGTGACGACCGCGACGATGCGGGTCGCGACGGCCCATCCCGCGTCGATCCAGCAGAGCGTCTTCGAGAGCCGGTCGCCGAGGACGAGCGTCGCCTGAGCGTCGAAGATGCACGGATAGACGCTTCGGGTCACGTCGCTCGAGACGATCGGCTCCTCCTCGCAGGCCACGACGTTCTTCCATCGTCCGGACGCGGCGGCTCGCACGGCGTCGGCGATCGCCTTCGGCGTCACCGCGCGGGAGTGCCAGCAGGTTAGATCCACGACCGAGCCGTTCGCGACGGGGACGTCCACCGCCGTGCCGGTGAGCTTTCCCGCGAGATCCGGGAAGAGACGCGCGAGCATCGCCTCGGAGCGCGACTCCTGCGGAATGATGTTCTCGGCGGCGGAGCGCCCGCGCCGCTTGTCCGAGAGCGGGACGTCGGAGAGGCGGTGCGCGTTCGTGTAGGCGTGGATCGCGTCGAAGAAGCACCGTTCGACGCCGAAACTCTCCTTGAGGATCGACAGGATGGGCGCCACGCACGAGACCGTGGGCGAGGAGAGCCCGATCAGGCGGTTCCCGGCGCGCAGATCGCCGTCGTTCCATCCCCGGACGATCGTGATGTCGAGGGGCTCGGCCGACGGCGTGCAGACGACGACCCGCTCCGCCCCCGCCTCGAGATGGCGCGCCGCCTCCTCCCGGGTCAGCGCCCGCGCGGTGCAGTCGAGGACGACGTCGACCTTTTCCCGGCCCCATGGCGGGACTTCGCCTTTCGCGTAGCCGTCCCAGAAACGGATCTCCCGGCTTCTCAGGCGGAGACGTCCGTCCTCGAGCGCGACCGGCGCGTCGAAGCGGCCGAACAGCGTGTCGAACTTCAGGAGATAGAGGAGCTGATCCGCGGGAACGGTGTCGCAGATGGCGACGACCTCGACGTCGGAACGCTCCGCGAGGATGCGCAACACGTTCCGACCGGTCTGACCGAAGCCCATGATTCCGACGCGCGTGGCCGCCATCAGCGACACCGTATCATGCAAAAATGACGCCCCCGGAGGCGCCTCTACCGGCGTTTCCCGCGGATCGTCATGACCGGGCAGGGGCAGGTGCCGATCACGCGCGCCGCCACGCTCCCCATCAGGAGCCGCGCGAGGCCCGTGCGTCCGTGGGTCCCGACGACGACGAGGCTCGCCCGGTGCTTCCGCGCGGATTTCGGGATCTCCTCGTGCGGAATCCCCTCGACGAGCTCGGCCCGCGCCCGAACCCGCCCCTTCTCCGCGCGACGCACGAGCGCGGCGAGCTTGCGCCTCGCCTGCCGCACGACGGCCGCCTTCATCTCCTCGTACATCCGTTCGGGAACGTAGCTCATCGCGTCCGGACCGACCGGCGGGGGAAGCACGTGCAGGACGACCAGGTCCGCGCCTTCGCGGCGGGCCGCCGAGAGCGCGGCGGAAAACGCCGCCAGAGACGGCCGCGAGAAATCGGTCGCGTAGACGATCTTCTTCTTCATGGAGCACCTCCGCGCGCCGGGGGGTCCCCCCCGGACCTTTTCCGGAGCGCCGGGAGCATTCTGCTCAAAGAGCGCGCCCCCCGTCGTGACGCAGATGCATCAACGGGGGAGAGAACCATCGCGCCGGCCGCCGTGAATGATGCGTTTGGATGTTTCGCCGCGGCGCGATCGGAGCGAAGCTGTCCCTGGAAAGGAGGGCGTTATGGAAACCTTGACCAGCACCAAAACCGACGCTCAAATCCAGCAGGACGTCCTTCGCGAGCTCCGATGGGACCTGAGGGTTGCCGAAACCGAGGTCGGCGTGGAAGTTCACGAGGGCATCGTGACCCTGACGGGAACGGTGGACAGTTTCGCGAAGAAGCTCGCCGCGAGGGAAGCGGCGCATCGTGTGGCGGGTGTCCTCGACGTCGCCGACGACGTGGAGGTGAAGCTCCCGGGTCTCCTCACCCGCAACGACACGGACCTCGCCCGCGCGGTCCGGCACGCGTTGGAATGGGACGTGTTCATCCCGGACACGAAGATTCGTTCCACGGTCGCCAACGGCTGGGTGACCCTCGAAGGGACGGTCGAATCGCTCGTCGACCGCGACGACGCGGAGCGCGCGGTGCGCCGTCTCCACGGGGTTCGGGGAGTCATCGACAACATCGTCGTCAACGCCCCGAAGATCGAGCCCAACAAGATCCGCAAGGCGATCGAGGACACGCTGGAGCGGCGCGCCGACCGGGAGGCGAACCGGATCGAGGTCCGCGTGATCGAGGGGAAGGTGACGCTCGACGGACGCGTCCACTCCTTCCCCGAGAAGGAGGCGGTCCTCGGCGCCGTGCGCAACGCGCCCGGCGTCAAGCTCGTGACCGACAATCTCCGGATCGAACCGTACTTCTGAGTTCTCGGGGCGGGCGCGGGGACGATCTCCGCGCCCGCCGCCTTCGTCAGAGAGGAGAGGAACCATGGGAATCGACCCGAACTCCCAACGCGACGAGACGATGCTCCCGGTCGAGCACCTCTCCCGTCCCGAGGCGATCGCCCATCTGCGCGAGAAGCTCCGGACCTTCGCCGACGTGGACCACTGCCTCTGCTCCGCGGTCGGCAAGCTCGGGATCTTCTGCAAGGGATTCGCCGCGGCCTCGGATGCGGAGCTCAAGACCCGGTTCGCGTGGATCGCCCGCACGCATCCCGGCGCCCCGCGCGAAAAGCTCGAGGAGCTCGCGTCGCTCTACCACGCCGGCCGCCAGGAGGCGACCGGCGCGGAGATCTGCTGCGACGTCGAGACCAAGGAGCACGGCGGCTGCGACGGATGGAACCAGTTCGACAATACGGCGCTCGAGGGGTTTCATCTCGCGCTGATCGGCAGCCCCGTCAAGATCGTCTAGGCCGGCGCGGACCACACGCGCCGTTATACGGGTCCGGCGGGCCGGCCGCCGGCACGACGTACGTTCTCAGTACGTCTTAGCCGCCAGCCGGCCCGCCGGACCCGTCTTCCCGCACGTCTGGCCGCGCCTGGTCGTCCGACCAAATGACAGCCGTTTCTTCGGCGACCGGGCTCCGTGCCTGCCGAGAGCGTCCGACAGCGAGCCGGAGGACCGCCGAACGGGCCCCGAGCCGCCCTTCCCTCCGGACATCATCCGGCGAGGACGACAACACCCGGTGCGGTCAGACGGAGGCGGGCGCCTTCCGGCGGGGACCGCGTCCCTTCATGATCCAGCGCTTCGTCTGATTGACGGGGCGTTCGACGCCCTTGCCGATCAGGGTCAGCAGGTCCGAGGTCGTGACGATTCCCGCGAGCCTCCCCTTCTCGAGGATCGGCAGACACCCGATCGTCCGCCCCCGCATGAGATTCGCGGCCTCCCGGACCGTCGTCGTACCGGTCGCCGTCGCGACCGCGGGGGTCATGACGTCGCCGACGGTTCGGGTGATGCGGTCCGGCGCTTCGGACCTGGCGCCGAGATCGCGATCGGAAACGACGCCGATGACGTCGCTCCCGCGGGTCACGACGATGTGATGAATCCGATTTCGGCGCATCTGCTCGCGGGCCTCGTCTTCCAGCGCTTCGGCGCCGAGAGTGACCACGTCCTTCTTCATGATTTCCTTGAGTCTCATGGCGCTCCCCTTTCCGCCTTCCATCATCGCGTCCGGAGCGGCTCCGGGCATGAGCCGGGTGCATCATTCGGCGCCTGCTGCGATACGCTTGCGCCCGTGACGGTTCCCGCACCGGCCCTCCTCCTCGCCGCAGCCCTCGCGGCACCGGGCTCGAGGGAGGCGCCGGCCCTCTCCCGTGCGGAGCGCCGCATCGTCCGCCGCGTGGATTCCCTTTCCGCCGGCGCCGAATCCCTGCTCGAGCGCGTCGTCGACGTCAACAGCGGGACGATGAACTTCGACGGGGTCCGCGAGGTCGGGGCGATCTTCCGGAAGGAGCTCGACGCGCTCGGCTTCCGCACCCGCTGGATCGACGGCGCCCCGTTCCATCGCGCCGGACACCTGGTCGCCGAGCGGGACGGCCCCGGCCCCCGTCTCCTCCTGATCGGCCATCTCGACACGGTGTTCGAGAAAGACAGCCCGTTCCAGCGGTTCGAGCGTCTCGCCGGAGGGCGCGCCCGCGGCCCGGGCGTCATCGACATGAAGGGGGGCGACGTCGTCGTCGTCACCGCCCTGAAGGCACTTGGCGAAACCGGGGACCTCGCCCGGATGAACGTCGCGGTGATCATGACCGGAGACGAGGAGAAGGCGGGCGCGCCGCTGTCGGAGGCCAGAAAAGACCTCGTGGAGCTCGCCTCGCGGTCCGACGTCGCGATCGGTTTCGAAGACGGCTCCGGCCGCCGGGACGAGGCGATCGTCGCCCGCCGCGGATCGAGCGACTGGGTGCTCCGCGTCGAAGGAACGCCGGCGCATTCCTCGCAGATCTTCCGCGAGGACGTCGGCGCGGGAGCGATCTTCGAAGCCGCGAGGATCCTCGACGGGTTCTACCGGCGTCTCTCGAGCCAGATGTACCTGACGTTCTCGCCCGGGGCGATCGTCGGAGGAACGGACGCCGCCTATGATTCCGCGCAGAACCGGGGCACCGCGTTCGGGAAAGGAAACGTCGTCGCCGGGACCGCGATCGCGCAGGGCGACCTCCGGACCATCTCCCCGGAGCAGCTCGCCTCCGCGAAGACGGCGATGCGGAGCATCGTCGAGGATCACCTCCCGCGGACCACGGCGACGATCCGGTTCGAGGACGGCTATCCGCCGATGGCGCCTTCCGACGGTAACCGTTCGCTCCTCGCCCTCTACGATCGCGTCAGCCGGGACCTCGGCCTCGGGCCGGTCGCGGCCACCGATCCGATGCACGCCGGCGCGGCCGACGTCGCGTTCGCCGCGGGCCGCGTGAAGATGGCGCTCGACGGCGTCGGCCTCTGCGGCACCGACGACCACACGGAACGGGAGACGGCGGATTTGTCGACCCTGCCCTCGCAGACGAAGAAGGCCGCGATCCTGCTCTGGCGCCTCGTCTCCTCTGTTTCGGCTAAATGAAGCTTCAAATCCTCTTTCCCATCCGCACCCCGGGGAGAGAGAGCCCGTCCCGCATCGCGGTCTCGAGCGGCCCGATCGCCTCGTAGCCCATCGCGGAGTAGAGAGCAACGCCCGGCAGCGTCGCGAGCAGCTCCGCACGGCGGAAGCCGGCCGCGTGCGCTTCCTCCTCGCAGCGCGCGAGGATCGCCCGGCCGACGCCTCGGCGCGCCCAGTCCGGCCGTACGTAGAACGCGCGGATGCGCGCGGCCTCCGTCGCCGGATCGAGCCGCGCGTCGGAAACGCCGCCCTTCCGCTGATCACCGCCAAAGAGCGTCGCCCGGCGGCTCCAGCCTCCGGCCCCGACGAGGCCGTCGGCCTCGGCGACGAGATACGTGCCGTCCTCGATCAACTGCGTGTCGACGCCGAAGACCTCCTCGAGCGCGGCCTCGATCTGCTCGCGGGAGTACCAGGGCGCCGAGAGCGCGCGCACCGAAAGAGGAATCAGCTCGCGCAGCTGCGGGACGTCGCCCCGAATCGCCCGGCGCAGCGTGAACACGGGAAAATTCTAGTCGAGAGGCCGGAGATCCGGAGACTCGCGACTCGTCCTCGCGACTCTGATAGAGTTCCCCGCCATCCGATCCGCGTCGACCAAACTCGGGCTCTTCGACGCCACGATGATCGTCATGGGCGGCATCGTCGGATCGGGCATCTTCATCAATCCCTACGTCGTCGCTCGCCAGGTGCGGACGCCGGTCCTCATCCTCGGCGCGTGGGCGCTCGGCGGCCTGATCGCGCTCGCCGGAGCCTTCATCTATGCGGAGCTCGCGACGCGCCTGCCGGAGGTCGGCGGCCAGTACGCGTACCTGCGCGAGGCTTACCATCCCGCGGTCGCGTTCCTCTACGGGTGGGTGCTCCTCCTCGTGATCCAGACCGGCGGAATGGCCGCCGTCGCCGTCACGTTCGCGGCGTACTTCCGGGAGCTGGCCGGCGGCGCGATCCCTCCTTCGGCGCTGGCCGCCCTCGTCCTCGCCGGCCTCGCGATCGTCAACTGCTTCGGCGTCCGTTCCGGCAGCTCCGTCCAGAGCGGCCTGATGGTCCTCAAGATCGTCGCGATCGCCGCGCTCGTCGCGGGCGGCGGATGGTTCCTGTTCCACGAAGGCGCCGCCTCCGCCGCGGCCGCCGCCCCCCCGGCCTCGCCGGCCGCTCCTGCCGGGACCCTCCGGGCGATGGGCGTGGCGATGGTGCCGGTCCTCTTCGCCTACGGCGGCTGGCAGACCTCGAGCTTCGTCTCCGAAGAGATCCGGGAGCCTCGCCGGAACCTCCCGCGCGCGCTCGTCCTCGGCGTCGCCGGGGTGATCGTGCTCTACCTCGGCGTGAATTACGTCTGCGTGTCGGTCCTGGGACCGGCGGGCCTCGCCGCCACGGCCACGCCGGCCTCGGCGGTCATGCAGCGGGCGTTCGGACGCGCCGGCTCCCGCTGGATCGCCCTCGGGATCGCGATCTCGGCGCTCGGCTTTCTCTCCCAGTCGATCCTCACGGCGCCCCGCGTGTACTACGCCATGGCGCGGGACGGGCTGTTCTTTCGTTGGGTGGGATGGCTCGACCCGCGGCACGGCGTCCCCACGGTCGCGATCCTGCTCCAGGCGGTCATGGCGATCGTGATCGCGCTGTCGGGCCGCTACGACCAGATCCTGAGCTACGTCGTCTCGATGGACTTCCTCTTCTTCGGCCTCACCGCCTCCTGTCTCTTCGTCTTCCGCCGCCGGGAAAAGAGAGGCGGCGCGCGGCGGGACTCCCGCTTCCCCGCTCTCGCGCGCGTGCCGGGGCACCCCGTCACGACCGCGCTCTTCGTCGCCGTCTCGTGGCTCGTCGTTGTGAGCACGATCGCCCGGTACCCCGTCAACACGGCGGTCGGGATGGGCATTCTCGTCGCCGGCATTCCGGTCTACCTCGCGTGGAGCCGCCGCAAGAAGGGACGCTCGTGAGCCTCCCCCGCCGGGAAGCCGGCTCGCCGTACATGGAGTGGTCGAAGCTCCGCTCCCATGCACGGTTCGATCTCGCGACGAGCGGCCTGTCGAACTACCCGTTGTCGCGCCTCCCCGTCCGGCTCGAGGACCTCGAGATCAACGGGGCGACGATCTACGGGTATGCGCCGCTGCAGGAGCGGCTCGCCCGGAAAACGGGCGCCCCGCCGGAGTCGATCGTCGCGGCCGCCGGAACGTCGATGGCGAATCACCTCGCCCTCGCCGCCCTCTTCGACCCCGGCGACGAGGTCCTGATCGAGCGGCCGACCTACGAGCTCCTCCCGTCGGCGGCCGCGTATCTCGGCGGGTCGGTCCGGCGCTTCGAGCGGCGCGCGGACGAAGGCTTCCGGCTCGACCCGCGCGAAGTCGAGCGCGCCATCACCCCGCGCACGCGGGCCGTCGTCGTGACGAACCTCCACAACCCTTCCAGCGTGCGGGCGGAGGAGGACGCGCTGCGCGACATCGGGGCGATCGCGCAGCGAAGCGGAGCGGCGGTCCTCGTGGACGAGGTCTATCTCGAGACCGCCTTCGACGGCTTCCGCTCCGCGTTCTTCCTCGGAGGAAATTTCGTCGCGACCGGCAGCCTCACGAAGGCCTACGGCCTCTCGGGCCTTCGCTGTGGATGGATCCTCGCGCCGCCGGAGCTCGCGCGCCGGATGTGGCGCATCAACGACCTCTACGGCGCCACACCGGCGCACCCGGCGGAGCTCCTTTCCGTCGCCGTCCTGGACCACATCGCGGAGATCGCCGCGCACGCGAGGGCCCAGCTCGATCGCAACCGCGCGCTCCTCCATCAGTTCCTCGACACGCGGCCCGATCTCGACGCGGCGCGGACCGAAACGGGAACGACCTCCTTTCCTCGGCTCGGGTCCGGCGGAGTGGGAGCGTTCTGGCGTCTCCTGCGGGAGAAATACGACACGAGCGTCGTCCCGGGGGAGTTCTTCGAGATGCCCGACCGCTTCCGCATCGGAATCGGGGGCGAGACGCCGGAGGTCGAGGAGGGGCTTCGGCGGATCGCGGCCGCACTCGACGAGATCGTCCCGTGAGCCGGCAGCGGCCGATCGGCCGTCGCCGGCCGCCGGCCCTTGCCGCGGCATTCGCGATGCTCCTCGGCCTGGCCGCGGCGGCGCCCGCCGCCGCGCCGCCGGCCGCGCCGGCGATCCTCGCCGACGTGGTCCTCGATCCGAACGCGCCCGCGATCCTCGCCGACGCCGGCGACCTCCGCGCGCACTACGCCGTCCCGATCGTCGAGGGAGGCTCCGTCTACACGGAGGTCAAGGGAGGGGCCTACACGCATTCGTCCGAGTGGGAAACCCAGGCATGGGGCGTCCGGCGGTGGGACTGGAAGGACGGCGCCCTCGTCGAGAGCTGGACCCGGTGGAGCGACTGGACGCCCGTGCCGTACGCCCAATTCGGGACCAATCCCTACGGCTCCGGCCCCCTCTGGGAGCCGGTGTTCCAGCCGGCCGCTCGCGGAGATTTCCTGTACGTTCCCGGCGCCGGAGGGACGATCGACGAGATCCGGAAGGAGGACGGCGCCCTCTCGGCCCGCATCCGGCCGTTCGGAACAGCGCCCGATCCTCGAATGTTCCTGACGGGCCCGGTCGTCTCCTCCGACGCGGGCGTCTATTTCAACGTGATCGCTCTCGACGCGGAGAACCCCTGGAACGCCGACACGCCGGGTTCGTGGCTCGTCCGAATCGCGCCCGGCGGCGCGGTCTCGACTCTCGCCTACGCGGATCTTTCCGGCGCGCCCGCGGCGGACGCCGCCTGCGAGATCGCCTTTCCCACGGCGCAGCTTCCGTTTCCTCCGTCGCGCGACGCATCTCCTCCCACGATCCCCTGCGGATCGCCGCGGCCGGCCGTCGGCGCCGGCCCGGCGGTCGGTGACGACGGCACGGTGTACGCCGTCGCCCGCTCGCATTTCGACGGCCGGTGGGGATGGGTCGTCGCGCTCGGACCGGACCTCGGTTTCCGGTGGGCCGCCTCGCTTCGGAACCGGCTCGCCGACGGGTGCGGCTTCGCCGTCCCCCCGACCGGCGGACCGGGAGGCTGCCGCGAAGGCGCGCTTCCCGGCGTCGACCCCGAGACGAACCAGATGCCCGCGGCGATCGTCGACGACAGCTCGTCGGCGGCTCCGGTCCCGACGCCCGACGGGAGCGTTCTCTACGGCGCAGCGACGCGCTACAACTTCGCGCAGGGGCACCTGATGAAATTCGGCACGGGCGGGACCTTCCTCGGCTCCTACGGGTTCGGGTGGGACACGACGCCGGCGGTGTATGCGCACGACGGGACGTACGCGATCCTTCTCAAGGAGAACCGGTACGACGTCGGCGCGTACTGCGGCTTCTCCCCGTTCTGTCCCGCGTCCCGGGCCGCGATCTATCCGGACGACCCCGACGCGTATTTCGTGACGCGGCTCGATCCCTCCCTCGCGCCCGAATGGCGGTTCCGGAACACGAACACGCAGTCGTGCTCGCCGCGGCCCGACGGGTCGCTCGCTTGCGTCGCCGACCATCCGCGCGGATTCGAACTCTGCGTCAGCCTCGTCGCCGTCGGCGAAGACGGCAGCGTCTACGCCAACGCCGAGGACGGGAACCTCTATGCCATCGGCTCCGGAGGAGCCCTGCGGGGACGCGTCTTCCTCGAATCGGCCGAAGGCGCCGCTTACACGCCGGTCGTCCTCGCCGACGGCGTGGTCTACGCGCAGAACCTCGGCCACCTGATCGCGGTCGACGCCTCCGCGATGCGGGGCTGCGCTCCGCCGGGGGCGCCGTCCGCGGGCCGGCCCCCGATCTGCGCGGGACCGACATCGTCACCCGCTCTCGTCGAACCGAGGCCCTGACCGAAAAAGAAGCGCGCCGCGACCCGCGGCGCGGAAAGCGCGGCCTACTTCGGGCAGTCCCCGAGCCGCTTCGCCGTGGTGTGGATCTTCATCTTCATCGGGCCGTGCGGCCCTCCCGCGGCCTCGAGGTGGACCGTCATCTCGTAACCGCCCGCCTCGTAGGTCATCTCCCCGGTCCCTTTCGTTCCCGACTTGCACGTCATCGACCACGACACGTGGTTCGCCGCCGACTTCATGTCCGTCATCTCGCAATCCCTGTTCCGTCCCTGGCCTTCCTGCGCGAGCTTCTTGTAGTCCTTGACGTCCTGGTCGCTGTAGCAGTGCGTCATCGTCGTCGGCGGGATCTGACGATCCAATCCCTCCATCGTCATCTCCGTTTTCATCTCGTACTGGCCCGGGCGGAGCGCGGGCTCGGCGGCGAGCGCCGGGAAGGAAAGGATCGCGGCGGCGGCGACGGCAAGGGCGGTGCTTCGGGGAGATCGCATGTTTCCTCCTCGTTTGAATGATGCGAGTCCGCGGGAGTCTATCGCGGCGGCAGGGCCGCCGCCAGACGGCCGGCGTGCGTCCGCCCGCGCGGGAGTAAGCTCCCGGCAAGAGGAGAGGAACCATGAACGAAGGAATCACGCGCCGGCGATTCGCGGGGACCGTCGGCGCCGCCCTCGGAGCCTCGCTCGTCCGCCCTGCCGGCGCCGCCGCGGCGCTCGCCGCCGCTCACCGCCTCCCGAAGGAGGCGATCCGGCTCTCCGCCAACGAGAACCCGTACGGACCGTCCGAGAAGGCCCGCGAGGCGATCGCCCGCTCCGCCGCCGTCGGACACCGATACCCCGACGATCTCACCCGGCGCGTGCGGGACGCGATCGCCCGCCGCCACCGCGTCGCCCCGGAGGAGGTCCTCCTGGGATGCGGTTCGTCGCAGATCCTCCAGATGGCCGACGCCGCGTATCTCGGGCCGGGCCGGAAGGTCGTGGCCGCCGAGCCCACGTTCGAAGCGGTGCTGGCTTACGCGGCGGTCCTGCACGCCGAACCCGTGAAGGTCCCGGAAACGCCGGAGTTCCGCCACGATCTCGACCGGATGGCGGCCGCGTGCGACGCCTCGACGGGGCTCGTCTACGTCTGCAACCCGAACAATCCCACGGGAACCGTCGTCGGCGGGAGGGATCTCTCCCGATTCCTCGCGCGCGTGCCGCAGACGACGACCGTGCTCGTCGACGAGGCGTACCACGACTTCGTCGAAGACCCCGGTTACCGGTCGGCGCTCGAGCTCCTTCCCGAATTTCCGAACGCCGTGGTCGCCCGGACCTTCTCGAAGATCTACGGGCTCGCCGGAATGCGCCTCGGATACGCCGTCGCCTCGGCGGACAAGATCCGCGCCCTCGGGGAGTTCGCCTCCTGGGACAACGTCAACGCCGCCGCGCTCTCCGCCGCGCTCGCGAGCCTCGAGGATCCCGAGCTCGTCCCGTCCCGCCGCCGAACCCTGAACGGCACGCGCCGCGAGCTCTGCGCCGAGCTCGAACGGGACGGCCGCCGGTACATCCCCTCGCAGGCGAACTTCGTGATGATCGACGTCGGGGCCGACGTCGATCCCGTGATCCGCGAGTTCCGGGAGCGCGGCATTCACGTCGGCCGGCGATTCGCCTCGATGCCGAACTGGCTCCGGGTCTCGATCGGGACGCCCGAGGAGATGCGCGCGTTCCTCGCGGCGTTCCGGGAGATCGTCCCGGGAAGGCGGGCGGCCTGAAAAGAGACGGGCGGAAGCCTCGCGGCTCCCGCCCGTCTCGCAAGTCAGAACATGGCGTCGGCCGACGCTCGCGTCTACTTGACTTTGATCTCGATCGCCTTCGGCTTGTTGGCTTCGCTCTTCGGAAGGAAGACGTTCAGCATGCCGTCCTCGAATTTCGCCTCGATTTTCTTCTCGTCCGCGTCGACGGGGAGGGTGAAGCTCCGCATGAAGGTCCCGTAGGACCGCTCCATGCGGTGGAATCTCTTCCCTTTCTCCTCCTTCTCCTTGAATCGCTCGCCGCGGATCGTCAGGGCGCCGTCCTCGACGGTCAGCTTGACGTTCTCCTTCTTCACCTCCGGGATCTCCGCCTTGATGATGTATTCCTTGTCGTTCTCCTGGATGTCGACGACCGGCGACCAGTCGGCGACCGTCAGCGCCTCCTCGAGAGGGGTGCGGTCGAACGCGGGCCACGGGGTCGAAAGAAAACGATTCAAGGTCTCGGAAAGCTTGTCGAGTCCTCGGATCGGGGTCTCCATGCGCATCAGTTCCATGGTGAGTCTCCTTTCGATCGCATTGTGCCCGGCTCGCGGACGAATCGAAAGATCCGTTTTCATCAACGACATCGCGATCGAACGGACGATCCGGCGCAAACGCCTCGGCGCGCGGAGTCGCCGCGAGTTGGGAGGCGAATCCGCCGGAGAGGCGCGGTTCACCGCGCCGGGATCGTCGTGGCGGCTGCGCCGTCGAGGCGCGCGCGCATTCGCCGCGCGGGAGTGCCGCCCGGCACAGGAGAACCTCGCCGCCCGGCGCCGCTGCGGCTGTCCCGCCTCCCATACCGGATCAGCCGGGACCGCTCCTCGCGGGCACCGACGTCAGTGCCGGCGACCCCGCCGGCTGCAACTCGATCCGGACGTCGCCGCCGAGCCCCAGGCCGGGAGCTCCCGGATCCGCCGCTTTCCGGACCTCGCCGCGCATTCCGGTCAGCCACGGGAGCTCCTCGATCATCCGCGACACTCGGCCGAGAAGCTCTTCGGCGCCCGAAGCGCCCGCGAGCCCCGCGGTCTCGATGATTTCGCGAATGTCGTTGTCCGTGAGAGGAGTGATCCGCACGACCGGCTCGCGCCCCCCGCGCCGGACGCGAAGCAGCGGCCCGAAGCTCGGGTCCGACGAGACGGCGATCGAAGCCGGCTCACCGTCGAGGCTCTCCCCGCCGTCCGCCGCGAGGCGGAATCGCCGGAGGATCTCGCCGGCTTGCCCACCCTCGAGCGTCAGCGCGCCCGGCCCCGCGGCGGCGAGCGCGGCGGCCGCCGCGGCGCGCGCCCCGGCGGCGTCGATGTCGTCGAACTCGAGCGCGCGGCCGGCCGGGCGCCGGCGGAACGCGCCGTACTGCACCGCACGGCCGAGCGCTCGCGCGGCCGATTCCGGGAACCGGTACGAGGGAAAGACGTGACGCCACGACGCGTCGGCCTCCCCTTCGCCGCCGAACGCCACGGCGCCCGCCGCGCCCATGAGGCACAGGAGCGCGGGCTTGGCGACCCCGCTTCGGCGCTCGGCCCGCAGGACGCCGCGCCGAATCGCCCTCCCCACGATCTCCGGGTCGCACTCCCCGACGCACGCGTAGATCGCGATCAGGGCGTCGACGTCGTCGCGGGCGATGGCCTCCTCGACGGCCTTCTCGTACTCCGCGACCGGCGCCATCGTGCCGAGGTCGGTCACCGCGGGTCGCGCGACGAGGAGCCCCTCCGCCTCGCAGGCGTCGGCGCAGATCGTGAGCACGCCTCCGGAGTTGCCGACGATCCCGACGCGGTTTCCCCGCGGAAGCGGCTGGTTCGCCAGCAGCACGGCGAGGTCGAACATCTCCTCGATCGTGTCGGCGCGAATCACGCCCGCCTGCCGGAAGAGCACGTCGGCGTTCGTATCGCTCTGCGCCGCGTTGAACTCGGGCTCTCCCGCCGCGATATGCGCCCGGGCGACGTCGCGCCCGGCGCGGCTCCGCGCGCTCTTGACGCACAGCACGGGCTTGCGATGCGCGAGCCGGCGGGCGATGCGCGCGAACCGCCGCGCGTTCCCGAAGGTCTCGAGGTACAGGACCGCGATGTCGGTCGACGGGTCCTCCTCCCAGAACTGCAGGAGGTCGTTGCCGGAGACGTCCGCGCGGTTGCCGGCGGAGACGAACGTGGAGAAGCCCAGCCCCCGCTCGGCCGCGTAGTTCAGGATCACGATCCCGAGCGCGGCGGAATGCGCGAAGAAGCCGATTCGTCCGCGGGGCGCCGTCTCCGGCGCGAGGCTCGCGTTCAGGCGCACCTCGGGGTCGGTGTTCATCAGGCCGAGGCAGTTGGGACCGATCAGCCGCGCGCCGTGCGATCGCACGACGTCGACGAGCTCCGCCTGCCGGGCGGCGCCGGCGGGCCCCGACTCGGCGAACCCGGACGTGAGGACGAGGAGCGCCCGCGAGCCGGCGGTGAGCGCCTCGCGGGCGACCTCCAGCACCCCTTCGGCGGGAACCGCGACGATCGCGAGCTCGGGCGCCTCCGGCAGGTCCCGCACGGACGGAAAGGCGCGCACCCCGTGCACGGAGGTCGCCTGCCGGTTGACCGGATAGACCGTCCCCGCGAAATTCCCGCGGAGGATCGCCCGAAAGATCATGCTGCCGATCGCGGCCGGATCGCGGGAGGCGCCGATCACCGCGACCGAGCGCGGCCGGAAGAACGGGAGGAGCGAGTTCGCCGCCGCGACGCGGTCGCGCAGCTCGACGCGCTCGCGGAGCGACGCCGGGCCGCCGACGGGAAAACGCACGTGGACGACGCCCGAGCCCCCGAACGCCTGCACGACCTCGAATCCGGAGTCGCGAAAGACGTTGATCATCGCCTGGTTCTCCGAGAGCACCTCCGCCTCGAACCCGAGGAACCCGTTGGCCGCGGCGATCCCGGCCAGCCGCTCGAGGAGGAGCGTGCTGATCCCGCGTCCCTGGAAGTCGTCGTGGACGAGGAACGCGACCTCCGCCCGTCCGCCGCCGGCGCCCGTCGCGACGTAGTTGCCGAGTCCCGCGATCCGAGGGCTCTCGGCCGGTCCGGCGACCGCGAGAAGACAGAGGCTGTCGCGAGGATCGCCCGCGCACATGGTCACGATCACGGACCGGGAGACTTCCGCGACGGCTCCGAGGAACCGAAGGGCGAGGCTCTGCCGCGACACGGTCCGCATGAACGCCTCGACCGCCGGGATGTCGTCCGGCGTGGCGGTCCGGAGCTGCAGCGTCTGTCCGTCCCGGAGCAGGACGTACTCGGCGAAATGGTCTCCTTCGGGAATGATCCTGAACATCGGACCTCCGGTCACTTCATTTCGAATCGAGCCTCTGCCGCGTGATTCTGGAACGATGCCCGTTCCCTCGGAACGACGCCGAAGCGCGGCGAGGCGCGAGCCCGATCCGCCGTCGCTCTGACGAGCTATGGCGGATTGACCGCCAGCTACGTCGTTCGAGGCAGATGCGCAGTCGATGCTTCGATCCGCCGAAGCCTTGGCGGAGGCGGACGGGATGCGGGTCGGCCGCCGGCCGCAAAGGCGTACCGAAAGCCGTACGTCGAGCGGCCGGCGGGCGGCACGCGCCCGTTCCACCTTCGCTGAAGCTTCGGCGCGATCCTATTGGCATCGACCGGCCCCTACGGCTCGCGCGAGCTCACAACTGATCGCGCCGTAGCTCCGCAGAGCGGAGGCGGACCGCCTCGATGCATCGCCGCGCCCGCTCCTAGAGCCAGTACGGGCGCGCCGCATCGAGCAGCCTTTCGGCGATCTGGCGATTCTTCCGGGCGATCTCCTCCCGGTTGGGAACGGCGTCGGCAGGAAGATCGGGGTCGTGGAGAGCGCGCGGCAGATCGCCTCCGGCCGCGTCGCGCCAGCGTGTCGCCCACTCTTCGGGAAGCCGTTCGGGGATCGGGAGGTCGCGCACGAGGAGACAGAGGATCGACCAGATCCGGGCGGCCGCCGAGAAGGAATACCCCCCTCCGAGGGTGAAGAGCACGCGGCCCGCCGTCAGCTCGTCGGCCAGCGCGAGGATCCGCCGGAAGACCGCCTCGTAGTCGCGCGTCGTGAGCATCAGGTCGGCGAGCGGATCGGCATAGTGGGCGTCGGCTCCCGCCTGGACGACGATCACTGCCGGGCGGAAGTGACGGAGCGCGGCCGGCACGACGGCGTCGAAGACCTCGAGCCAGCTCCTCCCTTCCGTGAACGGCTCGAGCGGCAGATTGAGCTTCAGCCCTCGCCCGACGCCGGAGCCGAGGTCGCGGACCTCGCCGCTCCCGGGGAAGAGGAATTTCCCCGATTCATGGAGGCTGATCGTCATGACTCGGCGGTCGTCGTAGAGGATCTGCTGGACGCCGTCCCCGTGGTGCACGTCGATGTCGACGTAGGCGACCCAGAAGCCCTTCCCCGTCAGCCACTGGATCGCGATCGCGAGGTCGTTGTAGACGCAGAAGCCCGAGGCGAAGTTGCGCTGCGCGTGATGGAGGCCTCCCCCGAGCTGGACGACGCGCCGTTCGTCCCCCTCGACGATCGCGCGGGCCGCCTCGAGCGTCCCCCCGACGTGCCACCGCGCGGCCTCGTCCATCCCGCGGAAGGCCGGCGTGTCGGCCGTGCCGAGGCCGTACTTCGGCGCGTCGGGCACCGCCTCGCCGCGGGAGAGCGCCTCCACGCGGCGCACGTAGTAGTCCTCGTGCACGGCGAGCACGTCTTCGCGCGTGGCCGGGCGCGGCGCGGCGGGGGACACGGGATGGCCGAGCCCGTTCAGCAGGTCGAGCGCCATCTCGACCCGCCGCGGGCTGAAAGGGTGCCGATCGCCGAACGAGTAGCTTCCGTAGGCGGGGTGGTAGATCACCGCGGCCATGGCTTCTCGGGCGGCCACACGACGTCGAACCCGGCGCGCCGCAGCTCCCCGGCGAGGAGGCGCGTCTCGATCGAGCCGACCCGCAGGACCGTCCGGACCCGCTCCGGGCCTTCGGGGTAGGTCAGGACGGAAAGGACGTTCAGGTTCCGGCTGGCGAAGAAGCTCGTCAGCCGCGCCAGCTCTCCCGGAAGGTCCGGCAGCCGGACCTCGAGACGGCCCGACGGCTTGTCGACGCCGGTCATCCGCAGGAGAGCGTCGAGGAGGTCCACGCCCGTGATGATCCCGACGAGCCGGTCGTTCTCGTCCATCACCGGCAGGCACCCGATCTTGCGTTCGCGCATGACGCGCGCGGCGTCCTCCACCGGGTCGGAGGGAGAGGCGGTCAGCGGATCGCGGACCATCACCGAGTCGACCCGGCTGCCGGGCGGGAACGGCGAGGGGACGAGGGCGCTCGTCGCGAGCCTCAGGTCCCGGTCCGTCACGACGCCGACGACGCGCTCGCCGTCGAACACGAGGAGGTGGCGGATCCCCTTCTCGCGCATCATCCGATACCCGTCCTCGAGCGTGGTTTCCGGCGGGACGGCGGCGACCGGACTGCTCATGATGTCCCGGACCAGCATGGCTCTCCTTCAGCCCGCGTTCACTTCACCGAGCCGACCGTGAACCCGGCGATGAACCGGTCGAGGAAGACGTTGTACAGCACCGCGATCGGCAGGGTCGCGATCAGGCAGGCCGCCATGAGCGACCCCCAGTAGTAGACGTCGCCGCGGACCAGGTAGATCGGAACGCCCACGCCGACGGTCTGGTGCGCGGCCGACGAGATGAACGTCAGCGCGTACACGAATTCCTGCATCACGAGGGTGAAGCTGAAGATCACGACCGTCAGGATGCCCGAGACCGAGACCGGGATCACGAGCTTGACGAACACCTGGAATCGCGTCAGCCCGTCCACCATCGCGGCGTCCTCGAGCTCGCGGGGAATCGACTTGAAGAACCCCATGAGGAGCCACGTCGAGAACGGGATCGTGAAGCTCGGATAGACGACGATGATCGCGCCGAGCGTGTCCTGGAGCCCGAGCCACGCGACGATCCGCGAAAGCGGGATGAAGAGGAGCGTCGGCGGCACGAGGTAGGTCAGGAAGATCCCGATCCCGAGCCGCTCCCCCCACCGCCCCGTCAGACGCGCCAGGGCGTAGGCGGCGGGCGCCGCGAGCAGCACGGTGATCGCCACGACGCAGAGTCCCGCGAAGGCGGTGTTGCCGAGCCAGCGGAGGAACAGCGTCTCCCGAAAGAGGTACTTGAGGTGCTCGAGCGTCGGCGGCTGGTTGAAGATGAACGGGTTGTTCTTCAGGTCGTAGAGGTCCCCCGTCCTCTTGAACGACGTGATCAGCATCCAGTAGAACGGGAACGCCAGGAGGATCCCGAAGACCGCGAGCGTCCCCCACCGGACGCCGGTCGCGGCCGCCCGCCTCGCCCGCAGCCCGCCGATCACGTCACTTCCGCGCGCCGCGCGGTCCGGAGCATCAGCCAGGCGATGACGACGAGGAGCGGGACGAGGAAAATCGAGATGGCCGCCCCCTCGGCGAGGTCGCCGCCGAGGATGCCCGTGAAGAACGCGAGCGACGGGACGACCTGCGTCGTGTCGTACGGGCCGCCGCGGGTGAGGATGTAGATCACGGTCATGTCGGTGAACGTGAAGACGACCCCGAAGAGGACCGCGACGTTGATGATCGGGAGCATCATCGGGATCTCGATCTGGAAGAGGCGCCGGAAGAATCTCGCCCCGTCGACTTCCGCCGCCTCGGGGATGTCCTTCGGAATCGCGGTCCATCCCGCGAGGATGATCACCGTCGCGAACGGGAGCATCCGCCAGGTGTGCACGAGGATCACCGAGAGCATGGCGAGCTTCGGCTCGCCGAGCCACATGGGGGGAGAGAACGCGTTGACGAGGTGCAGGCGGACGAGGACCCAGTTGATCACGCTGTAGAGGGAGTCGAGGATCCATTTCCAGCCGATCGAGCCGATCGACACGGGAGCCACCCAGGGAAGGAGGATCAGGAAGCGCACGAAGTGGCGGCCGCGAAAGGCGTCCTTCAGCGCGAGCGCCAGGATCGTCGCGCCGACCAGCACCAGGACCTGCGACGCGACCGTGAAGACGAACGAGTTCCGGAGCGCCGTCAGGAAGGCGGGGTTCTGGAGCACGGACCGGATGTTGCGGAGCCCGACGAAATGGTATCCGCGGCTTCCGACCTTGACGTCGCCGACGCTGTAGAGGAACGCGAGGACGAAGGGAACGCCCACGAGCGCGAGGACGTACAGCATCGCGGGGAGGAGCATCGCCGGGCCGAGCCAGCGCTGGCGCTTGCGACTCACCCCGGCGGCGCCTTCCATCACATCACGGCGTCGGTTTCGCGGTCGAAGAGATAGGCGCGGTTCATGTCGAACCAGAGATCGACCTGCTCCCCGGGCCGGATCGCCGCGTGAACCTCGGTCTCCATCAGAAAGGAGCCGATGGGGCTCCCGGCCGTGACGATCGCGCGGTGGCCGAGCGGTTCGACGAACTCGATCGATGCCGGGACTTTCGCGGGCATCCCGAGCGCGGCCCACGCGGAGTCCGAGATGGGGCGGCCGCTCGCGGCGAGCGAGATGTGCTCGGGTCGGATCCCGAGGTAGACCTTCCGGCCCACCGAGCCCGAAAGATCCGTCCGCGGGAGCGGGAGGCGCACGCCGCCGCCGAGCAGGACCGCGCTCCCGGACGGGTCCGCGGCGATTTCCCCCTCGAAGAAGTTCATCGGGGGGCTCCCGATGAAGCCCGCGACGAAGCGGGAGGCCGGCGTGTCGTACACCTCGAGCGGCGTCCCGATCTGCTGGATCTTCCCGTTGTTCATGATCACGATCCGGTCGGCCATCGTCATCGCCTCGACCTGGTCGTGCGTGACGTAGATCATCGTGGAGCGGATGTCTCGGTGCAGACGCTTGAGCTCGGTCCGCATGTAGACGCGCAGCTTCGCGTCGAGATTCGAGAGCGGCTCGTCGAAGAGGAAGAGCGACGGCTCCCGCACGATCGCGCGCGCCAGCGCGACGCGCTGCCGTTCCCCCCCCGAGAGCTCCCGCGGCTTGCGGTGGAGCAGGTGGGGAATGCCGAGGAGCCCGGCGGCCCATTCGGCCTTGCGGCGCCGCTCCTCCTTCGGCATCTTGCCGGCCTTGAGAGGAAACTCGATGTTCCCGAGCGCCGTCAGGTGCGGGTAGAGCGCGTAGCTCTGGAAGACCATGGCGATCCGCCGCTGGCGCGGCGTCAGGTCGTTGACCACGACGCCGCCGATCCGGATCTCCCCGGAGGTCGGCTCCTCGAGACCGGCGATCATCCGCAGCAGGGTCGTCTTCCCGGAGCCCGAAGGGCCGAGGAGGACGAGGAACTCGCCCTCCCGGCTCTCCAGATCGACGTCGACGACCGCCCCCGGCTGACCTTTGCGAAAAAGCTTGGTCAGTTTCCGAGTCTGGACGATCGCCATTCCGCCCCCCGAGCGCTCACTTCCATTTGTCGAAGATCCGGCGGATCTCCTTCTCGGCCGCGCGCGCGGCATCCTCGGGGCTCAGGGCGTCCTGGGCGGCCTTGGCGAACATCGTGGGGACGACGAAGGTGTTGAAGACCTCGTCGATCGCCGCGGTCGCGTATCCCGGATACCCGACGTTGGTCGACCACTCGAGCGCGTCCTCCAGCACCTTGTACTTGTCGTGCGGGTCGCCCTTCGCGTCGTTGGCGATCTTCGCCTTCAGGTTCGGCACCGTGCTCGGGAAGCAGGGGAAGTTGTAGAACTCGCTCGCGTCGAAACCCTTCTCGAAGTTGTCGATGTAGTCCACGAGGAACTTCTTCGCGCCGTCCTTGTTCTCGGCGAAATCCCAGACGACGTAGCAATCCATCACGTGTTCGGAGGCGAGGCGCCGCACGGGGCCCTTGAGCGCCGGGCGGATCTGGATCGCCTTCGACATCGCGGGGTTGTCCTTTTCCGCCTGCCGCGTCACCGAGATCGCGTTCTGCACGAACGACAGCTTCCCGGCGAGGATCCCGCGGTTGTTCGACGAGGGGTCCCACGTGAAGACCTCGGCCGTCTCCGATTCCTTGTAGAGGGCCCGCATGTACTTGATCGCCTCGATCGTCTCCTTCGAATTGATGACCACCTGCCCCTCGGCGTTCTGCACGGAGGCGCCGAACGACCAGAGCAGCGCGCGGGTCGCCATGTTCGTGTCGAGCTCCTGGGACAGGCCGATCCCCACGGGATTGCCGATCGTGTCCTTGATCTTCTTGCCGCCCTTGCGGAGGTCGTCCCACGTGTCCGGCCCGTTCGGGTATCCCACCTTCTCCCAGAGGTCCTTCCGGTAGTTGCCCGGATCCGGGACGTACGAGTCGGAGAAAGCGAAGTACTTCTTCGTCTTCGGGTTCAGGGTGGATTTCTCCGCGAGCGGAATCATCTTCCCGTGCTTGCGCTGGACTTCCTCGTAGATCTCGCGGTGGTCGATGACCTGCTTCTCGTACGCCGCGGGCGGAGCGAGGAACATGAAGAGATCGTGCCCCTTCCGGGCGGACACCTCCGCGGCCGCGCGCGCATTGATCTCGCCGATCGCGATGTGGTCGACGACGACGTTGGTGCCGTTCTTCGCGCCCCATTCCTTCGTGTACGTGTTGTCGAACCACTTGTCGTAGCTCGGCACGAAATGGCTCCACTGCAGGATCTTCAACGTCTTCTGCTGCGCGGCGGCCCGCTCCGGGAAGAGGAACCCCGGGCCGACGCCCGCCACGAGGGCGCCGGTCCCCGCGAGCTTCGCGAAATCCCTCCGGCTGATCTTCCGATTCTTCTGCCTGGCCATTTTGACTCCTCTCTCGACGTACGACACGAAACGATGGCACCCCCGGCGCCGTCGCCCAACTCCGCTCGACCGGACCGCTTCCGGGGGAGCTATTCCTCCTTGCCGAACTGTTTGAGGTCTTCGGGGCCTTCCTTGACGGCGACCTGCTCCTTGCCCTGGACGGCCTGGCGGATCTGCTCGACCACGTCCGGGTTGGCCAGCGTCGTGATGTCGCCGGTGGCCAGCGTGTTCGAGATCGCCGCCAGCACCCGCCGCATGATCTTGCCCGACCGCGTCTTGGGCATGTCCGGCACGATGTGCACCGCCTTGGGCCGCGCGATCTTGCCGATCATCGTCTCGATCGTCGTCGTCACCTTCGCCTTGATCTCCTCGCTCGGCGCGTACCCCGGCTTCAACGCGATGTAGATCTCGGGGACCCGCCCCTTGATCTCGTCGACCACCGGCACCACCGCCGCCTCGGCCACCTCCTTGACCGTCAGGCACGCCGACTCGAGCTCCTTGGTCCCCAGCCGGTGCCCCGCCACGTTGATCACGTCGTCGACCCGCCCCAGGATCCGGAAGTACCCGTCGGCCGCCAGCACCGCCCCGTCGGCGGCGAAGTACGGCCAGTCCTGCCACTTCTTGCTCTTGGGGTCCTTGCAGTACTTGGCGTAATACTGCTTGACGAACCTGTCCCGGTCTCCCCAGATCGTCTGGAAGATCCCCGGCCACGGGTTCTTGATGCAGATGTTGCCCGCCTTGCCCGAACCCGCCTTCACTTCCTGGTTCTGCTCGTCATAAATCACCGGATAGATCCCCGGCACCCCCGGCCCCGCGCTGCCCGGCTTCATCGCGTCGATGGCCGGCTTCGTGCTGCACAAAAACCCCCCGTTCTCCGTCTGCCACCACGTGTCGACGATCACCGCTTCCTTCTTGCCCACCGTGTTGTAGTACCACCGCCACACTTCCGGCTCGATCGGCTCGCCGACCGTCGTCATGTGCTTGAAGTGATAGTGATACTTGGAAGGCTCCTCCGAGCCCGACTTGCGCAGCATCCGGATCGCCGTCGGAGACGTGTGGAAGATGTTGACGTCCAGACGCTCGGCGATGCGCCACACCCGACCCGCGTCCGGGAACGTCGGCACCCCCTCGTAGATCACCGACGTCGCCGCCAGAGCCAGAGGCCCGTACACGATGTAGGAGTGCCCCGTGATCCAGCCGATGTCGGCCATGCACCAGTACACGTCCTCCGGGTGGATGTCCTGGATGTACTTCGACGTCCCCGTCACGTACGCCAGATACCCACCCGTGCGGTGCTGGCATCCCTTGGGCTTGCCCGTCGTCCCCGACGTGTACATCAGGAAAAGCGGCGCCTCCGCGTCCATCGGCACCGGCTCGACCGTCTTGCCCCGGTAGTCCTTCAACACCTCGTCGACGAAGAAGTCCCGACCCTTCACCATCGGTGTGGCCGACACGTACTTGCCCGGATACCGCTTCCACACCAACACCTTGTCGATCTTCTGCCCTTCCTTCTCCGCCGTCGCCACCGCGATCTCGGCCGACGCCTTGTGGTCGATCATCTTGCCGGACCGGTAGTACCCGTCCATGTAGATCATCACGTGCGACCCCGAGTCGGCCGCCCGCAGCCCGCACGCCTCTCCCGAGAACCCCCCGAACACGACCGAATGGATCACCCCCAGACGCGCGCACGCCAGCATCGTGATCGGCAGCTCCGCCACCATCGGCATGTGGACCGTCACCCGGTCGCCCGCCTTCAGCCCCGCGAAGTCGCGAAGCAGCGCCGCGAACTCGTTGACCCGGATGTAGAGCTCCTGGTACGTCAGCGCCACCGGCGCCTCCTCTTCCGGCTCCGGCACGAAGACGATCGCCGCCTTGTTCTTGTACTTCGCCAGGTTCCGGTCGATGCAGTTGAACGACACGTTGATCTTCCCCCCGACGAACCACTTCCAGAACGGCGGGTCGTTCGTGTCCAGCACCGTGTCCCACCGCCGGTACCACGTCAGCATGTCGGCGTATTCCTCGAAGCACTTCGGAAAATTCTTCTCCGAAAACCGCTCCATCACCGCCGGATCCGTCAGATTCGCCTGCGCCACGAACGCCGGCGACGGCTTGTAGTACTCCTCTTCCTTCCAGTGCACCGCAATCTGGTGCTCGGTGGTCGCGGCCACCTTCGTCGGTTCTTTCACAGCGGACATGACATCAACTCCCTTCGATAAAGATCCGGGCGGGAGGGTCGTCCCCCCGCCCGGCAGTCCTCGTGGCGCGCGGCGCGATGCCGCCGAGCGTCATCATTCA
>Ga0075276_10000119_pt1 | contig 24121 bp, 18 predicted proteins | sample SF_Rice_5C_80N_4_FD_69770 | JGI IMG/M metagenome (GOLD analysis project Ga0075276, IMG submission 69770) | Rice paddy soil microbial communities from Twitchell Island, California, USA - SF_Rice_5C_80N_405 | ecosystem: Environmental > Terrestrial > Soil > Paddy field/soil | place: USA: Twitchell... | reverse complement strand
CGCTGCCGTAGGTGGTGCTGCCGGAAGCCACGCCGACGATGGCGATGATCAGGCCGCAGACGCCGGCGAACTGAATCGGATGTTCGCGCATCCAGACGCCGGCCCTGCCCGGCAGGCCGTTGCTCAGCCCGATCAGCGCGCGGCCGAAGATGCCTCCCAGCACGCCGCCCGCGAGGCCGCAGGCCAGCACGGCCCACCATTCGTGGCCGAAGCTGAGGCTATCGGAGGTGCGGCCGAAATAGGTGTAGTCGTGGCGGAGCACCGCGATCGAGGTCAGGCCCGCAATGATGACCGTCATCAGGATGGTGGTGCTGATATGCCGCTCGAAGGAACGGCCCATTTCCTCGATGGCGAACACGATGCCCGCCAGCGGAGTGTTGAACGCTGCGGCGACGCCAGCCGCGCCGCCCGCCAGGATCAGCCCGCGCTCCAGGTCATGCTTGGGAAAGCGGGCATAGTTGCCGAGCTTGTGCATGATGGCGGCGCCGATCTGCACCGTGGGGCCTTCGCGTCCCACGGCCGCGCCGCAGAACAGCGCGACTATGGTCAGCCCGATCTTGCCCATCATCACCCGCATCGAGAGCACTTTTTCGCGGACGGATGCGCTTTCTTGAGGATCCAGCGCCGCGATGGCCTGCGGAATGCCGCTCCCCTGCGAGCCGGCAAAGAAGCGCTGGGTGACCGCAGCGATCAGCATGAGGCCGAGCGGCGTGAGCAGGAGGGGAATGTAGCGGGAGTATCCGATCACTTTGTGGAACGCGCCATTCGCCACGTCGCACGCGATGGCGAACATGATCGCGACAAGGGCCACACTGACCGCGCCGGTCCAGAAGATGACGCGGCGTTTCCATTCGAGAATCAGAACATCCTCCAGCTTCAAAGCAATCTTCAACGGTGCGCCGGGCGTTCCGCAACGGGACGGGGCGCGCCAGCACGGCATGAGCCATGCCCGGGGCTGACAATCATGGTTCGTACGTGTGTCCGGGCAGGCCTGCCGCGGGGGCTTCACATTGCGCTGGCGCGCACGCCCCGATACGGAAAACCCGGCGATGGCGCCGGGGGCAAGCCGGAATCGGGAGATTATAGCCGCATAATGCATTCACATCCATCAAATTTGCCCGCCGGGCGCGGGCTGCTGGCCACGCTCACGTCATGTTGCGCCGAATCAGCGACTTTTCGATTTCCACTGCGGCGAATGCCAGCAAGGCGAAACTGACGATCAGGCCCCATTCGGCTAAGTCCAGCGGCGCGCCGCCGAAGATGCGGTTCATCACCGGGACGTAAGTGAAGAGGACTTGAATGATGGCCAGGATGCCGATGGTGAGCAGCACATAGCGATTGCCGGTGAAATCCCTCCACGACCGCACGGGCTGCAGCAGATAGCGGCAATTGAACAGGTAGGCTGCCTCGCCCGCCACCAGGGCATTGATGGCGACGGTGCGGCACTCGTCCATTGATGCGCCGCGCATGCCCTCGAGCAGGAAAAGGCCCATTGAGCCCGTGGTGAGCAGGACGGAAACGAAGACGATGCGCCACACCAGAAACCCCGACAATATGCTGGCGGCGGCCGCGCGCGGCGGCCGGTGCATGATGCCGGGCTCCGGCGTCTCGAACGACAGCGCGAGCGCCAGGGTGATCGCGGTGACCATGTTGATCCACAGGATCTGCACCGGCGTTATCGGCAGGGTTATGCCGAACAGCACCGCGAACAGCACCATCCACGCCTCCGCGCCGTTGGTCGGCATGATGAAGGCGATGGCCTTCTGGATATTGTCGTAGATCGTGCGGCCTTCCTCGACGGCATCGGCGATGGTGGCGAAATTGTCGTCGGCGAGCACCATCTCCGCCGCCTCCTTGGCCGCCTCGGTGCCTTTCCTTCCCATGGCCAGCCCGATGTCGGCGCGCTTCAGGGCGGGCGAATCGTTCACTCCGTCGCCGGTCATGGCCACGATCTCGCCGTTGGCCTGCAGCGCTTCCACCAGGCGCAATTTGTGCTCCGGGCTGGCACGGGCGAAGATGTCGATGTCGCCGACCACGCGCCGCAGTGCGTCGCTGTCCAGCGCATCCAGTTCCACCCCGGCGATCACCCGTTCGTTGGCGATGCCCATCCGCGCCCCGATGGCCCGCGCCGTTGCGGCATGGTCGCCGGTGATCATCTTGACGCGGATACCGGCGCTGCGGCAGCGTTCCACAGCGGCGATTGCCTCTTCCCGCGGCGGGTCGGAAATGCCCGATATTCCGAGGAGCGAAAACCCTCCCGCGCGCACGGCGGCGAAGTCCAGGTAGTCGGTCTCGGGCGGCACCGGCTTGACTGCCAGCGCCAGGGCGCGCAGGCCCCCGGCGCCCATCTGTGCAATGGCGTCCTCCCAGTACGCCGGGTCCAGCGGCTGGTCGTCGCCGTAGCGGCGCTGCCGGTCACACAGGGCCAGCACCACTTCCGGCGCCCCCTTCAGGTAGACCACGGCATGACCGGCATGGTCGTGATGCAGGGTCGCCATGAAGCGGTGCTCGGACTCGAAGGGAATGACATCGGCACGCGGCAGCGTATCGTTTTCGAATGCCGGATCCATTCCGCTTTTCATCGCCAGCGTGATCAGCGCGCACTCCGTGGGGTCGCCCGTGCACTGCCATCCCTCCGCCTTCTCTTCCAGCACGGCATCGTTGCACAGCAGGCCGGCGCGGAAGAAATCCTGCAACTCGGCATGCTCCGCCATGGCCGCTTCGCTGCCGGAAAGCGAAAAACCCCCGCGCGGGGCGTAGCCCGCGCCGCTCACCTCGAAGGTCTGGCCGCTGGCGACCACGCGCTGCACCGTCATCTCGTTGGTTGTCAGCGTGCCGGTCTTGTCGGTGCAGATCACGGTCACCGTGCCCAGCGCTTCTACCGCCGGCAGGCGGCGCACGATGGCGCGGCGCTTGGCCATGCGCTGCACGCCCAGAGCGAGCGTGATGGTCAGCACGGCGGGCAGGCCCTCCGGGATGGCGGCGACCGCCATGCTGACCGCCGCGATGAACATGTCGGCCGCGCTGAAATGATGCAGCAGCATGCCGAGGGCGAACATGACCGCAGCCAGCGCAACGATAGCGGCGCTCAGCCACAGGCCGAAGCGCTCCATCTGGCGCAGCAGCGGCGTGGTCAGCGTACGCACTTCGGAGAGCAGCAGGCTGACGCGGCCGATCTCGGTATTCATGCCGGTGCCCACCACCACGCCCATCCCCTGGCCGTATGCCACCAGCGTGCCGGAGTAGCCCATGCAGGTGCGGTCGCCAAGCGCCGTCGAGCCTTCGACGGCGGCGGGGGTCTTGTCGACTGCACCGGACTCGCCGGTCAGCGCGGCCTCCTCGATGCGCAGGTTCTTCGCGCTCAACAGCCGGATGTCCGCAGGCACCTTGTCGCCGGACTGCAGCAGCACAATGTCGCCCGGCACCAGCAGTTCGGCCGGGAGCGCCATGCGTTTTCCTTCACGCAGCACCTGTGCGCCCACCGGCAGCATGCGCCGGATGGCCTCCATCGCCTTTTCCGCCTTGCCTTCCTGAATGAAGCCGGTCAGTGCGTTGATGAACACCACGCCGATGATGACGCTGGTGTCGGCCCAGTGTGCAAGCGATGCCGTGATGCCAGCCGATGCCAGCAGCACATAGATCAACATATTGTGGAACTGCAGCAGGAAGCGCACCCACCCGCTGCGGCGCCGCGGCTGGGGCAGCCGGTTGGGGCCGTGGATGCCTAGACGCTGCGCGGCTTCGCGGCTGCTGAGCCCGCTGGCCGTGGAGGAAAGTGCCTCAAGCGTTTCTTGCGGCGAAAGCTGGTGCCAGTCGGCCATGTCCCGCTCTCCGTCGTTGGTTTTTCCGTACGCGTTTGTCTGTACCGATTATAAGTTTCAATGCGGAGCACGGGAAAGATGCACGGCTCTGCCCGGAGCCGCGATCGGGCCGAACCGCGCCGGGCGGTCCGGCTACTGCGCCGCAGCGGTGCCGGCGTCGGTAGCGGGGGACGCTGCTCGAGGTGCGGCCGGATCCGGCGTGGTCGCGTTGGCAGGCGGTACACTGCCGCCATGTGCCGAAGCAGCCTGCGTCTGCGCCGGGGCTGCGGCATCATGGGTTGCGGCAACTGCCGGTTTCTCGTTGGACGCTGCGGCAGACGCGTGGGCGGCAGCCACGGGGGCCTTGCGCGCCCTGGCGGAGGCCGATGGCGCTGCGCGGTGAGGCGCGGAAGAATGCGGCGTGGCCGGGGCGCGTGCGGCAGCAGCCGGTTTACCTGCTGGCGATTTTGCTGTTTGGGGGCTTGGGTTCATTGCGGCGGCGGGCTGGGGGGCAGATGTCGCCTCTGCACGAGCAGGCGGAGCGTTCGCCGCCGGCTGCTGAGCCTCGGGCGCGGCCGTGGGGTTTGCGGCCGGAGCAGCTTCAGGCTCCACGGGCTGCGCCATGGGCACGTCGGCGCCCGGCGCCGGCTGCTGGGCCGCCTGTTGCGGCGCACTTGCCGCCGCAGGTGCAGAAAACGGCCACACTTGGGCAAACCACGCAGCGGCAAGGGCTGCGCCAATGACGAGCGCAAGGGCGACCAGCCACCCCGCCCAGCCCGCCGAGCCGTCCTGCTCACCGTCGCGGATGCGGACGCTGGCCTTGCCCCAGATATTGCAGGTAATGGTTGCCTCGCCCAGTTCGCGGCCCTCGCCGAGCCCCTTGTGGGTGAAAGTCAGCCGGCCGGCCGGCACTTCATACATGCTGGTGTCATTTTGCATGCTTACCGCTCCTTGCTTGGGGGAATCGCAAATGGTAATAACGGGAATCCGGAATGATATGACAGATCGTGCATTGGGCAAACCGGATAATGGCGGCGTGCCGGTTTCGTCGGACAGGCGGTGCGCAGGCAAAAAAATGCCCATCCGTCCGGATGGGCGAGTACCGACCAAACTGCTGTTGTTGGACGGTGGAGCGCCGGTTGAACCAACCGGCAAGCACTTGCGCTGTTGGCGGAGCGGCTGGAGCCTTCCGCCGCAATTGCTGCCGACAATTGCGCGACCAGCATCGGATGCAGACGCGAATTGGCTGGAAAAGAGTAATTATAAATTATATTTACGCAAATTGAAAAAAAAGATGAAAAAATCCTGTGTAATCAGTTTGCAACGGAGTGGTAGCGGCAAAATGGCGGTATCGACGATGTTCCCTTATAATACAGGCCATTACCACACCATTTGGTCGGAAAGGATGGACATTGACTACACGCAAAAATAACGAGCTTTCTCTTCAGGTTCTCAAGAAGTTCCGCATCATATACGGTTCGGTGCGCCAGCATTTCAGGGATGTCGAGCAGAGCTGCGGCATTACCGGTTCGCAATTATGGATCGTGCATGAAATTGCCGGCGAGCCCGGGATCGGGATTTCGGAACTGGCGCTTCGCATGTCCATACACCAGTCCACCTGCAGCCAGTTGGTCGAAAAACTGACCGTGCGCGGCCTTGTCATCAAGGAACGCAGCACGGAAGACCAGCGGCGGGTTGGCCTGTTCCTGACCGAAGCGGCCACCGCCCTGCTGAAACAGGCGCCGGGACCGGCCGAGGGGTTGCTGCCGGAAGCGCTGCAATCGCTGCCCGAGCCAGTGCTGGTTTCCCTGGATGCCTCCCTGCGCGAGGTGGTGGCGCAGCTGCGCACCCACGACGACAAGCTTGCCGACAGCCCGTTGGCTGATTTGTAAGGCAGGGGCGGTTCAGCGCCCGTAGAGGTGCCGGATCAGTTCGTAGAGGGCGATCGAGGCGACCGCGGTTCCCAGGATGATGACGGCCAGCCAGAAGGTCGTCAGTTTCCCGCCGCGTCCTGCGCCGTGCCCGATGAAATAATGCTTGTGGTGTTCCGCGCCGGTCTGTGACTGCAGCAGGATGCCGCGGCACACACGCAGGTCATTTTCCAACTGCCCGGCGTCCTGGTAGCGGTCCTCGGGATTCTTGGCCAGGCACTTCATCACGATGTCGTCCAGCATGCCGGTCACCGCCGGGTTCCGGGTGCTGGGCAGGGGCGGGGTCTCGGTCACGATGGCGCGCATGACCTTGTCGCTGGTGCTCGCCGAAAACGGCGTGGCGTCCGTCAGCATTTCATAGATCACGATGCCCAGCGAGAAAATGTCGGAGCGGTTGTCCACCGGCTTGCTCAGAATTTGCTCGGGCGCCATGTAGAGCGGCGAGCCCATGATGATGCCGGTGCGGGTGTGCAGCAGCGGCGACGCCATTCTGGCGATGCCGAAATCGCAGACCTTCACCTGGTTGTTCTTGAGCAGCATGATGTTGGCCGGCTTGATGTCGCGGTGCACGATGCCGTGCTCGTGCGCGTAATGCAGGCCGGCCGCCGCCTGGATGGCGATGTTGAGCGCATCGTCCACCGACAGGCTGCGGAGCTTGCCGATTTCCTCGCCTTCCAGGAACTCCATGGCGATGAACGCCACGTCGTCGCTTTCACCCAGGTCGTGGATGGTCACCAGATTGGGGTGGCTGAGGCGGCCGGCGGCCATGGCTTCCTGACGGAAGCGCGCCTCGTAGCGCTGCTTCTCCTCGGGAGGCAGCGCATGCAGGTCGATTGCCTTGACCGCGACCACGCGGTCTATCAGCGGATCCCGCGCCTTGTAGACCACGCCCATCGAGCCGCGCCCCAGTGTTTCAATGATTTCGTAGCGCCCAAGTCTGGTCTTCATGCCGTTTTCCCCGATACCTCACGCATTGTTCTTCTGTTTTGAGAATTGGGTATCAAAACATTTTTTTGTTGCGGCTGCAAGCGGGATGTCACCTGGCAGCCGCATCTTTGCCGGCATTGTCGCGCGTATCATGCATTGTGCCGTCCGCGCGGTCGAACAGTTCGGCGGCGGATGCGGGCGCCTGGTCCGGCGTGACATGTCCGATGCGGACGATGGCCGGAACGGCAGCCTTGCGCATCAGGGTCTTGATCTTCACGGCGATCTGTCTGCAGAACAGATCACAGCCCGCGGCTCCGGTGTCCGGCATCATGATGGCGAATTTATCCTCGGCAATGCGGGCGGCGATATCGCTGTGGCGGATATGCTCGCGCAGGATCTTGGCAAGCAGCCGCACCGCGCCATCCACAGCTTGCGGGCCGTTCGTCCGCCTTACCTCGGCGAGGTTGGCGATCGTGACCACCGCGAGGGAAAACGCGCCGTGGCTGCGCTGTTGCCGCGAGACTTCGAGTTCGGTCAGCGATTCAAACAGGGTACGGTTGTATAGCCCGGTCAGGTCGTCGTAGGGTGCGAGATGGTCGATGGCGAGAAAGTTTGCGCGCGCGACCCGCGCGATGTAGGCGATCAGCACGTTGGACGGCATGGCGAGCAGCGCCAGCAGGGCCCTGGAGAACGGTGACAGTGTCGAAAAGCCGATGAGGATGACGCCCTGCAGCACCAGCGCCAGCCCGACCGCCGCATAGACCAGTTTGACCTGCCTGCAGTGGTAGCTGATCAGGACCAGCGGGAATATGTACAGCAGGTGCATCTGCGTGGCATCGCCAGTGGACAGATCGAACATGAAGATCAGTCCGATGGAAACGAACGCCGCGGCAAGCAGCCACGGAGGCACGGCACCGGGGCTGGCCATGCGCTTGAGCTGGGCGCCCATCAGCGCGGAATACCCTGTCGTTGCAGGGATGCCCAGCAACTGGTTGCGGCATGCGCGCAGGTCATTCGCCAGTTCACCCGCATCCTGGTATCTGTCCTGGGGCTTTTTCGCCAGGCACCGGGAAACGATGGCTTCCAGCGCGGGCGGGAAGTTCCCGTGGTGGGAACCAAGGCTGGGCGGTTCTTCATTGACGATCTTGTACATCACGGAATGGGCGTCGTTGCCGCTGAACGGGCGCTGTCCCGTCAGCATCTGGTAGAGCACGATGCCCAGTGAAAAGATGTCGGAGCGGGCGTCGGTGCCCGACGACAGGATCTGCTCCGGGGACATGTACAGCGGCGAGCCGATGATCATGCCAGTGCGTGTGGAGATCAGCGGAGCGCTTATCTGGGCGATGCCGAAGTCGGCGATCTTGGCGAGGTGCTCCCCGACCAGCATGATGTTGGAGGGCTTGATGTCACGATGCACAATGCCGCCACGGTGGGCGTATGCCAGTCCGTCCGCCACCTGGGCGGCTATCTCCAGCGCTTCGGCGGGGGGCAGGCGCGGAAATTCGGTGGTATCGTCGTGCAGTTGCCGGCCTTCGAGCAACTCCATCGCAATGAAGACCTCATCGCCGGACCTGCCCAGGTCGTATATGGTGACGATGTTGGGATGATTCAGCGACCCGGCCGCTTTCGCCTCCTGATGAAAGCGCGTTTCGTATTCCTTGCGCTTTTCGGGGGCCAGATCGTGCAGATTGACGGTCTTGATCGCCACCTGGCGGCCGATGAGAGGATCGTTCGCCCGGTAAACCACGCCCATGGACCCGCGGCCCAGTTCCTCCAGGATTTCATAGCGCCCCAGATGGCTTGCCATGTCAGTTCCCCTTCAGGTTTGCGCTCGTGGCCGCGCCTGCGGCCTGTTACAGCAGTTGCACCTCCACGGTGCTTCCCGCTTCGACATTGCCCTGATCCATCGGCAACACGATAAAACAGTTTGCCCGGCTCATGGAGCTGAGCATGCCGGAACCCTGCGCCCCGGTGGTGCGCACCGACAATGCGCCGCCGGCATCCTGCGACAGGATGCCGCGCTGGAACTCCACGCGGCCCGGCGCCTTGCGGATCCGTTCGGTGCAGGTCGCGCGGAACGTGAAGCCCGCCGCCGGCGCCCTGCCCATCAGCGCCTGCAGGGCATCGGTCACGAACTGTTTGAACGTCACCATCACTGCCACCGGGTTGCCCGGCAGCCCGAAGAAATGGCTGTTGCCGATGCGGCCGTAGGCCAGCGGGCGCCCGGGCTTCATCGCGATTTTCCAGAACACCACGTCGCCCACCTCGGCCAGCAGCTGCTTGATGTAGTCGGCCTCGCCCACCGAGACGCCGCCGCTGGTGATGATGACATCGGCGCGCGCAGCGGCATCGAGCAGCGCCGCCCTGATCGCTGCGCGGTCATCGCGGATGCTGCCCAGGTCCAGAAGCTCCGCGCCGCCCAGCTCGCTCAGCAGGCCGCGCAGGGTATAGCGGTTGCTGTCATAGATGTGTCCGGCTTCGGCGGGAATGCCGGGCTCCAGCAATTCGTCCCCGGTGGAAAAGATCGCGACCCGCAACTTGCGGAAAACGCGGGCCTCGGCCAGCCCCAGCGAGGCCAGCAGGCCCATTTCGGCAGCTCCCATGCGCTGGCCGCGGGACAGGGCGATCTCGCCCTGCCGGATGTCTTCGCCCACGCGGCGGATGTTTTCACCCGGCTTGTGGCTGCCGCCGATGACGGCATCGACGCCGTCCACTGTGACTTGCTCCTGCATCACCACGGTATCGCAACCCGGGGGAATAAGCGCGCCGGTCATGATGCGCACGCATGCGCCGGCCGGCACCGCGCCGGTGTAAGGATGGCCGGCGAGGCTGTTGCCCGCCACCGAAAACACCGTGCGGCCCGCCGCCAGATCGGCGTGGCGCAATGCATAGCCGTCCATCGCAGAGTAGTCGTGCGGCGGAACGTTCATCGGCGACGGAATATCGCGCGACAGGGTGCGTTGAAAGGCATCCTGAACCGAGACTGTTTCATCCTCGGCCACCGGCCGCAGGAACTGGCGGATGAAACGGCGCGCCTGGGTCACCGGCATCGCATCGGGATCGTAGTCTTCCATCGCGGAGAGCGGCGGCAGCATGCCGCTGTTGTCGATTGTGTTCATGGTGTTCGATCAAAAAGCGTTAGGGCCGACGCGATGCCTGGCCACTTGTGCGATGCGGCCGGGCGACCCTTGCAGATGCCGTGTTAAACCGCAAATCTGAAACGGGAATGGGCGTCGATACTGCCCGTTCGTACCCGGGCGCTACGGAAAATCAGCAGGGTCATGGTATTACTTTTGCCTATTCGATGGAATAGCCGCGTGCGATGCGTATGCATTAAGCCACATGCTGGCCGCAGTGGGGGCCGCCGGCGCATTCATGCATCGAAGATCGCGGCTAAATGGCAACAATTGCGGACTACATGCCGCTACTCGGGTAAAATCGACACATGCGGCGGTGCTTTCTGCACCGCGTGTCGTGAGCACATAAAGACAGGGAGTGTCAAAAATGAAACCATCATATCTCATTCTGCTGGGCGTGCTGGCCCTGGCCGCGTGCGGCAAGGGGCAGGACAACAAGCCTATCCTGCAAAAGGAGCGGCAAACTCTCGACCAGGCCAAGCAGGTGAACGGCCTGCAGCAGCAGAATACCCAGCAGCAGAAACAGGCAATAGACCAGCAGACGCAGTGATCGGCGCCGGCGCCCGCCTGTTGGCCTGTTCAGTCCAGGCTGATGGCGCGGTAGCTGACCTCCACGATCTCCAGCTCGTCCCGCCCGCCCGGCACCTGCAGCGTCACCACGTCGTCGCGGCGTGCCTTGAACAAGGCGCGCGCCAGCGGTGATACCCAGCTGATCAGGCCGCGGCCGGGATCGGCTTCGTCCACCCCGACGATGCTGTACGTCTTTTCCTCGCCATTGCCGTGGCACACGGTCACCGTTGCGCTGAAAAACACCTGGTCGCAGTCCCCCCGCAGGGCGGGGTCCACCACCTCGGCGTGATCCAGGCGCTTCGACAGGAAGCGGATGCGGCGGTCGATCTCGCGCAGGCGCTTCTTGCCGTAGATATAGTCGCCATTCTCTGAGCGGTCGCCGTTGGACGCGGCCCACGCCACGGTCTGCACCAGTGCCGGGCGCTCCACCTTCCACAGGTGTTCCAGTTCGTCGCGCAGGCGCTGGTGGCCCGCGGGCGTGATGTAATTCTTCGTGCCCGGCGGCAGTTTCAGCGCGGGCTCCATGCCCTCATCGTCTTCCTCGCCGTCGGTCTCGCGGGTAAATGCCTTGCTCATGCCTGTGTTGCCGCCAAATTCGGTAAACAATGGATTATATGACAGCCAGCCCCGCCATTGGTTGCATCGGCCGTGACCTGGCAGGCGTGGTATCATGCGCCGCATGAAACACCAACCCGATGCGCTGCATCGCTTTCTGTTTGAAAATGCCGCCATCCGCGGCGAAAGAGTCCACCTCGATGCCGCCTGGCGCACCGTGCTGGAACGCCATAATTACCCGCCGGTACTGGTGCAGTTGATGGGTGAGCTTAGCGCCGCGGCAGTGTTGCTTGCTGCCACGCTCAAGCTGCAGGGCTCGCTCATCCTGCAAATCCAGGGCAAGGGCGCAATCAAGCTGCTAGTGGTGGAGTGCACCGGCGACCTGCAGTTGCGCGCCACAGCCAAGTGGGAAGGCGAACTGCACGGCGACCTTGCGGAAATGGTGGGCGACGGGCGCTTCGTCATCACCCTCGATCCCAAGAGCGGCGCCCAAGCCTATCAGGGTATCGTTGCGCTGGAAGGCGGCAGCGTCGCCGACATCCTGCAGCACTACATGGCACGCTCCGAGCAACTCGAAACACGGCTCTGGCTCGCGGCGGATGAGCACGGCGCGGCCGGCATGCTGCTGCAGAAGCTTCCGGAACAGCAATCGCATGATCCAGACGCCTGGGACCGCGTCACCAAACTGGGCGAGACCCTCAAGCGCGAGGAACTGCTCCAGCTTCCCACCCTGGAACTCCTGCACCGCCTGTATCACGAAGAAGACGTTCGCCTGTTCGAGGCGCAGCCGGTTTCATTTCATTGCGGCTGCTCGCGCGAGAAAGTCGCTGCCATGCTCAAGATGCTCGGCCAGGAAGAGATCGAAGGCATCGTGGAAGAGCAGGGTAGAGTGGAGATACACTGCGAATTCTGCAATCAGCGTTACGAGTTCGATCCCGTTGATGCGGCCATGCTGTTCACCGAGGGCATTTCGCCCGATGTCGGGGAGACGAGGCACTAAACGTGCCGCCGGGAAGACCTACGCCTTCACGGTACCACCTCCATGGTGATCGCCACTGCGACAATATAGGAAAACACCCCCTGTCCCAGCAGCCAGGCCGCTAGGCGCGTGCGCCGGGTGCGGCCGAAGCGCATGGCGATGAAGCCGAGCCCGATATAGAGAAGCAGCGCGATTATCTTGGCCATCAGCCAGGGGTGGGATAAGGGGGAAATGCCGAGATGCCAGGCGAGGGCGATGGCGCTGGCGAGGAGCAGGGTGTCCACGGTATGGGGGGCGATCTTCACCCAGCGTTGCTGCATGAGGGGAGAGGCGCGCAGCATCCATACGCCGCGCAGGAAGAACAGGGTATAGCTGAGGGCCACGCAGGTGATATGCAGGTGCTTCAGCAAGGCAGTCATTTCGGCCCGGGAATTACCTTGCCTGTCTCACCATGTCCAGCGCCACGGCCTCGGCGATCTCGATGCCGTCCACACCCGCCGACAGGATGCCGCCCGCGTAGCCTGCGCCTTCGCCCGCGGGGTAGAGGCCGCGGGTGTTCAGGCTCTGGCAGCTTTGGTCGCGGCGAATGCTGACCGGCGACGAGGTGCGTGTCTCCACCCCCGTCAGGACCGCGTCCGCCATGCTGAAGCCCTTGAGCTGCTTTTCGAATGCGGGCAGGGCCTCGCGGATGGCGGCGATGGCATAGTCGGGCAAGGCAGTGGAAAGGTCGGCCAGGTGCACGCCGGGCGTATAGGAGGGCTGCACCGAGCCCAGATGGGTGGAGGGCCGCCCTGCGAGGAAGTCGCCCACCCGTTGGCCTGGCGCGCAGTAGTTCCCGCCGCCCAGATCAAACGCACGCTCTTCCCATTTGCGCTGGAAGGCGATGCCCGCAAGCGCATTGCCGGGATAATCCTCGGGTGTAATGCCGACCACGATCCCGCTGTTGGCATTGCGCTCGTTGCGCGAGTACTGGCTCATGCCGTTGGTTACTACGCGGCCTTCCTCCGAGGTCGCAGCCACCACGGTGCCGCCGGGGCACATGCAGAAGCTGTACACCGAGCGCCCGTTGCTGGCGTGGTGCACCAGCTTGTAGTCGGCCGCGCCCAGTTGCGGGTTGCCCGCGTTGGGACCGAGACGCGCGCGGTCGATCAGAGACTGCGGATGCTCGATGCGGAAGCCGATGGAGAAGGGCTTGGCTTCCATATGCACCCCGCGCTTGTAGAGCGCCTCGAAGGTGTCGCGCGCGCTGTGGCCCACCGCCAGCACCACGTGGCGGGCGGCAATGCGCTCGCCATCGGCCAGCACCACGCCGCGCACCTGCCTCGTTCCGTCAGCGCCTTCCTCGATGTCAAAATCCTCCACCCGGCTCTGGAAGCGGACCTCGCCGCCCAGCGCTTCTATGGTGTGGCGCATCTCCTCCACCATGCCTACCAGGCGGAAGGTACCGATGTGCGGCTTGCTTACATACAGGATTTCTTCCGGAGCCCCCGCCTTGACGAACTCGGTGAGCACCTTGCGTCCGTAGAATTTCGGGTCCTTGATCTGGCTGTGCAGCTTGCCGTCGGAAAAAGTTCCCGCACCGCCCTCGCCGAACTGCACGTTCGATTCCGGGTTGAGTTTTCCCTTGCGCCACAGTCCCCACGTATCCTTCGTACGCTCGCGCACTGCTTTGCCGCGTTCCAGGATGATGGGCCTGAAGCCCATTTGTGCGAGCAGCAGGCCCGCGAAGATGCCGCACGGACCCATGCCGATCACCACCGGGCGCTCGGTGAGGTTTTCGGGCGCATGCGCCACGAAACGGTATGTCATGTCGGGCGCGGGGCCGACGTGTTTGATGTTCCTTGCCAGCAGCGCGGCCTCGTTTTCCACCTCCACATCCACGGTGTAGATGAACAGGATGCGCGACGGCTTGCGCGCATCATAGCCGCGGCGGAACAGGGCGTAGCTGAGAGGTACGCCCGGCCCCAGGCCCAGGCGCTGGCGGATTGCCGCTTGCAGGTCGTCCTCGCTATGGTCCAGCGGGAGCTTGATTTCGGTGAGTCTTAGCATGGGCGCTATTCTACCCGTACTGAAGATGATAGTTCAGCGTCCCGCGCCAGCCGGAATGAAATTTCGGTACACTTCAGGCTCACCCGCAACAATCCGGCCATTTCCATGTGGATACAGAGAGAAATCACCCTGCAGGCGCGGCCGCGCGGCTTTCATCTCGTCACCGAGGAGATCCTGCGCGCCCTGCCGGAGCTGCGCGAGTTCAAGGTCGGCATGCTCAACGTCTTCATCCAGCACACCTCCGCCTCGCTCACCCTCAACGAAAACGCGGACCCCACGGTGCGCCAGGATTTCGAGAACTGGTTCAATCATACCGTGCGGGAGGACGAGCCTTATTACCGTCACCAGGACGAGGGGCCGGACGACCTCCCGGCGCATCTGAAGGCCAGCCTGCTGGGCGCCAGCCTCACCATCCCCGTCGCCCATGGCCGCCTCTGCCTGGGCGTCTGGCAGGGGATATATCTTTGCGAACATCGCGATTATGGCGGCAGCCGGCGGCTGGTGGTGACCGCATGGGGCGAGCAGGGTTGAGCGGCTGCGCGTTTTCAACCAGAATGTAGCCCTTTGGCCGCTGGCCTATCCTCCCTCATTCCGTGGATCCAAGACATGCGCGTTCTCATTTCCTTGCTGCTGCTCACTTCGCTGCTGCTGCCCCGCATTGCGCTTGCAGTCAATCCGACGCCCGCCATTGCGCAGATCGACGCCGAGGTCGCCATGGAGAAGCGCTGGCTCAAGGACGCCGAGCGCTGCCCCGACACCCTGATCCCGAAACGCCAGACCAGCGACTACCTGATGGGCGACAGTTGCAAGATCACGCCGGGGATCTGCCTGATGAAGTGCAAGGCGGGCAAGGGCGGCTCCTGCTACTGGCTGGCCTATGCGGTGCAGCAGGGCGGGGGCAAGACCCAGACTTCGGAGGCGCTGTTCCAGCGCGCATGCAAGCTGGGCGTGACTTCCGGCTGTACCAACCATGCCGCGGGCATGTCCGCCGCCGCGCCCAAGGATGACGCCGTTCAGCGCTGCGCCGTGCGCACCTACAAGAAGACCTGCGCGCTGGACGAACCCTGGGGCTGCACCATGTATGCCCTGCATCTAGCCCGCGGCATCGGCGTGAAAGCCGATCCCGACGCCGCGCTGCGCGTGCTGAACCGGAAAACGCCGTGCAAGTACGGCAACGATGATCCCGCGTGTCGCAACGCGATGGCGCTGAAAGCGCAGATCCTGCGCGGCAAGAAGGCCTCGTCCCGGCAATGAAGCCGCGCTGTTCAACCCACAATGAGGCCAGCGCCATGATCCGCAAGACCTTCTCCGTTATCCTGCTTGCCGCCGTGTTCGCCGGCGGCCTAGCGCAGGCGCAGGCCGCCTCGCGCCCGCCGGTCGCCGCGCGCCACGGCATGGTGGTCACAGCCCAGCGCCTGGCCACCGACGCCGGCGTCGCTGTATTGAAGAAAGGCGGTAATGCCGTGGATGCGGCCGTGGCCGTGGGTTATGCGCTGGCGGCGGTCTATCCCGCGGCGGGCAACCTGGGTGGCGGCGGGTTCATGACCATTGTGTTCGCCGACGGCCGCAAGACCTTCATCGACTTTCGCGAAAAAGCTCCGCTGGCCGCCCGCCGTGACATGTACCTGGACAAGGACGGCAACGTGCGGCCCGGCGCGAGCACCGACGGCTACCTATCCGTGGGCGTGCCGGGCACGGTCGCGGGACTGGAGCTGGCGCGCGAGAAATACGGCGTCCTCCCGCGCGCTGAGCTTATCGCGCCGGCCATCAAGTATGCGCGGGAGGGCTTCGTGCTGCGCCAGGGCGATGTGGATCTGCTTGCCACGGCCACCGAAAAATTCCGCCAGGACCCGCCCAGCGCGGCGATTTTCCTCAACCACGGCCAGCCTTATCAGGTGGGCGACAGGTTGGTGCAGCCCGACCTGGCGCGCACCCTCAGCCTGATCAGCGCGCACGGCGCAGCGGGTTTCTATCAAGGCAGCGTCGGCACGGCCATTGCGGCCGCCATGCGCCATGGCGGCGGCATCATCACCCAGACCGACCTCGATCAGTATCGCGCGCGCGAACTAAAGCCCGTGGAATGCACTTATCGCGGCTACGGGATTGTGTCTGCGCCGCCGCCCAGTTCCGGCGGCGTCACCTTGTGCGAGATGCTCAACATACTCGAAGGCTATCCGCTGAAAAAGCTCGGTTACCGCAGCGCCCAGGCCATGCAGTACCAGATCGAGGCCATGCGCCACGCCTATGTCGACCGCAACAGCTATCTGGGCGACCCTGCCTTTGTGCATAACCCCGTCGCCCATCTGACCAGCAAGCAGTATGCCGCGCAGATTCGCGCGGTCATCGAGCCGCACCGCGCGGGCGACTCCGCTGCGCTCAGACCCGGCGTCGCACCCCACGAAGGCATGAACACCACCCACTTTTCCATTGTGGACAGCCAGGGCAACGCGGTCTCCGTCACCTACACCCTGAACGACTGGTTCGGCGCCAAGGTCACGGTGCCTGGCACCGGCGTGCTGCTCAATGACGAAATGGACGACTTCACCAGCAAGGTCGGCGTGCCCAACCAGTTCGGCCTGGTCCAGGGCGAGGCGAACGCCATCGCACCCGGCAAGCGCCCCCTCAGTTCCATGACGCCCACCATCGTCACCAAGGCCGGAAAACCGCTGATGGTGTTGGGCACGCCGGGCGGCAGCCGCATCATCACCGTGGTGCTGCTCACCATACTCAATGTCGTCGACTACGGCATGGACATCCAGCAGGCGGTCGATGCCCCGCGCTTCCATCAGCAATGGCAGCCGGACTACACCAACCTGGAGCCCGGCGCGGTCAGCGACGCCGTGCGGAAGAAACTTGAGAGTTGGGGCCAGAAATTCGGCCCGCCCCAGCCCGCCAACCACGTCGCCGCCATCCTCATCGGCACACCTTGCCTCAAGTGCAAGCCGGTGGACCACGACCGCTATTACGGCGCCAACGACACCCGGCGCCACACCGGCTTGGCCCTCGGCTACTGACGCGGAGCACAGCGCCTAGCGCTGGTCCGCCAGTTGGCCGGTCTCGGGGTAGGCGATGTCGTACGCCGTTTTGATCTTCGCCATTCCCCGAGGCGCAATCTCCACATTCCACTCCATCACCCCGCGCTTGTCCTGCCAGTTCTCATGCGAGGGCTGGGGAATGAAATCGGTGTTCACCTCCACTTCGTCGGAGGTGGAGACGGGCGAGGCTTCCAATACCTGGAGCGTTACCGGCCGCTGATGGCGGTTCACGAAGCTGAATAGCGTGGCGATCTTGCGGTGGCGGCGCTTGCTGAGAATGCCGGATGAACTGGAATCGGCCTTCAGCGGCTTCACCGACACACGGATCTTGTCGTCGCGGCCGAAGCCCAATACCAGTTTATCCGTGTCCTGCGGATTCCACGTTCCGCGTCCGACGTAGCTGCCGTTGCGGAAAAGCTGGATCGCGCCCTGCGGCCAGTCGCCTTGCGGCATGTTGGCTTCCGCCGTGACGTAAGCGGCTGCTTCCGCCCGCGGCGTCACCTGGAAATACTGCTTTACGGCCAGATCGTGCCGCGTCAGCTCGACCGACACCTCGCGCCCGTCGGAAGCCAGGCTGGTGCGCGCGGGGACTTCGTAGGTATTGGCAAATACGCCCTGCGTCTCGAATGTCGGCGGCGCATAGGGTGCGGCCGCGGGCTTGCTCAGCGCCTTGTCGGCGATCACGCCCTGGTTCGTGATTGCCGCGGAAGGCATGGGGGCGGCCTCCATTGCCACGGGCGCGCGACGGAAGGCCTCCCTGAATACCTGCGCCACATAGGACAGCAGCCACGGCTGGGGCTCCTGGCCGCGCGTGGCCTGGCGCGGCTGGCTGGTGGAAAGCGTGAGGCGCACGTCATGCCAGTCCTCGCCGGTCTGCTGCGAGATGATCGCATCCCGCTCCAGTTTCACTTTGGAGGCCTCCGAATTCAGGCTCGCGCGGTAGGCCGGACGCCAGCCCGCATTGCTCACCTCGTATGAGATGCGCAACGTGCCGGCGCGCTGCGCGGCGAAATTCACGGTCAGGGTGCGCGTGTCCGTGCCGGCGGTGCGCAGCCGGTCCAGGTCGCGCTGCAGGGCGTCCACGCGCTTGCCGATCTCCCGCTTCTGCACTGAAAGCGCCTGCATCCGCGCCAGCGATTTGGCCGCCGCCGTGTGCATCGCTTCCGCCAGGCCGGTCAGCGTCCGGGGGTCCATCATGCGCGCGGGACGGTCGCGCCTGTCGTCCGGAGCCACGCCGACCGACATCAGCCTGGTCAGGTAATCCAGTTCCATCTGCGAGGACTTGGCCTGCGCATCCAGCGCATCCTGCTGGTCCTGTAGCGCGGTGATCCGCGCATCCAGGCGGGCCTCATCGGGATTCACCGGATGCGTGCCCGCCACATCCGTGTTCACGATCTCGCCCACGCGCACGCCGCTGCTTGCTTCCGCGTGCAGCGACTGCATGTCGAAAGCGGCCGGCAGTCCGTCGATCACGGCCTGCGTCATGCCGGGACGCACTTGCACCGTGCGGGTGATCGTCGCGCCGCCGGGGTAGAGCAGCACGTCGGTGATGGGGGCGGCCGGGGCGGCGTGGGCGCCCGTGCAAGACAGCAGCCACGCAAGGACCGCCAGGCCCGACACATGAAAAGTGCGCATATTCTTCTCCTTATCCATACGTTTAAATATCGGCATGTGGCAGTCATCCACGATGCCATCCGGTTTGCGGGGCGCCTTCGGTCGGCCCCATGCATGCTTGAACGCAGGAGAATTCGAAAAGGGGTTAAGGCGATTTTGCCGCCGCCGTTCATTCAATCCGCGTGGAGCGGACAGGTAGGTATGAATTGCAGGAGCTTGCGGGAATGAGCAAGTGGGGAAGCTGCGTGCCGCTATGTCTGCCTGAGTTGGCCGAAGAGCGCGTTCAGATTGGGCAGGGCGGCCTCCGCTGCGCGGCGGCCCTCATCTATCGCCACATCCGCGCGATGAAAATCGAGCAGGCCGAGGTGGGCCACGCGCGGTGCCACCACCACGTCAGGCGGATCGCCCGCCATGCGCGCCCGGCTGATGCGCACCTGCATGATGTCTATGCTGGTCGCCACCACATCGATCACCGACGGTGCCGGTGGCGTATCATCCGGGCGCTTGGGAAACAGCGCGCCCAGTTTTGCCAGCAGCATCTGGTGCCACTGGCTGGCCTGGACGGCCTCTGTTTCCGGCTCCTCCGGCGAACCGCGGAAATGGCGGCCCAGAACATCCGAACTCAGATCTACCGCGATTACGATGTCCGCCCCCATTGCGCGTGCCAGAGATACCGGCACCGGGTTGGTCAGTCCGCCGTCCACCAGCAGCCGGCCTTCATGGGCCACCGGCGCGAATAGCGCCGGCAGGGCGATGGAGGCGCGTATCGCGTTCACCGTCGAACCCTCGCGCAGCCACACCTCCGTCCCCGTGCGCAGCGCCGTGGCCACCGCGGCAAAGGGCTTGGGCAGGGCCTCCACCGGGCGGTCGATGAAATTGGTGCGGAAGAACTCCGTCAGACGCTCGCCCTTGATCATCCCGCCGCTCAGGCCGACATCGAGGAAGGAGAGCACGTCCTTCACCCCCAGCCTGCGCACCCAGTGCTCAAAGGCGGCGATCTCGCCGGCCGCGTATGCGGCGCCTACCAGCGCGCCTATGGAAGTGCCGCACACCAGGTCCGGCGCGATGCCTGCCTCCTCCAGTGCGCGTATCACACCCACATGTGCCCAGCCCCGCGCCGAGCCGCTGCCCAGCGCAAGGCCCACACGCGGCTTGCGAGAGGTATTCATGTCTGGCTGTCTCCTGATTCGTTCGTGTTGCGCCTGCCGCGAGCCGTGCCGAGCGGCAGGACGCCGGCGTCCCGCTCAGGCGGGCGCCGTGGGAAGCAAGCATTTTACCCGGGCCGCACCTTCCGGCGGCAACCGGAAGTCAATCGGACTCTCATGCAGATTCGGCCGCGGCAGCAGTACCGCCGCCAAGCAGCCGTTCAATGTGCGCCTGCAGATCCTTGAAGATCACCGGCTTGTACTGCACGTCTATGCCCTTTCCCGCCATGCTGCGCATGAGCTCCGGATCGGTATCGCCTGTGAGAATGATGGCGGGAAGCGCCTCGCCAAACGCCGTCCGGGTCGCGGTGATCACCTCATATCCCGTTTCCGCGCCGGCCAGGCGATAGTCGCAGACCAATATGTCCGGGCGCGCAGTCCCAAGCTGCGCCAGCAGCGTGTGTCCGTTAATCGCAGTCACAACTTCGTGCCCCACATTTTCCATGGCGCAGGCAAGCGCGTTCAGGGCCATCGGGTTGTCGTCCACGAGCGCAACGCGCAGGCCCGATATGTGATCGGCAGGCGCCGCGGACACCGTCGCACCAGCCTGCGTTCCACGCGGAATTTCCACGGCGAACATCGAGCCTCGCCCGGGCCGGGACTGCACGCGTATCTTCAGTCCGAGCAGCCTCGCGGTCCCCGCGACGATCGCCAGTCCGAGGCCGCTGCCGCGCGTGCGCGCATCGTCGTTGAGCTGCCGGAACGGCTCGAAGATCTCTTTGGTCTTGTCGGGCGCAATGCCGATGCCGGTGTCCCAGAACTCAATCCACGCCTTACCCTGCCGCCGGCGCGAGCCGATCAGCACGCCGCCATGCGTGGTGTAGCGGATCGCGTTGGAGAGCAGGTTGCCGAGGATACGCTGGAAGAGCACCGGGTCTGTCCGGGCAATCAGACCGGAGCGGACGCGCCTGAGCTTGAGGCCTTTCAATTCAGCCTCCGGGTCGTGCGCGACAAGCAAGGCATCCAGGATGTCGTCCACCGCGAAGTCCCGCACATGCGGCGCCTCGACTGCCGCATCGAGCTTGGACAGATCGAGCAGCTTGGTGAGCAGGTCGCTCAGGCCCGCAACGCACTCCGCCATCTTCGTGACGATGGTCAGGTTCTCCGCATCAAGCCTGTCCTCCAGCACTCCCGTATACAGCGACAGGGCGGTGAGCGGCTGGCGCAAGTCATGGCTTGCCGCCGCGAGGAAGCGTGACTTCTCCGCGTTCGCACGTTCGGCCTCGGCCTTGGCCGAGATCAGTTCTTTCTCGTACCGTCTGCGTTCGGTGATGTCGCGGATCGCCGACACCGTGAAGTCTTCCTCGCCATCGTTGACGAGCTGGGTGCGCGCTTCCACGATCATGCGCGAGCCGTCCTTGCGCACCATGTCATGCTCGATATGGCTATCCGCGTCTGCGGCCGATACACGGGCCCGCTGCGGGCCGGGCACGAAATCCTCGATCGCTTGCCCTAGCATCTCCCTTCGTCCGTACCCCAGCATACGCGCCAGTTGGTCGTTGACATCCACCAGCATGCCATTCGCCGTCACCGCGACCCCCTCCGACGTGCCCGCCGCGAGCGTGCGGAAGCGCCGGGCATGTTTCCGCTCGCGCCAGAGTTTCGCCAGCACGCTGGTGATCACCGTAAATACGATGCCGCGGCTGTATGTATTGAGCAGGAACGCCTCTACGGGAAAGTCGGGCCAGGCCGTGGCAAGCTCGGTCACACTGCAGGCGAGGGCCGCGGTGATTCCGACAATGGCGGCGGTCGGTGAGCGCAGGCCGGCCGTCGCGCGGATCGCGGCGAGGCGCGCCGCCTGGATGACCGGCAGGCAGTACAGAATATCCAGCGCGAGGTACTGGCCGATCGCGGAAGGCACCAGCCCGCGCGCCACGTGGCTTGCGTAGGCGATGAGCGGCAGTTCCAGCGCAATCAACAGAATGTTGACGTAATAGGAGGTCTTGCGTCTTACCATGGCAGGCGCCTTACCATGGCTGGTGAAAATCAGGTGCGCAGGAGCAGCGAAAGCGATGCCGAAGCGCCGGCTGTTCCTGACGCGCGGCGCGATGACGGGCCGCCAATCCTGCCAGCCGTTCCTCAGTATTCAAACTTGCTCTCCCCCAGCGTTCGCCGGCGAGCGGCAGCTTGTCCACCCCCTCGTGGGGCCGGCCCACCTGCTGACTGGCAATTGTTGCACACCTTCTCTCTGGAAGGTTATTGCGATTCGGATTATCGACGGCTTCGGAAGGGCGCGAAGGCTGCGCTTCCGTTGTGCAATCAAACCGCAAGTCCGTGGCCGTGTCAAGCGCATTGCGCGAGCGGGAAGCGTCCTTCCCCGGGCGGGCCGGCGCGGCCGACGCCGCGCCGAATCCTCCTGTGCTTTCGGCGCTCGAACGCGCGGGTGTAATGCGCTACACTTCTCCCGGAAAACAAGGCAAGGGATACCGGAAAGTGAAAGCATAATGTTCTCCTGGCTGGTCAGGCATGCCGGAAAAATCGACCACCCCATGTACAACATGGCGGAGGCCGGGAAACTGCTGGCCGAATTACCCGCGGACGATCCCTTCAAGGCGCTGGAAGAAATCACCGCCTGGCTGCAATCCATCACCGCCACGCCCACGTTCGGCGCCGAGCCGCGCATTGCCCTCATCAAGCTGCTGGACGAGACCGCCCGGCCCATACAGGCAGATCTGCTGAAGCAATACCTCGCCGAGCCGCACCTGCAGGATTTCCAGGGCACGCACCTGTGGAAGAACCTGCATGCCCATGCGGGCGACCTGGCGCGCGCCTATGCGGAATGTCTCGCCGGCTGCAAGCGCGAAGAACTGCTGCCTTACCAGCTTCACGAACTGCTGCCCCTGCTCAGCGTGCGCCTGATGCGCGCACTCGCCGAGCAGACGAAGCTCGAACTCATGCGCTACCTCGATGTAGGAAATGACACCTGGTCGCGGCTTTACCAGTGCTATACCGACGCCGAAGCCGGTCAATATGCGCACACCAACCTGTTTGCGTACCATGGTCATGCCGTCCACACCAGCGTGCAGCATGAGCTGCTGCGTATCCTGGTCTTCTACGCATCCTCGCCGGGCAACCTGGCGCCGGACCAGATAGAGGTCGCCTTCCGCATTGCCGCGCGCATGGTCAGCTTCTTCGACATAAGCGCCGCACCGGACGTCACCAGCGAATACTGGATAGACCTCGCCAACCCCGGCCCGCCCCGGCCGGTGGACGACACTATCGCGCCCACCCCCACCATGCGCTTCTTCACCCCGCTGCGCGCGCTGCCCCGGATTTCGGAAATCATTCATGAGCACGAGCGCGGCGCCATAGACGAAGAGCGCCGCTTTGGCAGCGAATTCACCCCCCGGGGCAAGCTTACCGTGCTCAAGCACCTGCTGGTGTACTGGAACAAATACCACCCGCGCCGCGCCGTCGAGCGCATGGGCATACGCGCCAGCGTAGACGTCGCCCACGGCTTCCGCGCCATCATCGGCCTGGTGCCGCGGGTGGATCTCGATCAGGCCAGCGGCCTGTCCAAAGAAGAGGCGGCCGCAGTCGCCTCGCGTGCGGACTTCGGCATCGTCAAGGAGGAAGAGCCCCCCTACGTTCCCGAAACCTGGACCGTCGTCGATGCGAGCGCCAGCGGCGTGGGCGGGCTCATCCCCAAGGGGACCGGCGCCTGGGTCAAGATCGGCTGTCTGCTCGGGATCAGGGCGCACAACGCTCAAGCATGGTGGGTGGGCGTCATCCGCCGCCTGCATACCGAAAAGCAGCACGCCGTGCGCGTCGGCATCGAAATCCTTGGCAAGAAATCCCTTGCCGTCTGGCTGCGCGTCCTCGGCAAGGGCGCCGAGCGCATCGAAAACTGGGAAACCAGCTCCGGCTCCTTCAAATACGACTACTACCCGGCCATCCTCCTGCCGGACGCGCAGAATTCCTACCTCCACGCCACCATGGTGCTCGAAACCGGCACCTATAGCGAAGGCAAGCTGCTTGAGATCATGCTTGGTGAAAAAAGCCGCACCGTCGAACTCACCAGCCTCGAAGCCGAGGGCGAAGACTACGAACTGGTCAGGTTCAACTGGCTCGCGCCGCCCGAGGAGAAGAAGCCCCAATGACAGTGTAATGACAGTGACAGTGTAATGACAGTGACCGACTGATGAGAAGGGATTGCGCGTATGCGCACGCCCCTGAACCAGGGAGGTGACGTGTACCAACTGATCGCCTATGCCATTCTCGCGCTTCACTTTGCCTACATCGCCTTCGTGCTGCTAGGCGGCCTGCTCGTCCTGCGCCATCGCAAGCTCGCCTGGCTGCATCTACCCGCGGTGGCATGG
>Ga0075276_10000118_pt1 | contig 24130 bp, 20 predicted proteins | sample SF_Rice_5C_80N_4_FD_69770 | JGI IMG/M metagenome (GOLD analysis project Ga0075276, IMG submission 69770) | Rice paddy soil microbial communities from Twitchell Island, California, USA - SF_Rice_5C_80N_405 | ecosystem: Environmental > Terrestrial > Soil > Paddy field/soil | place: USA: Twitchell... | reverse complement strand
GTTGGGGAAACTCCGTCTCCCAGAAACGCAGCACGTAGGTGGGCAGCTCGCACAGTTCCGCCACTTCGCCAATGCGGAAATAGAGCTTGTCGGGGATGACCGGTTCGATGGACTTGGACTTCTCCGCTTTTTTTTTGGTTAGGCTCATCCTTCTTCCCCAACGAGAAAGTATGGCGTGCAGGAAATGGGCGCTGGCGTGTTTCTAGCACGATGCGGGGCGGAGAACAACAACTTTCGTCACAATTTGGGATTTTAGAAGCGGAGCGGCACGCCCGAATAAAAAGGTCCCCGCACAGGCGGAGACCGAGAACTCTTCAGGGCCCATGCGAGGTGGAGCCTCGCTTAGTGTTTCTTCTTTTTCTTTGCCTTCTTTTTCATCGGCATCGAAGTTTTCCCTCCGTGAACATTTTCCCTTGCAGGTACGAAAGGGCCCCGACTGCTCTCGCTGCGAGCAGCACTTCTAGGGTGATGGTGGGATGGAAAAGTTCCGCTGTCAATTACAAATTCGGGTTCCCCCGGGGTGGGATAGCGGGCAGCGCAAGAATGTTGTGGAAAAAGAGGAATCATTTATCGCCATGACGCGAAACCCAAGATCTGCCACCGGGGCGCCGAGTGCACGAAGAAATCCAACGCAAATTCCTGGAATCCGAAAAATGCGACCAAACAACCAGCATGTCACCTCCCATGATTTCCAGTTTCACTCCGCGAGCTTGGCGTCTCGGCGGTAGTTTTGTTTTTTGCCGTGGAGACGTAAACTTTCCTCTCATGGCCAGTGATTCCATCGAGCTGGAAGTTTTTAAGAACATCTACCATTCCATCGCCGAGGAAATGGGGGCGGCGCTGCGACGCACCGCCTTCTCGCCCAACATCAAGGAAAGACGCGATTATTCCTGCGCGGTCTTTGACGGGATGGGTGCGGTCATCGCCATGGGCGACCACATGCCGGTGCACCTGGGCTCCATGCCCATGTCAGTGCGGGCGGCGCTCGAGCGATTGCGGCTGGGGCCGGGAGACGTGGCCATGCTCAACGACCCCTTCCGCGGCGGCACCCACTTACCTGACATCACGCTGGTGGCGCCGTTTTACGCGGGGCGCGCACCCGGACCACGCCAGGCGGCGAATTTCTTTGTGGCCGCGCGCGCTCATCACGCCGACGTGGGCGGAGCCTTTCCCGGTTCCATGGGGCCGTGCCGGGAAATTTACCAGGAAGGATTGCGCATTCCGCCCGTGCGTTTGGTGAGGGGTGGAAAAATTGACGAGGATGTGCTTGCCCTGGTGCTGAACAACGTGCGCACGCCCGGGGAACGGGAAGGCGACCTGGGGGCGCAAATCTCTGCCTGCCACACCGGACTGACACGCCTGGGAGAGATTTGCCGGCGCTACGGCCTGCGGCGCGTAACGGCAGCGGGGAGCGAGTTGCTGGACTATTCCGAGCGCATGATGCGCGCGTTCCTGGCGCAGGTGCCGGCGGGAACCTATAACGCTGAAGACGCGCTCGACGATGATGGCGTCAGCGGGCGCCCGGTGCGCATCGCGGTGACTGTCACTTTTCGCGAAAGCGGGAAGGCAGGACCGCTGGTTACGGTGGACTTTACCGGCAGCGCCAAGCAGGTGGAAGGCGGCATCAACGCAGTGGAAGCCATCACTTGGTCGGCCTGCTTCTATGTATTCCGCTGCCTCCTGGCGGAGGATGTGCCGGCCACGGCGGGGCTTATGCGCCCCATCAAGGTCATCGCGCCCTCCGGAACTGTGGTGAACGCCCGCCCGCCGGCGGCAGTGGCAGGTGGGAACGTGGAGACATCGCAGCGCATTGTAGACGTGCTGCTGCGGGCCTTGGCGGAGGCCATTCCGGAGCGCATTCCTGCGGCGGCCTCCGGCACCATGAATAATCTGACCATCGGCGGCATGGACCCGCGCAACGGCGAGCCCTTCGCCTACTACGAAACCGTGGCAGGAGGCATGGGAGCGCGGCCCAATAAGCCGGGAGTTTCCGGCGTGCACACCCATATGACCAACTCGCTGAACACCCCGGCGGAAGCGCTGGAATACGCCTATCCGCTGCGGGTGCGGCGCTACTCCTTGCGGCCAGGCAGCGGCGGAAGCGGCAAGTTCCGCGGCGGAGACGGCATTATCCGCGAAATCGAAGTGCTCACCGATGCCCACGTCGCCTTGCTGGCCGACCGGCGCCTGGGTCGGCCCTATGGGTTGAATGGAGGCGAGGCGGCCGCCGCAGGGCGCACGGAACTGCTGCGGGAAGGCGGCAACCGCGAACCGCTTCCCGGCAAGACCAGCGTGCGACTGAAAGCGGGCGAACGCATTCGTGTGGAAAGCCCCGGGGGTGGCGGCTGGGGCGCGCTCCGTACTTAAAAGTTGGGCGGGGCGCCGAATTTTGTGACTACCTGTGTTGCTTTTGACCGGTATTCCTGTCTGGCTGGTGGGGAACAGAGGCGGCCAGAACCTACTTGCACATTCCTCCGGCTGAGATATCATTAGATAGCTCGAGAAAGATGGCTGGATACTTTTATGACGAAGCAGAGAACAGCTTTGCTGGTGCGCTGCTCGGAAGAGGAAGCAGAAGCCATTCGGGAAGCCGCCAAACGCGAGCGCCGCACCATCAGCGGATTCATCCTCAATGCGGTGCTGAACCGGATCGCCAATCAGAAGAAGATCGAGCAGTCGTGGCGCAAGCCCGGTGGCGGCAAGCAGGCTCGCGCGGCCGCCGAGTCACTGGACTAATTTATCGGCGCAGGCGCTTGCTCAACGGCCGCTGCGCCGTTCCCCGTGGCATTCGCGCGAATATTTCCGGCCGTCGCAGCAGTTGTTTGCATGTAAGGCGAAGGTTCCTGGACCATTCGCCGGCGAACCTGAGCGGTCGCGGATATTCGATAACCCTGCAGTGCCTCTCACGACCGACCTTCCAGCAAAGCAAGCATATGTTGCAGATTTTTCATCTTCTCACTAATGGCTTCCAGGCCCGGCGTTTGGGGAGGCAGGCCGGTAATATAACTGAGGGTGTCATACGCTTTTCGGGCCCTCTGAGCGTTGCGGGACCTTCTCTCAGCATCAGCCGACTGCAAGGCAATGCGGGCCAAGGTGAGGCCGGTGCCCACTTCGGCCTCCAGGAAGGACACCTGGGCGGCTACAGTCGAATGCCGCAGCTGGTACCAGTCAGAAGCCATCGCGATTTTCCCCCAACTGATGCTGCGGCGACAGGGCTCGGTAAAGTCGCTCTGCAGATGGTGATCGTAGGAAACCGTTCTGCGGTTGCTCGCAAGGCGATTGTTCTCCTGGATTGCCCGCTTCAGCCTCCCCTTGAACCAGATCATGGTCAACCATGGCGACAAACCCTTAGCGGCCCCTGCCACGTGAATGCTGCTTCCCCGTCTTCTTTTTGTTCGTGTGCGCCGCCGGCGAGCGGCTATTTCCCGGGTTAGAGGAAGCCCGGGCAACGCTGGCCGCGCGCTCGCGCGGGCCTCCAAACATGATGAGCACGCCTTCCATGGCGGTGGGTGCAATGGGGGTAAAGTGAACGTCACACACTTGACGGGTGGCGCCGATGTGAAAACTCAGGTTGCGCAAAACAGTGTTTTTGTGGCGCTTGAGAACCGCCCGCGAGCGGCGCACCAGGGTTCGGCTCAGCGATTGCTCCAAGGGCAGGCGGTCCATAGAGATACCCACGACCGAGGTGGCGCTCACTCCGAATAATTTCTGGGCCGCCGCATTCCATAGCTGGATTTTCTCTTCCCGGTCCACCAGCATCACCGGCCACGGCATCCGGCGCAGCGTCTCGCCGTAACGAGCAGTGAGTTCGTGCAAAGCGCGCGTGCGCTGCTCCAGTTCCTCGTTCATGTTCTCCAGTTCTTCGTTCAGCGACTGGAGCTCTTCATTGGTGGTTTCCAGTTCCTCATTGGTAGACTGCAGTTCTTCGTTAGTGGTTTCCAGTTCTTCGTTAGTGGTTTCCAGCTCTTCGTTGGTCGACTGCAGCTCCTCGTTGGTGGTTTCCAGTTCCTCGTTGGCGGACTGCAACTCCTCTCCCGTGGCTTCCAGTTGCTCGACGGTGGTCTGCAGTCTCTCCTGCAGACTGACGTCATCGCAGTGTATGAGGGTTCCGGTGCGCTCGCCTTCGGGAGAGACGATCGGCCGGATAGTGACGTGGATGGTCCTTTCGCCGGGCTCGCCGCCTACCGTGCAGTGAAACTCTACTGGATCCACCTTGGTACGGCTCTCCTCCAACCGGCGCACCATCTCCGGGCAACGCGCCGCAATCTCGCTGTTTTGCAGCCGCCGTCCCTGTACGTGAGCGCCCGCCAGGCCCCAAATGCCCAGGGCTGCGTCATTGTGGGTGGCGATAAGGTCGGCATTGTCCAGTTCCACGATTCCAGAATTCAGCGTATCTAGAATGTAGCGGTGGTAGAGCTGTAGGGTTTTGAGCTCTTCTGCGTTTTTGTCCATGATGGGGTTTTCCGCTTCTGTCTCGCGCTCGGGCGCGAGGCCGCGCACCTCTTCATTGTTGTCGAGGCGCTGGAACAAGCGCCAGCGCAAGTTGAGCGGGCGGAACAGGTGTGACTCGCTGAGCTTGGACTCGGCCTTGCCCAGAAAGAGTACGCCTCCCGGTTCCAAAGCATAGTGCATGCGACTGAGAATCGCCTTCTGGGAAGCAGTATCAAAATAAATCAGCAGGTTGCGGCAGATGATGAGCTGGCAACGGGAGATGGGGGCGTCCAGCATCAGGTTGCTGCGCCCGAAGATGACCAGGCGGCGCTGTTCGCGATTAATGCGCAGGCGGGCCCGGCCGCTGAAATATCGCTCCCGCCATTCGGGGCGGACCCGGCGCAAGGCGTCGGCGGAATACTCGCCGCGGCGCGCCAGAGCAAGCGCTTCTTCGTCAATGTCGGCGGCGTAGATTTTGATATCATAATCGCTCAATTTTTCCCGCAACAAGTCGCTCACCAGGATTGCCAGTGAATAGGCCTCCTCGCCGGAAGCGCAGGCTGCGCTCCAGGCGCGGAAGCTCTCGCCCGGCTTGAGGCGGCGCAGCATGTCGGGAAGCACTCTGCTGTGCAGCGCCTCCCAGGCCTGGGGGTCGCGAAAAAATTCCGTGACGTTGATCAGGATAGTGTTGAGCAGAGCGTCAACTTCACGCGGGTTCTCGTGTATCCAGCCGAGATATTCGGAGTAGGAGCGCGTGTTGACCTCGGCCATGCGCTTGCGGATGCGGCGCTCCAGGGTTGTAGTCTTGTAGCCGCGCAAGTCGAGGTTGCGGTTGGCGGCCAGCTCATCAATCAGCTGGTGTAACGATAATTCGTCCTTCTCAGTCATGTGCCACTGTTCCGCACAGCCGAACCAGAGTCTTAGCCAGCCGTGCGATGGGCAGGACGATATCCACGCAGCCGGTGGCAACCGCCGCGTAGGGCATGGAACTGAATTCAGAACTGGCCGGATCCTCGGCCATGGTGGTGCCGCCGGCGGCCTTGATGGCCTGGACGCCCGCAGCCCCGTCCCGCCCCGAACCGCTTAAAACCACGCCGATGGCGCGCTGCCCGTAGTTTACCGCAACCGATTCGAACAGCAGGTCAATGGAGGGCCGGGAGTGGTGCACGGCGGGCGTGCGCAACAGACGCACAGCCCCTGGTTCGGCCAGCAAGTGCAGGTTGGGCGCAGCCACGTACACTACCCCGGGCACGATCTTCTCTCCATCAGTTGCCTGGTGAACGTGTAAGCTGGTCTTACGCTCCAACAGTTCGGCCAGCACGCTGCGGTAATCGGGGCTCAAATGCTGGACCACCAGAATGCCGCAACCAAATCCCTCCGGCAGGGGCCAAAGCAGGCGCGAAAGAGCGTTGAAGCCGCCGGCAGAAGCGCCCAGGGCGACGACGTCAAAGTCGCCTCCCGAATGATGTCGCGGCTTCCTCATTTTGCCGGCCGTGATCTCAGATGCAGCCCGCATAGGAGACTCCGGCACTTTCTGCCATTCCTAGCATACCTGAAAGGCGCGGATACTATCTGTAAACCGGACCGTGTAACGGTTAAAGGGCAGCGCCGGGAAAAGAGCGAAATGGCCGGGTCAACCTCAAAGCTCATGTTTTGGAAATCGAGAGTGTAGCTGCGAAAGGCGCGCACCGCGGTCTGGCCCAGGTTGCCCCAGAAGTTGTCGTCGGAGATGCCGCGCGCCGTTGCTAGTACCGGGACATCGGGAATCACCGTGCAGCCTCCGCCCAGCCGTATTTTTAATCGGGAAAGGTAGTAGGAGGGATAATTCGCGAGCCCCCCGCCAGACGAAGTTGCATTTTCCGTGCCGCGGCAAAAGCCGGCATATGCCGCCGATAAAGCTGGGCCGACAAAAAGGTCCCCGAGGAGCCCGTATCGAAGGTAAAAAGCTGTTCACCATCGCCCACGTCGGCGGCGGCCAGGGGGCTTAGTACGCCGCCGCTGCCGATACGTATGCGAAACTGGGCCAGTACGTGCTCCACCGGTCCCAAAGGACCTAGCCGGGTGGAGCGTTGCAGTCCTCCAACAAAAACCACCGCGCAGAGCAGGGCTGCTGTCAGGAGAGCGCGTGACGAACATTCGCGTTGGTGCTCCCTGCTCAAAACACTTCATTAAGATGCGCGGCAGACCCACACTGTTTATGTTTCGAAAGCTCGGCCGCAAGCTACCTTTGGCGATGCAATTTGCGGAAAACGCGGAGGGCAGCCGCACTCTGGGCCGCCCTCGCCGCTCAGAAATTGGCGATCTGAAAATTCAAAACCGCCAGGGCTAGCCGGTACTGGTAGTTGGCCTGGGTATTGCCGATCTGCGCCTGGGTCTGCTGTAGCTGTGCCTGGCTGAGTTCCACGATGGAAGCCAGGCCGAGCTTGTAACGGGTTTGCGAAAGGTCCAACGCCAGGTTGGCCTGCTGCAGCAGTTGCCGGCTGACATCTAGGCGCTGGTAAGCGGTGGCGGCGTTAAGCCAGCCGGTGCGGACGTCGCGGGAAATGCTGTTCTGCAGGTCGCGCAGTTGCTGCTGGGTGGCCTGAGCGCGTAACTGCGCTTCACGGGCTCGGGCGGTATACAGAAATCCGTTAAAGATCGGTACTTCAATGTTCACACCCACGGCTCCATACCAGGGTGCGAGAGCAGTATTGCCGGCCAGAGGAGTGGAGCCGAGAGCGCCCAAAGCGCGGACGGTAGGGAACATAAGATCGCGCTCCGCTACGCGATATTTTTCGGCCGCCTGGTAATAGTAGTTCAAAGCCGCTAATTCCGGGCGCTTTTGCATCGCCTGGACAATGAGGCCGTCAATATTGCTGGGCGGCGGGGTCAGGGACGCGGTTTCCTCTACCAGATCGTAGTTCTGCAGGTTGGAATAGCCGAGCACGGCTGACAGGTTGGCGAGGGCGGCGGCGTTGTTGTCCTGAGCGTCAAGCAGGAGCAGCTTAGCCTGCGCCAGATTGACTTGCGCGAAACTCAGGTCGAGCGCGGACTTCAGTTTGCTGTTGAACAGCGCCTGTACCTGGTCGGTGACGGTCTGGCGCTCGGCCACGGTTCCCTCCGCCACCTGGAGCACGGCCCGAGTCTGCAGCGCGCTATAAAAAGCCTGGTCCACCGCCAGCTTGATCTGCAGGGCGTTGGCCACGGCATTCTCATTTTCCGCCTTGGCCTGCAGGCGGGAGCTTGCCACCAGGTTCCGGCTGCGGCCGAAATCGGTGATGAGCTGGGAAACTGTGGTTCCGGCGGCGGCACGCTGGTAAATGATTGGATTGTTGAGACCGCCGGCGGTGATGCGGCTGTTGTCGTGGGCGTCCACACCGGTCAGGTCCACCACCGCGCTGGGCCAGTAGGCGGAGCGCGTTTCCCGCAAGACCTGTTGCGAAGCCAGCGCCGTCAGTCGGCCCACGGTGATGAGCGGATTGTTCTTGAGCGCCAGCGCTTCGGCGTCCTTCAGGGTTAGGCGTGCCGCCGGAGCGTTGGGGAGCGAGGCTGGCTGGTTCGCCTGGGCGACGGCGGCTATCGTTATCAGGAGTAGGAACAGAACAAAAAGGGGCCGGCGAACCTTCACGCGGTCACCTCCGGAGCCGAGCCTTGCTCTTCCTTTTTCTGGAACATCAGGTAAGCCGCTGGCACCAGGTAAACCGTCACCACCACCGAGACCAGCAGGCCGCCGATGATGGCCTGAGCCAGGGGAGCGTAGGCCTCGGCGCCTGTGCCCAGCTTCATGGCCATGGGTATGAGCCCGATGACCGTGGCCAGCGAGGTCATAAGAATGGGCCGCAGGCGGATGCGGCTGGAGCTGGAAACCGCCTCTTTCATGTTCATACCTTCTTTGCGCAGATTGCGCGCGAATTCCACAATCAGAATGCTGTTGGAAACCACGATCCCGACCATCATTACCACTCCCATCAGCGACATGATGTTCAGTGTGGTGCCCAGTACCAGCAGGATGAGCAGCACGCCCGCAACGCCGGGTGGAATGGCCAAGAGAATGATGAACGGATCAAGGAACGATGCGAACTGCGCCACCAGAATGAGGTAAACCAGCGCGATGGCGAGAATGAGGCCTACGCCAAAGCTCTTGAACGACTCGCGCATGCCCTGCACCGAGCCTCGAAGGTTCACGCGTACGCCCTCCGGCAGCTTGGTATGGGCCACGATTTTGTCAATCGCGCTGCTGATGTGCCCCAGGTCTTCGCCGGAGGGCGCCACGTACACGTCAAACTCGCGGTCGAGCTGGTAATGGTCAACTTCGGTCGGCGACTGGATGGGCTTGATGGCGACCACGTTCTCCAGAGGCGTGGAAGCGCTGCCATCCGCTGCCCGCACCGGGATCTGCTCCAGATCGCTGAGGGTGTGGATCTGGTCCTCGGGGTATTGCACGGTGAGCATGTAGTCGTTGCCCGTCCGTGGGTCCACCCAATAACTGGGAGCGATCATGCCGTTGGAAGTCAGCGCGGTGATGACGTTGTCCACCACTTCCTTTTCGCTGAGCCCAAGCAGGCTGGCGCGCTCGCGGTCAATGTCGAGCTCGAGCGCCGGATAGTTGAGGTCCTGCGGCACCAGCACGTCGCTCACGCCGTGTAACTGCCGCACCTGCCCGGCGATGTTCAGAGCGCTATGGTAGGCCGCCTCCATGTCCATGCCGCTGACCTGCACATCTATGGGCGCCGGCATGCCCATATTGATGATGGCGTCCACCAGGCCGCCGGACTGGAAATAGGCGCTGATCTCGGGCATGTCGCTGCGCAGCTTGGCCCGTACCCGCCGCATGTATTCGTAGCTGCCCACCTTATGGCCTTCCTTCAGACTGACCTGAACAAAAGCCGTGTTGGGTGCGGAATTGGGTGTGTAGATGGCGGAGAAGCCGGGGGTCACTCCGATGTTGGAGACAATCATGCCCAGTTCCTTCGGCGGAACCACCCCGCGTATATCGTTTTCCACGCGCGCGATGTAGTCCTGCGTCAGCTCAATACGGGTGCCCGAAGGCGCCTTGAGGTTGATGACGAACTGTCCAGGATCGGTGCGGGGGAAGAAAGATACTCCCAGCAGAGGATATAGAGCGAAACACATGATAGAGGCGCCCACCAAACCCAGCGTGGTGGCCACCGGCTTAAGCAGCGCCTTGGCCAGAGTTCGGTCGTACTCGCCCAGCACGCGGTCGAAGTAGTGGTTGAAGCCGCGCACGATTTTCCCGAATCCGCCCCCGGGAGTTTCGTGCTCTTCCACCAGGTGGGGGCCGCGAATCAGTCTGGCGCAGAACAGCGGCACCACCGTCATGGCCACGAAATACGAGGCAAACAGCGAGAGCACTACCGCGCTCGCCAGTGCGGTGAACAAAAACTTGCTCACGCCATATAGGAACACTACGGGAAAGAAAACCACGGCGGTGGCCAGCGTAGCCGCCAGTACTGCCACGTTCACTTCCTTGCCGCCCTTCTCGGCAGCCACCTCGGCCGATTCGCCCATCTCCAGGTGGCGGAAAATGTTCTCCAGTACTACCACGGAGTTGTCAATCAGGCGGGAAAAGGCCAACGCCAGGCCCCCCAGCACCATGGTGTTGACCGTGCCCCCACCCAGGCTGATGGCCAGGAATGCCGCCAGTGCCGACAGCGGAATCGAGAGGAATACAGCCGCGGTGGCGCGCATGCTGCCCAGGAACAGCAGGATCATGATTCCCGTCAGCACCAGACCGATCAGGCCTTCGTGAATCAGGTTCTCAATGGCCATCTTCACGAACACCGATTGGTCGAAAACCACTTTGGCCACCAGTTGCTTGGGAACGTCGGTGAGATTGGCCAAAACCTTCTTTACCCCGTTGACCACGGCAATGGTGTTGGTATTGCCGCCCTGCTTGAGGACCGGCAGATACACCGAGGGCTGGCCGTCAATGCGCACGACGTTGGTCTGAATTTCGTGGGCATCTTCGGCCTTGCCCACATCCGCTACCATCACCGACCGGTTGTTGCCCACGCTCTTGAGCGGCAGGTGGTTCAGATATTCGGTGTTGGGCACCTGAGCGTTGGTGTAGAGGTTGTAGTCAGTGGGTCCGATTTTGACGTCGCCGGCGGGGAGAATGAGGTTGCTGTTGTTGACCGTGCGCACCACGTCCATCACGCTGAGCTGGTGGGCTTCCAGCTTGAGCGGATCCACGTACACCATGATCTGGCGGTACTTGCCGCCAAAAGGCTGCGGCACGGAAGCGCCCGGTACGTTGGCCATCTGGTCGCGAACTTCGTATTGGCCCAGGTCGCGCAGCTTGGTTTCGTTCAGCCCCTGCCCTTTGAGGGTCACCAGGCAGACGGGCAAACTGGAGGCGTCAAATTTGAGCACCACCGGAGGCAGGGTTCCGGGGGGCAGCTTACGCAAATCGGCCATGGCCAGGTTGGAAATTTCGGCGAGCGCCGAGTCGGCGTTGGTGCCGGGTTGAAAATAAATCTTTATCAGGCTTACCCCGGGTAGCGAGCGGGATTCGATGTGGTCAATGTCGCTGCCCAGGGTGAAGAAGCGCTCGAAGCGTCCGGTGATGTCGGTTTCAATCTCTTCGGGGGCCATGCCGGAGTAAAACGTAGCCACAACTACCACCGGAATGTTAATGGGTGGGAACAGGTCTACCGGCATGCGCACCAGCATGGTGGTGCCCACAATGGCAATCATCAGGCAAGCGACAATGATGAAGTAGGGATACTTCAGGGCGAACTTCGACATCAGAACTCCTCGGTCTTGGCAGCTTCCTGGAACGACTTCGGCTGCACTTTCTCGCCAGGGTGAAAATCGCTGGCATTCCCGATTACGACCCGGTCTGTGGACGTAAGGCCGGAAATCACCTCAACGCGGTTCGGGCCTTCCATCCCCAGTTGCACCTGGCGGGACTCGATGCGGTCATGAGGATTAACCACCAGAACGCTGGCCGTGTTGCCGTTGCGGGTCACCGCCTGGATGGGAACGGTGAGCGCGCCTTTGAGCTGGTGCAACACCAGGGTGACATCTGCGTACATGCCGTCCACCAGCGTGCCCTTGGGATTCTCGACATCTACCTCGGTGTGCATGGTGCGGGTCTGCAGGTCGAGCGCATCGGCGAATCGCGCGACTTTGCCCACGAAATGATGGTGCAGTGCGAGCACGTGCACATCCACCGCGCTGCCCAGATGAACCGCCGGCACCGCGTCTTCCGGCACGGGCAGCACCAACCGCAGCCGGTCGTACTGAGCGATGGTGACCACGGGCATGGCCTGGGTGCTGGAAGCAGTGCCGGCCTGGACCAGGGCGCCGGTATCGGCGTAGCGCTTGGTGACCACGCCATCAAAGGGGGCTACGATGCGCGTGTAATCCTCCATCGCCTGCAGGCGTTTCTGGTCGGCCTGGGCGACACCCAGTTCGTTCTGAGCTTCCGAGAGGCTGGCTTCTGCGGCTTCGATCTGCGCTTCCGCCGATTGATCCCTGGCGAAAGCGTCGTCCAGTTCCTGTTGCGCGATCAGGCCGGGGCGCTCCAGGGAGGCATGCTTCAAGCGGTCGTAGTCCAAATGCCTGGCCTGGTGCATGGATTTGTCCCGCGCCACCTCCTTTTCCGCTCGCCGGATGCTGTCCTGGGCCCGGCGCACGGACGCGTCGGCCGCCAGCAATTGCGCGCTTAATTCCGGCACTTCCAGCACGGCCAGGGTCTGGCCTGCCTTTACCTTGTCGCCCACATCCACGTAGATACGGCGGATGTAGCCCGCGACTTTGGCGTGCACGTCCACCTGTTGGAAAGGCTTGAACTCGCCGGAAAGAACGAGCGTCTGCGTGATGGGCGCTCGGCGCACGCGGGCTACGGCCACCGGGCGCAACATAGGCGATGAGGCTTGCGCGTCGGGCGAACTCTTGGCACGAACCGTAAATCTGGACACAGCGGCGATCACCAGGATCACAATGCTGGCTACAATCAGCAGGTGCTTGCGTTTCAATGTATTCCTCCTGAGCCTCCGCTCCGGCGGCATTCCCAAACGAAGGAAAGCCGCGAGAGAGAACTCCTGGCGCGCAATCTGCACGCGCGGTTACAGCAAGACGACTGGGTTTGTTTTAATTATGAAAAGGACTGGAAGGAGGGAGGAGGCCGATTGAAATGCCATCCATCGGGATGAGCGGCCAGAAAAACATCCTGCGCTGCCACCACCCTGGAAAATACCGCAGGTGCTGGCTCAAAAGCGAAAATCTGGGGTGGGGCAACGCAATAGTTGGAGTCGCTGTCGAAACTCTGCCGCTGGGCCCGCGATTCGTGATTGGAGCTGACCACCGCATTGGGATTGCCGGTAAATTCCAGCCCATGCAGCCGGATACCACCCAGCAGCAACCCCATCATGGCAAGGCAGATGGTTAATCTGCGCCATGTTGCTGTGCCACTATGATTGTTTCGTACAGGCATGATTCTTTGAAGTCAACCGCGGCTCGCGAGTAGCTTGTGTCATTTTACACAAATTCAGGTCGTGCCCCGAATGTTACAGAAATGTAATCAGCCAAGCAGGTTACGTCCGGCAGTGACCCGTTGCGGCAGGGGAACCGTGCTGACGTCGTTTCGCTGCTGCTGGGCGCGGCATAATCGCTCCCAACAGGAGTGCCCCGGCCCTTTTCCCTGTGCTCCACCGCCACCGCTTCAACCGCGGATCCTAATTCTTACGGTCAGCAAAAGCTTAGACGCCGGAGAGTGGCATTCGTTAACTCACGGCGTTCGTTTTCGCACAGCACTGTTCGCAAGCGGACACTCCCTCTCTGGTGCAACGTCCGACAACTCAAATCTTTTCAGCAAGTTATAGAAAACAACTGGTGGCCCGCCGTTTGCCCGTAACCTTCCAGAAGCGGCTGCACAATTTTCGGCGCTCAAGGCGAGGGCGCCCAAGGATCGCCTCATGTTCTGGCAGGAATTGCGCTTTGGCATTCGCCGTCTGGCGAAGGTGCCGGGATTCACCATCATCGCGGTGCTCACGCTGGCGCTGGGTATCGCTGCCAATACCGCCATCTTTAGCGTCATCAACGCACTGTTCTTCCATCCCGCGGGAGTATCCGATCCGGGACGACTGCTCGCCATCCGCGCTAAATACGACAAGCTCAACATGAAGAGCATTGAAGTGTCGCTGCCCGACTTCGCCGACGTGCGCGACAGCAAGCACATGTTCTCCTCCGCCGCGGTGGCAATTGCTGGCGACTATAACTACGTCGGCAACGGCATGCCGGAGCGGTTGCTGGGCGCCAACGTTTCCTGGCAGTGGCTGCGCACTTTCGGTGTGCGCCCACTGCTGGGACGCGATTTTCGTCCAGAAGAAGACCAGCCCGGAGCCAACCATGAGGTGATTCTTGCCTACACAACCTGGCAACGAATATTTGGCGGCGACTCCGCCGTCGTGGGTCAGACTATTCAACTCAACTCCCAGGCTTACAAAGTTGTAGGCGTCATGGGGGCGGGATTTGACTGGCCCAACCGGGCGCAAATCTGGATGCCGCTAGGCCTGCCACCGGCAGAGTACGGGCCGGACAACCGATTCAACGAGAGCTACTTCGCCGTAGCCCGGGTCAAACCCGGCGTGCCCACGGAGCAAGCCCAGGCTTATGTGAAGGTTCTGGCGCAACAGTCGCTCGAGCCGGGACGCGCCGCCGCGTATGCCAAGGATGCCCAGTGGGGCATGTTCGGGCTGCCGCTGATTGAATTCATCTATGGCGACCTGCGCACACCCATGCTGGTGCTGCTGGGGGCGGTGGGTTTCGTGCTCCTGATCACCTGCGCCAATGTCGCCGGGCTAATGCTGGCGCGCGCTTCCGGGCGCGCCAAGGAGCTAGCCATCCGTTCCGCTCTGGGCGCGCGACCTACCCATCTGCTTTACCAGACCATGGCCGATAGCCTGCTGATGTCGGCGGCCGGCGCTATTCTGGGTTTGGGATTCGCCTTCAGCGCAGTGGGCGCGCTGCGCGGGCTGGCCCCCGACAATACCATTCGCAACATCAACATTCCGCTGGACGGTTACGTCCTGCTGTTCACCGCTGCCGTCGCCGTCCTTGCCGCTGTGATCTTTGGTATAGCGCCCGCCTGGCAAATGTCCCAGGCTGGAGACTTCGAGGCTTTGAAAGAAGGCGGCCGCTCGAACATCGGCGGCCGCGGCCGGCAACGGCTGCGCTCGGCGCTGGTCATGGCGGAGGTGGGGCTGGCCCTGGTGCTGCTGGTCGGGGCGGGGTTATTTCTGAGAAGTCTGCAACACTTGCAGGAAGTGAATCCGGGATTTGAGCCTCGTGGCTTGATGACCGCCCAGATTTCCCTGTCTCCGGCAGCCTACGGCAATTCAGAGCGTCAGATCGCGTTCTTCCAGCGCGTGACTGAGGAGCTCGCCCACGCGCCGGGAGTGGAAAGCGCCGCTGCGGTGGACCGGCTCCCTTTCTCCGATACTGGTAATGCCTCGTCATTTGAGATTGAGGGCCAGCCTTTAGCTCCCGGCAACCCCGGACCCCACAGCAACATAGAGCGGGTCACGCCCGGGTACTTTTCTACCCTGCACATCCCTTTCCTCAGCGGCCGCAATTTCAGCGAGCAGGATCGGCAGGACAGCCCGCTGGTGGTCGTCATTGACGCCAACTTGGCCCGCCAGTACTGGCCCAACCAGAACCCTGTGGGGCGACGCCTTCGGTTTAACAGCCTCAGCATGGGCAAGGAATGGGCGACCATTATCGGCGTAGTAGCCCATAGCAAGCGGTCAGCCCTGGTGGGAGAGTCAGGCAAGGGCATGCGCTACTATTCCGTGCTGCAGACGGGCGCCCCCGGCGGCGGTTTCCTGGTGGCGCGTACCTCTGCCGATCCTGCCGCCTTGGCCACCACCATTCGCCAAGCCGTCAAAGATGTGGATTCCGCCCAGGCAGCCGCCTACGACCTTCACACTATGGACCAGCGGGTGGCGGACTCGCTGGGACCACGGCGTTTCGCGGTCACCTTGCTGAGCCTGTTCGCCGCCATCTCCTTGTTCCTGGCCGCGTTGGGGCTTTACGGCATCATCAGCTATTCCGTGGCGCTCCGCACGCAGGAGATCGGCATCCGCATGGCCCTGGGGGCACGCCGCCTGGAAGTCTTGCGCATGGTGGTGGGCCAGGGCATGCGCCTGGTAGCGGCGGGAATGGCGGCGGGATTGCTTTTGGCGTTTGCCCTGGCAGAGGTGCTCTCCAGCCAATTGTTCGAGGTGAGTGCCTTCGACCCCTTCACGCTGTTGGCCATGGTGCTGGTTATGGCGGCCGTGGCAGTGGTGGCCAGCTACATTCCCGCCCGCCGCGCCGCCAATGTGGATCCCATCGTTGCCTTGCGGTATGAGTAGTCTTACCATCCGCCGCTGGGCTGCTAAAGCTCCTAACCCACAACCGCCTGCTTTAGGCCGCTTCTTTGTCCAGCAGTTTGCCCAGAGCAGCGAACAACTCCAGTGAGCTGAAAGGCTTGTAAAGCAGCGTCTCGGAGGCGTCCACCGGCCCCTCCGAGGCGATGCTGTCTTTGTCGTATCCGGTCATGAACAGGACCTTCAAATCCGGACGTGTGCGCGAGAGATGGCGGGCAAGTTCGCGGCCGTTCATGCCCGGCATCACCACGTCCGCCACCAGAAGGTGAATGGGCCCTTTATGCTGATCGCTGAGCAGGAGGGCCTCTGTAGGGTTGGAGGCGGCCAGTACCGAATAGCCGACCCCGCGTAGATCTCGTGCGACGGCGATCCGCACTACATCTGTGTCGTCCACCACCAGGACCGTGCGTGCCAAATGAGGATGTACCAAGTCGGAGGAAGGAAGGGCGGTACCGGGGGCCATCACTTCCGGTGCGCGGCCTTGCAATAGAGGCAGGTAGACGCGCACGGTCGTGCCGCTACCCGGCCGGGAGCGCACGGAAATGTGGCCGTCGCTCTGTGTCACGATGCCATAACAAACGGGCAAACCCATTCCCGCCGCGGTGGTCGTCTGCTTGGTGGTAAAAAACGGCTCAAACAGATGACAAACCGTCTCCTCGTCCATCCCCGCCCCACTGTCGGCTACCTCGAGCACAACATAAAGACCGGGACGTGGGATGGAGCTGAAGCGTTCCGCTCCGGGAATCTCCTTCAAATCAAAATTCTCAGTGCGAAGGGTGATGTGCCCTCCCTGGGGCATCGCGTCGCGGGCGTTGAGCAGCAGGTTGAGAATCACCTGCTGTAACTGCACGGGATCGCTTCTCACCCTGCCCAAATCATTTTGCAGCTTGAGCTCAACGTATATGTTTTCGCCGCCCATGCGGTCCAGCAAATCCTTGGCCGTGATCACCACGTCGTTCAAGTTGACGGACTGCGGCAAAAAGCCCTGCCGGCGGCTGAAAGTCAACAGCCGCCGCGTGACCGAGGCCGCGCTCAGGGCGGCATTCAAAGCCTGGTCCAGGTAATCCATCAGGGAATAGTCCTTGGGTCCAAGCTGCCGCAGAGCCTGCTCGATATTGAGAGTAATGCCGAGCAGAAAATTATTGAAGTCGTGAGCGATGCCGCCCGCCAGGCGGCCTACCGCTTCCATTTTCTGCACTTGGCGTAGCCGCTGCTCACTGTGCCGCAGGGCCTGCTCGGCCAGCTTGCGCTCGGTGATGTCGTGGGCCAAGCCGCGCACGATGGGGTCGGGTACGCCTTCGGTACGCAGGGTGTTGTGATATTCCCAGATGCGCCGTTCCCCGTTACGGGTCAGCACGCACATGTAACCATTGGAGAACCCTTCTTTCTGGATTTGAAGCAGATATTCGTCGAACGCCTCACGGTGTTCGGGGGCAATGATCTCGCGCATTGGGGTCCGCAGCAATTCTTCCACGCTGTACCCCAGGACCCGGGCGGGAGTCGGGTTCGCGGAAAGCAGCCGCCCCTGTAGGTCGTGGGTGCAAAGCAGGTCCTGGCTGTTGTCTACCAGGTCGCGGTAGCGGTCTTCGCTTTCGCGCAGAGCCGCCTCCACACGGCGGCGTTCCTGGATTTCAGCTTCCAGCGCGGCGTTGCTGGCTGCAATCTGCCGGGTGCGGCTGTCGCTTTCCCACAACGCATGCTCGGTGCGTTCATGTTCCTCCAGTACCAATAGCACCATACCCAGGCAGATGCCACAGAGACAGCTGATGTCGAGAAAATAGAGCAGCGGATGTCCGGTCAGCATCGCACCGAAGACCTGAAGAGTGGGCGGTGTGCTCACGTGGAGCAGCAGGCGATGGACGTAAATCCAGACATAGCTGGTCCGGTCAATGGCACACACCAGGCAGAAAGCGGCAATCGTCCCGCTGGCCAGGGAGCGGCGCTGTGACCACCTGCGGGCGAACACGTACGTGCAGAACAACAACGCCGCCGTCAGACACAGGATGCGCGGGATGAAACGCGTCGCCACGCTGGCATCCGTCTGCTCCCCCCAGTAGAGGGATACCGCAAAGCTTACGACTGCAGCCCCTATCGCCAGTCCCAGGCTGAGGCTGACCAGTCGCCTGCCCGGGGCCCGATCGTGCCGCACAGACCAGGCTCCTAACACCAACAGTGGCGCCTGCAGGAAACCGAAAATCAGCACAATCAGCCATAAGCCGGCGCTCATCAGAGTCCATACAGGCGGCAAGTGCAGAATCGCGGTCCGAACAATGAGGAACAAGGCGAAGCTGGTCCACGCCCACGCCCACCACTGAAAAAACTGCTGTCGGCGCAGACGAAGGTAAAGCGACCACAACAACATCACCATGAATATGGTGAGCAACAGCTCCAGCCGCACGTAGAGCTCTGTAAGCTCCATTAAGATTGTCTTGGGCCGGCGGACTCACGGCCTTCAAGTGCTGACTTCCGCTTGCTAGCATGGCTCCATGTGAAAGGCTGAACTGTGATGCCTATCACAGGATGATGTGATAGAGGCTGGAGGATTGCGCTCTACATCCAGGACCATGGCCCATCGCCGTAAAGAATGATCACCACCGGTTCCTCGCTGCGGCTGGGGATGCTGGGCCGGAGCTGCGCGGAACGCGCCCTCCGCGACCGAACACGCCCCTCCTGGGTGCTGCTGCCGGAACCCACGGACGCTTTATGGTTCGCGGCCACCAGTTGCAAGTTCCTGGGGATAAGACAAGAGCGTAAGGGCACGGCGCCAGGGCACAGGGAACCGGTAAGGACGCCGGCCAGAGAGATTACGGCCAACAGACTGGTCATGGGTGCGCTCCAGCTCTAAGCAAAAGCAAATTTCATGCCACCAGGAATGGATACCTAAGTGGCTGAGAAGATTCAACATTCTGATGAGCCTGCAGTAACAGACAGGCCGCGAATGTTCGTTCCTGGGATGAGGTGTGCGAAAGCGAACGCCCAACCCGACACGCCCGCCTTAGGATGATTTGTATTGTTGGCTCCTATGGCTTACATCATAGGTATCAAGGAGTGAGGGCATGAGTCGTTCCCCCGAGTTGCAACGGGTGTACCGGATGTGGGAGCGCGTGCTGTCGGACCGCGGTTCCGACCTGACCACCATGCGCGACACCGTGGAGGAGTTTTACCGTGCCAATTTCGGTCTGCCGGAGGATGTGGAAGTGGAGGCTGTCTTCGATCCCGCACCCGGGCTGTGGATTACCACCCCAACCGGACGCAGCCGCAGCATTCTTTATTTTCATGGTGGGGGGTATGCCCTGGGCTCCTCAAGGGCCCACGCCGAAATGGCCAGTTGGATTGCCCGCGCCGCTCAGGCCAGGGTTTTTGTGCTCGATTACCGGCGGGCGCCGGAATACCGCTTTCCGGCGGCCCTGGACGATGCTCTGCTGGCTTACCGCTGGATGCTGACTTCTGGGGTTGATCCGCGCCATCTCGCCGTGGCTGGCGACTCGGCCGGCGGCGGCCTCACTCTGGCCCTGCTGACCTTGCTACGCGATCGCGGCGAAGCCCTGCCCAGCTCCGCAGTGTGCATCTCCCCCTGGGTGGACCTGCAGATGACAGGCCCCTCCATCCTTTCCAAAGCGGCAGTCGACCCCTTGCTCACACGCCCCGGCCTGCAACAGTTCGCCGACTGGTACCTGGGCGGTCAGGACCCTCGTAATCCACTGGTTTCGCCCCTTTACGCTGATCTGAAAGGTCTGCCGCCACTGCTCGTCCAGGTGGGCACGAGCGAGATCTTGCTGGATGACGCCGTGCGCCTTGAGCAGCACGCGCGTGCCGCCGGCGTCAAAGTCACCCTCAGCCGCTATGAGGACATGCCTCACGTCTGGCATGTGTTTGCTTCGTTTTTGCCGGAGGGGAAGCGGGCGGCCGCAGAAATCGGTGAGTTTGTCATGCAGCATAGCCGGCGGGCAGCGGCGGCCCAGACCGGGCAACCGCAATGAGAATTGTCCAAATACCTGAACCGGCGTTACTCTTGGCAAGTCTTACGCGCTGGCCGCTTCCGACCCCAACGGCAGGAAGTACTGCGTCCCCTTGATCGGCTCCGAAACTTTGCGCAGCAGCTCTTGCAGATCCTCGTTGCGGTCCACGAAGTCAATGTCCGAGGTATTCACAATCAGCAGGTCCGATGCGGTGTAATGAAAAAAGAAGTGTTCGTAGGCCTTAACCACCGCTTCCAGATAATCCTGGCTGATCCCCTTCTCCGCTGCCACGCTCTTTTTCTTTAGCCGCTTCCTCAGCACTTCCGGCGAGGCCTGCAGGTAAATCACCAGGTCCGGTGTGGGTAGTTGCTCCCGGAAGTGGTTGTAATACCGGTTATAAGTCTCCAGTTCCACGTCGCTCAGGTTCAGGTAGGCGAAAAGCTTGTCCTTCTCGAAGATGTAGTCGGCCACTACTCTCTTGTTGGACCGCGGCCCCACGTCCAGCGCCTTCAGTTGCTCGAAGCGGCGCGCCAGAAAGGCAAACTGCGCCTGGAACGCCGCTCCCGGCTCGCTATCGTAGAACGCCTTGAGAAAGGGATTGTCATCGGGCTCCACTACCTGTTGCGCGTTCAGGCGCTCCGCCAGAATGCGCGCCAGCGTGCTCTTGCCTACCCGAATTGGGCCCTCCACCGCTATGTACTGGGGAAGCTCGAAAAGATTCGCCATGGGTTCAGCAGATTTTCCGGGTCGCTTGGCAGCATATCTCGCCTCCGTTCTGCTGGCAATTGGAAGAAAAGCACCCGTTGAACCTTCTTGGTGGCGCGGGCGCCCCTGCCCGCGACCGTTTACAATCCCCCCATGCTCGGCCTCCTTGCCACCGCTGGTCTGGCCACTCTGGCCGCCGCCGGCTATAACACCATGGCGCCCCGCTCTCAGCTCTTCGGCCGGACCTTTATCGGGGCTGACCCTGGTTCCCGCCTGTTGGCCCTCACCTTCGACGATGGCCCCAACGATCCCTGGACCCCGCGCCTGCTGGAAGCTCTGGACCGCCACCAGGTTCGCGCTACCTTCTTCCTCATCGGACGCTATGTCGCCCAGCGCCCCGATATCGCCCGCCAGGTCGCTGCCGCCGGACACGTCATCGGCAATCACACTTACGACCACCCCAACTTGATTTTTGTCCGCCCCCGCGAAGTAGAAGGCCAAATCAGGCGCTGTGCTCAGGTGCTAGAGCAGGTCATCGGCCCACCCTCCAACCTTTTCCGGCCACCCTTCGGCGGGCGCACCCCACCAGCTTTGTCTGCCGTGCGCCGTTGCGGCCTGATCCCGGTGTTATGGAGCTTGAGCGGCTGGGACTGGGAAGCCAAATCTGCCGCCGAGGTCGAAAACAAGGTTATGGGCAGCGTGGAAGGCGGCGAGGTTATCCTCTTGCACGACGGAGGCCATCGCCGCCTGGGTGTGGACCGCTCGTTTACCGTCACCGCCGTGGAGCGGATAATTGGCCGCTGCCGCGACCACGGTTTTCAGTTCGTGACCGTTCCCGAGATGATGGAAGGAAATTGATGAGTGAGGAAGTGGGAATGATGAATGAGGAGGACTGATGCGCGGCGCGGGCTTCTCATTCCTCAATCTTCATTCTTAAATTCTACGGCTTACCCGAGGAAGACTTCGTAATCTGTGATCTTCGCTCCAATCCCAAATTTGCCGTCCTGCAGATTCTCTTCCACTCGCACCACCTCCGCCGGGCAGCGCAGCCAGACGCCGTCAACCCCAATCACTCGCCGGGGAAGCCGGAACACCAGCTCGACGACGGTTCCAATCTCCAACCGCCGCTCCATCGCAAAGAACATGCCGCGAGCGCTGATGTCGGTGGTTTCCGTCATCACCTCATATATTCCTCCAAACTTTACGCTCAGGGGAACTTGCGAGAGCACCCGTGTTCGCTCTCGCCGCTCTGGCCCGCTCAGGGCCAACCCGCTGTTCCTGCCTTCCGTCTCATGTCCGGCCTGCTGGCAGGCAACTGCCGGACCGCGCTCCACCACGCTTCTCGGGGATTCCATAACACCACCCAGGGCGAGGATTCTCGCCTCTCTCCCTTTTATAGGGCGGTCTTGCTCCAGTTCCGATAACATCGGGCGGCTTACGAAAGTGCGTGCGCCTTGAACTGGGAACGCAGCCCGGATCGGGAAGGACCTTGGTTAGGAAATGCATTCCCCGGTACGCGCAAACGCCTCCCGCGCCGCCGCCACCGTTTGCCGCACATCCTCGTCGGTGTGGGCGGCGCTGAGAAACGCCGCTTCATATTGCGAAGGCGGCAAATATACCCCCGCCTCCAGCATCGCCCGGTGGAAGCGCCCAAAAGCTTCGGTATCGCTTTTGGCGGCACTCTCCCAATTCGTCACCGGGCTTTCGGTGAAGAACCAGGTAAACATCGAACCCACCCGGTTATAGGTAATCAGCACACCCGCTTCTTTGGCTGCCTCAGCCACCATGGTGACCAGCGTGCCCGCCGCCCGCTCCATGCGCCCATAAACTTCGCGGTTGTCGCGCAGGTAGCATACCGTGGCCAGCCCCGCCGCCATGGCCAGCGGATTGCCGGAAAGCGTGCCCGCCTGGTACACCGGCCCCAGCGGCGCCACCATGTCCATGATCTCCGCCGGACCGGCATAGGCGCCCACCGGGAGTCCTCCGCCTATAATCTTGCCCAGCGTAGTCATATCGGGCGCGGTGCCATACACCTCCTGCGCCCCGCCAAATGCCAGCCGGAATCCGGTCATCACCTCGTCGAATATGAGCAGCGAGTTGTCGCGCGAGGTGATGTAACGCAGCGCGTCCAGATACCCCTTCGCCGGCGGCACGCAGCCCATGTTGCCCACTACCGGCTCCACAATCACGCACGCGATCTGGCCTTTGAATTTCTTGAACGCCTGGTCCACCGCTTCCGCATCATTAAACGGCAGCGCCAGCGTGAACTGCGTGAACTCCTCCGGCACCCCCGCCGAGCCCGGAATCCCCAGCGTGGCCACCCCCGAGCCCGCTTTCACCAGCAGGGCGTCCGCATGCCCGTGATAGCAGCCTTCGAACTTCACCACGTATTTGCGCCTGGTGTAGGCGCGCGCCAGGCGGATGGCAGACATGGTGGCTTCCGTCCCCGAATTCACGAAGCGCACCTTTTCCATCCGCGGGAACGCCGACAGCACCACCTCCGCCAGTTCCGGCTCAAGCGGATTGGAAGCGCCGAAGCTCGTCCCTTTGCGTGCCGCCGCAATCACCGCCTCCACCACCTCCCCCGCCGCGTGTCCCAGAATCAGCGGTCCCCACGACCCCAGGTACTCAATATATTCATTCCCGTCCGCGTCCCAGATGCGCGAGCCTTCGCCGCGCACGATGAACGGCGGATCCCCTCCCACCGCCCGGAACGCCCGCACCGGCGAATCCACGCCGCCCGGAATCACTGCCTCCGCCCGCTTCTGCAGCTTGCGCGATTGCTCCGTCTTGCGCCCCATCGTCCCTCCAAAGTCACTTACTATATCAACCCGCCTCGCTGCTATGTGTGATCGCAATCACCGCTGCGCCGGCTGTGGGCCGACGCGGCCTCCTGCGCGCTGGAGCCCCCGCCCGTGTGCGCGAGCGTAGCTCGCCGTAGAGACACGCCAAATTAGTAACCAAATGCGTGCTACGCTGTTCGCATGGAAACGCTGTACTACTCCCGTATTCCGTCTTCCCCCGTGGGTCCGCTGCTGCTCGCGGCCTCCGAACGCGGCTTGGCGCTGCTGGAATTCGATCGCGGCCTCTTTCCGCCCAGAAGCGCACATTTTGCCGATGCCACCTGGAAAGAATCCGCTAGCAAATTGCGCTCCTATGTTCGCCAGCTGGAACAGTACTTCGCCGCGAAGCGGCGCGACTTCAGTTCTGCCCTGGACCTGCGCGGCACCGACTTCCAGCGCCGCTGCTGGCAGGCGCTACTGGAGATCCCTTTTGGCGAGACCCGTTCCTACGCTCAGATCGCCGGCAGAGTCGGCCAGCCTCGTGGCTTCCGTGCCGTGGGCATGGCCAATCACGACAATCCCGTCGCCATTATCGTCCCCTGCCATCGCGTGGTCGCCTCTGATGGCACCCTAGGCGGCTACGGCGGCGGCTTGCCCGCCAAGCGCTGGCTGCTCGAACTGGAAGGAATTAAGTTTGAGGAACAGATGAAGTTGTTTCGCGTTGCCGGAGTTGCTTAAAAGCAGCTTCTGTGATCTGAGTAAGCGCGAGCGAAGGACCTGGGTATCAGCATTACTCCGATTTCAGAAGCTGCTTTTAAGCAACTCCGGCAACGCGAAACAACTTCATCTGTTCCTCAAACTTAATTCCTTCCAGTTC